>Ga0247823_10003178_pt1 | contig 13416 bp, 9 predicted proteins | sample 13C_PalmiticAcid_2_FD_192426 | JGI IMG/M metagenome (GOLD analysis project Ga0247823, IMG submission 192426) | Soil microbial communities from agricultural site in Penn Yan, New York, United States - 13C_PalmiticAcid_Day30 | ecosystem: Environmental > Terrestrial > Soil > Agricultural land...
GATCCGGCGCCGCATCCGTGAAGTGGGTCGGCTGGCTGCGGCGCCGGATCCGCTCGAGCGAGCTGTGGCTGATCGCGGTGGCCACCCTGATCGGGGTGGCGGCCGGGACCTTCGCGGTTGTGCAGGCCCAGGTGGCGCACGGCCTGCAGATGCTTCTGTTCGAGATCGACATCAACGAGCGCCTGAGCGCCCAGTCCCATGTGGCGCCCTGGCGGCTGCTGGCCATTCCGGCGGGCGGGCTGCTGCTGGGCGGGATCACCTGGGCCTGGATGAAGTATCGCCCGCGCCCCGCCGTCGACCCGGTGGAGGCCAACGCCCTGCACGGCGGGCGGCTGTCGATGAAGGACAGCGCCTTCATCTGCGGCCAGACCATGTTGTCGAACGGGGTCGGGGCCTCGGTCGGGCTGGAGGCCGCCTACGCCCAGGCCGGCGCGGCCGCCGCCTCGTTCGCCGGCCAGCGGCTGAACCTGCGTCGGGCCGACATGCGCACCCTGGTGGGCGCGGGGGCGGGGGCGGCCATCGCCGCGGCCTTCGGCGCGCCCCTGACCGGCGCCTTCTACGCCTTCGAGATCGTCATCGGGGCCTATACCGTCGCCAACCTGGCGCCCGTGGTGGCCGCCGCGCTGGCCGCGGTGCTGGTGGCCAGCAAGATGGGCGCGATCCCCTACCTGCTGAAGACCGACACCCAGGCGGTGCAGTCGTGGACCGACTACGGCCTCTACGCCCTTGTGGGCCTGGCCTGCGCGATCGTCGGCATCGGCCTGATGCGGCTGGTGGCCAACGCCGAGCGGCTGGTGACCCGCTCGCCGATCCCGCGCTGGCTGCGGCCGGCGATCGGCGGCATGGGGCTGGCGGCGCTGGCGGTGATCACGCCTCAGACGCTGTCGGCGGGCCATGGCGCGCTGCACCTGAACCTCACGGCCGAGCTGCCGCTGAAACTGCTGCTGATGCTGCTGGCCATGAAGGCCCTGGCCTCGGTGATCTCGCTGAGCTTCGGCTTCCGGGGCGGGCTGTTCTTCGCCTCGCTGTTCCTGGGGGCGTTGCTGGGCCAGGTGTTCTCGGCGCTGTCGCTGCTGATCCCGTGGGCGCCGAGCTTGGACCCCACCGTGGCGGCGCTGGTCGGCATGGCGGCGCTGGGCGTGGCCGTGGTCGGCGGGCCGTTCACCATGTCGTTCCTGGTGCTGGAGGCGACCGGCGACTTCACGGTGGCCGCCGCGGCCCTGGTGGCCTCGATGATCGCCAGCGCCATGGTGCGCGAGACCTTCGGCTATTCGTTCTCGACCTGGCGGCTGCACCTGCGCGGCGAGACCATCCGCAGCGCCCACGACGTCTCGTGGATGCGGCCGCTGAGCGCGGGGCGGATGATGCGCAAGGACGTCCAGACCGTGCCGGCCGCGACGACCCTGGCCGAGTTCCGCCGGCGCTTCCCGCTGGGCTCGACCAAGCGGGTCATCATGGTCGACGACGCGGGGCTCTATGCCGGGGTGATCCCGACGGCCAAGGCCTATGCCGACGGCGGCGACGGTGAAAGGCCGGTGGCGGGCCTGGCGATCAACGCCGAGGCGGCGCTGAAGCCCGAGCAGTCGATCAAGGACGTCATGCGCGCCTTCGACCGCAGCGAGACCGACGAGCTGGCGGTGATCGACGACAAGCGCAACGTGCTGGGCGTGCTGTCGGAAGCCTACGCCACGCGGCGCTATGCCGAGGAGCTGGAGAAGGCGCGGCGCGAGCTGACGGGCGAGGCGGGGTAGGTTCCCTTCTCCCCTTGCGGGAGAAGGGCGTTTTTACATATCCAGCCGGAAATCGATCACCTTGGCGCCGCTGGCCACGGCGTCGAGGGTTCTGGTCTCCGCGCCGAGCAGGCGGCGGTAGGTCCAGTAGGACGCCATGACCTTTTCGACGTAGTTGCGGGTCTCGAGCGCCGGCAGGCTCTCGATCAGCAGCAGGCTGTCGCAGTCGGCGCCCAGCTGCTGCTGCACCTTGAGCAGCGTGCCCGGACCGCCGTTATAGGCGGCCACCGCGCGCAGGAGGTCGGGGCTTTGCAGGCCGCGGTCCATCAGCCAGGTGAAGTAGTCCTGGCCGACCCGCAGGTTGAAGGCCGGGTCGAACAGCGGGGTGTTGTCGGCCAGCAGCTTGTCGTCGCCGGCGGCGCGCGCGGCCGCGACCGGCATCAGCTGCATCAGGCCCACGGCGCCGGCGCCGGAGACGGCCATAGGGTCGAAGCGGCTTTCCTGGCGCACCAGGGCGTAGACCAGGGCCTTGTTCAGCGTGAAGCCGCCCTTGGGCGCAAGGTCGGGCAGGGGGTAGTCCTCGCCGCCGATCTTCTTGACCGGGCGGCCGGCGTTGAACGGCGCGCGGGCGTTCAGCGCGAGGGTAAGAGCGCTCCAGTCGGCGCGGGCCTTGTCGTCGGCGGCCAGGGACAGGCCGGCCCGCAGCTCGGCGCCGGCTTCGTTCCAGCGGCCAAGCTGGGCCAGCGAGGCGGCGCGGCGGGCGCGGATGTCGCCGGCCAGCAGCTTGTTCAGCGAGGCCGGATCGGGACCGGCGTAGGAGGCGCGGGTGATCAGGGCGGCGATCGGATCTTCGGGATCGTTGGCGACGGCCAGGCCCGCCATCGCCAACTGGCGGGCGGCGATCATGCCGTAGAAGGTCTGCGGCGCCTGGGCGGCCTGGTTCAGCAGTACGCGGACGCCGTCGTTGTCGCCGGTCATGCCGGCCGAGCGGGCTGCCCAGAAGGCGCCGGCGGCGCGCAGCCAGTCGTCCTGGCCCTGGTCGTGGGCGACCTGCTCGAAATAGCTGCGGGCCTCGGCGTAGGATTCCAGGCGGAACGAGGCCAGGCCCGCGATCCAGCGCTCGCCCGAGGCCTTGGCCAGCTTCAGGGCGCCCTTCACGTCGCCGGAGTAGTAGGCCTCGCGGGCCGCGCGGCCCTTGTCGGCGGGGCCCGCCGAGCGGCCGCCCTGGGCGACGTCGACGAAGAGTTCCGGCGCCTTGGGCGCGGACACGCGGGCCGGCTTGCGCTTCATGGCCAGGGCGTAGACGCGATCGGCGCCGGCCTCGTCGCCGTATAGCTTCAGCCAGCCGGTCAGGTCGTCATAGCTGGCGGTGTAGGCGGTGGGGTGCATCAGCCGCACCAGCGACAGCTTGCCGATCAGGCTGCGGTTGCGGGTGTTGGCGAAGGCGACCTCGGCGGCGTCGAAATCACCGCGCTCGGCGGCGCCGAACGCGGCCTGATAGTAGCGCAGGTCGTTGTCCGACAGCGGTTCCAGCCCCGCGGCCCTTGCTGCGGGCGCAGCGAGGTTCAGGCAAAGCGCGAGGGCCGAGACAACGGCCAGAGGGCGAGCGAAAAGCTGCAAATCGTATCCGCGCAAGCCTTTGAAAAGGCGGCGCGCGTCCCCGTTCCGACTGGTCAGCGGTTTGTTTAATGGGGCCGTTCGGGACGATCAAGCCTTTCGGCCAGCATCAAGAGGTCCTGCCAGGCCTTCTTCTTGGCCGCCGGCTGACGCAGCAGGAACGCCGGATGCAGGCTGGGCAAGGCCGGAACCTCGATCTGGCCGTCCTCGGAGCGCCATTCGAACCAGCGCCCGCGAAGCGAAAGAATGCCTTCCTCGCGCTTCAACATGCTCTTTGCGGAGGCGCCGCCGACCAGAAGGATCAGCTTGGGTTTAACCAGCGCGATCGCTCGCTCGACGAACGGGGCGCAGACGGCCTGCTCCTGGGGCGTGGGCGTGCGGTTGCCCGGCGGACGCCAGAAGACGGTGTTGGTGATGAAGGCCCGCTCCTGCAGGCCGGCCGCCTTCAGCATGCGGTCCAGCAGCTGGCCGGCGCGGCCCACGAAGGGTTCGCCGCGGGCGTCTTCCTCGGCGCCGGGGCCTTCGCCGACGACCATGACCGGCGCATCGCCAGGGCCGCGCGAGAATACCGCCTGCTTGGCGCCTTGCGTCTTCAGCGGGCAGCCGTCGAAAGCGGCGATGGCGGCCGCAAGGCTTTCGAGGTCGTTGCAGGCGGCGGCCATCTGCTTGGCCTGGGCGGCGGCGGCGCCGATGTCGACCCCGCCGAACGCGCCGGCACGGGGCGGGGGGGCTGCGACCACCACCGGCTGCGGTTGGCTGCGGGCCCGCAGCAAAGCCGCGCCCTCGGCCAGGCGATCGATCGGCTCGTCGGCATAGCAGGCATCGACGCCCGCATCGGCCCAGAAGGCCAGCAGGCTTTCGACGGCGCGCGGATCGACGGCGAGGCTCATGGCGTTTCTCTAGCGAGTATAGTGGGCTTCGTCACCGATATGTCCGCGCTGCGGTGCAACAAAAACTATCGGGTTTTCCTTGACCGCCGTGGCGTCACGTTCGGATAAAGTCCGACTCAAACAGGAAGAAGGCAGGTCCCGCGCAGGGCCTGGGGCGGGAGAAGCCATGAGCGAAGTCCTCGAACGCGAGTCGATGGAATACGACGTCGTCATCGTCGGGGGCGGCCCGGCGGGTCTGTCGGCGGCCATCCGTCTCAAGCAGATGGCGCAGAAGGCCGGAACCGAAGTCAGCGTAGCCCTTGTCGAGAAGGGCTCGGAGGTCGGCGCCCACATCCTGTCGGGCGCGGTCATCGATCCCAAGGCGCTGAACGAGCTGATCCCCGACTGGAAGGAAAAGGGCGCGCCGCTCGAGACCCCGGTCGCCAAGGACAAGTTCCTGCTGCTGGGTCCGCAGGGCGAGCTCGGCCTGCCTATGTTCGCCATGCCGCCGTTCATGCACAACCACGGCTGCTACATCGCCTCGCTGGGCAACGTCACCCGCTGGCTGGCGACCCAGGCCGAGGAGCTGGGCGTCGAGATCTATCCGGGCTTCGCCGCCTCCGACATGGTCTGGCGCGAGGACGGCTCGCTGAAGGGCGTCGTGGTCGGCGTCGTCGGCGTCGCCAAGGACGGCCACGAGAAGCCCGACTACCAGCCGGGCATGGAGCTGCATGGCAAGTACGTGTTCATCGCCGAAGGCGTGCGCGGCTCGCTGGCCAAGCAACTGATCGCCAAGTTCGATCTGAGCGCCGGCAAGTCGCCGCAGAAATACGGCATCGGCATCAAGGAGCTGTGGCAGATCCCCGCCGACAAGCACCAGCCGGGCCTGGTGCAGCACAGCACCGGCTGGCCGCTGGACAACCAGACGGGCGGCGGCAGCTTCCTGTACCACTTCGGGGACAACTACGTGTCGGTCGGCTACGTGGTGCACCTGAACTACAAGAACCCCTGGCTGTCGCCGTTCGACGAGTTCCAGCGCTTCAAGCAGCACCCCTCTGTGCGACCCCATTTGGAAGGTGGGAAACGCATCGCCTACGGCGCGCGGGCCATCACCGAGGGCGGCTACCAGTCGATCCCGAAGCTTAGCTTCCCGGGCGGCGTGCTGATCGGCTGCTCGGCCGGCTTCGTGAACGTGCCGCGCATCAAGGGCAGCCACAACGCGATGAAGACCGGTATGCTGGCCGCCGAAGAGGCGTTCAACGCGATCGCCGCCGGCCGCGAGGGCGACGCCCTGATCGAGTACGAGGCCGCCTTCGAGAAGTCGTGGGTCGCCAAGGAGCTCAAGGTCGTCCGCAACGCCAAGCCGCTGCTGGGCAAGCTGGGCACGGCGCTGGGCGGCGCGGTCGGCATGTTCGACATGTGGTGCACGCACCTCTTCGGCGGCTTCTCGTTCTTCGGCACGCTGAAGCACGACAAGACCGACGCCGCCTCGACGGGCCTGGCCAAGGACTACAAGCCGCTGGTCTATCCCAAGCCCGACGGCGTGATCAGCTTCGACAAGCTGTCGAGCGTGTTCCTGTCGGCGACCAACCATGAGGAAGACCAGCCGGCGCACCTGAAGCTGAAGGACCCGTCGATCCCGATCGACGTCAACCTGCCCAAGTACGGCGAGCCAGCGCGCCTCTACTGCCCGGCCGGCGTCTACGAGGTGCTGTACGACGAGCAGGGCGCCAATCCGAAGTTCCAGATCAACGCCCAGAACTGCGTCCACTGCAAAACCTGCGACATCAAGGATCCGTCGCAGAACATCGTCTGGACGACGCCGGAAGGCGGCGGCGGCCCGAACTATCCGAACATGTGATGGGGCGATCCTCCCCCTGGAGGGGGAGGTGGCCCGGAGGGCGGAAGGGGAAGTTCCTTCGGCCCCTGGCGCGGGCGCCTGTTCGGCGGTCACGTCCCCCGCCATCGGCTTCGCCGACACTTCCCCCTGAAGGGGGAGGGTCTTTGGTTCTCGTCCACGCTTGCTCCTGACCCTGAAACCTAAGAGGGTGACGGGATGATGCGTCTTCGAGTCCTCCTGTCCCTGGCTTCCACCGCCGTGCTGGCCGCCTGCGCCACCACCGAGCCCGCGTTGCGCGGGACGCAGGAGGGGTGGAACACCGAGCCATGGAACGGTCGCTCGGCCTATGGCCAGTTCCTGGCCGGCCAAGCGGCGCTGGAGGACGGCCGCAGCGACCAGGCCGCCGCCTATTTCCAGGCCGCCCGCAATCTGGGCGAAGACCCGGGCCTGCTGGGCGAGCGCGCCTTCACCGCCTCGCTGCTGGCCGGCGAGGTCACGCGCGCCGCCGAGCTGGCGCCGCGGGCCGAGGGCGGGACCGAGGGTGTTCGCCGCCTGGGCATGCTGACCGTGGCCGTCGACGCCCTGGCGCGTGGCAAGGGCAAGGACGCGCAGGCCCTGCTGGCCGATCCGGCCCTGGGCTTTCCGCACCGTCCGGCCGTGGCCCTGCTGACGCCGTGGGCCGCCCAGGCCGCTGGCGACGCGGCCGCCGCCCAGGTGCTGCCCGAACTGCGCAACGACCGCCTGGTGCAGTATTTCGGCCAGCTCGGCCGCGCCGAGATCTTCGAGCGGGCCGGCAAGCCCGCCGAGGCCGAAGCCGACTACAAGGCGCTGATGGAAGTCGCGGCCGTCCGGCCGATGTTCGCCCTCGACTACGGGGCCTTCCTCGAGCGTCGCAAGCGCCGCGACGAGGCCGTGGCCCTCTACGACTCGATCCTGGCCGAGGCGCCCAACGACGTGGCCTTGCTGGACGCGCGGGCCCGCGCCGTCGCCCGCAAGAGCCCGCCGGCCCTGGTCACCGGCCGCCAGGGCGCGGCCAACACGCTGGTCGCCTGCGCGGCGGTGTTCACCAGCGAGCGCCAGAGCCAGTTCGCCCTGGCCTATCTACGCCTGGCCCTGCACCTGGATCCCAAGCGCGAGGACGCGCTGCTGATGGTCGGCGACCTGCTCGACCAGGGCGGCGACATCGACGGCGCCCGGGCCGCCTACGCCAAGATCCCCACCGGTTCGGCCCGCTATGCCGCGGCCCAGGGCAAGATCGCCTGGACGCTGCAGAACGCCGGGGACAAGGACAAGGCCATCGCCGTGGCCGAGGCCGCCGCCAAGGCGCCCGAGGCCGGGCGTTCGGCGCAACTGGTCTATGCCGACCTGCTGCGGGCCAACGACCGCTGGGCCGACGCCGTGGCCGTGATCGACCCGCTGGTCGAGGCCGAGAAGGACAAGCCCGATTGGCGCCTGCTCTACATGCGCGGCGTGTCGCTGGAGCGCGCCGGCCGCTGGCCCGACGCCGAGCGCGACCTGGAAAAGGCCCTGGAGCTCAATCCGAACGAGCCGGAGCTGCTGAACTATCTCGGCTACTCGTGGATCGACCGCAACGAGCGCCTGCCCGAAGCCCTTTCGATGGTGCAGAAGGCCGTGAAGGCCAATCCGCAGTCGGGGGCCATGCTCGACTCGCTGGGCTGGGCCTATCACCGCCTGGGCGACGACAAGGCGGCCGTCGAGATGCTGGAGCAGGCGATCGAGATCGAGCCGGGCGATCCGGACATCAACGACCACCTGGGCGACGTCTACTGGCGCCTGGGCCGCAAGACCGAGGCCCAGTTCCAGTGGCGGCGGGTGCTGAGCCTGGAGCCGACCGACGAGCAGAAGGCCGCCGCCGAGGCCAAGCTGAAGGACGGCCTGGGCAGCAAGGGTCCGGCCAAGGCCCCGGCCGTGGCCAACGGCGCCAACGCGCTGTAGGTCTAGCGCCACCCGCCCAAGCTTTCGGATCCTTCGATGCGCCGTTCCGCCTTCGCCCCGGCCAAGGTCAACCTGTTCCTGCATGTCGGCGGTCCCGACGCGGAGGGCTATCATCCGCTGTCGAGCCTGATGGTGTTCGCCGACGTCGGCGACACGGTCTCGATCCAGCCGGGCGACGCCCCGAGCTTCGAGACCTCGGGCCGTTTCGGGCGCGACATTCCCGTCGACGAGAGCAACCTGGTCGTCCGGGCCGCGAAGGGGCTGCACGCGGCCGTCGGCGGTCCCGCGCCGCCGGTGCGGCTGATCCTCGATAAGGCCCTGCCGATCGCCGCGGGCCTGGGCGGCGGCTCCAGCGATGCGGGCGCTGCCCTGCGGCTGCTGCGCGAGGCGCTGGGCTACGACCTGTCCGACGCGGAGCTGGAGGCCGTGGCCGGCGCGCTGGGCGCCGACGGCGTGCCGTGCCTCTGGGGCGCGCCGGTGCTGGCGCAGGGCAGGGGAGAGCGGCTGTCGCCCGCGCCCATGCTGCCGGAGCTGCACGCGGTGCTGGTTAATCCGCTGGTCCCGTCGCCGACCGGTGCGGTCTATCGGGCCTATGACGCGGCCGTCGATCCGCGCGGCGAGGCGCCGCCGCCCACACCCGACGCCTTCGAGAGCGCCGAAGAGGTCTGCGGCTGGCTGGCGGCCATGACGCGCAACGACCTCGAAGCGCCCGCCGTGACCCTGGAGCCGCGCATCGGCGAGGTGCTGGAGCTGCTGGCCGGCGAGCCCGAGGCGCTGCTGGCGCGGATGTCGGGCTCGGGCGCGACCTGTTTCGCCCTCTGCGCGAGCGACATCGAGGCCGAGGGCCTGGCCGAGCGCGTCGAGGCCATGCGGCCCGACTGGTGGGTGCGCCGCTGCCGCCTGGGCGGGCCGTTCTAGGGTCTTGCGTGATCCTCGTCCTTCGACAAGCTCGGGATGAGGATCAAGGCATGCCGCTCAGCAGAAAACCTCACCCCGAGCTTGTCGAAGGGCGAGGTCTTCGGGCCAACATCCGGACTGATCCAAGGAGCCCTGCATGGACCGCCGCCTGTTCCTCGCCTCCGCAGCCGCGGCCGTCGCCTCGCCGGCGATCGCCCAAGACGCCGCGCCCGCGCCCCAGCCGGCCGCGCCGCCGCAGCCGGCCCCCAAGCCGCCCACGCGCGTCGCCGTCGAGACGCCGCTCGGCCGCATCGTCATCGAACTGCACACCAAGGAAGCGCCGATCACCACGGCCAACTTCCTGCGTTACGTCGACCAGAAGCGCTACGACGGGGCGACCTTCTTCCGCGCCTCGCGGGCGCCGGGCGCGCCGGAGTACGGCCTGATCCAGGGCGGGGTGCAGGGCGACCCCAAGCGGGTGCTGCCGCCGATCGCCCACGAGCCGACGACGAGGACGGGGCTCAAGCACGTTTCCGGCACGGTCTCGATCGCCCGCAACGCGCCGGGCACGGCGACCTCGGACTTCTTCATCCTGATCGGCGACGCGCCGGGCCTGGACGCCAATCCCGCCGCCTCGGGCGACAACCAGGGCTTCGCGGCCTTCGGCACGGTGGTCGAGGGCATGGACGTGGCCCAGAAGATCCTGGCGCTGCCGACGCCGGGCAAGGCGATCAATCCGGTGATGGCCGGCCAGATCATCGATCCGCCGCTGAAGATCATCTCGGCCAAGCGGGTTCCGTAGAAGGGCGCAGGACAGCGGGCAAAGAAAAAGGGCGCGGAGGCCGAAGCTTCCGCGCCCTTCTCTTGGACCGCCTTCAGCGGAGCCCGAAGGCTCAGCTGTGGTAGGCGCGTTCCCCGTGTTCGGAGATGTCCAGGCCTTCTTCTTCGGCGTCCGGCGAGGCGCGCAGGCCGATCACCAGCTTGATCACGAAGAAGACGATGGCCGAGGCGATGGCCGACCAGACGATTGTGACGCCGACGCCCTTCAGCTGGGCGATGACCTGGGTGACCAGGTCGTAGGCAGCCGTGTCGCAGGTCGAGATATCGCCGTCCTTGGCGCAGGACATGTAGTCGACGACGCCAGCGCCGCCCCAGGCGGGGTTGACGACCAGGCCGGTGCCGATGGCGCCGACGATGCCGCCGATGCCGTGGATGCCGAAGGCGTCCAGGCTGTCGTCGTACTTGAAGGCGTTCTTGATGGCCGAGCAGAAGATGATGCAGATCGGCGAGACCACCAGGCCCAGCAGGATCGCGCCCATCGGGCCCGAGAAGCCGGCGGCCGGGGTGATGGCCACGAGGCCGGCCACGATGCCCGAAGCCAGGCCCAGGGCCGACGGCTTCTTGCGCGTGATCCACTCGACGATGATCCAGGACAGACCGGCGGCGGCGGTGGCGGCGAAGGTGTTGACCATGGCCAGCGAGGCGTAGGCGTTCGATTCCAGGTTGGAGCCGGCGTTGAAGCCGAACCAGCCCACCCACAGCAGGCCAGCGCCCACCAGGGTCAGGGTCAGCGAGTGCGGGGGCATCGGCTCCTTGCCGTAGCCTTGGCGCTTGCCGAGGATCAGGGCGCCGACCAGGGCGGCGATACCGGCGTTGATGTGGACCACGGTGCCGCCGGCGAAGTCGAGGGCGCCGAAGCTCCAGATCAGGCCGGCCTTGACCGGGGCTTCCGGATCAAGGGCGATGGCGTTCGGACCCGGCCACCACCAGACCATGTGCGCCATCGGATAGTACGACAGCAGCGGCCACAGCACGGCGAAGGCGACGATGGCCGAGAACTTCATGCGCTCGACCAGCGAGCCGACCACCAGGGCCGCGGTGATGGCGGCGAAGGTCGACTGGAAGGCGATGAAGGTCAGTTCCGGGATCACGACGCCGGTCGAGAAGGTGGCCGCGTTGCTGGCGGGCGTCACGTCCTTCAGGAACAGGCGGCCGAGGCCCCCGACGACCTTGTCCCAGCCGCCGCCGTCGGTGAACGCGAAGCTGTAGCCCCACAGGAACCAGGCGACGAAGCCGATCAGGGCGACGGTCGAGACCTGCATCATGACCGACAGCATGTTCTTGGAGCGGACCAGGCCGCCGTAGAACAGGGCCAGGCCCGGCAGGATCATCAGCAGGACGAGCAGCGCCGAGGTCAGCATCCAGGCGTTGTCGCCCTTGTCCTGCTTGTCGACGATGGTCGGAGCGGCGGCCGGGGCCGGAGCAGCGGCCGGAGCGGCGGCGGGCGCCGGCGCGGCCTCGGCGGGCGCGGCGGCGGCGGCCGGAGCGGCCTCCTGGGCGAAGGCGGTCGCGCCGAGCGGCGCCCCCGCGAGCGTCGCGGCGAGCATCAGCCCGGCCAGCGGCTTAAAGGTCAATTTCATCGTTGGTATCCCCTTTCCCCGACGATCGTTACAGAGCGGCCGGGCCAGTTTCGCCCGTCCGGATGCGTACGGCTTCTTCGACATTGAGGACGAAGATCTTGCCGTCGCCGATCTTGCCCGTGGCCGCGGCGGCCTTGACCGCTTCGACCGCCTTGGCCGCGGACGCATCGTCCACCACGGCTTCCAGCTTCACCTTGGGCACGAAGTTCACTTGGTACTCCGCGCCGCGATAGATTTCGGTCTGGCCCTTCTGGCGGCCGTAACCCTTCACTTCCGACACCGTCAGGCCTTCGACGCCGGCGGCGACCAGCGCCTCGCGGACCTCGTCCAGCTTGAAGGGTTTGACGACCGCTATGATCAGTTTCATCCGGCTTGCTCCGGTCCGCCTTCGGCGGACCCCCCTTGTTGATGGCTAGAGCGGATTTGCTCACTCGATCACCGCGACGCCGCCGGATGCGGCCGCGTCGTTTCCCCGGCGCTCGTACGCTATCGGTCACGGTTCCCGAGCGGGGGTGCGGGGTAGGCAATTGGAAACGAAAGAGGCAAGGCGCCTACAAAAGTATCATCGGTCGCCCAGTTTGCGCGCTTCTACGGCAAATACGTCGTCCAGCGGCGCCATGGCGCGCGGCGTCGCGCAACGTCTACAATGGCCGCTCCCGTGCAGTTCCGAAGGATTCTCCGATGACGCCCCTGTGGGCCAAGATCGCCCCCTGGGGGCTGCTGATCTGTTCGAACGTGTTCATGACCTACGCCTGGTACGGCCACCTGAAGGGCAAGCCCCTGGCCTTGCCGGTGGCGATCCTCAGCAGCTGGCTGATCGCGCTTCCCGAATACATGCTGGCGGTTCCCGCCAACCGCATCGGCCACGGCGTCTATTCCACGGCCCAGCTTAAGACCGGCCAAGAAGCGATCACGCTGATCGTCTTCACGTTGTTCTCGTATTTCTATCTGGGGGAGGCCATTCGCTGGACCACGATGCTGGGCTTCGTGCTGATTTTCGCGGGCGCGGCGCTGGTGTTCTTTTTCAAGTAACGACGAAGTCTGGATCACGAGCCCGTGATGGGCTGCAACGGAGTCGCAATCTGGAGCGTAAAGCCGGCCTGAGTTTCAAGCGAAAGGACCAGGCCATGTATGTGACGCGCTTCCTCTCCGCCGCGGCGGCCATGGCGCTGCTGTCGGGCGTCGCCATCGCCCAGACCGCCGATCCGGCGGCTCCCACCCAACCGCCGGCCGCCGCTCCGCCCGCCGCGACCGCGGCCCCGGCGACCCCGGCCGCCAAGGTGACTCCGAACGGCGACCTGATCGCCACGGCCCAGGCTTCGGGCCAGTTCACGACCTTCCTCAAGGCCCTGGACGCCACCAACCTGACCAACGTGCTCAAGAGCAATCCGAACCTGACGGTGTTCGCGCCCACCGACGCGGCCTTCGCGGCCCTGCCGGCCGGGGAGCTGGATCGCCTGATGCAGCCGGCCAACGCCGCCCAGCTGCAGAAGGTGCTGACCTACCACGTGATCAACACCAAGGTGGATTCGACCAAGATCACCGGCGCCAAGGGCGAGGTGAAGACGGTCGAGGGCTCGTCGGTGACGCTGGACGGCAGCGGCGCCAGCCCCATGGTCGACGGCGCCAACATCGTGCAGGCCGACGTCATGGCCACCAACGGCGTGCTGCACGTGGTCGACAAGGTCCTGATCCCCAAGGACGTTCCGATCCAGGCCGCCGCGGCCGCCACCGATGACGCCGCCACCAGCATGGCCTCGGCCACGACCAACGCCGACGCCATGTCGGCGACGGATGCGGGCGCCGACGTCGCGGCCCAGACGGCCCCGGTCGCCGCGCCGGCTCCCGACCAGGCGACCACGCCCTCGGCGACCGACGCCCCCGCCGACCAGGCCCTGAACCCGACCTCGGCGCCGGCGCCCGCCGATCCCACCGCCGCGACGACCGCGCCGGTCGCCGACACCGGCACGGCCGCGCCGACCTCGGCCACGCTGCCGGCCTCGTCGATGAGCCCGGATCAGCAGGCCACGCTGAAGGCCGGCGACGCCAACGTCGTCTCCAACCCGCCCGTCGCCGGCCTTCAGCGT
>Ga0247823_10003180_pt1 | contig 13413 bp, 15 predicted proteins | sample 13C_PalmiticAcid_2_FD_192426 | JGI IMG/M metagenome (GOLD analysis project Ga0247823, IMG submission 192426) | Soil microbial communities from agricultural site in Penn Yan, New York, United States - 13C_PalmiticAcid_Day30 | ecosystem: Environmental > Terrestrial > Soil > Agricultural land...
GGGCTCATGTCCACCGCGCACGACTACGCGCGCTTCCTGCAGTGCCTGCTCAATGGCGGCGAGCTGGACGGCCAGCGCCTGCTCTCACCGCACACCCTGGCCTTCATGACGGCCGACCACCTGGGCGTCAGCGTGCCCCACGCCGACAACCCGCTGCTGCCACCCGGCCACGGCTTCGGCCTGGGCCTCGCGGTGCGCACCGCGCCGGGCGAGGCGAGCGTGCCGGGCTCGGTGGGCACGTACCACTGGAGCGGCATCGGCGGCACGCACTTCTTCGTCGACCCGTCGCTGGGGCTGTTCGCCATCTTCATGGCGCAGGCGCCGAACCAGCGGATCCACTACCGGGGGGTGATGCGGGGCTTGGTGTATGGGGCGGTGGTCGCTTGAAAGGGGCGCAAGCGCCGACCCTCAGCCCTTGCCCGGCAGCGCCTTCAGGTACAGGTGCAGCGCTCTCAGATCCGTCTCGCTCATCTGCCCCAGCGACTCGAACGGCATGACCTGCACCGCCGTTCCGTCCGGCCGTTTGCCGCTGCGGAACAGGGCGATCAGCGCGTCGGCGTCGGCGTAGCGCCCCATCACGCTGCCCTCGCCCGGCGCGAGCCGAGAGGCCGGCGGCCAGTCGGGCGGGCCGCCGGGGATCTTGCCGCCCACCAGGCCCACGCCGTGGCAACCCAGGCACATGTTGGCCACGTACTCGCCGTGCGCCAGCGTCACGCCATCGGGCACCGGTTGCTGCGGTGGCAGCGTGTGGTCGATGCGCGAAGCCGCGTCCGGGATCACACCAAAGCCGTACAGCGCGCGCACCGGCAGTGGCAGCTTCACCACCGCGCCCTGTCCCGTCTGCGGCGGCAATGAGCGGATGTGGGCCACCAGCGCAGCCAGATCGTCGTCGGTGAAGCGGTTGTAGTCCTCGCTGGGCATCACCATCAGCGCGCGGCGTTTGGGGTTCACGCCGTGGCGGATGCTGCGCACCCAGTCCACCGGCTGGTAGGCCCCCACCACGCCACCCGGGCCGGTGGTGATGTTGGGACCCGCGATGGTGATGCTGCCGTCGTCCACGAAGGTGCGGCCCGCGCCGTTGGCGCCGTGGCAGTCCACGCAACCGCGCGAGCTGTAGAGGTAGCGCCCTCGCTCCAGCGAGGCCGCGTCGCTGCGGTAGGCCACCGGCTGCACCGGCACCTCCACCTGGCGCGCCATGCGGCGCTCGGCCATCCACAGCCCGGCGGCCACCACCGCACCGGCCAGCAACACCAGCGCGCCCAGGCCGAGGCCCAGCACGCGCCACCAGCTTCGTTTTCTGTTCATCTCCACCTCCTCGTGGGGTGGCGCGATTGCATGCCGGCGCGGTGCCGGCGTCAAGCGGTGGCTGTCGCTCAGGTCCCTTTGATGGGGGACGCCGGTGGGCGCCAGCCGAAGAACATGGGGTAGACCTTCTCCACCACCGGGCCGTCGAAGCCCCAGGACACGCACTGGCCCAGGTGCGGCGGCGGGCGGCCATCGTCGCGCGGTGAAAAGGCGCCGGCGCGCGTCTGCATGGCGGCCGTGGCCAGGTTGTAGAGCAGCTCACGCAGGTGGGTGCAGCCTTCGGTGTTGCCCAGGTGGCGCTGGATGGTGTGGCGCCAGCCCTTGCCCAGCACCTCGCCCACCATGCGCTGCATGTTGGGCAGCACGCTCGGGCAAGGCTCGTGCGGGAAGGCGTCCATGGCGACGGCGATGTTGCGGATCACCATGGCCTCGTCGTAGGTCACGCGGATCCACATGTGGTGGATGGGCTCGTGGGCGGCCCAGCGGCCCTCGCCGCGGATGTCGATGTCGAAGGGCTTGCTGTCGTGCAGTTCGCCTTCGATTTCCCACAGGCCGTCGTCGCGGCGAAAGCCCTGGTAGTTGACGCGGCGTGTGTGCATGGGCTGGCGCGCAGCGGGGGTGGGCAATGGCACGTGGGGCTCCGGAGTTTCGGGAAAACCCGCAATTGTCGGACCAGCGAGGGGAAGGCGCTGGCACACTGGCGTCTTGTCCCCAGGAGCGCGCATGGCCCACGACCACGATCACCCGCACGACGATCACGAGCACAGCCACGACCACCCTCACAGCGACGCGCCCTGGAAGCACAACGGCGTGCGCGTGATCCCCGGCAACCAGCTCGACGGCAACGTGCCCTCCACCCCGGGCATGGACCGCAAGGCCGCGATCAACTTCGCGCGCGTGGGCGCGCAGAAGCTGTGGGCCGGCACCGTCACCATCCACGCCAACGCCAAGACCGGCGCCCACCACCACGGGCACCTGGAAAGCGTGATCTACGTGGTGAAGGGCCGCGCGCGCATGCGCTGGGGCGATCAGCTGGAGTTCACCGCCGAGGCCGGCCCGGGCGATTTCATCTACGTGCCACCCTACGTGCCGCACCAGGAGATCAACGCCAGCCCGACCGAGGTGCTGGAGTGCGTGCTGTGCCGCAGCGACGGCCAGGCCGTGGCGGTCAACCTCGATATCGAACCGGTGGAGAAGCCCGAGACGGTGCTGTGGGTGGACCCGACGCACCCCACCGGTGGCGTCTGATCGCGTGCCGGATCTGCGCACCCTCACGTCCGTGGTGCCCGCCACGGGCCGGCTGGACACCATCCTTCTGCGCCCTGCCCGGCGCATGGACGCGGTGGCCGTGAGCGAGACCGAGGCCCTGGAAGGCCGGGGCCTGGCCGGCGACCACAGCGCCGCGCGTCACGGCGGCCTGCGGCAGGTGACGCTGATCCAGGCCGAGCACCTGCCGGTGATCGCCGCCCTCACCCGGCGCGATTTGCAACCGGCCTGGCTGCGCCGCAACCTCGTCATTTCGGGCGTGAACCTGCTGGCCGCGCGCGGCCTGTTCGACGACGTGGTGATGCAGATCCACATCGGGGAATCCGTGGTGCTGGAGGCCACGGGCGACTGCGCGCCCTGCTCGCGCATGGAGTACGTGCTGGGCCCCGGTGGCTACAACGCCATGCGCGGGCACGGCGGGCTCACGGCGCGGGTGGTGGTGGGCGGCCTGCTGCGCCCGGGGGACGCGGTGCGGATCGTGCGCGACGCCGCAAGGCGTGAACCTCAATCCCCCTGAAAGCCCCCCGCCCGCAGCGTCACCACCAGGGTGTCGCGCCAGCCGTGGCCGTCGGCCGGGTCGGGCTGGATGGGCGTGCTCTCGTGGATCACGCGCTCGTCGTCGAGCAGCAGCAGCGACCACGGATCGCGCAGGGTGAAGCGCTGGCCGCTGGGGCCGTTGGCTTCGAACACGCGGCTTTCACCGCCCTTGATGGCGTGGCGCCGGACCAGGAACACCGCCACCAGGTCCACGCCGTCGCGGTGGGCGCCCTCGGGCGTGGGGCGGCCGATGCCGTCGGTGGTGTCGATGCGGAAGGGGTGGGCCTCGACCGCCCAGGCCTGTTCGCCGCGCAGGGCGCTGGCTGCCGCGCCCAGGCGCTGCAGCAGGCGCGTCCAGGCCGGCGCCTGGGCCATCGCGGCCTCCATGGGCTCGAACCAGCGCTGCATGCCGCCGTGCAGGGCGTTGTACTCCACCGGCTGCCAGTGGGCGCGGTGCGGCACCTGTTCCACGCGCACGCCGTCCACCACGAAGCAGCTGTGCCGGCGCAGACGGTAGCGGCCACCGTCCTTCAGGTAGGCGTCGGGTGCCAGCCGGTCCCAGTGCGGCTCCAGGGCGCGCAAGTCGGCCAGGGGCGCGCCGATCCAGGCGGCGGTGTCCTCGCCGCTGAGCAGGCCCGCGCCGCGCTCGCGCAGGGCGGTGTCGATGGCGTTGGGAGAAAGGTAGGGGGGGGAGAACTCGGCGGCGCTCATGAAAGGCAAGTGTAGGCGGGGGAACTTGCCCCCACGGCGCACCCGCCGATGCCGCCTCAGCCGCCGAGCGAAGAGCCGCGTCGGTCGCGGCGCGCCGAGGACCGCGGCCCGAGCAGGGCCGGCTCGACCAGGCCTTCGAACAACGGCTGCAGCTTCATGACGCGGTCCATGGCGGCGCGTTCATCCTCTGCGCGGCACAGCCAGTGCAGCAGGTCGGGCCGCATGAACCACAGGGCCCGGGCCGATTCGGCCACCAACACCCGATGACGCAGCTGCTCGGCTTCCCAGCCATTTCCCTCGCCCACCAGCGCGAGCATGGCCTTGCGCACGCGCGCCAGGCGGTAGGGATCGTCATCGTGCCGGCTTTCGCCCTGCAACCGCTGGGCGACGGTGTCGAAAAGCGTCGAGAGGAACTGCTTCATGCCTGGACGGGTGCGTTCATTGAACTGGTTGTGGGCACATCGATTGCCGGCGGCCGCCATTCCAGCACAAAACCGTCATGTTGTGTGCCACTCCGTGTCACCGATCGGCGTTGGCACGGGCCGCAACGCCCGCCCCTGGAGGGGCGCCCTCGCCCCACAGGCGCGCCAGCAGCCACCACGAGATGAGGGAGTTGGTCAGCGCCAGCAGTCCCAGAACGAGGCGCAGCCCGGCGGGAGGTTCGTGGATCTGGATGAACAGCACCAGGGCGCTGGAGAGGGCCTGGAAACCGAGCATCAGCCAGAACAGGCCCTTGCGCGGCTGCCACAAGCGGCGAAAGGCGGCGGCGAACGACGGCATACGGTCATTGTGCCCGGGCGGGCTCGGCCCTTTGCGCGTCCTTGGCCCGCTCGGTCTCCCGTTCCTGCAGCCAGCGCCACATCACCTTGCCGCTGCCGCTCTTGGGCAGGGCATCAACCAATTCGACCTCGCGCGGGCATTTGTACGCCGCCATGTGCTCGCGGCACCAGGCCAGGATGTCGCCCTCGCCGGTCTTGCCTTTGGCGTCGGCGCGCAGCACCACCACGGCCTTCACGCTCTCGCCCCGGTAGGCGTCGCGGGTGGCGATCACGCAGGCCTCGGCGATGCCGGGGTGCTTGAACATCAGCGCCTCCACCTCCGCCGGCCAGACCTTGAAGCCGCTCGCGTTGATCATGCGTTTCAAGCGGTCGGTGATGAAGAAGTAGCCGTCCTCGTCCACGCGTCCCAGGTCGCCCGAGCGGAAGAAGCGCTTGCCCTCGATCTCGATGAAGGCCGCGGCCGTGGCCTCGGGCCGCTTCCAGTAGCCATCGAACACCATGGGGCCGTGGATCACGATCTCGCCCGCCTCGCCCTGCGGCAGCTCGCGCAGTGTCTCGGGGTCGACCACGCGCGCGTCGGTGCTCATGAAGGGAATGCCCAGGCACTGCTGCTTGGGGTCGGCGGGCGGGTTGCTGTGTGAGGGAGCCGCCGTTTCAGTCAGGCCATAACCCTCGACGAAGCGCAGGCCGAACAGATCGAGCAGGCGCTGCGCCACGGCTTGCGGCATGGCCGCGCCGCCGCCACCGATGTAGACCAGGCTGGACAGGTCGTACTGGTCGAAGCTGGGGCTGGCCAGCAGGTCGATCACCATGGTGGGGATGTTGGTCCAGTGCGTGACGCGCCAGCGCGAGATCAGGCGCCCGGCGAGTTCGCGGTCCCAGCGCGGCATCAGCACCAGGGTGGAGCCGGCGTAGATGGCCGTGTGCATGCCGGTGACCATGCCGGTGATGTGGAACAGCGGCACCACCAGCAGTGCCACCGTTCCGGGTGAACTGTCCGCCCACAGGCTGCCCGCCACGGCGTTGTGCATCAGCGTACGGTGCGGGTGCATGCAGCCTTTGGGCAATCCGGTGGTGCCGCTGGTGTAGGGCAGCACGGCCAGGTCGTCGGGGCCGCGGTTGTGTTCGGGCAGCGGCGCGGTGTTGGCAAGGGCCTCGGTCCAGGTGGCCACGCCGCCGCCGGGCAGCGCGGGGTGATCGTGCCGCGTGCCCAGCCAGCCCTGCCAGGCCGGCGGCAGGCCAGTCACATCGTCCATCGGGCCGATGGCGTCCGCGTAGTGCGTCACCACCAGGTGGCGCAGGCGCTGCGCCTCGGGCAACTCCGCGTTCGCTTTCAGCAGTTCGCCGGCCAGATCGGCCGCGCACACGGCCACGCGCGCGTCCGGATCGGTGATGTAGTGCCCGAGCTCGTCGGCCTTGTTCATGGGGTTGACCGGCACCACCACCGCATTGGCGCGCAGCACCGCGTAGCAGGCCACGATCCACTGCGGGCAGTTCTGCAACAACAGGATCACGCGGTCGCCGTCGCGCACCCCCTGCGCCCGCAGGTGCGCGGCCAAGCGCTCGGCCTGGGCGTGCAGTTCGGCGTACGTGGTGACGCGGTCGAAGAACACCAGGGCGGCCTTGTCCGGGTAACGCCGCGCGCTCACCGCCAGGTTGTCCCACAGCGAGGTCTGCGGCGGGTGAAGCGTGTGGGGCAGTCGTCGGGGCCATACGCGGTGGTGCGCGCGCGCCTGCGGCGCCTGTTGGTTCATATCGCTGGGTCTCCGGTGTGGCTCTTGTGTGGCACGAATACTGCGTCGGACCCCCTGGGCCGAACCGATCGGATTGTTCAATAAAGCTTTTGCATAAGCCTCCCACGTAAACCCCGATCCCGGGCCCAAAAGGCCAGGACTACATTGCCCCGCTTACGGGCGTCGCACCGAACCGGTGCCCGCGCGTACGTGCCGACAACACCACCGACCTACGGAGTACCCGATGAAATTCAACGCTCTGAAGCTGACCGCCCTGACCCTGGGCACCACGGCCGCGCTCCTCGCCGCGCCAGCCCACGCAGGCAAGGACCTCGACGCCGTCAAGAAGCGGGGCGAGCTCAACTGCGGGGTGAACACCGGCCTGCCTGGCTTCTCGGCGGCCGACAGCCAGGGCAAGTGGAGCGGCATGGACGTGGACCTCTGCCGCGCGGTGGCTGCGGCCGTCCTGAGCAATCCCGACAAGGTGCGCTACGTGCCGCTCACGGCGCAGCAGCGCTTCACCGCCCTGCAGTCCGGCGAGATCGACGTGCTGGCGCGCAACACCACCTGGACGCTCACCCGCGACGCCTCGCTGGGCCTCACGTTCGTCGGCGTCAACTTCTACGACGGCCAGGGCTTCATGGTGCCCAAGAAGCTCAACGTCAAGAGCGCCAAGCAACTCAAGGGCGCCACGGTCTGCGTGCAGTCGGGCACCACCACCGAACTCAACCTCACCGACTACTCGCGCGCCAACAACCTGGGCATCAAGCCCGTGGTGTTCGAGAAGCTCGAAGCCGCGCTCGCCGCCTACTCCTCGGGCCGCTGCCAGGCCTACACCACCGACGCCTCGGGCCTCGCGTCGTCGCGCGCCAAGGACATGGCCAAGCCCGACGACCACGTGATCCTGCCCGAGCTGATCTCCAAGGAGCCCCTTGGCCCGGCCGTGCGCCGCGGTGACGACGACTTCGCCGCCGTGGTGAAGTGGGTCGGTTTCGCCTTGATCGAGGCCGAGGAGTACGGCGTGACGCAAGCCAACGTCGACCAACTCAAGGGTTCCAGCACCAACCCCTCCGTCATGCGCCTGCTGGGCATGGGCAACGAAGACACCGGCAAGCTGCTGGGCCTCGACAAGGAATGGGCGTACCGCGCCATCAAGGCCGTGGGCAACTACGGCGAGCAGTTCGAGCGCCACGTCGGCCCCAAGACTCCGATTGCCCTGCCGCGCGGCATCAACAACCTCTGGACCAAGGGCGGCGTCCTGTACGCCCCTCCCATCCGCTGATTCCCGCCGGGCCGCTTCGGTGGCCCGGCCAGTCCCCTGCCCGCAGCGACGCCCGTCGCTGCGGGCATTCTTCGTGTCCCCATCGCATTCGTGGCGAGGTCCCCGTTGACTACACCCGCTTCTCCTCCCCCCCGATCCCGGCAGTGGTCGCTCAACAGCCGGGCCACGCGCGGCGTGATCTATCAGGTCGTGGCGCTGCTCCTGCTGGGCCTGGGCCTGTGGTACCTGGCGCACAACACGCAGGCCAACATGCAGGCCCGCGGCATCCAGAGCGGCTTCGACTTTCTCGGCGCCAGCGCCGGTTTCGACATCGGCGAAACCCTCATCGCCTACGACCCCAGCCAGAGCTACGGCAAAGCCATCTGGGTGGGCGTGCTCAACACCGTCAAGGTGGCGCTGGCGGGCATCGTGTTCACCACCATCCTGGGCGTGGCGCTGGGCGTGGGCCGTTTCTCCCGCAACGCCCTGGTGCGCGGCCTGTGCTACGGCTACGTCGAGGCCTTCCGCAACGTGCCGCTGCTGCTGCAACTGCTCATGTGGTACCTGGTATTCATCGAGCTGCTGCCCGCGTCGAACGAGGCCATGTCGGTGGGCGGCTTGCTGTTCCTCAGCAAGGGCGGCCTGTCCTTCCCCTGGCCCACGGCTGGCGTCGGCTACGTGGTCGGCGGGCTGGCCGTCGGCGTGATCGCCGGCGTGCTGTGGCGCCGCCGCGTACAGAAGCGCTTCGAGGCCACCGGCCAGGACGGCGACCGCTTCTGGGCGCCGCTTGCCATGCTGCTGGTGTTCGCCGTGGTGGGTTGGGTGGTGGCCGGCATGCCCCGTGAATGGAGCCTCCCCGAGCAACTGCCCTTCATGGTCGATGGCGGCATGGCCCTCACGCCCGAGTTCCTCGCCCTGCTGATCGGCCTGACCACCTACACCGCGTCCTTCGTGGCCGAGGTGGTGCGCGGTGGCATCCAGTCCGTCAGCCGCGGGCAGGACGAGGCCGCGTCCGCGCTGGGCCTGAACCCGCGCCAGAAGATGAAGCTCGTGGTGCTGCCCCAGGCCATGCGCGTGATCATCCCGCCGCTGACCAACCAGTACCTCAACCTCACCAAGAACTCCTCGCTCGCCGTGGTGGTCGGCTACCCCGATGTGGTGTCCATCGCCAACACCACCATCAACCAGAGCGGCCGCGCGGTGGAGTGCATCGCCATCATCATGCTGGTCTACCTCAGCACCTCGCTCACCACCTCCCTGGTAATGAACTGGTACAACCGCCGCATGGCGATCCGGGAGCGTTGATCGCCATGAACGCACAGTTCCAACCCATCGCGCCCCGGCCCTCGCCGGTGCGCCACTCCGGCGCCCTGGCCTGGGCGCGCCGCAACCTCTTCGCCGACTGGAAGTCCACGCTCGCCACGCTGATCGTCGGCGTGGTCTTGCTGTGGGCCGTGCCCAAGCTGTGGCAATGGGTGATCGTCGGTGCCGTGTTCCGGCCCGACGCCGACGCCTGCCAGGCCGCCCGCGGTGTGGGCGCCTGCTGGGGCGTGGTCACCGAGAAGTACCGCGTCATTCTGTTCGGCCGCTACCCGTTCGATGAGCAATGGCGTCCGCTGCTGGCGACGCTGCTGATCATCTTCACGCTCGTGATCAGTTGCATGCGCGTCTTCTGGACGCGCTGGCTGGCGCTGATCTGGGTGGCCTCCCTGGCCGGGTTCTTCGTGCTCATGGGCGGCGGCGTGTTCGGCCTGTCCAGCGTGCGCACCGAACTGTGGGGCGGCCTGCCGCTTACCCTCATGCTGGCGGTGCTCTCGCTGTTCCTGGCCTTTCCGCTCGCGGTGCTGGTGGCCCTGGGCCGGCGCGCGAAGCTGCCCGCCATCCGCACCATCAGCGTGCTCTACGTCGAGCTCGTGCGCGGCGTGCCACTGATCTCGGTGCTGTTCATGGCCTCGTTCATGTTCCCGCTGTTCGTGCCTCGCGGCGTCACCGTGGACGTGCTGGTGCGTGTGGTCGCGGGACTCACGCTGTTCATCGCGGCCTACATGGCCGAGACGGTGCGCGGTGGCCTGCAGGCCGTGCCCAAGGGCCAGTTCGAGGCGGCCGATTCGCTGGGCCTGGGCTACTGGCAGACGCAACGGCTCATCGTGCTGCCGCAGGCCCTGTCCATGGTGGTCCCCAGCATCATGAACACCTTCATTTCGCTGTTCAAGGACACCTCGCTGGTCACCATCGTCTCGCTCTACGAGCTCACCGGCGCGCTCGCGCTGGCCCTGAACTCCGACGTGCAGTGGCGCCCGTTCAAGCTCGAGGCGTACTTCTTCATCACGCTCATCTATTTCTCTGGCTGCTTCGCCATGTCGCGCTACAGCCTGTGGGTGGAAAAACAGCTTGCCGCCAGCAAGGCGCGCTGAAAGCACAACATGCCTGAACAAACACAACCCATCATCCGCTTCGACAAAGTCAACAAGTGGTACGGCAACGACTTCCACGTACTGCGCGACATCGACCTCAACGTCGCCAAGGGTGAACGCATCGTCATCTGCGGCCCCTCGGGCTCGGGCAAGTCCACGCTGATCCGCTGCATCAACAGGCTCGAGGAACACCAACAAGGTGTCATCGAAGTCGACGGCGTCGAACTGAAGGACGACATCAAGGCCATCGACCAGGTGCGCAAGAACGTGGGCATGGTGTTCCAGCAGTTCAACCTGTTCCCGCACCTCACCGTGCTCGAGAACCTCACGCTCTCGCCCATGTGGGTGGGCAAGATGCCCAAGAAAGAGGCCGAGGAACGCGCCATGCAGCAGTTGAAGCGCGTGCGCATCGCCGAGCAGGCCAGCAAGTTCCCGCTGCAGCTCTCTGGCGGCCAGCAGCAGCGCGTGGCCATCGCGCGCGCTCTGTGCCTCACGCCCAAGATCATGCTGTTCGACGAGCCCACCTCCGCACTCGACCCCGAGATGATCAAGGAGGTTCTCGACGTCATGATCGAACTGGCCAACATGGGCATCACCATGCTGTGCGTGACGCACGAGATGGGCTTCGCCAAGGCCGTGGCCGACCGCGTCATCTTCATGGACCAGGGCCAGATCGTCGAACAGAACACGCCCGAGGCCTTCTTCAACAACCCGCAGAACGAGCGCAGCAAGGACTTCCTGTCCAAGATCCTCGGCCATTGACTTGAGGCGGTCATCGCGCGCTGACACAATGCGCGCGACACGGAGCCTGTGTTCGGCAGGCCCGACAAGGAGACCGTCATGTCGCTGCCACCCCTCCCCGCCGCCCGGCGATTGACCTGGCTGCGCTGGAGCTGCACCACGGCCATGGGCCTGTCGTTGTGGTGTGCGGGAGCGGCCTTGGCCTTCGACGTGCAAGGCCACCGGGGCGCCCGGGCGCTGGCGCCCGAGAACACGCTCCACGGCTTCCAGCGCGCGCTCGCCATCGGCGTGAGCACGCTGGAGCTGGACGTGGTGCTCAGCGCCGAGGGCGTGCCCATCGTGTCGCACGACACCACGGCCAACCCCGACATCACGCGCGACCCCAGCGGGCGCTGGCTGCAGTCGCGCGGCCAGCCCTTTCACACGCTCACGCTCGCGCAAATCGCCGAGTTCGACATCGGCCGCGTCAACCCCTCAAGCCGCTACGCACGCGACTTCCCGCTGCAGGACGCCGTGGACGGCGAGCGCATTCCCACGCTGGCGGCGGTGTTCGATCTGGTCAAGCGCCAGCGCGCCGACCACGTGCGCTTCAACATCGAACTCAAGCGCAACCCCGAACGGCCGCAGGAATCGCCCGACCCCGAGGCTTTCGTGCGCGCCGTGCTCGACGTCCTTCGCACCCATGGCATGGCCTCGCGCAGCAGCCTGCAGGGCTTCGACTGGAGCCTGCTCAAGATCGCCCACCGCCTGGCGCCCGAGGTGCCATTGGCCTTCCTGAGCGCGCAGCGGCCGCGCTTCAACACCCTGCGTACCGGTGCCTGGAGCGCGGGCCTGCGCGAAGCGGATTTCAAGGACGCTCCCGCGCTGCTGGCCGCCGCGGGCGCGCGGCTGTGGTCGCCCAACTTCAACGACATCGACCGCAAGCTGATCGAACGCGCGCGCGAGGAAGGCTTGCGCGTGATCCCCTGGACGGTGAACGAGGTGCCGGACATGGAGCGCCTGATCGACTGGGGCGTCGATGGCATCATCACCGACCACCCCGACCGCCTGCGCGAGGTCATGCAGCAGCGCGGCATGACGCTGCCTCCCGCCGTGACCAGCCCATCATCCAACTGAGCACCGTGCCCCATCCCCTGCTGCAACCCGTGGCCGACACCCTGGCCGGCCTGCGCGAAAGCCGGCTTTCTCCCACCCAGGCCAGCGAGCACCTGCGCGCGCAGCACGAGCTGCTCACCGCACTGCCACCGCGTTTCGCCGAGGTGCTGGGCAACCTGCTCGACCGTCTCGAATCGAGCGCCCTGTTCGACGCAGAGAGCTGCTCGTTCAGCGCACGCGACCTGCACGACAGCCTGCAGTGGTGGATCGACAAGGCCGAGGCACGCCTGTCTGCCAACTGATCCCCGGCCGGGAACTTCTGCACCCCAGCGCCTATCATTGCCCACCATGCGCGTGTTCGTTCTCGCCCTCATGATCGTCCTGCTGCCGTTGCGCGGCTGGATGGGTGACAGCATGGCGATGGGCTCGGCGGACCATGCCATGGCCAGCGCCAGCGGCGCGGCCGAAACGCACTGCCCCGACCACGCCCACACCGCGCCCACGAACGATCACGCCCTACCCGCCATGGACCATGGCGGCGGCCACCAGGAAGCGACCAGCGACACGGACGGCCATGCCCACGACCTCTGCGAGGTCTGCAACGGCCCGGCCATGGCCGGGCAGGTGGCAACCCAGGCGTCCGGTGACGCACGGCCCGGTCTGAGCGTCGCACGCGTCGAGCCCTTCCTGAGCCACTTGCCGCTCGGCGAGCACAAACCACCCATCGCTTGAGGTTTCGCACCCCAGGTGCGTCCGCTCGGCCCCGAGGTGCCGGGCGAGCGCCGGTTCGACCCCCCTCAGGAGATTCCCATGAGACCCCTTTTCCGGTCCGCGCCGCTGTGGCTGGCGCTGGGCCTGGCCCATGGCACCGCCATGGCCGCGCCGGGCGACGCGCTGCGCGCGGCCGACCCCACCACGCCCGTCCCGCCCATGCGCCTGGCCCTGCCCGACGCCCAGCGGCTGGACGCCCCCATCCTGCCCGATGACCTGGCCCAGGCGCTCGCCGCCTGGCGTGAGGCCAACGCCCGCGTGGCCGACTTTCCGCGCGGCCACATCGACCTGCTGCGCTGGGAGAAAGCCCAACCCTCGCCCGCCGGAGCCGACGGCTCCCCGAACGCCAGCCCCATCCACTTCGGTGAGGCCCTGCGTGCCTCGCTGCGCCTGCGCCCCGACCTCTTCACGCACCGCGACATGGGCCCCCTGGAGCGCGCCCGCGTCCGCGTGGCCTACGCCACCCACGTGCGCGAACTGCGACACGCCTGGATCGACGCCGTGGCGCAGCGCGAGCGCGAACGCCTCGCGGCCGCCGCGCTCGATGCCACGCGCGCGGGCAGTGAGCTCGGCCGGCGCATGGTGCGGGCCGGCAACTGGCCGCAGGCCCGCCTTATGCAGGAGCAGGCCGTCGAGGCACAGGCCTGGCAGGCGGCCAGCGACGCCACCGTGGCAGCGCGCGGCGCGGCCGAACGCCTGGCCCGGCCCTTGGGCCTGTGGCGCGCCGACGAGGTGGAAGCGCTCGCCCAGCGACTGCCCGCCACCCTGCCCGCGCTGCCGCCCTTGGTGGATGCACCGGA
>Ga0247823_10003181_pt1 | contig 13412 bp, 13 predicted proteins | sample 13C_PalmiticAcid_2_FD_192426 | JGI IMG/M metagenome (GOLD analysis project Ga0247823, IMG submission 192426) | Soil microbial communities from agricultural site in Penn Yan, New York, United States - 13C_PalmiticAcid_Day30 | ecosystem: Environmental > Terrestrial > Soil > Agricultural land...
GCGCCGGCCACGCCCGACGCCACGGTTCAGATCAAGGTTATCCAGTTCAATGTGAACCGCCGAGACGCACGTGTGGAGCAGCGGGCGACTTGGATCGCGCAGCAGGACCCAGACTTCCTGATCCTCGAGGAATCGACGCCGGCCATGCGCGCCGCTGTCCTGCGCCGCCTGCCCCGCCACATGTCCTGCGGCCGGACCTGCGACACCGCGATCTTCACCCGCACGGCGCCTGAGAAGGTCGAGCAGCCCCGCCGGGGCCGATATGGCCGCGGCCCGGCCATCGCGATCGTTCACATGGCTCCTGAGGACGGCGGCTACACCCTCGTCGGCACGCACTACACCTGGCCCACCGCCGTCTGGACCCATCGAGAGAACACCACCCGCATGCTGCAGCTCATCGATCCCCTGCCGAAGCAGCGGATGATTCTCGCCGGCGACTTCAACTCGACGCCCTGGTCATTCGCCCGCGCCCGTGAGGAGGCTCGCAACGGCCTGACCCGCCGCACCGTGGCGCTCGCGTCCTGGCCCACGACCTTCGGGGTCCCGTTCCTGCCGATCGACCATGTCTATGCGGGCGACACGCTGCGTACCGTTCGGGTCGAACGTGGGCCGAACCTCGGATCGGATCACTATCCCATCGTCGCCCTGCTGGCGCCCGTTTCCTGACCGCGAGGACGCCCCTGGAACCGTTCCGATCCATCCTGACGGGCGTCATGCTGCTGGTCGCGGTTGGCTGCGCCGGATGGGCGTTCGTCGCCCAAGGCGGCCGCTGGAGCCCGCGGCTCGACGTGTTGACCCACTTCATGCCGCTGCTGACGGCGGCCGCCGCGGTGACGGTGCTTTACGCTTTCGTCGCTGAACCGCCGCTGGCCAAGCTAGCCTTGATTGGTTTTGGAGGCGCGGGCCTGGTGCTGGCGGGCTGGCTGATCGTGCCGGAATATCTGACGCGGCAGGCGATCGCCCCGGCGACCGACACCGCCGGCCAGATCAAGCTGATCCAGCTGAACGCCTGGCGGGCCAACCAGGACCTCGAAGGCACCGTCGACTGGCTGCTGGCGCAGAACGCCGACGTCATCGTGCTGCAGGAGGCTGAAGCGGTCGGCCCGGTCCTGAAGCGGCGCTCGGCCTACTACTCCACCTGGGAGAGCTGCACGGTGATGATCTTCTCGAAAGCCGAGCCGGTCGTCCTCGACATACCGACACCGGACGACAAGCGCGTCCGGCCGCCGACCGCCGGCGTGACCTTGCGCGACGCACGCGGCGACTTCACCGTGCTTGGGACGCACTACGCATGGCCGGTCCCGGGCGGATTGCAGCAATCACAGGGCCGCGGCCTGGCCCGGCTCATCCGCCAATTCCCGAAGGAGCGGCTGGTCGTCACCGGTGACTTCAACTCAACGCCGTGGTCCTTCACCCGCCGCGAGGAAGATGCGTCGTTCGGTCTGAGACGCCTGACTCGGGGAATGTTCACCTGGCCGGCGCGGGGCTTGCCGGGACGAGCGACCCGCACACCCTTCCCGCTCCTGCCTATTGACCATGTGTACGTCGGCTCGGGATGGAGAACGGTGAAGATCGAGCGCGGGCCACGCCTGGGATCGGACCACTATCCGGTGATGGTCACCTTGGCGCCTTCACCTTAGGGCCGCACGCGCCTTGCGCAGGGCTGCCTGCAGCTTCTCGCGCCGGGCGAAGAACCGTTCATCGGCTTTCGTCTCCCGTTCATCGAGCGCGGCGCGCGACCTCTCGATCTCGGCGAGCTCGGCCTCATGGGCGGCGGCCTCGTCGGCCAGTTCCTGGTCCAGCTTCGCCACCTTTTCAACGGCCGCTTTGGAGGGAGCCTTGCGCTTGGGCGGCTTAGGCGCCCTGGCGAGCGCAGCTTCCGTGTCGGCCGGCCGGCGCAGCACCTCGCCGGGGCTCGCGGTGGCGGCGGCGACAAGGTCGGGGTCGTCGGTCTCTCGCGCGCCACCGGTCTTGAACAGGTCCTGGTGCGCACCCCAGGCGGCCAGAGCCTTTGGCCGGGAACTGGCGGCGACCACGTAGTCGGTCAGGCCGTCCGACGTCACGAAGACCTTCAGCCGTGGCGCCACGCCTTGCTCCTAGCTCAGCGACGCAAGCTCCCGCGAGAGGTTGGCCCGCGCCTGGGACTCCAGCCACTGGGCGAAAGCCGGATCGGGGAAGATAACCTTCGCATCCAGAAAGCGTTGCAGCACGCGGGCGCGGCCGGTGCGCCAGAGATCGTCCGGCACGTGCGCGTATTCTTCGCGAACAGCCTTGGCGTACGCGTCGTAGCGATCGTCCGGGGCGCCGAGGATCGACAGATCGATGGAGACAAGGATCTCGCCCAGGCGATCGCCCTCCTCCACCTCATGGCCCGCGGTGAGCAGGATCAGGCGCGCGACTTCGTCTCGGGCGTGCAGGGAGACGTCGAAGTCGCGCAGATCGCGCTTGGCCATCTCCGCGCTCTTCGCCTCGTTGTCCGAGGCCGCCGGATCGTAGACCGCATCATGCCACCAGATCGCATAGGTGAGGATCTGGTGTTCGGTCTCGGTCAGGTCTGGGACTTGATCGAGCAGCGCCAGGCACTGCTCGATGTGGGTCCGGGTGTGGTAGCGGCGATGCGGCTGCGCATACGCCGCCTCCAGTTCCGGTGTCACGCGTCAGCAGCGACGCGGGCGGTGAGGATCTTGCCAGGGCTGCGCGGCGGCTCGCCCTTGGGCAGGGCGTCGACCGCTTCCATGCCTTCGACCACTTCGCCCCAGACCGTGTATTGGCCGTCGAGGAAGGTGGCGTCGTCCAGGCAGATGAAGAACTGGCTGTTGGCCGAGTGCGGGGCAGAGGTGCGGGCCATGGAGCAGACGCCGCGCTTGTGCGGCTCGCGCGAGAATTCGGCCTGCAGGTTCGGCTTGTCGGAGCCGGACGTGCCGGTGCCGGTCGGGTCGCCGCCCTGAGCCATGAAGCCGTCGATCACGCGGTGGAAGACCACGCCATCGTAGAAGCCTTCACGCGCAAGCTCCTTGATGCGCTGGACGTGGCCGGGGGCCAGGTCGGGACGAAGCTTGATCGTCACCGGGCCCGTGTCCAGGGTCAGGATGAGGGTGTTTTCCGGTTCCATTACTTTATCTCCGAGGGAATTCTGATCGCGCAAGCCGAGAAGTCGGCCCCCATTCTGGCGCGGGCGCTGTCGATCTCGGCCCTGAACCAGGCGCTCTTGGGATCGATCACGCGCACCTTGGGGCGCTCGGCCGCCGGGATATCGGCCAGGATGCGCACCTTGTCCATCTTGTCCTGCGGCGCAGCCACCGGTTCGCCCACCTTGATCGCCCGCACCACGTCGAGGCCGGAGATCACCCGACCCCAGCCGGTGTAGCGCTTTTCGAGCGACGGATAGGCTTGTCGCATCAGGAAGAACTGGCTGTTGGCGCTATCGACGCCCTCGCCGCGCGCCATGGCCGCCACGCCTGGGCAGAACAGCGGCCAGGCCGAAACCTTGCCGTCGGCGGTCATCGCCATCAGCATCTCGCCCTGGCTCATGACCGGCAGGGATTTGACGAAACCGATCTGGCTGACGGTCTGATCGGCGACCAGCACCATGTCGCCGGCGCCGCGGCGGAACAGGAATTCCTGCGCCATGTCCGGCTTGTCGCTGCCGCCGGTGCCGCGATCTTCGGGATCGCCGGTCTGGGCCATGAACTGATCGATGACCCGGAAGAAGCTGCGGCCGTTGTAGAGGCCAGAGCGCGTCAGCTCCTTGACGCGAGTGACGTGGCTCGGCGCCACCTCCGGCAACATCTCGACGATGATGCGGCCCTTGTTGGTGTCGATCACCAGGACGTCGTCGGGATTGGGCGTGCGCCAATCGGCGGCGGTCGGCTCTCCCGGAGCCGCGACCGCACCGGTGACCGGCGGCAAATTGGGCTTGGGCGCCTGCGCGGCGGCGGGAACCGCAGCGCTCAGGGCGGCGGCGAAAACTACTTTTCGGATCATGGGCGGCACTCGTAGCGGTCGGCGCGTTGCACCGCTAGTGCGTCTTGGCCGCCACCTTGTTCAGCAGGGCTTCGTTGATGCGGGGGCCGACGAACTTGGTGACATCGCCGCCGAGCGCCGCAATCTCCTTGACCAGGCGCGATGAGATCGCCTGGTGGCGCGGGTCGGCCATCAGGAACACGGTTTCCACCTCACGGTCGAGCTGCTGGTTCATGGCGGTCATCTGGAACTCGTATTCGAAGTCGGCCACGGCCCGTAGGCCGCGGACGATCACCCCAGCGCCGATCTCGCGAGCAAAGTGCATCAGCAGCCCCTGAAACGGCTGGACCACGATCTCGGCCCTGTCGGTCAGGTGAGCGGTCTCGGACTTCAGCAGGGCGACCCGTTCGTCGAGGTCGAACAGAGGGCCTTTGCCGGCATTGATGGCGACGCCGATCACCAGCTTGTCCACCAGCTTCACGGCCCGGCCGATAATGTCGGTGTGACCGTTATGGATAGGATCGAAAGTCCCGGGATACAGCCCCACGCGCGCCATTCGACGTCTACCCCCATACTGCGGTGCGGCAGGATTTCACCGGCGTGGGCCGTGAAAGCAAGCCCAAATGTCAGGTTCGGTCCCTGGATGATCCCGAAGTGAAGACATTCGCCGGCGAGATCCCTATTCCCCCGCCTCGCCGGCCTCGTCCTCGACCTCGTCGCCGCCGCCCTGATCAGCCAGGCGCTCGACCGAAACGACATGCTCGTCCTTGCCGGTGCGGAAGATGGTCACCCCGGAAGTGTTGCGCCCGACCATCCGAACCTGGCTGACCGGCGTGCGGATCAGTTGTCCCTGATCGGTCACGAGCAAGATCTCGTCGAACTCCTCGACCGGGAAGGAGGCGGCCAGTCGGCCGCCCTTCTTGGTGAGGTCCTGAGCGAGCAGGCCCTGCCCGCCCCGTCCGGTGCGGCGGAACTCGTAGGCCGAGCTGCGCTTGCCGAAGCCCTCTGTGGAGACGGTGAGGATGATCTCCTCGGCCGCGCCCAGTTCGGCGATGCGGTCGGGGCTGAGCGCCGCGAGATCAGCGCCCTCGGCCTCATCGTCGTCAGGCGCCGCGGCGTCTTCGACGTCGGCGTCTTCGCCCGCGGCCCTGCGCATGGCGTTGGAGTGCTTCACATAGGCCGCGCGCTCAGCCGGAGTCGCCTCGACCGAACGCAGGATCGCCATCGAGATGACGCTGTCGCCCTCGGCCAGGCGGATGCCTCGCACGCCCGTGGAGTCGCGACCGGCGAACACCCGCACCTCTTCAGTCGCGAACCGGATACAGCGGCCGAGCGCCGTGGTCAGCAGGATGTCGTTCTGGGCGGCGTTGCAAAGGCCGACGCCGATGATGGCGTCGCCATCGTCGAGCTTCATGGCGATCTTGCCGTTGCGCTTGATGCCCTGGAAGTCGGACAGCTTGTTCCGACGCACGCCGCCAGACTTGGTGGCGAACATGACGTCGTATTGCGCCCAGGCCGCTTCGTCCTCAGGCACCGGCAAAATCGAGGTGATGCTCTCGCCGGGCTCGATCGGCAGCAGGTTCACGAAGGCCTTGCCGCGCGAGGTCGGCGTGCCGACCGGCAGGCGCCAGACCTTGAGCTGGTAGACCTTGCCGCCCGAGGAGAAGAACAGCATCGGAGTATGGGTCGAGGCCGAGAACACGCGGGTGACCGCATCCTCGTCCTTGGTCGACATGCCCGAACGCCCCTTACCGCCGCGGTGCTGGGTCCGGTAGGTGGTCAGCGGCGTGCGCTTCACATAGCCGCCGTGGGTGACGGTGATGACCATGTCCTCGCGGGCGATCAGGTCCTCGTCCTCAACGTCGGCGTCGCCGTCGACGATCTCGGTGCGACGCGGCACCGCGAAGGCGGTGCGCACGGCGACTAGCTCGTCACGGACGATCGCCATGACATTTTCGCGCGACGACAGAATCGTCAGGTGGCCCTGGATGGTGTCGGCGAGTTCGCGGGCCTCACCGAAAATTTCGTCGCGGCCCAAACCGGTCAGGCGCGACAGGGTGAGGGCCAGGATGGCTCGGGCCTGCTCTTCCGACAGCCGGATCAGGGTTCCGTCGATCACCAGGGTGCGCGGATCGGCGATCAGTTCCACCAGCGGCAGCATGTCGCCAGCCGGCCAGTCCTTGGCCACCAGGCGCTCGCGCGCCTCGGCCGGGTCCTTGGAGGACCGGATGATGTGGATGAACTCGTCGATATTGGCCACGGCGATGGCCAGGCCGACCAAGACGTGGCCGCGGTCTCGAGCCTTGGAAAGCTCGAACTTCACGCGCCGAACGACCACCTCCTCGCGGAAGTCGACGAAGGCGACGATCAGATCGCGCAGGTTCATCTCGCGCGGCCGGCCGCGATCGAGCGCCAGCATGTTCACGGCGAACGACGATTGCAGCGGCGTGTAGCGATAGAGTTGGTTCAGAACGACGTCTGGAGAAGCGTCGCGCTTCATCTCGACGACGACGCGCATGCCGTCGCGGTCGCTCTCGTCCCGCAGATCGGAGATGCCTTCGATCTTCTTCTCGCGGACCAGCTCGGCGATCCGCTCGACCATCGCGGCCTTGTTCACCTGGAACGGGATCGAGTTGATGATGATCGCTTCACGATCCTTGCGAAGCTCTTGGATCTCGGCCTTGCCGCGCATGATCACAGAGCCGCGCCCGGTCATGAGGGCGTTGCGCGCGCCCGAGCGGCCGATGATCTCGCCGCCGGTCGGGAAGTCGGGGCCGGGTACGATGTCCAGCAGGGCGTCCAGCGAAACCTCGGGATCGTCCACATAGGCCAGGCAGGCGTCGATGACTTCGCCGAGGTTATGCGGCGGGATGTTGGTGGCCATGCCGACGGCGATGCCGCCCGCGCCGTTGACCAACAGGTTGGGAATCCGCGACGGCAGGACCACTGGCTCCTGCTCGGTGCCGTCGTAGTTCTCTTTGAAGTCGACCGTATCCTTGTCGAGGTCGGCCACCACCATCATGGCGGCCTTGCTCATCCGGCTTTCGGTGTAGCGCATCGCTGCCGGCGGATCGTTGTCCACCGACCCGAAGTTGCCCTGGCCGTCGATCAGCAGCAGGCCCATCGAGAACGGCTGCGCCATCCGCACCATGGTGAAGTAGATCGAGGCGTCGCCGTGCGGGTGGTACTTACCCATCACGTCCCCGACCACGCGCGCTGATTTCACATACGAACGGTCAGGCGTATGGCCCTGCTCGTTCATCGAGAACAGGATGCGGCGGTGCACAGGCTTCAGGCCGTCGCGCGCGTCCGGCAGGGCGCGGCTGACGATCACGCTCATGGCGTAGTCGAGATACGACTTCTTCAGTTCGTCTTCGATGGCGATAGGGGCGATGCCCCCGCGCCGGCCGTCATCGGGCGGGGTGTGGGTTTCGTCGGTCAAGGAGGCGATTTATCCGTTTAGAATCGGACACAAAACTGAGTTGAGTTGTTACCATCCCGCAGGCCCCAAGGCCAACGTCCGTACAGATTCGAACCCAGGTGCTAGTCCAGATGAAATATGCCTTCGCCGTCCTCGCCGCCACCCTTTTCGCCGGTTCGGCGACTGCGGCCGATGCGCCCGCCAACCAACAGATCGAGTTGAAGAATTCCGCAGGCGCGGCGATTGGGACGGCGACCCTGATGGATGCGCCGCACGGCGTGCTGGTCCGCCTGCAGGTCAAAGGCCTCACCCCCGGCTGGCACGGCCTGCACTTCCACGAGAAGGGTGACTGCTCCAAGTCCGACTTCACCTCGGCCGGCGGCCACGTTCATGGCAAGCCCACCATGGTGCACGGCCTGCTGAACCCAGACGCCAACGAAGCTGGCGACCTGCCCAACCTCTATGTGGCCGCCGATGGGACCGGCAACGCCGAGGTGTTCTCCACCTTCGTGTCGCTGGCCGCCGCCGCTGGCCGCGAGCAACTCACGGACGCCGACGGCTCGGCCATCGTGATCCACGCCAGCCCCGACGACCACAAGACCCAGCCGATCGGCGGCGCCGGGGCGCGCATGGCCTGCGGCGTTATCGCGGGCGGCTAGGCTTGCTCGGCGGGCGCTCCAAAGCGCCCGCCCCTCTCCTTCGACGTCGCCGCCATTACGACAGCAGCGAGAAGGTTGGCGACGACGCTGGCGAGGATCGGCACGGTGTAGCTGTGGCTCACATCGAATGCGAAACCGGCTGCCGCCGGACCGACCAGGGTCCCGAACGCCACACTGGTGTAGAGGATGCCGATAATGGCGCTGACGTTTCGGCCGCCGAAATAGTCCATGACCAGAGCGGGCAGCACGGCGACGAAGCCGCCGTAGAATGCACCATAGGCGAAGGCGAATACCGCCAGGCTCCACCAGTCCGTTGCGAACACCCAGACCAGCAGGGCCAGGGCCATGCCCGCGAACATCACCAGCAGCGTCGGCGCGCGCCCCATGCGGTCGGCCAGGCTGCCGAGCAGGAAGCGCCCCGCCGTACTCCCGACCCCGATGACACCAAGGAGCAGCACAGCCGAGGCCGGCGCGACGCCAAGGTCCAGAGCAAAGGGCGCAAGATGCACGAAGGGCACGAACAGCCCGAACGAGCAGATCAGGCAGGCCGTGTAGAGCCCGATGAAGCGCCGCGACCTCACCGCCTCAAGCACCGAAGCGCCGGCTGCTCCAGCAGAGGGCGCGTCCAGGCCCGGGGAATCGCCGTCCGGTGCAAGCCCACGACGGCTCGGTTCGCTTTCGATCAGCAGGGCGAGCCCGCCGCCGATCACCGCCGCGAAGGCCCCGAGAGCAAGGTAGGCCTCGCGCCAGCCGATGCTCTCGATCAACCATGAGGCCAGCGGCGGCATGACCAGCGTGCCGACGCCGATGCCGCTGACAGCAAGGCCCGAGGCCAAGCCGCGACGCCTGACGAACCATCGTTGCACCGCGCCGAGCGCCGGAACATAGGCGCAGCCGACCCCCACTCCGACGCCCAGGCCATAGGCTGCGTAGACTTCGTCCAGGCTTCGGGCGGCTCCTGCGACGGCCAAGCCGGCGCCGGTCAGGATCATGCCGATGACCGCCAAGGGACGAGCGCCCCAGCGGTCGGCCAGCGGGCCGGTGAGAACACCCAATCCGAAATAGAGAAATCCGGCCAGCGAGAAGACCAGGGAGACCGACCCGCGCGTGGCGCCAAATTCCGCCTGCAGCGGGCCGACGAAGGCGCTGAACGTATAGGCCGCGCCAAACCCCAGGAAGGTGACCGCGAAGGCCCCGCCGACCACCCGCCAGCCGCGGAAGACGCCGCTCATGACAGGCTCAGCGTCGGCGCGCGGCGATGCTGCGTGGCGCGCTCATAGTCAAAAGCGAACGAGAGCAGTGCGGCCTCGCTCCACATCGGCCCAATAAAGATCAAACCGAACGGCGCTCCGGAGGGATAGTAGCCGGCCGGTACGGTGACGCCAGGCAAGCCGGCGATATTGATCTCGCAGACCGCTGTCTCGCGGAGCGCTTCCCCGCTGTCGAGGGTCTGGGGCTCGCCGCAGAGCTGCGGAAACACCAGGCCGTCGAGCTGCTCGCGCGCCATCACCTCGTCGAATATCGACAGGTAGCTTTCCCGCACGGCGATGAAGCTCGAAAGGTCCGGCGGCGCGCGCGGGTCGGCTAGGCACGCTTCAAATCCCGGCAGATCGTTCAGGAGGAAGAGCACGCCGCCAGGCGCGAACGGATCTTCCGCCTCGGTTGCTTCTGCAAAGGCTTCGAACGACGTCAGGGCCGCGTTCGGACCCATTCTCTTCAGGTAGCCGTCGATGTCGTGCGGCGCACATTCCATGCCACGTGGATCGAAGTAGTCGGTTCCGGGCGCCGGACGGGCCAGATCGGCTAAACCCGACCCTGCGAACGGATCGGCGATCAGGGACGCACCACGATCTTCCAGCTCGCTGGCCGCTCGTCGGTAGAGGACCGCCGCCTGGGGCGACAGCGGGCGATCGCGCCAGCCAGGCCCATAGAGACCCAGACGCCTGCCGCGCAAAGAAGCATCCTCCAGGCCCGCCGCATAGCCGCGTCGAGGCCGACGGCCAACACCCGCCACGGTCTTGGGATCCTCCGCACTGAAGCCGGCCAACACATCGAGCGCGAGCGCGGCGTCATGGACATTGCGCGCGATCGGCCCGACGACGTCGCGGGAGCTGGCGGCCAAGGGCATTACGCGGGCGTTCGGGACCAGACCGAAGCTCGGCTTGATCCCGACCAGCGCCTGGGCCGAAGCCGGATTCTGAATCGAACCGCCGGTCTCCTCGCCCAGGCCGAGTATTGCGAAACCGCCGGCCACGGCTGTGGCGGTTCCGGCGCTGCTGCCGCCGGGCAGCAGGCGCGGATCGACCGCATTGAGCGTCGCGCCGGCCCAACTGTCGTTTGCGTGACTGCCCGAGGCGCTCAACACTGGCACATTGGTCTTGCCCAGGATCACCGCGCCTGCGGCCCGAAGGCGCGCGATCACCGGCGCATCGGTCTCGGGGATCAAATCGACGCCGCCGGCCCTGGCGCTGAGCAGGCGCCAACCGCCGGTGCTCGGCAGCCCGGCCATGTCGATGGTGTCCTTGACGACCACCGGAACGCCGGCCAACGGGCCAAGCGCTTCCCCCGCCTGGCGCCGCCGATCGATTTCCCGGGCGTCGCCTAAGGCCTCGTCGTTCATGGTGATCAGCGCGACATAACGGGCATTGTAGCGGCTGATCCGCTCGAGACAGGCTCGGGTCAGGTCCTCGGAGCAGAACTTGCCCGAGGCGAAACCGGCCTGCGCTTCGGCGGCCGTCATATCGATCGGATCGACAGCGCGACCGTCGGCCGATGTATCGAGAAATGAGGTGGCAGACACTGTAACCGCTCCCAAGTTGGCGGCGACAGATGTGGCTCAGATGAGCGAGGCAGGCTGGCGCTTTCCGGCTCTCAACCGAAACGCCGTGAGCAAAGGAAAAGCGGCCAGCTCCAAGGGGAACCGGCCGCTTGTTTACATTTCTAGGCTTATTCCGCTCTAGAAGGGGATCTCGTCGTCGAGGTCGGCGGAGAAGTCTTCGCGCGGCCCGGAGCCCTGGTTGCGCTGACCGCCGCCGAAGCCGCCCCCACCGCCACCGCTTCCGCCCCCATAACCGCCGCCGCTGTAGCCGCCGCCGCCTTCGCGCTCACCGTCCGCGCGACCGTCGAGCATGGTCAGCTCGCCGCGGAACTTCTGCAGGACGATCTCGGTGGAGAACTTCTCGACGCCCGACTGGTCGGTCCATTTGCGGGTCTGGATGGAGCCCTCGATGTAAACCTTCGAGCCCTTCTTCAGGTACTGCTCGGCGACCTTGACGAGGTTGTCGTTGAAGATCACGACCCGGTGCCACTCGGTCTTTTCCTTGCGCTCGCCCGAAGACTTGTCGCGCCAGGTTTCGGAAGTGGCGATACGCAGATTGGCGACCCGGTCGCCCGATGTCAGGCTGCGGATCTCGGGGTCGGCGCCCAGATTGCCGACCAGAATGACTTTGTTGACGCTGCCCGCCATGTGACTGTCCCTTGGTTTCCGTGCTCGCGGTTCGCGGCTCGGCGGGACGCTAGAACACGTCTACCTGCGGATCAAGAGCGAGTTCTTGTTACGTTCCACCGGTAAGCGTCTCGATCCACAGGCTATTTGATCAAGCTGGCCAGCGCCTATTGGGCAGGCGCGGGAGCGGCAGGTTCCTGGGCGCGCGGCATGGCGCCCGGGACCGCCAGACGGCCGTCGCCGGTGCGGACCATGGCCAGATACCGGTGTTCCTCCAGCGATGGGGCGGTGAAGATGCCGCGCCGCTCGACGAAGATGAAGTTGCCCTTGAAGGCGCCGGCCACTTCGCGTTGCGAACCGCCCAAGCGCAGGAAGCGCAGGCGCATCGATTCCAGCTCAGCGGCGCAGTGCTCCAGGTCCGGCACATCGGCCTTGAGCTTGTTGTACTTCATCGTGCCGTCCGCCTGCGGCGCGACGTGCCAGCAGATCCCCTCGCCTCCCGGCGGTCGGGTGCGCTTGGCGCAGGCGGTGAGAGCGAGGACGGCAAGGCCGGCGATGAGGACTGTGCGAAGCATGGGCGTAAGCCTATAGGCGCGATTGGGGCGGCGCGAGGGCGAGCTTAACCGATCGATTGAATGGAGCAGTTCGAAGCTTGGTCCGCCAGCGGCCGGAAACTGCGGTTGTCGCCGGAAACCTCGACCTTGCCGGGCACCAGCCGGAGGGTTTGCTGCATCCAGCGGCCATAGGTGGCGCCGCCCGGCCGCTCGCAGCGACCAGCGAACAGCGTCTGGACGCAGCCGTTAAGCGTCAGGTCGTTAGGCAGCTTGCGCCAGCCGCCGTCCGCATAGCGCCAGCAGCTTCCCGCCGGTCCACTCGCCGCCGTGACGGTGGGCGCTGGCGCCGGGGTGCTGGGTTGGGGCTGAGCCGGGATTACAGGTCCCGTCTGGGGCGGCAGCGGCGTCAACACTGTTCCGGCCTGGTCGGCGGCGGCTAGATTTCCGGCTGGATCGACGCCTACGTCGAGCGCGCCAGTGGCGACACCGTTGCGTTTGGCGCATTCGGCCAAGGTGATCTCGCCGACATACTGGCCGGCGACGTAGCAGCGCAACGGCTTGGCCGGGTCCATGCGACCATCGTCCGGCGCGCCGGTCTCCACGACCAGTCCGCCTTGCGAGGCGGGCGGCGGCGGTGGCTGTTCGTTGCGGCTCTTGCCGACCAGCATTGTGGCGATGACGACGCCCGCCAGCAGCGCGACGGCGCCGCCGATCACGGCCAGGAGCATGCGCCGGTCTTTCAGGAATTCCATGAGGCCTTCGCTAGACCGTGCTCGTGACGGTTTCAAGCCGCGCGGCGAACAGCGGACCGGAATCGAACTCCGTCACTTGAGCCGCCCCTTGGCCGAGATTACCCAACCACAGATTGCGCCTGCAGGGCCTGACGAGACGTTAAGCGCTGCTTTGCAAATAAAAGGGCCCCGGATCGCGCGACCCAGGGCCCTTTCCGCTCCCCTTGAAACTGGGATCAATCGCCGCGGAACAGCTCAAGGACTGTCTGCGGCTGGGAATTGGCGAGCGAGAGCGCCTGCTCGCCGAGTTGTTGCTGAATCTGCAGGGCCTCCAGGCGCGCGGCGTCCTGGTTCATGTCGGCGTCGACGAGGCTGCCGACCCGTTTGGCCACCATGTCCTGCAGCCTGGTGACCAAGGCGACGTGCCTTTCGATCTGAGCGGCCTCAGCGTCCATCTCGCTCAGCGCCGTGGTGACCCGCCCGATCGTCATATCGAGGGATGGCAAGGTCCCGTCGCCAAGATTTACGATTGAACCGCCCATAACGAAATCGCGCGGGATTAGGCCGAAGCCGCCTTCGCCGCTCTCGAACGCTCCCGAGGCTGAAATCGCGCCGATCGCCTGCTGAAGGGCATGGTCG
>Ga0247823_10003183_pt1 | contig 13407 bp, 10 predicted proteins | sample 13C_PalmiticAcid_2_FD_192426 | JGI IMG/M metagenome (GOLD analysis project Ga0247823, IMG submission 192426) | Soil microbial communities from agricultural site in Penn Yan, New York, United States - 13C_PalmiticAcid_Day30 | ecosystem: Environmental > Terrestrial > Soil > Agricultural land...
ACCCCACCCCGTCTCCTCCCCCCGGTGTTCGATCAACAACTTCTCCGGAGGATTTCCATGCGCGGTCTGCTCTTCATCATCGCAGCCCTCGTTCTGACTGTCGCGTCCTCTCAGGCGCAACGAGTCGATGCCACGATCGTCGTCGACGGCCAGAACCGGCAGTTCATCGTCGTGCGTCCATCGTCGAATCCGCCTGCGGGCGGCTTCCCGCTCGTGTTCATGTTCCATGGCTCCAGCGGCGATGGCGAGAAGTTCTACAACATCTCCGGCTGGAAGGAGCTCGGCGAGCGTGAGGGCGTCGTCACCGTGTTCCCGTCGTCGCTCGAGGTCTGCATCAACGAGGACGGTCAGCGCAAGCGCACGACGAAGTGGAACTGCGGCGAGCTCGTCTCGATCGCGTGCGAGGGACAGACGCTCTACGACGACGTTCGATTCGTCCGCGCGATGGTCGACACGATCACCGCGCTGCTGCCGATCGATCGCGACCGCATCTATGCATCGGGGTTCTCGAACGGAGGCGGCTTCACCGCCAAGCTCGCCATGGAGATGTCGGATGTCTTCTCGGCGATCGCCGTCTCGGCGGGAGGCCTCCACGAGCTCGATTCGGTGACGCCTCCGGCAAAGGTCCCGATCGCGTACTCGACCGGCTCGCTCGACGACCGCGTGACGACGCCCGCCGGAATCCCGGAGCTCCCCTTCAACGACTCGGTCCTCATCTACACGGGCCGCATCGTGCGTCGCTTCCTCGGCGCGCTCGAGCTCGAGGAGACGTTCGAGCGGGCGCAGACCGAATTGACGCTGACCTATCTCTGGAACACGCCACTTGCGGGAACGGCTCCCGGACGCTTCAGCTTCACGCTGATCAAGGATCTCGGCCACGCGTACCCGAACGGCACGAACAGCCCGATCACCGCGGCGAACGCGTTCTGGGCGTTCTTCGACGCCAACCGGGGGACGAGCGCCGCGCCGTCGGAGGGCGCGCTGCCGCTCGAGCTCGACCTGACGGCGCGTACGGAATAGGTCGTCGTGTTCGTGTCCAATCAACCCCGGCGTAGCAGCGCGCCGAAGAACCCGTCGGTCCCGTGGCGATGCGGAAATGCCCTGTAGTATCCGTCGGCATCGACGACGTCGGCCGGGAGCGTGATCGGTACGCGCTCCCAGCCGCTCGCGCGCTCGAGAAAGGCCTCGACCTGCGCGTCGTTCTCCTCGCGCAGGAGCGAGCACGTCGCGTAGAGCATCAGTCCTCCCGGCCGCACGAGCGTGCTGTACTCGTCGAGGATCTCCGCCTGCTGCGGCAGCAGGCGCTCGACCGTCGACTCGTCGATCGTCAGGCGCACGCCCGGATTGCGCCGCAGCACGCCGGTGCCGCTGCACGGGGCGTCGATCACCACCGCGTTGAGCTCACCGAGCATCGACTCGCGGCGCTCGAGGTACGTCGCGTTGTCCATGATCCGCACGTTCTGCGCGCCGCTGCGCTTCAGGCGCGGCCGGAGCTCGGCCAGGCGGCGATCGTTGATGTCGTGGGCGATGACCTCGCCGCGTCCTTTCATGATCGCGGCCAGGTGTAGCGTCTTGCCGCCGGCGCCGGCGCACGCGTCGAAGACGCGCCAGTTCGGATGCGGGTCGAGCGCGAGCGAGATGAGCTGCGATCCCTCGTCCTGCAGCTCGAACCATCCCTGCTTGAATTGCGGAACGGTGAAGGCGTTGATTCGACGGGTGAGCACGACGGCGTCGGGTGAGAGCGCGCCGGGCGTCGCCTCGATCCCGAGCTCCTCGAGCGCGGCGACCAGGCGCTCGCGATCGGTCACGAGCCGGTTCGCGCGAAGCACGATCGGCGCCTGTGTCTTGAGCGCCGCCATCAGAGCGTCAGCCTCCTCGTCGCCATACTGCGCGCGCAGTCGCTCGGCCAGCCAGACGGGAATGCTGTGGCGCATCGCCGCACGCTCGTCGGGCTCGAGCGCATCGAGACCCGCGTCGGCGCCCGCCAGCGCCGCGCCGAGGCGCTCGACGTCACGCTCCGGAATCTCGGTGGCGTCGGCGACGAGTGCGCGATCGAGGCCACGATCGACGAGGAACGCCGCGGCCAGGATGTACGGCTGGTCGTCGGCATGCGCGCTCGAGAGCAGCTCGCCGAGCGCCATGCGCAATCGGATGACGTCACGCAGCAGCGCGTACGTCGTATCGGCGATGAAGCCGCGATCGTGCGAGCCGAGGTAGCGCCGGGCGGCGAAGAACCGGCTGATCGTCAGATCGGCCGGCGTCGCGGGCCGCGCGAAGATCTCGGCGACGAGCTCCATCGTGTGTCCGAGGAGAAAACGATTTGCCCGCTCGATCATTCCGCGCTCCCCTTCTTCTGGTGTTTCCGTCCCCGCGACGAGCGCACCGTCGAGGCGCGCGCGACGGTCGTCAGCGGCGCGAACGCCCCCGCCGCCAGCTTGTGCCAGCCAACCAGTCCGATCATCGCGGCGTTGTCGGTGCTGTAGATCGGGCGTGTCACGTGCACGCCGAGACCCGCGGCCTCGCCGGCCTCGCGCAGCTTCGCGCGCAACCGCGAGTTGGCCGAGACGCCACCGACCGCCGCGACCGTCGGCACACCGTCACGCACGGCCGCGCGCACCGTCTTGCTGACGAGCGCGTCGACGATGGCCTCCTGATACGAGGCGCAGAGGTCCGCGAGCTCGCGACCCACGGGCGGCGCGTCCGGATGATGGTCGCGCAGGTAGTAGCGCAGCGACGTCTTCAATCCGCTGAAGCTGAAGTCGTCGGCGGGATCGCTCTGCAGGCCGCGCGGGAACTGGTGCGACTTTGGGTTGCCGTCGGCGGCGATCCTGTCGATCTCCGGTCCCCCGGGATAGCCGAGCCCGAGCAGCTTCGCGCCCTTGTCGAACGCCTCGCCGGCCGCGTCATCGCGCGTGGAGCCCATGAGCGTCGCGCGGTCGATCGCGTCGACGCGGTACAGGAGCGTGTGACCGCCGGAGACGACCAGGCCGATGTACGGGAACGCGAGATCCGGCTCGTCAATCAGCACCGAGTACAGGTGCGCCTCGAGGTGGTTGACCTCGATGAGCGGCCGGCCGAGTCCGACGGCCAGTCCCTTCGCCGCGTTGACGCCGACGAGCAAAGAGCCGATGAGGCCTGGCTCGATGGTCACCGCGATCGCGTCGAGCTCGCCAAGCTCGGCGTTGGCCTCCTCGAGCGCGCGCCGCAGCGCCGGACCGATCGCGCGCAGGTGCGCGCGCGAGGCGAGCTCCGGCACGACGCCGCCCCAGCTGTCGTGATCGATCTGGGAGGCGATCACGAGCGAGCTGACGGCGCCGTCGCGAATGATCGCGGCGGAGGTCTCGTCGCAGGAGGTCTCGATGGCCAGGAGTGTTCGTGTCATGCGTAGGTCTGGCGCAATGTTCGCGCCGCGCAAGTAAGGGCGATCGCGGAGAACCCGACGGCGCCCGAGATGTGCAACGTTGTAACGGGGAGCATTCGTGGGTTACCTTTGCGCCGCCTGCACCCTAGCGTACGCCGAACTACCAATTCCCGATCGAGTCCTGTGAGCGAGTTTACATTCGGCCTGGCCGCCAGTCCGTGGATCGTTGCCGCGATCGTCGCGGCGGCGTTCGCGTTCGCGGTCGTCACGTATCGCCAGACCAGACCCGAGGTGTCGACCTCGCGTCGCTGGCTGCTCATCGGCCTGCGCACGCTCGCCATCGGGCTGTTGCTCATCGCGATCTTCGAGCCGGCGCTGTCGTTCCTCGACGTGCGCGCCGACGAGCCGTCGGTGCTCGTCGCCGTCGACGACTCCGAGAGCATGACGCTCGGCGGACAGGACTCCTCGCGGATCGCGGAGGCTCGCGGCATCCTGCGCCGGATCGTCGGTTCGGAGCTCGGCGAGCGCACCGACGTCGCCGTCTTCGCCGACACGGTGCACGGCGTGGCCATGCCGGTGCCGTACGAGAGTCTCACGGCGAAGGGACCCGCCACGCGACTGGACGGTCCGTTCGCGCTGCTGTCAGACTCGCTGCGTCGCAAGAACGTTCGCGCCATCGTGTTGCTGACCGACGGGCGCTACAACAGCGGCAGCAACCCGTTGTTCGAGGCCGAGCAGCTCGGCGTCCCCGTCTATGCCGTCGGCCTCGGCGACTCGGTCGAGCCGCGCGACCTCTCGGTGCAGCAGGTGTTCACCAACGACATCGCCTACGTCGGCAGCGATCTGCCGGTGGAGGTGCGGATCAAATCCTCCGGCTATCCGAGCGGTCTGGCGAGCGTGACGCTGCGCGATGACGCCGGGATCGTCGCGTCGCAGCAGGTCGCGCTCGCGCCGGGAACGAACGAGTATACGACGAGCTTCGTCTATCGCCCGCGCAGCGAGGGAATGGCGCGGCTGCGCGCGGACATCGCGGGCTCGGGCGGGGAGCTCACCTCACGCAACAACACGCGCAGCACGTTCGTGCGCGTGCGCAGCGACAAGCGCCGGTATGTGATCCTTTCGGGGGCTCCGAGTCCGGACCTCGCGTTCATCCGCCGCACACTCGAGCGCGATCGGAACATCACGCTGACGACGCTCGTCGAGCGCGCCGGCGGCACATTCCTCGGCGGAACCCTCTCCCCCGCGCTGCTGCGCGACGCCGAGGCGCTGATCCTGATCGGCTACCCGACCGCGGCGACGACCGACGCGGTGCTCTCGAGCGTGCGCGGCGCGCTCGCGGGCGGATCGCTCTCGCTGTTCGTCGTCATGGGCGCGAGCACCGACGCGGCGCGACTCGAGACGCTCGAGGCATTCCTGCCGGTGACCATCGGCCAGGGACGCGGAAACGAGATGCAGGTGTTCGCCGACCTGACCGAGAGCGCACCGACGCATCCCGGAATGCACGTGAGCAATCCCGAGGCGTGGCGCGCGCTGCCGCCGATCTTTCGCAGCGAGACGCAGATCGCCGCGCGCGCCGAGGCCGACGTCCTCGCGTGGGCGCGGCTCGGATCGACCCGCCTCGACGAGCCGCTGATCGTCGCGCGCCGGCTCGGTCACAGCCGCTCGATGATGGTCGCCGGTTACGGACTGTTCCGATGGCAGCTTCTCGGCGAAGGTCCGCGGGAGCTGCGCGGCGAGGCCGCGCCGGGCGTGCTCGACGAGTTCATCGGCAACGCGATGCGCTGGCTCGGCACGATCGACGACGAGCGGCGCGTGAGAATAGCGACGACGAAACAGCTCTACAATCTCGGCGAGCCCGTGCGATTCCACGCGCAGGTCTACGACGACAATTTCGATCCGATCAGCGACGCGACCGTCACGGTCGATGTCGGCGGACCGGGCGGACGGCGCACGCAGACGCTGGCGGTCTCCGGCAATGGTCGCTACGAGGGCACGCTGACCGATCTGCCGGCCGGAGACTACAGTTTCGACGGACGCGCGACGCGCGCCGGCGTGGAAATCGGGCGCGACGGCGGACGGTTCGTCATCGGCGAGATAGGCCTGGAATTCCTGCAGCCGGCGATGAATGCCGAGCTTTTGCGAGCCCTTGCGCAGCGTACGGGGGGCCGTTTCTACACCGCGCGCGAAAGCGGCACGCTGCTTGACGATATACGACGTGAAAGCGGTTTCACACCGCGGTCGGTGGAGTCGGAACGGGAGCTCGCATTATGGAGCAATCCGTGGGTGCTTGCGGCAGCGATCGCAGCCTTCGTCGCTGAATGGACGATGAGAAAACGAAGCGGCATGCTGTAGGCGCCACCGACATGTGAACAGGAATTGTGGAGATGACGTGGAGAGGAGGCAGAGTCATGAGAACGTCAACGATCGAGGAAGCGCAGTACTATTTCCGGCTGGCCTATACCTGCCAGATGAGCGGACAGCTCGAGGAGGCCGTCGAGCTCTATCGGAAATCGATCGAAGTGCACCCGACCGCCGAAGCGCATACGTTTCTGGGTTGGACCTTCAGTTTCAGAGGCGAGTATGAAAACGCGATCGAGCAATGCAAGCGCGCGATCATTCTCGACCCGGATTTCGGAAATCCGTACAACGATATCGGTGCGTACCTGATCCACCTGGAGCGGTACGACGAAGCGGTACCGTGGCTCGAGCTCGCGTGCTCGGCACGCCGCTACAACGCACGGCACTACCCGCATTTCAATCTCGGACGCATTTTTGAGCGCACCGGCGCCTACAGCGAGGCGATCGCGCAGTACAAGGCGGCGTCGCGCCTGGAGCCGAGCTACCGTGCCGCCGCGCAGGCCGGCGAGCGTCTGCAGGCGTGGATGAACTGACGACGAGCGCATCGCGCCGATGAGACCGAGACACGCGTTGACGTTCGAATGCCCTCGGAGCATTCGTGCGCCAGCGCGTGCTTCGTTTCATTCCGGAAGTCGAACGATCGTGGCATCGACGACGACGTCTCCGTCGCGCACCGAGCTCGCCTCGACGACGAGCATACCTTCGGCGACGAGCGCGGAGACGAGACGTCGCAGCGCCAGGCGATCGTCGCTGCCGAGCGTAGTGGCCTGAGGCAGCGCGTCGATGAGCTCGGCGAGCGCAAGCCCACGGTGCATGCGACGCAGGACTTCGACGATGCGGCCTCGCCAGATGCGCCGGGGTGTTGCGGCGATCATCGGCTCAGCCGCGGTCGTCGCCCCGAACGTCGCGTCAATTCTCGGGAACGCGGAGAGGCAGAGTGTCGCAAGCGGGCACCGCTCGCACGCCGGCCGACGCGCGGTGCAGACCGTCGCTCCCACGTCCATCAGCGCCTGATGCCACCAGTACGCGCCGCGCTCCGGAAGCAGCGCCGCGTCGAGCCGCGTGATCGCATCGATGCCTATGCGCGCGTCGGCCGTGTGGCATTTGTAAAACAATCGCGAGAGCACGCGCTGGATGTTGACGTCGACGACCGGAACCTGTGCGCCGAACGCGAAGCAGGCGATCGCCGACGCGGTGTAGGCGCCGATGCCCGGCAACGTCCTGAGCCTCGCGAGGTCGCGCGGGAACTCCCCTCCGTACGACTGCACGATGGCCGTAGCCGTCTCGTGAAGTCGCACCGCCCGGTTGTTGTAGCCGAGTCCCTGCCAAGCGCGAATCACGTCGCCGCGCGACGCAGCGGCAAGCGCTCGCACGTCGGGAAAGCGCGCGAGAAATGCCGGGAGCATCGCAGCCACGCGCGATGCCTGGGTCTGTTGAAGCATCACCTCACTGACGAGCACCACGTACGGATCGCCCACGTTCACACCGCGCTCGGTGCGCTCGGCAACGTCGTGCGCATCGGCGCGCCAGGCGAAGGCTCTGCCCTCGCGCTCGAACCACTCCGCCAGCGACGCGACGATCGCGTCGCCATGCAATGCATACGTTCGCGGCAGGTATCGAGGGGATTCTGATTCGGAGCTCATTGCATGGTCCACACTGCCCTGTTTTGATGGCATGCTCATTGAACGATTGGGAATCGAAGCACAACACTCATGAGGATCCGATGGAAAGCGTACAGAAATCGATCGAAGTCGCGGTGCCCGTTTCGACCGCGTATAACCAGTGGACGCAGTTCGAGGAGTTCCCCCGGTTCATGGAAGGTGTCAAGGAAGTCCGCCAGCTCGACGACGCGCACCTGCACTGGCGCGCGGAGATCGGCGGCAAGGAGGACGAGTGGGACGCAGAGATCACGTCGCAGGTCCCGGATCAGCGCGTCGCATGGCGCAGCGTCAGCGGTGCGACGAACGCTGGCATCGTCACGTTCCATCCGATCGACGAGGGCCGCACGCGCATCGATCTGCGGATCGAGTACGACACCGACGGAGTCATCGAGAAGATCGGCGACATGTTCGGCGCCGTCGACAGCCGCGTCGAGGGCGACCTCGAGCGCTTCAAGTCGTTCATCGAGGATCGTGGAAGCGAGACCGGCGCATGGCGCGGGGCCATCCAGTCCGGCGAGGTCGAGCCGGGCGGACCGACGCAGCGGCCGGGCGCGGGCCCGGGCCAGCCGAAGATCGAGTAGCAACGCTCGACCGATGATGATCACGCGGCCGGTCGGCATTCCCGACCGGCCGCTTCGCATCATGCTTCGTTTGCGAAGAGCTCGCCGCCGTCGCATACCCGAAAATGTTCAGCGGTCGTCGGCATCGTCGAGCGGACGCAGAAGGTTGCGCTTCATCACCACGCTGAGCGCGAGCGTCTTGCGGCCGACGCGCTCGAAGACGACGACGATCCTCCCATCGTCGTAGCCGACGACGACTCCCTCGCCCCACCCCTTGCGATACACCCGGCTGTTGACCGGGAAGGGCTCCTCGTGCGGCTCGGCCGCGACGACCCCGGCGTCGCACTGGTCGCAGTTGCCGCAGGGACTGGCCAGCTCCTCGTCGAAGTAGCGCAGCAGGTACTGTCGACGGCATCCCCGATGCTCCGCATACGCCTTCATGAGCTCGACGCGCACGAGCTCGAACTCGCGCCGCCGCTCGTGCACGCGGATCGCCTCCTCGGCGACGTCCTCGATGCTCTCGCTCTGCTCGCCCGCGACGACGTCACCGCCGTCGACGAGCGAGATCGCGCCGACGTCCTGCAGGCGGTTGATGACGCGGTCGATCTTCCCCGCGGGCAGGTCGCATTCCTCGCGCAGCTCGTCGGGATCGAATGGACCCTCGCGCTCGAGGATTGCGGAGAGGATCGTCGCGACCTCGCCTTCGTCGATCCTGTTGCCGCTGGCGAAGAACCGGTGCAGCCGGGTGTCCTCCTCGCGGTAGAACAGCAACGCCCGCGCCGGCATGCCGTCGCGGCCTCCGCGGCCGAACTCCTGGTAGTACGAGTCGACGGAATCGGAGATGTCGTGGTGGAAGACGAAGCGCACATTAGCCTTGTCGATGCCCATGCCGAACGCGATGGTTGCGACGATGACGTCGAGCTCGTCGTCCATGAACGCCGACTGGACCTCCGCCCGCTCCGACGCCGGCAGCCCGGCGTGGTAGTGCCGAGCGCGCAGTCCCCGCGTCGCCAGTTCGGCGGAGACCTCCTCGGCGTGCTTTCGCGTCGCGCAGTAGACGATGCCGGGCTTCGGCTCGCGCATCACGGCGTTGGCCAGGGCCAGGCGCTTGGCGGCGTCCTCCTCGAACGTCTCGACGCCGAGCCAGATGTTCGGGCGATCGAAGCCGTGGACGATGATCTCGGGCTTCCTCATGCGAAGGCGCTCGACGATCTCCTCGCGAATCGCCGGCGCGGCCGTTGCCGTCAGCGCGAGCACGGTCGGATGACCGAGCTGCGTGACGACCGCGCCGAGGCGCAGGTAGTCGGGCCGGAAGTCGTGGCCCCACTCGCTGATGCAGTGCGCCTCGTCGACGACGAACAGCGACGGCTTCGCCGCGGCCACGCGCTCGACGACCTCGGGCCGGCGCAACTGCTCGGGCGACAGGAACAGGAACTCGACGCGACCGCGCGTGACGCCGTCGAGCGAGTGCTCCTGCTCGCGCGGCGTCTGCGTCGAGTTGACGAGCGCGGCCTCGCCGACGTCGTGGTCGTCGAGACGCTCGAGCTGGTCGCGCTGCAGCGCGATCAGGGGCGAGACGACGACGGTCGGACCCGGCATGAGCGCCGCGGCGATCTGGTAGATCGCCGACTTGCCCCCGCCGGTCGGCATCACCACCAGCGTGTCCTTCTTCGCCAGGACAGCGCGCAACGCCTCCTCCTGGCCCGGACGAAACGTCGAGTAGCCGCAACGTTCCTGCGCGGTCTCGCGCAGGAACTTCTTCGTGATGCGCGGTCGTTTCGCCGGGACATCGCCGGAGCGCGCGGATCGTGGCATGATGCGTCCTGAGTGTGGGCGCGGCCGGGTGGACGTCCGCGGTGGTTGGTGTCGCAATGTTCGTTACGGAGTCGGGGGTCAAAGCCTGTACCACCCGATTGCGAATTTCGGTACTTTCGTGGCTCATTTCGCACGAAGCCGTCGAACCGACGCCCGTGCGGTCACATCACGACAACGCTTCGACTTCGGGCATGCAGTACTACCGCCACGTCACCGAAATGATCGGCCGCACTCCCCTGCTCCAGTTGCAGAAGGTGATCGGCGAGACCCGGGGCATCGTCCTCGCCAAGATGGAGAGCGCCAATCCGGGCGGGTCGGTCAAGGACCGCATCGGCATCCGGATGATCGAGGCCGCCGAGCGCGAGGGTCGCATCGCGCCGGGAGGACTGCTGATCGAGCCGACCAGCGGCAACACCGGAATCGGCCTGGTGCTCGCGGCGAAGGCCAAGGGCTATCGCTGCCTGTTCGTGATGACCGACAAGGCCTCGGTCGAGCGCGTGCGCTACCTCAAGGCGCTCGGCGCCGACATCCTCGTCGTCAGCTCCGCGGCAAAGCCGAGCTCGCCGGAGTACTACTACAACACGGCGCTGCGCCTGGCGAGCGAGATCCCGAACTCGCTGATGCTCAACCAGTACGACAATCCCGCCAACGCCGAGGCGCACTACGTCGGCACCGCGCCGGAAATCTGGGAGCAGACCGAAGGCCGCATCACCCACTTCGTCGCGGGCATGGGCACCGGCGGGACGATCTCCGGATGCGGCCGCTACTTCAAGGAGAAGAACCCGGGCATCCAGATCATCGGCGCCGATCCGGTCGGCTCGTCGCTGAAGACCTACAAGGATACCGGACGCCTGGTCGAATCGCTGCCGTATCTCATCGAGGGCGTCGGCCAGGAGCGCATCCCCGGCAACCTGCGCTTCGACTACATCGACGAGGTTGTCAACGTCTCCGATCGCGAGGCGTTCATGATGACGCGCCGGCTGGCGCGTGAGGAGGGCGTCTTCTGCGGCGGGTCCTCGGGCATGAACATCGTCGTCGCCGCGCAGCGCGCGAAGGAGCTCAAGGAAGGCGACGTGATGGTCGTGGTGATCTGCGATACGGGCGAGCGCTACCTGACCAAGCATCACTCGGACGAGTGGCTGCAGCAGAAGGGATTCCTCGAGCCGGAGAAGGTGTCGCTGCAGGTCGTGCTCGACATGAAGGCACGCGACGCCGACGGAGGACAGACGCTGGTCGCGGCGACGCCGGAGATGAGCGTGCGCGACGCGCTGACGCTCATGAACGAGCGCGGCTTCAGCCAGCTGCCGGTCATGGACGGAGCGAGCGCCGTCGGCTCGCTGCGCGACAACCGGATGATGTCGGCAGTGCTCGAGAACCGGGAGCTGATGGAGCAGCCGGTGCGCACGATCATGGAGCCGCCGTTCCCGGTCCTGTCGAACCGCACCGACGTCGGCAGCGCGATTCGCTACCTCAAGGAGGCGCGCGCGATTCTCATCGAGGAGTACGGCGTGATCGCGGGAATCCTGACGCGACACGACCTGGTGGAGTTCAGCTAGAGCGCGGCGCTGGTGGTTATAGCCGGCTCCAGACGACCGCGCCGCGATTGATGATGCCGATCGGCCGTCCGCGCAGCGTCCAGCCGTCGAACGGCGTGTTGAGCGACGCCGTCTCGAAGCGCTCGACCGAGACGGTCCATTCCTCCTCGGGCGCGAAGATCGTCAGGTTCGCCGGCGCGCCCGGAGCGATCTCGGGAATCGGGAGCGAGAGAACGCGGCGGGGATTGATCGCCATCACCTCGACCAGTCGCGAGAGCGGGATGACGCCCGGCTCGACGAGGTACGTGTAGCTCAGTCCCAGCGCGGTCTCCAGACCGACGATGCCGTTCGGAGCCGCCAGGAACTCGACGTCCTTCTCCGAGCGCGCGTGCGGCGCGTGATCGGTGGCGATGACGTCGATGGTGCCATCGCGGAAGCCCTCGAGGATCGCCTCGACATGCTCGCGCGAGCGCAGCGGCGGATTCATCTTCGCGTGCGTTCCGTAGCGCTCGACCGCTTCGTCGGTGAGGACGAAGTGGTGCGGCGTGACCTCGCAGGTGATGTTCGTGCGACCGCTCTTCTTCGCATTGCGCACGATGTCGACACCGCCGCGCGTGCTCATGTGCGAAACGTGGTACGGGCGATCGCCGCAGTAGCCGGCGATCATCACGTCGCGCGCGATGATGAGCTCCTCGGCGATCTCGGGATAGCCGGGCAGACCCATGCGCGTCGAGACCGCGCCCTCGTGCATGCCGAAGCCGCGGGTCATCGCGTGATCCTCGCAATGCTGGCTCAGCACCGCCCCATCGAACATCGACGCCCATTCGAAGGCTCGCCGCATTACCTCCGCGCTCGACACGCAGTCGCCATCGTCGGTGAAGATCCGCACGCCCGCGTCGTACAGTCCGCCGATCGGCGCAAGCTCGGCGCCCTGCCGCCCCTTCGTGATCGCACCCGACGGCACGACCTCGACCGGCAGCTCGCGCGACTTCCAGAGGATCGAGTGAATGACCTCGGGCGAATCGATCGCGGGCGTCGTGTTCGGCATGCAGCAGACGCCGGTGAACCCACCGTTCGCGGCCGCGGCGCACCCGCTGGCGATCGTCTCCTTGTGCGTCCCGCCGGGCTCGCGCAGGTGCACGTGCATGTCGAACAGCCCCGGCGTCACCACCCACGCCGACCCGTCGCGCACGTCTGCCCCCTCGGGCACGTCGCTCCCGTCGACCGACCGAATGACACCATCGACGATGACCAGATCACCACGCACATCCAGCGCCTGCGCGGGGTTGACCATACGAACGTTGCGAAGTACAAGGGCAGTCATGGACAAAGGAGCGCCAAAGGCGAAAAGCGGAAAAAGAAGGAAAACCCAGCCAGCGATCGAAACGAAACACAACAATCCACCACCACCCGACCCCCAAAAACCAATAAAAAAACAAAAAACCACCCCCACCACACCTACCCCATCCTCTTCCCCTTCACCAACTCCAGCACCTTCTCAACCTGCGCCTCGATCGACATCGTCGACGTGTCGATCTCGACGGCATCCTCCGCCTTGGTCAGCGGCGAGAGCTCGCGGGTGGAGTCGAGGTGATCGCGGCGCTCGAGATCGGCCTGCAGACCGCCGAGATCGACGTCGGTGCCCTGGGTCGAGAGCTCTGCCTTGCGTCGCTCGGCGCGCGCGCGAAGATCGGCGACCATGAAGACCTTGACGTCGGCGTCGGGAAAGACGACCGTGCCGATATCGCGACCGTCGAGGACGACGCCGCCCTCGCGGCCCATCTGCTGCTGCAGGGCGACGAGATGCTCGCGGATGCGCGGGTAGGAGCTTACCGCCGAGACGTGCGCGGTGACTTCGGGAGAACGGATCTCTGCGGAGACATCTTCACCGTCGAGGAGCGTGTCGAGCGAGCCGTCGTCGGCGCGGCGGAAGCGGATCGACGTGCGGCAGGCGATCCGCTCGACCGCCTCGCGGTCGCTCGGATCGATGCCCGCGCGCAGCACCGCAAGCGTCGCCGCGCGGTACATCGCGCCGGTGTCGATGTAGGTGTAGCCGAGACGATGCGCGACGTTGCGCGCGGTCGTGCTCTTGCCGGAGGCCGCGGGGCCGTCGATCG
>Ga0247823_10003184_pt1 | contig 13400 bp, 21 predicted proteins | sample 13C_PalmiticAcid_2_FD_192426 | JGI IMG/M metagenome (GOLD analysis project Ga0247823, IMG submission 192426) | Soil microbial communities from agricultural site in Penn Yan, New York, United States - 13C_PalmiticAcid_Day30 | ecosystem: Environmental > Terrestrial > Soil > Agricultural land...
TTGGGCGCCTTCTCCTCGAGTCCTGCCCACAGAGCCTTGGGGTAGATCTCGGCCTTGGTCAAGCCCTTGAGGCGGATGACGAAGGAGCCAGTCAAGACCTGCGTCATGTCAGCAGCCGTCGAGTTGTCGATGGGGGCGTGTGTCTCTCTCACCTCGGCCAGAGTCAGCTTGTCACTGCCTCCGAAAAAGGGGCTCGCATCAGCCAGCAGCGGCTCAACCTCGCTCACAAGGCCCGCGACGGCCTTCTCAACAATCCCGTTGATCTCCTCCTCGGCCGTGGCCCTGTAGAGGCCGAACAGCGGGGAGTTGAACTTGGAGGTAAAGGCATCGACAAACAGGGCGATCCGCGCGCGGCGGAGGGCGCCACCCGGGGCGTCGGATGCCGGAACCAAGTGCGACGGGTAGGCGTCGGCCAGGAACTGTGCCACAATCCCGGACTCGATAATGATCTCGCCGTTGTACGAGAGCGCGGGGACCAGACCCCGCGGGTTGACCTTGAGGTACTCTGGGGTCCGCGGCTTGTCGAGGTCGATAATGACCTCCTCAAACGGGATCTTGAGCTCTTCCAGCGCGATGTGTGCCCGGTGTGCCCCTGTCCAAGTCAGTTGATGCTGCCGAGGATTGCGCTGGCTGACACCAAGCCGCAAGTGGACTCACATGGGCACCGGTGGTTGGTGTAGAGGATGAGCTTGTCTTGAGAAGCCATGGTTGAGGTATTTCTGGTTGTTGCTCGAATTATTGACGGCCGATTTCAAGTCAATCAATCAACAGGAAGGGCCAAGGACCAATCTTTATATCCCAAGCCTTGAGGTTGGGTGTTGCACGCTGACATATCAACGGTGGCGTCATCGATGGCGCTATGTCCGACACAGCTTAAGACACTATCACGGCATGCTGGCTCGGCTTTAGCGAAGCGATGCTCGTCGGGGCTTCAGAATCACCGATCCGACGAAGGAAAACCACCATGCCGAGTAGCGAAGACGCTAAGGTTATTGACTATCCACTCTGGTGATAAGCTTGTTAGAAATCGCGGGGTTTCCACACGGGAAAAGTCACCGAGTGGGGAAAACCTCAAGAGCGACGGGAGCAGAACTGCTGGGATTGACAGGGTAATATCGGCGTCGACCACCCCCGAGACCGAAGTAAGGGAACCCCGCCGTTGTCTGTTTCTGAGATGCCAAAGTCTTTGGCCCGGACACGGATGACCAAAAAACTCTCCGCAATCAACCCGCCATTTGCATGCTGCTTACCAATGGGAAGGCGGGATAATTGAGCCCCAGTCCGCGCGCTCGGTGCGTCGCGGGCTTCGTCTCAGGGGCAGTATGAATCGAAGTAGTTGGGCTCATTGCCGTCTTTCCTTCGCAGGCTGAGCAGACAAACCAGACAGATATCACCTGAACAGTTTCCAGCGGACTGCCATTTCTGGGGACAACACTGCAACAGCAGTACGCAAGGAATCACGGCCAGTCAACCACAAGCATCCTTAAATCGGAAGAAGATTACGAAAAAATGGGATCGTCCTCTCTCCCTCGCTTGACGAACACCACCTCTACACTTCGTCTAGAAGTGTGTCTCCAACACACATTGCGATCACGGTCGCGAAACCCTTGTCGTCTCTCGCTGCGCCATTCAGGTCCACGGATTGTGAACCGAGTCTCGCTCAGGGCCAAGACGTCTCCTGTGATGGCTCCGACAACTTGCAGTAGGGAGGTACGCAGGTGGGTGTGCAGGCACGCTGCCCACACCCACGAGATGGCTGCAGCGGGAGACATCCAAGCCTGCGCCGTCAAGCAACAAGGCACGGCCGCCCGGCCGAGCTGCAGAACATCACTGCATTGGTGGGGGTCTATGCTACCCAACTGCAGAAATCTCATGATTTTCGTTGGCTGGGCCCGACCTCTGACAACCCTTCACGGCCCCTTGCTGGACCTACTTATTCCCGCGCGTTGCCTCAGCTGCGTCACTTCGATAGTTCTTGTGTGGCTGAGACATCCGGGAAAGATAGTTGGCTCTCCGCAACTAGAGGCTGCCTGTAACGTGGCTAGAGAGCGGTGGGTGCTCTCGGGCCTGCGATCGAGATACCTCTTTTCGAAGCCGCCAGGGTCTCTCATCACTGTGCGTGTTTACGAACCATGTCCGCAACTGTGAACCACTCTCTGGCGACATGCCGCGGCTTGCTCCAACGTCCAGTGTGGAAGAAAAGAGCATCGTGCATGATGGAGTCCGAACCCAGCCCTGAGCTGGTTGTGGCTAATCCCCCACTGCACCGGGTCCCATGCATGATGCAGATAACTCGTATGGTGATCGCTGGGTGTGATTGGGCCAAGGTATCCTCAATGCTTGCCATTCCTGGACCCTGGCATACGTTGGTGTCAACACCTTGCCGAATCAGCCATCGCCGACATATTGGTACCGAGGCTAAAGATGCCGCTGGTGAGATCGGGAAGCTGCCAGATGCGGCATGGCTTCCAGGAGGGTCTCGAGTGCGTTCTGCTTCGGGTCTTGATTCCGGCGCCAAACCACTCAGCGGCTGACCCACGAGCACACCATACGCCATATCATTTATGATTTGGGACATATAGTGTGGGAATAGGCAGACGTGTGGGGTGACGGGAGCTTTCTGGCCCGGTCTCCTATCGTGGTTGGGTGATGGATGATAAACGCACCACACCCATTGAACGGGTTGAACCCCCAACACCATGCACCGGATGCAGTTCCGTCGAGAATGGAATGATGGAACCCAAAATGGTGGGTTGGTGGGTTCATCGAAACATGCAGACAGCCCTCGGGCTCGAGAATAAAACCCCTGACCCGGCAGTTCAAGCTCAACCCCTGACTTTGATTCACCTCCCAAAACCCCGGGCCACACACCTGCCATATCATCAACTTCGTTTGACTGGCACTCCAATTAAGTTTTCGAGTCTCTTTTAACAAGAGACTACCTCAGGTTCTTCCCCGCAACAGCCAAGCAGATCACAACACACCTATTTCCAACACCAACCAACACCAGAACACCCGCCAGCCACGCTACCCCACGACTTGGACTCGATGGCAGACAAACCCTGCGCCCACTTCTCCACCCACGGCTGCACCACCATGGTGGCAAAAGACGGGGAGCTGTGCGCCGCCTGCCAAGTCAGCGGCTGCTGATCTCCCGCCGCCACCCCAAGGGCCGGCCCGGACCGGTGCAGTGGTGGTCGGGGGTGGAGTACCCGGTCTCACACTCGTCTGGAGTGTTTGAGAGCCCAACGGTGAAGGGTCGTTCGTGGATGTTATCAGGCACGACCACATCACGGGCATGCGCTACGAAAAGCCAGGGTATCGGCAGACTTTCGCTCGTGAGACGGTTTCGAAGGCTATCGGCTCCTCTCTGGTCGGATTGTTTCTCGATCATGGGATGTTGGTTTGGTTTTTCCGGGAGACTACAATGAAAAGGGAGGAAGGGATAATTCTGGTTTTATGAGTGAGGTTGAGATCGTTGAAAATCAGGGAGATTGAGCATTGTTTTCCAATTCCTAATAGTACCTTAATATGGCAGAGCGGAGAGTCGAAAGGGCTGAGGCGTTCCAGATCACCAAGAAGGTTTCTGTCATTTTCACTCCTTGCCAGCTTCTCTTTTCCCATCTTGGAGCATTCTTTGAAATGGTGTCCTCTAGGAAGCTCAGCGAACGGAAAGACTTGGGCTGGAGACTGCTGGCTTGAGGCCGCGGGTTCAAACCGGGCTAGGATATCTCATACCTCTAACTACCTACCTACCTAATTGCATAAAGGATGATCTCGGAACGAACAGATGACTACTACGGAACTCGTGGCTCGAGTGACTGCCGCCTTGTTTTTGCATTGGAAGTACATGATGCAGGGACCCTTTAGGTTGTGGTAAGCACCCTTCACGGGTGAGTTGCCTTGCGCCGTCAGGTAGCCAACGCATGCTTCGCAAGGCAACCAGCGTTTTGGACAGCCGCGCATTGAGCGGTCAGTGAGATGTGAGATGATTCGAGATAGGGGCTGCTAATACGAACAACTGCATGAGCCGCGGCACACTGGGCTGTGCATGCGTCGTCTGTGGCTGCAGAAACCGCGGCGTTAACCTGAAGCTGGGGCCAGTGGATGGCAGCCTGAGATAATCGTTGCCCATTCCTGGGGAATGCAGACTAGTGCCCGACAGCCTTGTCACGCAATCTGGAAGCTGAGGACGGGAATGTGCACTTTTCCCCCACGCGGTGCAACCACAAAGATGCCTTTTGGGCTGCGGATTCGAGAGTAGCGGCATCGGATATGCCAATCCTCGCCGGTCATCTTCTCGAGTCCCGGGCCCCGGGCCGCAGGAGGCTTTGGACGCCTGCACCGAGCCGATGGAGAATAAAGTGAGCGTCCTCCTCCTCTTTGACCGCATGGCTCATGCGATCTCTCTCACCCTATATGACAGCACGTACTTTGCTGTCACCTTCTCTGGGTACATCGAACATTTGCAGTTTTGGTCTGATTTGACAAGCATTTGAACCAGTCGCGCTAAAGGGATGGACGCTACTCAGGTCTACTACCAATACTGGGAGACTGTCAGTGCCTACCGGGTGCGACGGGGTGTGCTTGAGTCCTGGTAAGGGCCGTTCATCCGCTCCATGTCTTTTTGTGCTTGGGTTTGGTGACTGACAAGTCGTCCTCCAGGCTTCGTCTGTTGTTCAACGACCAGCAGATCGCCGTCCATGTGAGCCAACCCCAGCCGGCATGTGGAAGTAGATATGGAGCGAACCGGGCTGACCGAGGCGTGGTCTATTGTAGGAGTCCGACGACAGCCAGTATGGTTTTTGGCTCGTGAGGCCGCTGAGCGTGGTGAGCATCCCAAGTGCCGTCGTCGTTTTATTCTGTTGGAGGGCTCTTTGTTGACCAGGATCGCAGGAGGAACGAAGGGTCATCAGGCGGGACCTCCCCAACTACGTCAGCCTGTAAGCCCTTTGTAATCTTGTGACTTGGTGGCTACCGATCTCGGCTGGCGGAGCGAGGGTAACTCGAGTCGAGTCTCGGAACCGGTGGACTGGGGAATGTGGGAGGGCGGCCAGATGCGAACATGGCACGGAATAAGGCTGGAGTACTGCAATGGAGCCGAGCACGCCGTGTACAGGGTGTACCGAGGCACTTGGCTGAGTACCTATGTACACGTGTTCCGTCAACGTTATTCTGGCTGTCGTGTATACCTACCGAGTGCAATCAAAGAAAATTCGGCCGTTCGTCGCTGTGTGGCTTGGAATGACTGGCCGGGCATTCAGCCCCCCAATGCCTCCACCCAATAGTTGTCGGCCGCGAAATGCAGATGAAAGAGTTTGGGTTACACGGCCGGGCGCTTGGCCCAAAAGGGAGTGCTCCTCATGCATGAAGTGGCGTCGGACATGCTGCTGTCCCCCGGTCCAGGTATGTCGTTAATCTGGACATGGCAGAGGCGCCCGAGAGCCTTGCGCGTGGGGGAAACGAGTGTCTTCTTGCTTGTCCGTCCACACCCGACTGCGGTGCTCCCCTCTCAGAACCAAACCACCTCAAGATTTCACTGCCACCAAGGCAGACCGGCGTGTCGCTGTCTCGTTCCCGTGAGTCCGTCTGTACGGAGCACAAGCAACGGTTTCGCATTGCCGTAGCGCCGTTGTTGACTAATTAAGTGTCATGCAGCACTAGCCAACCACAACAGCACACGAAATGGGAACCGCGTTTGACCCTGACTCGCTCTCCTGACCCGGGCATGCCGCCGCCTCGACGCCCGGCCATTTCCGTCCCGCACCCCATTGCTCGCGGACTACCATGAAGGTGCACAGCCCACGCAAACCCGGAACTGATACGGGCATTCGACCCCCAAGTTCGACGGCGCAACGCAAGGCGGACTCTCGCGACATCGTTAAACAATCGGTTGCCGCTGGTGCTTGATCGTCCGTCCCATCTCGACGCGTCCTTCTCCGCCATACCAGATATCGAACACGCGAGCGCATGACAAGACAGCACAATGGAGTTCGACCCGTATGACCGTCTCAACGACGCATGCAGGAACTCCAGCCAGTATCCCTACACCCTGCTGAAAGAAACCAATTCCCGCGCCATTCTCGAGGGATACCACGAGCACTTGGTGCATAACGATGCTGCTCTCTTTGACAACTCCAGGGAGCGACTTCTCTTCTGGGAGGCCTGGCCCGGAACGCAACGTAATATTCCGCGCCCACGTCCCAACCTGCCGTCTGCAGACAGATTCTGATGATGTGGGACTAGGATTCAAGACGGCCAAGATCGAGAGTGTCAAGGGAGTATCCGAGCACCTGATCAGAGACGGCGTCGACCCGGATTGCCGCCATGTGTGAGTGACTTACATGGTCGCAGTGTGCAGCCACCAAAGTCGACATGTCCCTAACCTGTCTGCAGCTTCATCATGTCTGACAACTCACGCGCCCCGCTCAATTGCTCATCCGATATGCTCAAGAAACTCTTCACCTACCATCGTACGTGCCCAGCCCATACTGCCAACAATGCCTCAAGAAACTCGAAAAGACGTCAAAGGCGTTGAGAGAAAGCAGCAGATCAACACTGTTTGGCAAAAGGCTGACATGGAGCATAGAGGTCGACCCTTCGTTCCTCGACTCTCTCTTTGCCTTTGGAGACCAGGATGAGCCGCTTGATGCAAGTCTCGCCCATTTTCGCTCCGACGACAAACTCGCCCTCTCTGAGAGCTGGCCGCCAGTCCCGCGCCTCGGCCGCTCGGGCAAGGAGCTCCGCCACTCGTTTTTGCTAAGGTCAGTAGAACGCGCCGAAGACGCAGCCGATCCGTGGTCCATCCGCCAGGTTGCCGCCTACCATTCCTTCGACGTGGAAAACGGGCGCTCCGTCTGGATCACTATCAAGGGGAACGACTTGCTCCAGAGGAGGATCATGGATGACTCGGTTGACTTGCCAGTTCATCAGGGCGCCATGGGGCCCGATGTGGGTGCTTCTTTTGAAGCCTCTCTTGCCACGCATTTGATTTTCTTCCGCTGGTGCGATCAGAACTGGCGCTGGTTTGTCCGCGACATGGAGAACCGCATCCGTAGTTCCTTGGTTCGCGCAAAAACAGTCCCCGTTGAGAGCGAGCCACGTTTTACCCGCTCGCCCTGCAAGACAGACACGGGCATCTCGACGTCGTCCAGAGACAGTGATGCAAAACTCGCAGGTTTCGTGCCTGTCTCGGAGAAGAGAAGTATTCTTCAATCAATCAAAGAGATTCGGCGGCCACGTGCGACCACATTTGACCTGGCCCAAGTTCCAGGAGCATTGCACGAACCACCTCTGTCAGGAGCGAGGCGAGTGCCAGAGGGGATACTTGTCTTGAACATGTTTAACTACAAGGACCTGCAGAAACTCAGCATATTGGCTGAACGACTTGAGGAGGCGACGTTAGTTATCAAGCTCAACCTTGACACCCTTGGTGATGTTTACGAGTATTACGAACATCTACCCGAATCGGACGACTTGAGGACAGACGTCAGGAACCACATGGAGAAGTCGACCTCCGCATTTCTACGCAGACTCCGACAAATTATTCGCAACTTGGAAACCAGACACACCCAGCTTGTCTCTCTTCGCAAAAGACTGGACAATGGAAAGGGACTGGTATGTACAATCTAGCTCAGCCCAACAGAGCGATTCTTCAGTTGGCGGTGGTGAGTTGAGCCGCTGACTTTGATCGCAGTACGAAAACCTGTTGCAACTGCGCAGTCTGCAAGTGAGCCGAATATTTGCAGAGCATGGGCACCGGTCTGCCATCAACATGGAAAGCATCGCCCGTAGGACGGAGCGAGAGACCGTGTCGATGCACACCATCACCGTGGTAACCTTGCTCTTCTTGCCTGCGACATTTCTCGGAGTAAGTACCTACCTTTCCGCTGAATCCGCAACAACGAGGGTCAGTCGCTTATTTGCAACAGACTTTTTTTCAGAGCGGCGTCTTCCAGTGGGCGGATAGGCCAGAGATCGCCGGTGACTGGTTCTTTCGAACGGACGTCTTCCGTCTCTTCATGGCCATTTGCGTCCCAATGACATTCTTGACCCTGTGCGGCTGGGTGATCGTAAATACAATGGCCAGGATGAAGGCACGGAGGAAAGTCTCTGAAGATGCGAGCATGGCAGCAGAGGTGATGACTCGGCCTCGCGGGCTTCCAGTATGAGGACAGACAGACAAACATGAGAGCATGGCTTATCTCGGCACCTCGCGATAGATCACAGCTTGTTGGTTCTGATTTGCTTTCACGGGCATCACCGGAGAGCAATGATCCTTGGGCGTATGCTTCAGTTGACGAGACTTCCTGGTTGAGGTGTCGACCGAAGCTTCGTCCGATTCAAGAGGAGGCTGATTCACTGCGGTCCTGCGTCTCCATCACCGCTAGCAGTGTTACACAGAGAATTTCCCCCTGCACCTGCAGCACTGGGGCTGTGCCTGCTTGCTTGGCTCCGCGAAAGGAGCCGCAAGGCAACACCGCGGGGCGCCCCGCGTGTGTGTCACGGCTGCAAATTCGAGCCCATCGGCCGGACAGGGAGCCAATAATCTTCAGGTCCCACCCCCGGTGGACAAGGTGCCGGGTGCCCAAGTGGTGACAGACCATGCAGCCGAAAGCCACATCAACAAAGCTGATTACAAGGGGACGTGAGGTACGTATCTTTCGGGGATCCGGTTCGGTGCAGATTGCAGAGTACAGACCATACCCGATGTGACAGCCAGCCACTTCAGGAAGGCTCGCCAGCGGCTCGCCAGCGGCTCATCTCCTCTTTCCGTTTTACTGGATTGCCACCCAGCGAACACCATTGCTGTTGCCCTGGCCACCCTGGTCGCCCATACCAACCAGCAGTTGCCCCCATAATGTCCTGAGGTTGTCGGACGGGAAAGCACAGGGTTGTAGGGGCGGCTGTGATCTGAGTGATGGGGGGAAATGGAGGCTCCTTTGCCGACAACCGCCAGTTCCAGCGCGAACCACTCTTACACCAGCGCGCCACCCGAGCCAGGCAGCTACCGAGGAGCACAACCACCGATGCAGCGGCACCCCGAGGCCGAGAGGTTTCGCGACTACATCCAGTATGAGCTCGAGGAGCATGCGCACAACGGCGTCAATGGCAGCGGCGAGGAGGTGACCTTTGTTTGCAGGGAGGCCCTCAGCAATTACTGGGTGCGGGACAAAATCAAAGCCGTCCTGGACCGTGACCGAAACACCGAAGCCCATGTCGAGGTCATCGAGACGGCCTGCCTCGAAACCTTCTCCATCCTGTGTTACATCAACTGTTCAGCCTACTTCAACCACTTTACCTCCACTCTCCGGCTGAGCGACAGCCTCCTCCCCATCCTCCCGTCGAGCTACTCGGATGGCCCATGGTCCAGCAATGTGGGACTCAGCGATGCGCTAGCAGAATTTCGTCAGGCACAGTGGAAGTTCAAACCTCTTTTTTTCGACACGGCCATACACCGCAAAGAACTAACCTCGGACTACATCCTACCCGTTGTCTACGAAAAGCCGGCTTTGGCGACCCACGATGATTCGGTGGTGTACAAGGTCTCCGTCCAGCCTTGCTGTGTCGCGCCGAGATTCAGGAGCTATGCAAATTCGCAAGACGTCGTGTTCAAGATGCTAAGCCCTAACGAGAGCGAGTTATGGAAAAACGAGGTTGACGCCTACAACTTTCTCGCCCGCAGCTCGCCCGACGGTGCTCAGGTCGTCGGGGCTTTGGTCAAGATGTTGCCATCCGCCACCACAGCTTCGTCCTTCAACTACATCGCCAGATGTCTGGGTTCCTTTCGCCGTTTGCCGCCACCGAACTCTCGATTAAATCAACACGGCTCAGTCCCGCCAAATCTAAACGCGATACAGCTGGATACCATTGGAAAGACCCGCGTCGTCGTTCTCGAATACGCCCAGGGCGGCAACTTGGCCACATTCTGCCAGAAATACACGCACCTGGTGGTGTCGCCGGACAGGGAGGACAGACTGAATCTCTGGCATCAGATGTTTCATCTTCTCCAAGCGCTTTCTGCCGTTCACAGCATCGATGGGTAAGTTTCTGCACCCAATTCCAGTTTCTCATGGGCTCGGCGGGCAGCATCTGTGGTTATCTACCACCTAATGACCGTACCCGGCAGCTGACCCGCTCCGTGTAGGACACACCAAGACATTAAAGAATCAAATATCCTCTACATGTCTGGGAACGGGTCGATCACTGACCACAACATTGCCTACTTTAAACTCGCCGACTTTGGGAAGAGTCATTTCAAGAGAGTCGGAGGGACGGAAGCCGAAGCAAGGGACACGAACAATCGTGGAAATCGCATCTATAGTGAGTTGCCTCGCAGCTGAAATACGGATGAGAATGGGACGTGCATTTGTGCACAGAGGCGCAGTCCGTCTTGTAAAGCTGACGAACCAACTTTGGAAGCGGCTCCGGAGTGTCACGGCGCCGACGAGATTGAACATGATTTCCCACGACTTTACAAGAAAGCTGCCGATATCTGGAGCTTGGGGTGCTTGTTCAGCAACATGCTGATACGATCAAGCCTAGGCGATGAAGGTGTGGACAGGTACCGCGAGGCTCGCGCTGCAGAAAACCAGCACACGATCATGGCGGAATACGCTCCGCAGTGCTTCCACGACGGCGTCCACCGACTGACGTGTGTGGACGAGTTCCACGCCGAGGCCCTCCAGCAATGGCCTCAAGATGACGTGCTGCGTGCTGTCAGCGACACAATCCTCGACTACATGCTGCAGCCGCCAGACAAACGGGAGGCTGACGCACTCACGATTCGCGCATCTTGGCTCAACCGTATCAACGCAAGCAACAACAATGCGGGTAGACCCGCCACGGCAGGCGCAAGCTCTCCCGCGGCTCCCGCTCCGCCATCATCGCAGCCTGCCCCGGTTGTATCGACTCCCTCTCGAGCCTTAATCGCACTTTCCACAGGGCCACCACCCCCGCCGGACTCCTTTCGAAAGGCAACCTTGCCGCCCACGCCGGCCCCAAGGACGCCCACCGCAGGGTCCATCGCGTCGGCGGGGACAAGCCGAGCCGCCATCACCGTTCGCGAGATTGCGGAGCACTTTCGGCGACCTCAAAAGTCGTGGCCTTGGTTCCTACGGTCTGGAGTCGACCTTGCCACAACGTTCCCGGGGCTCTTGTCTCCCTTGAGTGCTGTCGGGCTGCGAAATCATGTTTGTCGTCCACCCCTCGGAACTGCTTGCTCCCCCTGATGCTACAAACGCTAACATGACATTGACAAACCGCGGCAGCACTTCTTGGTGGACAGCTCTAAAACGATGGCTCGGTTCCGAGGGCAAGCCGCGGAGACCCTATGGGTCCTGGCCAAGCTCCTCAAGCCCCGGGTTACCCGTCGGGACAACGTCAAGTTGTCGATCCTGTCAACCCCTAACAAAGTGTATTCGCTAAACACAAGCACCGAGTTTGCCGACCTTGTCAGAAACTCCCAGTTTCGCGACTCGACGGCTTGGCTGCTCAGCCTGTGGTATGTATGAGAAGGAATCTCTCTCGAGTAGCCCTAACCAGGCAAGTAAATGCTAATCAACATGACATTCCAGGCTCCAGGGAGTAGCAGTTGGGATAATGGACGGGCTGGCCACCAAACCAAGCCCCCCCATCAGCCTGTACATCCTCACCGACGGCGAATTCGGGGAAGAGTTGCCCAACTTTGCGTCGCCCATAGGAGAGCTTCTCCAGCGGCTCAGGGACAGCCAGAGCATTATGCCGAGTTTCTTTTCCATCACCATCATACAGTTCGGAGACGGCGCCGACGCTCAGGACGCACTCCGCCTCATCCAGCGAAGCGTGTCCAGCTTGGATAGTCTGCCCCCGGCGTTGTGAGTCACCAAGCCTCGAAGCCCCGACACCAATCCGTGTTCATGCCCTTTTTGATATCCCAGTGCTGCGCTGACTGGGGGATGCCGACAGCAACCCGATCCGGATCTGCTCTTGGGATGGGGACGTCGCCGAGATGCTCGTAGGCAGGATCCGAGACAGTAGCACCAATCTGTCGGTGGTGGGCATGATCAGACGCAACACTTCGGGCATCCCGACGGGATGATTGGCTCCCAAATCCCGGGAGTCGACGTGCTGCAAGTCATAGGCCACACGGCCAGTGGCCAGTGGATTCGGATTGTACACACACACCCAGCCCCGATTCGTGGCGGCATGTCTCACTCGTCTGCAGACATGGGTACATGTATGTACCCATCCAATGTCGCGCCACCACGGGGTGCAGAGATTCTGGTCGAGGAGTGCCCGACTGTTGTTTGTTGGGGGGACAAGACACTGGGCAGCGAAAACGTTGAACATGGGACTTGGCCCGTGTAATGAATATTATCACCGTGTATCTAATATCCCATGCCCTAGAGGCACCGATCGAGGAGTAGATACCCGGTCCCAACGACAATCATCAGGAGCAGTAAGTAATCTTGTGCCTCAATTGGCTAAAGACAAACGGACACTTGCACGCCACTCGGCTTCATGGGAGCCCAGAGGTGGGGTTTCCCATACATGTATGTACATGTACATCACACAGCATGGCAAGGACAAGCCTCAGCATGGCAACTAAACCCAGAGGAGATGCAAATCACCAGGTGACTTTAGTATTTCCTCCCTCAAGGTATGCCTAGGTACTTTTGGAAGACTGAACCGCCGTTTGCGAAGCCAGTGTTAGCCAGATGCCCATCCCTGACACACGCTGGCAAGGCCGGAAGGGGAGAAGGGCTGTCGGCTGGTTGGCTGACCTGACACGATGGGGTGGTGGTTCGGTTCCGTAGGTCCCCTGGGCCTTTCACCTTCCGAGCCTTGTGGCTGAGACAGACGTGCCACAGCACGGCGCCCTTGTCCAGCAACAGCATAAAACCCAAGGCGTCCCCGGTTGCCTTGCCGGTTGAGGTGCGGCACATTTACATTTACGCAATGCGCGTCACCTTTCGCCGCATGCATGCGAAAACGTCTTTGCCCCTCGCCATCCCAGCCATTTCAATGCAATGAATCGACGCAACGACGCGTCTGAGTGCATCATCCCCAACTACCGGCTTCGCAAGAATGATCTCGAAGCCTACTTGCACGTCAAGTTCCCGTCTTTGTGGGTGCAAGCGAGGGTAGGTCCCCCGTCCCAGTCCACGACCCACACAACGATTTTTCTCTCGTCGCAGCTCCTTTCGCTGTGTTTGATCCGCGCTGTGCCCAGAGCTTTAACACTCATCTCGTGTTGTGTTTTTAGGAGATAGACGAGTATTACATCGTCGACTTGCCTCGGAAATTGAGTCCGGTATGCCATGCGTCTCTTACTCTCCTCACTTTCTGTCCCCCCGCCCCCCCGCGGGGGGGGGCGGTGCCGGGGGCGGGGGGGGGGGGGGGGGGGGGGGGGCGCGGGG
>Ga0247823_10003185_pt1 | contig 13386 bp, 9 predicted proteins | sample 13C_PalmiticAcid_2_FD_192426 | JGI IMG/M metagenome (GOLD analysis project Ga0247823, IMG submission 192426) | Soil microbial communities from agricultural site in Penn Yan, New York, United States - 13C_PalmiticAcid_Day30 | ecosystem: Environmental > Terrestrial > Soil > Agricultural land...
TGGTGTACCGGCTCGGCTACCAGCCGGTGGCCGAGGCGTCGGTGCTCGTGCTGCTGATCGTCTCGGTCGCGGTGCACTTCGTGCTGATCGGCGCGGGCCTCATGCTGTTCGGCGCCGAGGGTTGGCGCGCGCAGCCGCTGTGGGACGTGCGCTTCGAGCTGGGCGCGCAGTCCGTGTCGGGCCAGATCCTGCTCGTGCTGCTGGCCACGGCCGTGCTCATCACCGGGCTCTTCCTGTTCTTCCGCCGCAGCATCAGCGGCAAGGCGCTGCGGGCGGCGGCGGTGTGCCGCCGGGGCGCGCAGCTGGTGGGCATCAGCGCCGAAGGTGCGGGGCGTTCGGCGTTCACGCTCGCCGCGCTCATCGCCGCGCTGTGCGGCGTGCTGATCGCGCCGCTCGCCACTGTCTACTTCGATTCGGGCTTCCTGTTCGGCCTGAAGGGATTCGTGGGGGCCATCTTCGGCGGGCTGGTGAGCTACCCGGCGGCGGCCGCCGGTGCCTTGCTCGTGGGGCTGCTCGAGTCGTATGCCTCCTTCGAGGCCAGCGCCTTCAAGGAGGTCATCGTGTTCGGCCTGATCGTGCCGGTGCTGCTGTGGCGGTCGCTCACCAGCGGCCATGGGGACGACGAATGACACGCAACGCCGTCGTCTCCCTCGTGGCCGCGCTGGCCCTGGTCACGCTGCCATGGTGGCCGGTGTCCGAGTACGCGATCACGCTGCTCGTCTACATCGGCCTGTCCAGCCTCGTCGCGATGGGCCTCGTGCTGCTGACCGGCGTGGGCGGGCTCACGTCGTTCGGCCAGGCGGCCTTCGTGGGCCTGGGCGCCTACACCGCGGGCTACTTCACCGTGGTGCTGAACCTGTCGCCGTGGCTCGCGCTGCCGGCGGCGCTGGCGCTCACCGGGGTGTCCGCGCTGCTGATCGGCGCCATCACCGTGCGCATGTCGGGGCACTTCCTGCCGCTGGCCACCATCGCGTGGGGCCTCGCGCTGTACTACCTGTTCGGCAACCTCGAGTTCCTCGGCAAGTACGACGGACTGAGCGGGCTGCCCGTGCTGTCCCTGTTCGGCTTCTCGTTCGGCGACCAGCGGTCGATGGCCGTGCTCGTGTGGATCATCGTGGCGCTCGCGGCGCTGTCCATCCGCAACCTGCTCGACTCGCGGCCCGGCCGCGCCATCCGCGCGCTCAACGGCACGGCGACCATGGCGGAGGCGATGGGCGTGAACAGCGCGCGGGCACGCATCGTGATCTTCGTCTACGCGGCGCTGCTCGCGGGACTGTCCGGCTGGCTGTACGCCTTCGTGCAGCGGGCCGTGAGCCCGTCGCCGTTCGGGCTCAACCACGGCATCGAGTACCTGTTCATGGCCGTGATCGGTGGCATCGGCCACGTGTGGGGTGGCATCGCCGGTGCCGTGGTCGTGACGCTGCTGAAGGAGTTCGCCCAGCAGGCGCTTCCCGCCCAGTGGAACACCGGGGGCAGCCTCGAGCTGATCCTGTTCGGCGTGCTGCTCGTGGTGGTGCTGCAGCGTGCACCCGAGGGCCTCTGGGCGGCGGTGGCGGCGCGGATCAAGCCGGCGCCGAAGCCCGTTCCGATGCCGGCCACGACGCAGCCGCACGGGCCGGCCGTGACCGCGCCGAAGGGCGGGGAGGGCGTGCTCGACGTGAAGGGGGCGCGCAAGGAGTTCGGCGGTCTCGTGGCCGTCGACGACATCGACCTGCAGGTGGCGGCCGGCGAGATCGTCGGGCTGATCGGGCCCAACGGCGCGGGCAAGTCCACCACGTTCAACCTGATCACCGGCGTGCTGCCGCTGACGCGCGGATCGGTGAGCCTGCGCGGGCAGGTGATCTCCGGACTGCCGGCCCGGCGCATCGTCGCCCGCGGCATCGCGCGCACGTTCCAGCACGTGCAGCTCGTGGCGGGCATGAGCGTGCTGGACAACGTGGCCATCGGCGCGCACCTGCACGGCCACTTCCGCCCGGATGGTGGCGTGGTGGCGAGCCTGCTTCGCCTGAACCGCCGAGAGGAGGAGCGCCTGCGCGCCGAAGCCGCGCGCCAGCTTCGCCGCGTGGGGCTCGGCGACGAGCTGTTCCGCGAGGCCGGCACCCTGGCCCTCGGCCAGCAGCGCCTCGTCGAGATCGCCCGCGCGCTGTGCTGCGAACCGTCGCTGCTGCTGCTCGACGAACCCGCCGCCGGCCTGCGCCTGCAGGAGAAGCGCCGGCTGGCCGAACTGCTGCGCGAGCTGCGCGCCGGCGGCATGGCCGTGCTGCTGGTGGAACACGACATGGAGTTCGTGATGAACCTCGCCGACCGGCTGGTGGTGATGGACTTCGGCACGCGCATCGCCGCCGGACGGCCTGCGGAGGTGCAGCAGGACCCGAAGGTGATCGAGGCCTACCTGGGCGGGGTGGACGCATGAGCCTCCTCCTGGAAACCACGGGCCTGCAGGTGCGCTACGGCATCGTCGAGGCGCTGCCGGACATCCGCCTCGCGGTGGAAGCCGGCCGCATCGCGACGCTGATCGGCCCCAACGGCGCCGGCAAGTCGACGCTGCTCAACGCGTTGATGGGCGCCTTGCTCAAGCCCGGCACCAGCCGCGGGGCCGTGCGGTTCGCGGGCGACGACATCAGCGGGCTGACCGCGCCGCAGCGCTGCGAACGCGGCCTGTGCCTGGTGCCCGAGACCCGCGAGCTGTTCGGCAGCATGCCCGTCGAAGACAACCTCGTGCTGGGCGCCTACCTGCACCGCAAGCGGCGCGACCGACGCTCGGCCGACGACCTCGAGAAGGTCTACGCGCTGTTCCCGCGCCTGAAGGAGCGCCGCCAGCAGGAGGCGCGCACGCTGTCGGGTGGCGAACGCCAGATGCTGGCCCTCGGCCGCGCGCTGATGGCCCGGCCGAAGCTGCTGATGCTCGACGAGCCCAGCCTGGGCCTCGCGCCGCGCATCGTCGGCGAGATGTTCCAGGTGATCGCGAAGCTGCCCGACGACGGCATCTCGGTGCTGCTCGTCGAGCAGAACGCCCGCGCCGCGCTGCGCGTGGCCCACCACGGGCACGTGCTGGAAAACGGCCGCATCACGCTCGAGGGGCCGGCGGCCGAGCTGCGCGACAACCCGCGCGTGATCGACACCTACCTCGGACTGTCCTCGGCCCACCGGGAGGAAACGCCATGACCGCCAGCGTCGACAACGACCTGCCCACCGACCATTTCGAGCCCCACGTCCCCGGCATCGACTATGGCGTGCTCGACTCGCTGCTGGGCTACGGCGTGCGCCGCGCCCAGCTGCTGATCTACGAGGACTTCGTCGCGACACTCGCGCCGTGGAGCATCACGCCGCAGCGCTTCTCGGCGCTCACGGTGATCTCGCGCAACGCGCAACTCAAGCTGACCCACCTCGCTCGCATCCTGGGCATCGCGCGTTCGGGCGCGGTGCTGCTGGTGGATGCGCTGGCGGCCATGGGGTACGTGGAGCGGGTGCCGTCGCCGGAGGACCGGCGTGCGTACGGCCTCGTGCTGACCCCGAAGGGCGCCGGTGACCTGAAGCTCATCACCGAGGCCGTGTGCGAACATGACCGCCGCATGGGCGCGCGGCTGGCGCCGGAAGAATCACTCGAGCTGATGCGCCTGCTGCGCCTGGTGGCCGGCCCGCGCGCCTGAACCTGTCCTTCCGAAAGGAGACGCCATGTCGTACCAGAGCGGCTTCGGCAACACCTTCGCCACCGAGGCGATCCCGGGCACGCTGCCCATCGGGCGCAACTCGCCACAGCACGTGGCCCACGGGCTGTATGCGGAGCAGCTGTCGGGCACCGCGTTCACCGCGCCGCGTGCGGACAACCGGCGCTCGTGGCTGTACCGCATCCGCCCGGCCGCGGTGCACGGCCGGTTCGAACCGATGCCGGCGTCGCTGTTCACGAGCGACTTCCAGCAGGTGCCCGCGCCTCCGAACCCCCTGCGATGGGATCCGCGGCCGCTGCCCGACGCACCCACGGACTTCGTCGACGGCCTGGTCACGATGGCCGGCAACGGGCACCCGGACCACCAGGTCGGCTGCGGCATCCACGTCTACGCGGCCAACCGGTCGATGACCGGGCGGTTCTTCTGCGACGCCGACGGCGAGCTGCTGATCGTGCCCGAACACGGCCGCCTCCGGCTGGCCACCGAGCTGGGCGTGATCGAGATCGAACCGCAGGAGATCGCGGTGATCCCCCGCGGCGTGCGCTTCCGCGTGGAACTGCCCGATGGCATGGCGCGCGGCTACGTGCTCGAGAACTTCGGCGCGGCGCTGCGGCTGCCCGACCTCGGACCCATCGGCTCGAACGGCCTCGCGCAACCGCGCGACTTCCTCACCCCGGTGGCGGCGTTCGAGGACCGCGAAGGCGAGTTCGAACTCTTCGCGAAGCTCGGCGGCCACCTGTGGCGCGCGCCCATCGGCCATTCACCGCTCGACGTGGTGGGCTGGCACGGCAACCTCGCGCCGTACAAGTACGACCTGCGCCGCTTCAACGCGATCGGCTCGATCAGCTTCGACCACCCGGACCCGTCGATCTTCCTCGTGCTGCAATCGGTGAGCGACACGCCGGGCGTGGACACGGTGGACTTCGTGATCTTCCCGCCCCGCATCCTCGCGATGCGCGACACCTTCCGCCCGCCCTGGTTCCACCGCAACGTGGCCAGCGAGTTCATGGGCCTGGTGCACGGCGCGTACGACGCGAAGGCCGGCGGCTTCGTGCCCGGCGGTGCCAGCCTGCACAACTGCATGACCGGGCACGGGCCGGACGCGGACACCTTCGAGAAAGCCCTCCGCGCCGACACGACCGTGCCCCACGTCATCGAGGACACGATGGCCTTCATGTTCGAGACCCGCTGCCTGCTCAAGCCCACCGCCTTCGCGCTCGCATCACCCCAGTTGCAGGCCGGCTATGCCGACTGCTGGCAGGGGCTGCGCAAGCGTTTCGTCGACCCGGGAGCCACACCATGAACGAAACCCACGACCCCGCGCTGCGCTGCTGGGTGCCCTCGGCCAACGCGCCCGGGCACGACTTCCCGATCCAGAACCTCCCGTTCGCGGTGTTCCGGCGCGCCGGCAGCGCCGAGGCCTGGCGGGGCGGTGTGGCCATCGGCGACGAGATCGTCGACCTGGCCGCCGCGGCGGGTCTTCTCGACGGGCTCGCGGCCGAGGCGGCGAGGGCGGCATCCGGTGACTCGCTGAACCCCTTGATGGCGAAGGGCCCGTTCGCCGCGTCCGCGCTGCGCCTCGCGCTGTCGAGGGCACTGGCGGGCGATTCGCCGACGGCGCTGTCGCGCTGCCTCGTGCCGCAGCGCGACGCCGAGTACACCGTGCCCGCGCGCATCGGCGACTACACCGACTTCTACACGTCGGTCCACCACGCCACGCGCGTCGGGGCGCTGTTCCGGCCCGATGCGCCGCTGCTGCCCAACTACAAGTGGGTGCCCATCGGGTACCACGGCCGTTCGTCGTCGATCGGGGTGTCGGGCCAGCAGGTGCGCCGGCCGCGCGGGCAGACGATGGCGGCGGGTGCCGCGGCCCCGGTGCTCGCGCAGAGTGCCCGGCTCGACTACGAGCTGGAGCTGGGCGTCTTCATCGGCGCGGGCAACCCGCTCGGCGAGCCGGTGGCGCTCGACGCGGCCGAGTCGCACGTGTTCGGCCTGTGCCTGCTCAACGACTGGTCCGCGCGCGACGTGCAGGGCTGGGAGTACCAGCCGCTCGGGCCGTTCCTCTCGAAGAACTTCGCGACCACGGTCTCGCCGTGGATCGTCACGCTCGAGGCGCTGGAACCGTTCCGCCGGCCATGGACCCGCGCCGAGGGCGATCCCGAACCGCTGCCGTACCTCGACAGCGCCGAGCATCGGCTGCGCGCAGCCATCGACATCCAGGTGACCGCGGCCCTGCAGACGGCCGCCATGCGGGGGAAGGGCGAGGCCGCCGCGACGGTGTCGCGCAGCAGCTTCCGGCATGCGTACTGGAGCGTGGCGCAGATGGTGGCGCACCACACGGTCAACGGCTGCAACCTGCAGCCAGGGGACCTGCTCGGCACCGGCACGCAGTCGGGGCCGGACGAATCGGAGTCGGGGTCGCTGATCGAGCTCACCCGCGGGGGCAAGCAGCCCGTGGTGCTGCCCGGCGGCGAGTCGCGCACCTTCCTGCAGGATGGCGACTCGGTCACCTTCACGGCCTGGTGCGAGCGGGAAGGGGCCCGGCGCATCGGGTTCGGCCGGGTGGACGGCACGGTGCTGCCCGCCCATCCCGCCTGAACCCGGCCTGGCCTCCCGGCCAGGCCGGCGTGTCGATCAGAAGTCGACGCTGGCGCTCAGCGAGACGGTGCGCGGGTTGCCGGCGGCCAGGTAGCCGTTGTCCGGGTAGCCGCCCGACGAGGACCAGTAGTTCTTGTCGAACACGTTGTCGACACGCAGGCGCAGCGTGACCGGGCTGTCCTGCACCGCCACGATGTAGCGCACGCCGGCGTCGAAGCGGGTCCAGGCCGGCACCTTCAGCGTGTTGGCGGAATCGGCGAAGACGCTGCCCGTGTAGACCACGCGGCCGTCGAGCGACAGGTTGCGGACGTACGGCAGGTCCCACTGGGCGCCCACGTTGGCCAGGAACTCCGGCACCCCGATCGTGCGCTTGCCATCGAACGTGCCGGCGTTCGTGTCCTTCTGTTTCGCATCGAGCCACGTGACGCCGCCCAGCACCGAGACGCTGCGCAGCGGCTTGCCGAAGGCGGTGACCTCGACGCCCTCGTTGACTTCCTTGCCGTCGTTCTTGAAGTAGAGCTGCGGGTCCACGCCGGCGGGGCGCGGGCGGCTCGACGAGAAGATGGCGAGTGTTCCGCCGACGTTGCCGGCGTCGAACTTCGCGCCGATTTCCTTCTGGCGAGACACGTACGGGTCCAGCGTCTGCCCGCCGTTGGTCACCGGGCCCGCCGTGCTCGTGAGCGGCGCGGTCTTGCCCTGGGCGAGGGCCTCGACGTAGTTGGCGTACAGCGACACCTGCTTGTCGAGCTTGTAGACCGCGGCCACGGCCGGCGAGTTGCGGCTGTTCTTGGTGGTGGTGCCCGCCTGCGAGCCGTACGGGATGTCCGTGGTTTCGAACGACTGGTGACGGATGCCGAGCGTGACTTGCAGCGTGTCCTCGAGCACCGACAGCGTGTCGCCGAGCGCGACGCTGTCGAGGCGGGTCACGCCGTTCAACCACGGGTTGGCCAAGTCGTTGCCGCGGAACGCCGTGCCGCTGACCGGGGGCAGCGGCGTCTGGACCGGGTTATAGAGGTTCGTCGGAATGCGGTTGAAGAAGTCCATCACATAGGCGTTCTTCTTCTCGAGCTGGAACTGCGAGAACGCGGTGACCACTTCATGCTTGACCGAACCGGTGACGAACTTGCCCCGGGCGCCGATCTCGCCGGTGGTGATCTTGTCTTCCCGGGTGTTGTCGAAGCGGTAGAAGTTGCCTTCGCCCGTGCTTGCGTTCGTCACGGTGAGGTTGCCGAGCACGTTGGCTTCCTTGGTGCGACGCATGCCTGCGGCCGCCCAGGCCGTCACGTGGTCGTTGATGTCCCATTCGCCACGCACGGTGCCGAAGACGTCGCGTTCGTTCGAGTAGGACCAGGGCTGTGCCCAGTTGTTCTTGCTGTCCGGGGCCGACGGCACGGACGTGACGCCCTGGAGCGTGACGTTCGTGCGGGTCCGGTCGAGACGGTTGTCCTGCCAGCCGAAGTCCGCGGAGAGGCGCACGTTGTCGCCGCGCCAGTCGACGCCGATGGCGGCGAGACCGAGTTTCGACTTTTCGTCGTCGACGGCCGTGCCGCCCGAGCGGCCCGCGAGGTTCACACGAACGCCGGTGCTCTGGTCGGGGCCGAAGCGGCGTGCCACGTCGGTCGACAGTGTCAGTTGCCCGCCGGAGGCGACGCCGGCCGTGACACGCGTCAGCGGTTCGTTGGGCGCGCGCTTGGGCAACAGGTTGATGGAGCCGCCCGGGCCGCCTTCGTTCGGGTTCGCGCCGGTCAGGAACGTCGACGCACCGCGGAGCACCTCGACACGTTCGAAGAGTTCGGTGGCGATGTACTGGCGGGGCAGCAAGCTGAAGAGCCCGTTGTAGGCGATGTCGTCCGAGCCCAGCAGGTAGCCGCGGATGAAGTACGACTCCTGGAAGTTGCCGAAGCCGCGCGCGACACGCACTGACGGATCGTTCTGCAGCACCTCGCCGACGCTCTTGGCCTGCTTGTCCTGGATCAGCTCATTGGTGTAAGCCGTGATGCTGAACGGCGTTTCCATGTTGTCCTTGGTGCCCAGGATGCCGGCACGGCCGCCGCGTGCGACCTGGCCGCCTGCGTACGCCGGCGACAGGCCTTCGGCGGATGCGTCGGCACTCGCCGTGACCTTCACCGCCGGGAGGGCGGTTTCGGCCGAGGAGGGGGCGGTCTGGGCGTGGGCCGCGATCGAGGCGCAAGCCATCGCAGCGGCGAGGGCCACGGGCGTCAGGTTTTTCATGGGGGAGGGTGCTTCGGTGAGATGGAACCGGTTCTGGCGGGCGCCAGAATGACAACGATTCTCATTCTAGCGAAACCGGTTCCCTTCGTCAGCGGTCCGTGTGAAGAACCTGCGCACTGTCCAAGCGGAGCAACACATCCAGCTCGCTGGACGTCTTCGGCGTGTTCGACGAGATGGCGGGCCCCTCCCACACGTTGACCGGCGGAGCGCGCTCCCGGTCGGGCCCCTCGTCCCAGTCGCCGCCGGGCTCGCCTCCACCGTCCTCGCCCCAGTCGGACGGGTCCGTGGGCGTGGCCGGCAGCACCGGTTGCCGGGACGGCGGGAACTTGGCGGCGGGATCGATCGCGCGGCGCTTGAGCGTGTCCTGGAAGAAATCGCCCACCAGCAGCACGGCGTTGTGGCCGCCCTGGCCCCAGTAGCTGCTGCGCATCGTGACGCGGGCGTCGTTGAAGCCGACCCAGGCGCCCGCCACCAGCTGCGGGTGCATCAGCACGAACCAGCCGTCGGTGTTGTTCTGCGTCGTGCCGGTCTTGCCCGCCACGTCGGCCGTGATGCCGAAGCGGGAACGCACCATCGTGCCGGTGCCGCGCACCACCACGCCGCGCATCATGTCGATCAGCTCGACGGCGGAGTCGGGTGACATGGCCTGCCGCGAGGCGCCGCCGAACGAGGCCAGCACGCGCCCGTTCCGGTCGGTGATGCGCCGCACGAACACCGGCTCGTGGTGCAGGCCGCTGCGGGCGATGGACGCGTAGGCGTTGACCATCTCGAGCAGCGTGACCGGACTGGTGCCCAGCGCGAGCGACGGCACCGCGTCGAGCGGGCTGCGGTCCACGCCGAGCGCCTTGGCGAGCGACACCGTGCGGCCGACTCCCACCTCCTGCATCACCTGGGCGGTGATCGTGTTCTTCGAGAACGTGAGGCCGTCGCGCAGCGTCATCGGTTGCCCGCTCGTCCCCGACATGTCCGTGGGTTTCCACACCCGGCCGTCGCCGAGGGGAATCTCGACCGGGCCGTCGACGAACGTGCGGTTGGGGCCGATGCCGGCCTCCAGCGCCGCGCCGTAGACGAACGGCTTGAACGTCGAGCCGGGCTGCCGCTCGGCCTGGGCCACGTGGTCGTACTGGTCGGTCTCGAAGTCGCGGCTGCCGACCCAGGCCTTGACGTCGCCACTGGCAGGGTCCATCGCGAGCAGGCCGGCCTCGAGCCGCGTGCGCTGGCGCTTCAGGCGCGACAGGGCCTCGGCATCGGCCAGCACCGCCTTCAGCGCGGCGTCCGGCGACGCACCGGTGCGGACGGCCTCGCGGTACTCGGGCGACTCGCGAGCGAACGCCACCAGGAGGTCGGGCCGCGACTTCCACAGGTGGGCGAAGGGCGCTGCGGGACGGTTGCCTCCGGAGGACTTCAGCGACGCGGGACGCAAGCCCGCCTGCGCCCACTCGCCGTCGGCCACCTGCTGCAGCTTCGCCGTCTGCGTGGCGACGGCCTCGTTGGCGGCGGCCTGCAGGCGCGCGTCGAGGGTGGTCTCGATCACCAGGCCGTCGGCGTACAGGTCGACGTCGCGGGTCTCGGCCCAGTCGAGCAGCCACTTGCGCACGAAGGCCACGAAGTGTGGCGCGATGCTGTCGTTCTCGGGTTGATGGCGCAGCTGCACCGCCAGCGGCCGCTCGGTCAGTTCCTTGAGACGCGCCTCGGTGAGGTAGCCGTGGCGGGCCATCTGCCCCAGCACGACGTTGCGGCGCTTCTCCGCCCGCGCGGGGTGACGCACCGGGTTGTAGTACTGCGTGCCCTTGAGCATGCCGACGAGCGTGGCGGCCTGCAGCGCGTCGAGCTCGCGGGCCGTGGTGTCGAAGTACGTCCGCGCGGCCATCTCGACACCCACCACGTTGTAGAAGAACGGCACGGTGTTGAGGTACAGCTCGAGGATCTCGTCCTTCGTGTAGACCTGCTCGATGCGCAGCGCCGTCACCACCTCCTTGAGCTTGCGGTGCAGCGAACGCGAACGGCCGATCTCCTCCGGGAACAGGTTGCGCGCCAGCTGCTGCGTGATCGTCGAGCCGCCCTGCAGGTCGCCGCGCACCGTGTGGAGGAGGGCGCTGGCGGTGCGCCGCACGTCGATGCCGGGGTGATCGTAGAAGCGGTGGTCCTCGGTGGCGATGAGCGCGTGGATCACCTCCGGCGAGATCTCCGCGAGCCGGACGCGGGCCTGCTTCTCGCGGCGGAACACGCCGAGCTGCTGGCCATCGGCCGTGAGCAGCATGCTGGGCCGGGCGCTTTGCACCTCCTTGAGCGCGGAGACTCCGGGGGCCGAACCGATCACCGCGCTCAGGTAGGCGGCGAACACCACGGCCAGGGTGGCCAGGCCGATCAGCGCGCCGACGAGCACACGCCTCGCCTTCACGCGGGAGGCGGGGCGCACGGGCTCCGGGACATCGTCGGGGTCGACTTTCATGCCGCGATGGTAGGTCGCGTCCGCGCCACGTCAGAGGGTGTTTCCGAAAAAGGGAAGATCGCCTACAGCGCGGCAGGATGGCGGCCGACCGGGCGCGGTGGCCGCGCACCCGCGATCCACCGAACAATGCCGGACATGATCCGACGCCACCCGTTCCTCCTCGCCGCCCTCGCATCGTTCGCCACGGCCGTGGCCCTGCTGCTCGTGCTCAATCTGAGCGGGGGCGAGAAGGTGCTGGAGACGCATGTCGAGTCGGCCTACGGGACGCGCGACCCGCAGTTCCGGCGCACGATGTCGTCGCTGCTGGCCGCGCCGGTGCTCGACGGGAACCGCGTGAGCGACCTGCAGAACGGCGCCGAGATCTTCCCGCCGATGCTCGACGCCATCCGCGGCGCACGCAAGTCGATCACGTTCGAGACCTACATCTACTGGTCGGGCGACGTGGGGCGGCGATTCGCCGAAGCCCTGTCGGAGCGGGCGAGGGCCGGCGTGCCGGTGCACGTGCTGCTCGACTGGATCGGCAGCTCGAAGATGGAGCCGGAGTTCCTCGAGCAACTGCGCGAGGCCGGGGTCGAGGTGGAACGTTTCCACGAGCCCCGGTGGTACACGCTGTCCCGCCTGAACAACCGCACCCACCGCAAGCTGCTGGTGGTGGACGGCACCATCGCGTTCACTGGCGGCGTCGGCATCGCGGACCAGTGGGATGGCGACGCGCAGGACCCCGAACACTGGCGCGACACCCACTACCGGCTGGAGGGCCCGGCCGCGGCGACGTTCCAGTCGGTGTTCCTCGACAACTGGACAAAGGCCACCGGCCGCGTGCTGCACGGGCCGGCGTACTTCCCTGCCATCGAACCGGCGGGCGGGACCTCCGCGCAGATGGTGTCCAGCTCGCCGAGCGGCGGCAGCGAGGCCATCCACCTGATGTACCTGCTGGCCCTGGCCGCGGCACGCGAATCCGTCGTGCTCTCGAGTTCGTACTTCGTGCCCGACGACGCCACGGTGCAGGCGCTGGTGGCGGCGGTGAAACGAGGGGTCTCGGTGCGCATCGTCACGCCGGGCCCGCTGATCGACACGAAGATCGTGCGGGCCGCATCGCGTGCGCGCTGGGGCGAGCTGCTCGCCGCCGGCGTGCGCATCGCCGAGTACCAGCCGACGATGTACCACGTGAAGATGCTCGCGATCGACGGCCTCTTCGTGTCGGTGGGATCGACCAACTTCGACAACCGGTCGTTCCGCCTCAACGACGAGGCGAACCTCAACGTCTACGACACCGGCTTCGCGCAAGAGGCCGTGCGGGTGTTCGATGCCGACTGGGTGAAGTCGGCGCCCGTCACCTTCGAGGCATGGTCGAAACGACCGTGGCGGGAAAAGGCCTGGGAACATTTGGCATCCTGGCTGGGCCCCCAGCTCTGATGCCCAAAAAGGCGGCGATAAAGCGGCAGATTGCACAGCAATTCAGGGGTTCGTGCAATCGGACCCGCCGCAGAATCAAGTCTCCAACGTGAAGGAGACTGAATTGGCTTTCGACTCACCCAACAGCTCCCGTCACGTGCTGCCGGCCGACCAGCTGCCCACCTCGGGTTTCATGGGCCGCCGGAAGTACCTGAAGCGGGACCTGCTGTCGGACGTGGTGAACCGGATGAACTCCGGCAACCTCTCGCACCTCCAGGTGCCCACCACGCTGGTCTACCGCCTCGCCTGCCTGTGCAAGCGCTGGGCGCCGGACCTGCAGGTGTTCATCGCGCAGGTGCTGGAGTCGAGCGGCCACCTCGATCACTTCCTGACCCAGCCCGCCGCCACCGATCACCACACGGGCCGCCACGGCCTGTTCGAAGCCGCCATCCTCGCCGCCGAACTGGCGATGGATGCCGACCATGATCCGCGCACGCTCAAGCCGCTGCCGTTCTACGTGGACGAGCTGCAGCAGGTGTGCTCCGCCGCCGCGTTCCTGTTCGACATCGGCAAGGTGATGGACGGCCGCCTCGGCGCCGACCTGCCGCGCGACGAAGCCGAGCTGCTCGTTCCGTACCTCGACCTGCCGCGCGCCTGGCGCTCGAGCTGGGAGCCGCTGGCGAACCGCCACCCGATCCTGGCCGCCTGGTTCGACCAGCTGGGCCGCGAGACCCCCGATCCGATCCACTCGGTGCGTTCGGCCCGCGCGCTGGTGCGCAACGCGGTGACCGCCGCCTGGCGCCAGCGGCAGGCCTGACGATCGCGGGCGTCACCCGGCGCCCACGCTCCCCGTCACCGGCAGCACGATGCCGGTGATGTACCCCGAGCACACGGGGGACGCGAGGAACACGTACGCCGGAGACAGCTCCTCCGGCTGCGCCGCGCGTTTCATGTCCGTCTTCTTCCCGAACTCCGCCACGTCCTCGGCCGGCTTGTCTGCCGGATTCAGCGGCGTCCACACCGGCCCGGGCGCCACCGCGT
>Ga0247823_10003187_pt1 | contig 13377 bp, 11 predicted proteins | sample 13C_PalmiticAcid_2_FD_192426 | JGI IMG/M metagenome (GOLD analysis project Ga0247823, IMG submission 192426) | Soil microbial communities from agricultural site in Penn Yan, New York, United States - 13C_PalmiticAcid_Day30 | ecosystem: Environmental > Terrestrial > Soil > Agricultural land...
AATCAGGCCGTTACCTATACAAAAGACATAGACAATGGCGAGAAACTACTCGTCGTTGAAATTCCGAATGCCGCCTGGGGGGCCGCCGCGCAAGGTACCGCTCCTAAATCATCAACCGTTGATAGCTGGACCGCGCAATCGAACGGTAATGGTGGCACGCGCATCATTATGACGCTGAAGAATCCAGTATCAGTCATATATGAAGGCACGATGAAACCGGAAAGCAGCAACCCACACCACCGGATCGTGATAGACCTTAAACCGAACTAAGCGTCTCAGGCGCTCTGCTTCTCGATATCACGGGCACAGGCATAGGCCTGCGTACCCTTATGAATGATTTTATCTTCCGGCAGGATTTCATCCGGTGTCAGCTGACGCGGGTGGATTTTTAATTCCTCATACAGTGGCGCAAAGTCTTTATACGTCTCTTGGAAGAGCTGATCGAAGCTATCTATCACAAAATAGGTCTGCTGGTAATCATCAACGCGGTAATTGGTCTGCATTACGCGTTTGAGATCAAAGGCGATGCGGTTCGGGGAAGCATCTTCCAGCGAGAATTTTGATTCGCCCGACGATGAAAGAATACCGGCACCACAGATACGCAAGCCTTCTGGTGTATTGATCAGGCCAAATTCAACTGTGAACCAATACAGACGCGCCAGATTCTTGATGGTGCCAAACTCATGTGCACGCAATCCACCCTTGCCATAGGCCTCAAGATAATCAGCAAATACAGGGTGTGCCAGCAATGGTACATGGCCGAAAACGTCATGGAACACATCAGGCTCTTCGATGTAATCAAGCTGCGCACGTTTACGGATAAAGTTGCCCGCCGGGAATTTACGTTCGGACAACAGTTTGAAGAACGGCAGATCAGGAATGAGCCCCGGGACCGCGACAACTTCCCACCCGGTAAGTTCTTTCAAGGTCTCGCTCATACGGCGGAAATCGGGAACCTTGCTATCACCGATACCCAACTTATCAAGGTTATCCATGAATTCATTACAGGCCCGCCCCTTCAGCAATTCACGCTGACGATTATAAAGGATCTGCCAGGTACCATGGTCCTCATCCGTATAATTTTTCCAGCCCTGATCAATGATGTAATGGTTATAATCCGTGCTCTCGCCCGACCCCATCGGGTTGCCGTATTCAGTCGCCATGATCATCTCCCTATTTCAATTTTTCTTTAATTTGCGGAAACTCTTTCCAGTATTCACACGTACCCTGGCGTAACACCTGATCGCTGTCTTCCAGTTCAAACGGTGTCAGCGGTTTGTCGTTCCTGAACTGTTCATAGAGCGGCACAAAAGCACGCTCCATCGCCTGCTTGAATAGATCTTCGAAGCTATCAATCACAAAATATGTCGCTTGAAAATCATCGATGTAATAACCCGTGCGCATGCAACGTTCGAGGTCGAACTGCACGAAGTTTGCCGACGGATCATTCACGACATATTTGGCCTCACCAAAGGAGGAACAAATACCAGCGCCATAAATCTGAATCTGACCTTCCTTACGGATCAAACCAAATTCAATGGTCCACCAGTTCAGGCGCGCCAGATATTTGACGCCCTTGTTGGCCATCGCATCATCACCCGCACGGCCATAGGCCTGCATATAATCGGCATAGGCAGAATTGGTCAGCAACGGGATATGGCCGAACACGTCATGGAAAATATCCGGTTCCTCGAGGTAATCCAGTTGTTCAGGTGTACGGATAAAATTGCCCGCTGGGAATTTCTTCTGCGACAACAGATCAAAGAACGGTCGTGATGGAATAAGTCCCGGGACCGCGACAACTTCCCATCCTGTCGCCGCCCGCAAATTCTTGTTCATCTTCTCGAAATCGGGAACACTGTCCTCGGTAATACCCAAAGCACGCAAGCCATCGAGATATTCGGTACATACGTGACCCTGCAACGTATCCATCTGGCGACGAAATAACTTGCCCCATGTCTCGTGATCTTCACGGGTATAGCCCGCCCAGTTCTGATCAATCAGGCAATCTTCTGCTGATTTCGCATCAAGAACGACGTGACCACTAGCCATGAATTGCCTCCAGAGAATCAGGAGCATCCGGCTGGTGTTCAGGTGCCGCCTTGCGGAGAGCCTCGATTTGAGTGCAATGTTTTTCGATCTGCAGACATAGCGGCAGATCATCAACCTTTAGTTTGTAACGGCGCATATTGTACATCTGCGATACAATCGCGATATCCGCCATACTGACATGATCATCCAGCGCAAAATCGCCTGACCAGCCGCGGTGACGCAATGTTGCCTCGACCGCCAGCATGCCTTTGCGCGCCCAATGGCCGTACCAACCTAGCTTGCCTGCCTCATCCGCACCGAACTTCTCAGCAAGGTAACGCAGGATGCGCAAATTGGTCAGCGGGTGAATGTCTGTCGAGATAATGTCGGTGATCTGGCGGATATAGGCACGCTGCTCCGCGTTACCGAACACCAAGGCGGGCTGCGGCACGATATCATCCAGATATTCCATGATCGCATGCGATTGCGTCAGGGTAAAATCATTATGCACGAGCGTGGGCACCGCCGTCATCGGATTGATCAGCGCATACATATCCATGAACTGTTCATCCTTGACCAGATTAACCGGCACGGTTTCATAGGCCAAACCCTTCAGGTTCAGCGCCATGCGCACCCGATATGAGGTCGAAGAACGGTAATAACTATAAAGGATAATCATCCCTGCACCACCATTTGCTCAATGGCACCAAATATACTGACGCCTGCGGCATCATTCATTTCAATGCGCACGACATCGCCATATTTCATGAACGGTGTTTTAGCCTCGCCCGTTTCAATTTTTTCGATCATGCGAATCTCGGCAAGACAGCTGATACCCGCCGCGCGGTCATAATTGGAAATGGTACCGGAACCGATAATCGCCCCCGCTTTCAACGGGCGAGTCTTGGCCGCATGCGCCACCAATTGCGCAAAACTGAATTGCATATCCACGCCTGCATTAGGCTGTCCCATTTTTTGACCATTAAGGAAACTCAGCATCGGCAGGTGCAATTTATAATCTTTCCATGCGGAACCCAGCGCCTCTGGCGTCACCGCCACGGGTGAAAATGCGCTCGGTGGCTTGCTATGAAAGAATCCGAAGCCCTTGGCAAGTTCAGTCGGGATCAGATTACGCAAAGACACGTCGTTCATCAGCATCACAAGCTTGATATGATGCCCCGCCTGATCAGCACGAATACCCATCGGTACGTCATCGACGATCACGGCGACTTCGGCTTCGAAATCAATGCCGAAACCTTCACTGCCGATAGGAATATCATCACGCGGTCCCATAATGGTATCGGATACCGCCTGATACATCAGCGGATCATGCAGGAATTCAGGGGGCATTTCTGCGCCGCGCGCCTTGCGCACCAACTCGACATGATTGAGATAAGCACTGCCATCTGCAATCTGGTAAGCACGTGGCAAGGGGGATGCGCATTGCGCCTGATCAAACGGTTGTGCACCGTGGGCGCGACCTTCATTCAACTGGTCCGCGATATGCTGCAGGACATGGGCGGCTTCAGCCCACTCCTCCAGGGCACGCTGCATCGTGGTGTAAGGTGCCGGTGCCGTGACGCACGCACTCAAGTCGTTACTCACGACCATTAAACGCCCATCACGACCCTGCTTATACGATGCCAGTTTCATACTTATGCGCTTGCTTTCTCGTCTTTCAGAACGCCACGGCGAATTTGATCAAGTTCAATTGATTCAAACAAGGCCTTGAAGTTTCCTTCGCCAAAACCTTCGTTACCTTTACGCTGAATGATCTCGAAGAAGATCGGGCCGATAGCATCTTTGGTAAAAATCTGCAGCAGCAGTCCCTGCCCTTCGGTTGGTGCACCGTCCATCAAAATTTGTAATGATTTCAGGCGGGCAACATCTTCGCCGTGGCCTGGTACGCGCTTATCCAGCAATTCATAATACGTATCCGGTGTTTTCTGGAACGGCACACCACCCGCAGACATCATTTCAACGGTTTTGTAGATATCATTGGTCCCGAGCGCAATGTGCTGGATGCCTTCACCGTTATAGCGCTTCAGGAATTCGGCAATCTGAGATTTATCATCAGATGACTCGTTGAGCGGAATACGGATTTTACCGCAAGGCGACGTCATCGCTTTGGACTTCAGACCCGTGAGTTTGCCCTCGATATCGAAATAACGGATCTCGCGGAAGTTGAAGATATCTTCATAAAACTTCGCCCATACATCCATGTTGCCACGGTGCACGTTATGGGTCAGGTGATCGATATACGTAAAGCCAACGCCCTTTGGATACTGATCTACGCCCGCCATCGGCGTGAAGTCGTTTACGAAAATGTCATCGTTATCGATGAAATAGATCAGAACACCGCCAATACCCTTGATCGCCGGAGCCGCTGCCCCCATGGATCCGCCATGATTACCGGCATCTTCCGCGCCACGTTTCAGCGCATCTTTATAGGCCTTGTTGGCGTCCTTAACCTTGAAGCCCATGGCGCTTGCGCCCGCTGTATGCACTTTTTGGAATGCCGCTGCCTGACCGGAAGTTTCCTTATTCAGCAGGAAATTAACGCCGCCTTGACGGTAAAGAACGACATCGCGACTTTTATGTTTCGCAATTGGTGTGAAACCAAAATCGCGGAACAGCTTGTCCAACATGACGGGTTCGCCTGTGTATTCCACAAACGCAAAACCATCGGTACCCAGCGGATTCTCGAATAGATCGGCCATGTCATTCTCCCTTTTATGAATTATGTCGTTGAGGGTAAGAAATCGAGGGTGAAAGATCAATCACTCTGGATTGTTCACCGCAACATGCCATAATGCTGAAATCAGGATTCGGAGGTTATTATGCTTAAAGGTAAAACAGCTCTCGTTACAGGCTCCACTAGCGGTATTGGTCTGGGCATTGCGCAAGCCATGGCGAAACAAGGTGCGAACGTTGTGATCAATGGCCTCGGCAATGCCGATGAGATTGAGAAGACCCGCAAGAGCATTGAGTCCGACTACGGTGTAAAAGCTGTTTATGACGCTGCCGATATGACCAAGCCCGATCAAATCCGCAAGATGTGCGAAAATGCGATCACGCAATTTGGCGCTGTTGATATTCTGGTCAATAATGCGGGCATCCAGTTCGTCAGCCCCATCGATGAATTTCCCGAAGACAAATGGGATGCGATTATCGCCATCAATCTGAATTCAGCATTTCACACCACCAAGGCCTGCCTGCCCGGCATGAAAAAGAAAGGCTGGGGCCGCGTGATCAACATTGCATCCGCACACGGCCTTGTCGCTTCACCGTTCAAAAGTGCTTATGTCACAGCCAAACACGGCATTGTTGGCATGACCAAAACCGTGGCACTGGAAGTGGCGACAAACGGTATTACCTGTAACGCCATCTGCCCCGGCTATGTGAATACGCCGCTGGTGCAGAACCAGATCAAGGATCAGGCCAAGGTTCATAATTTATCGGAAGCGGAGGTTGTCGAGAAAGTGATGCTGGCGCCACAAGCGATCAAGAAGTTCGTAGAAGTGGAACAGCTCGGTGAACTCGCGCTGTTCCTGTGCAGCGATGCAGCCTCCAACATAACGGGCATTTCATTGCCAATGGATGGCGGCTGGACCGCACGCTAATCATACAAGGTTAGAGCAAACAGCGTTTATGTTCGGACAGGAACATGAGGCGAAGCGTATTAAACATACGTGAGCCGAAATGTGACGCCGCCCGAACGTAAACGATGGAGGCTCTAATTCATGCCGTGCGGTTCGAACGGCTCATGCGCTTGTGGCTTTGTCTGGCGCGGATACTTGCATTCGCGGTTCGCAGCTTCCTGAGCCTGATCAGGCAGAGAACCCGCAGGAGCATCGCAGAATACTGTACGCAGAGTTTGCGCGCCCAAAGGTGCCAGATCTTCAAAGCTTTTATCTTTATTCATTTTTACCCTCCATTGCCGTTATGACGTTTCAACAGTAGAATCAATAGCATCGGGCGTTCGCCCTTGCCAAGAAAAACTGAATATCTCAGTAAAAACAGATAGTTGAGACAGACACTATGGCTTTAATTCCGCCGACCCCGTGGGATGATCCCGAAGCGCGCGAGCGCAAAAAGTTTAACAAGGTCATGCGTAACGCTGTTCTATCAGCAGGGATAGGTATCGGTTTGATGCTGGTGAAGCCTTTCTTCATCGGCACCGAAGAAGGCGTGTCATCCGAAAGCATGGCCAAGCTGTTTAACATGCTGGGTTGGGGGTTGATCGGTTACGGCGTCACAATCGTTCTATCGGGATTATTCCTGCGCAAGATGCTGTTCAAGATCAATCTGGTCGCGTTTTACTTTGTATTGCCCGCGATCATATTAAAAGCGCTGATGGACTGGCAGCAATAACCGCCTCTTTCAGCAAACCCGCATGATCATTAGCCACTTTGCCGACATCCCGCCCGACAGGGCGAAACGCCATGTCGCGCCCTGATGCCCGTTTGATCATATCCAAGGCCTTACGTTCATCCGCTGCAAACCAGTCCTGCGCCTGATCAGGCGCCAGCATCACCGGCATACGGTGATGAATGTCGGCAATCGCGGCATCGGCATCCTTGGTCAAAACTGTAAACGTCACCAAATCATCCTTTTTCGACCATAACCCCGCAAAAGCGATCACATCGTCGGTTTTATGATGCAGGTAATAGGCCTGCTTCTGATCGCCCTCGCCTTTCCATTCATAAAACCCATTGGCGGGGACAAGGCAGCGCCGACCCTTGGACCAACTGTCTCGAAAAGCCGGTTTTTCGGAAACTGTTTCACTACGAGCGTTGATCATTTTTGCACATAATCCCTTGTCGTCTTCCTCGACCCAAGGCGGCAGCAAACCCCAACGTGCAAAACCAATACGATTTTTCACAATCACGGGGTGGTCCTGCAACGGCGCGGCATTATATTTTGCCGGAAAGTTCGGAATTGTTTCCGATCCGAACAGTTCAATCAGCCGATGCGGTGCAGCAAAAATTGCATAGCGCCCACACATGGTTCACACTTGTTTCCGTTAGTGGTTTGGGGTCTATTCTCATCCCTAACGGCTACCCCACAAAAGGGGAAGAGCCCTTTAGTAAACTGTCCACTTTTAAGTCAAGGTCATCATGCCGAAATCCCCCGCGACAAAATCAAAATCCACATCTGGTGCCTCCAACGTTGAGAAGGAATTTTTCAGCTTGGTACCCGCTGAAGATCGTGTGCGCCTGAACGAGGCTGATCGCAAAGCTGTTGCAAAGCTGCATGCCGAGATGTCTGCGAAACGTAAATCCGGCAAAGGTCTGGTGCAGATCGGCGTCATGGGCACAGGTCCTAAGGCACGTACCGCTGTTGATGTCGTGAATGATGACATGGCATTTCTGGTCGACTCTGTCGCCGCCGAAATCGTACGTCACGGCAAAGTGATCACCTTACTACTGCATCCCATTCTGCAAGGTACTAAAGGCCCGCAATCGCATATGCACATCGAACTCGATACCGTGCTGACCCATACGATGATGGATGAACTGACAACAGACCTTGAGCGCGTGCTGCGCGACGTGAAGGCCGCAACCTCCGAATGGCGCGCCATCAAGGAAAAGGTCAAGGAATGTCAGGTGGCCTTGCGCCTCGCACCACCATCATGGCCCGAGAACGATCCTGATGAATTCACAGCGTTCCTTGATTACGTCTATAACGACAACTTCACCTTACTCGGTTGCCGCGAATATAAATTCGCCCGCGGAAAAACCTCGATTATCGAAGGCTCAGGCCTTGGTCTGCTGAATGACAAGATTGTACCGCCTTACATCAACGAAGGCGGCAGCGATGGCCTGCCCGTTGATCTGCTGCTCGCAAACAGTGAACTACCCCCATTGCTCGTCACAAAGCTCGGCAAGCGCTCGACGGTTCACCGTGCCGTACCACTAGATGCGATTGCCGTACGTCAGTTTGATAAACATGGTGCTGTGATCGGTGCCGTTCTGTTTATCGGTCTGTTCACATCCGTTACATACTCACGCAGCATCGAAGATATTCCATACCTGCGCCGCAAAGCCAACGTGGTAATGGAAGAGTCAGGCTTCAAACCAGGCTCCCACGATTACAAAGCACTGCGTCATATCCTGGAGAAATATCCACGCGATGAACTGTTCCAGATCAAACTGCCGCGCCTGCTGAAGACCGCGAAGAGCATTCTTTCGCTGCAGGAACGGCAACGTATTGCACTATACAGCCGCAAGGATGTGTTCAACCGCTTCATCTCCTGCCTCGTTTATGTGCCACGTGATCGCTATGACACACGCCTGCGTGTGAAGCTCGGCCAGATTCTGGAACAGCAATTCAACGGCCATTGCGGCAGCTTCTATACAACGCTCGATGACTCACCGCTTGCACGTGTGATGTACATTATCAATATAGGCCCCGATAGCATTACCGAATACAAAAGCGCCGATATCGAAGAGAAACTGCAAGAAGCCGGTCGCCTGTGGAGTGAAAAACTCACGGATGCCCTGCAGAAAAAAATTGATGATGATCAAGCAATCACCGCTATCGTCAACCGCTATGGCCAGGCATTCCCGATTGGTTATCAGGAAGCTTATCTACCGAAGCAAACATTGCACGATATCACCAAGGTTGAAGACGCTCTGACAGGTCCACGCCTGACACTCGATCTGTATAAAGATTACACCTGCGCTCCGTATCAGGTACGTCTAAAAATGTATCACAAGAACACCCCGATCGTTCTATCGGATGTTCTGCCCCTACTCGAGAATATGGGCCTGCGTACGGTTTCAGAACTGCCCTTCTCGGTTAAACCGACAGGCAGCGAAGAATCCGTTTGGGTGCATGATTTCAGCCTCGATATGAAAGACGGCCACGCACCCGCCTTCGACAAACGTGCAGTAGAAACCAAAGCCAAATTCGAAGATGCCTTCATTCGTGTCTGGTACGGCGAGATGGAGAATGACAGCCTGAACAAGCTGGTTCTCTCCGCAGGCCTCGACTGGCGTGACATCACCGTCATGCGCGCTTATGTGCGTTACCTGCGCCAGACCGCCAATCCGTTCGGCAAACTCTACATTGAAACGGCACTGACCAAGCACCCGTTCATCAGCCGCCTGATAATCGACCTGTTCAAAGCTTACTTTGATCCCTCAAAACAAAAAGAATCCGCCGCTCGTGGTGCTTCCATCAACGAAGCGATTGAAGAAGCGCTACAACGCGTCGATTCACTGGACGAAGACCGCATCTTGCGCAGCGTTTGCGGCCTGGTGAACGCCACCCTCCGCACAAACTTCTACCAAAAGGATGAAAGCGGTGAGCCAAAATCATGGCTTTCACTGAAATTGAACAGTCATGCGATTGTCGATCTGCCGGAACCCAAACCTTTCCGTGAGATTTTCGTATACAGCCCGCGCGTCGAAGCTGTTCACCTGCGCAGTGACTGGATTTCACGCGGTGGCATCCGCTGGTCCGACCGTCACGAGGATTTCCGTACCGAAGTTCTAGGCCTGATGAAAACACAACAGGTGAAGAACTCAGTCATCGTACCAATGGGTGCCAAAGGTGGTTTTGTTGTGAAACAGCCACCTAAAGAAGGGGGCCGCGCGGCTTATCTGCAAGAAGGCGTCGAATGCTACAAAATTTTCGTACGCGGCATGCTCGATATCACCGACAACAGCAAAGGCGGCAAGGTCATTCCGCCGAAGAACGTTGTACGCCGTGATCAGGACGACCCGTATCTGGTTGTCGCTGCTGACAAAGGCACAGCATCTTACTCTGATACAGCCAACGCGCTTTCCATCGAATACGGCCACTGGCTGGGCGATGCGTTCGCCTCTGGCGGTTCTGCCGGCTACGATCACAAGAAAATGGGCATTACCGCCCGTGGCGCTTGGGAATCAGTGAAACGCCATTTCCGTGAAATGGGCAAGGATATCCAGAAAGAACCGTTCACCGTGATCGGTGTCGGCGATATGGCGGGTGACGTTTACGGTAACGGTATGTTGCTCTCGCCGCATATCAACCTGATCGGCACCTTCAACCATATGCATATCTTCATCGACCCGACACCGGATGCAGCGTCCAGCTTCAAAGAGCGTGAGCGCCTGTTCAAGGAAGTCAAAGGTTGGGATGCCTATGATGAGAAAAAACTCTCCAAGGGCGGTCGCATCTATAACCGTTCGGAAAAGAGCCTGAGCCTCACACCGGAAATCCGTAAGCTCTACGGCATTGATAAGGACAAGGTATCCCCACCGGAACTGATCCAAGCCATGCTGAAAAAGCAGGTTGATCTGATGTGGTTTGGCGGTATCGGCACCTATATCAAGGCCACAGCCGAAACACATGCTGAAGTCGGCGATAAAGGTAACGATTCCCTGCGCATCAATGCCTCTGACCTTAATGCATCGGTGATCGGCGAAGGCGCAAACCTCGCTTTGACCCAGCGTGCCCGTGTTGAGCTGGGCTTACGTGGCGTACGTCTGAATGCTGACTTCATCGACAACTCCGGTGGCGTTGATTCCTCGGACCATGAAGTAAACATCAAGATCCTGATGACCGACATCATGACCAACGGCAAACACAGCATGGACACGCCCAAGCGTAACAAGCTGCTCGCCAGTATGACCGAGGAAGTCGCCGGTCTCGTGCTGCGTCACAACTATCAGCAGACACAAGGCCTGAGCCTGATGGAACTGCAAGCCCCTGATCAGGTCCCATCACATATCGGCCTGATGCATGATCTGGAGCGCACAGCCAATCTGGACCGCAAACTTGATGGCCTGCCGACTGATGAGGAACTGACAGCACGCCAACGCGATGGCAAGGGTCTGACCCGTCCGGAACTCAGCATGCTGCAAGCCTATGCCAAGATCCAATTCACACGTGATCTGATGTCCACCGACATTCCTGATCATGCCGACATGCAGGATGACTGGCTGGTGCGTTATTTCCCGCAACCGCTGCAGAAACCGTACCGCACGGAAATCCTGCGTCACCGTCTGCGTCGTGAAATCATCGCGACCAACCTGTCGTTCCAGCTGATCAACCGGATGGGTCCGACATTCGTCGATAGCATGATCGCCAAGACGGGTGCCTCAAGCGCTGACGTTGCCCGTGCATGGATCATCGTCGTCAACGCCTTCGGTCTCCAAGACCTGTGGGCCGAGATTGAGGCACTGGACGGCAAAGTTTCAGGTCAGGTGCAGCTGTCTGCCCTGCGTGAAATCACCCGCACCGCTGAACGTGAGACATTGTGGTTCCTGACACGTCTGGGCCGCAAGCCTGACATCAAGCGTGATGCCAGCTTCCGCGATGGTATCCTAGACTACGTCAAAAACATCGAGAACGTCATGACACCGAAACGTCGTGAGATGATCGATGGTCGTACGGCAGAACTGTTGAAAGACGGCCTGCCGAAGGATATGGCGCGTCGTATCGCCACCATTCCGATGCTGGGCGCCGCATGCGACGTCATCCGTATCGGCAATGAATGCAAAACCGATATCGTAACAACCGCGATGACGTATTTCGAAGTGGGCGAGTATTTCCGCATCAGCCCGATGCGTGCCAAAGCCCGCGCCCTGCGTTCGGACGATCGTTGGGCCGCGGAAGTGATCAGCAACGTGGTGGATCGTCTTTATGACGTGCAAACCGCGCTGACCATCCGCGTGCTGAAAGACGCTGTGAAACCGAAATCCGGCAAGAAAGATGTCATCAGCCTGCTGACACAGTGGCTGGATAAACGCGGTGCCGAAATCTCCAACGTCGAGCAGGTATTGCTGGATATTGAGAAGACACCGATACCGGAAATCTCGATGCTGATTGTCGCCGAACAACGCATCCGCAGTCTGGTTGAAGTGTAAGAACAATCACAATGAACAAAAGAAAATCCCCGCAAGTTGCGGGGATTTTTTATAGCGCCGTTGCTAGCAATAATATCAATCCAAAATCACGGTTGGATTTAAAGAACTTGAGTGAGCTGGCGGTATCATTCATATCCCAAGCCTTCACTTGCCACGCGAGATGAGAAGCCCCTGCAAGTAATAATACACCAGTCAGACCAACCCCGCCGATCAGGAACCCGAGCGCCATCAGCGCAAAGGCACCGATATAAAAACCGGCAACCCACTTTTTACTCGCCGCACCGAATTTACGCGCCGTGGACTTCACACCGATCAGGGCATCATCGTCTTTATCCTGATGCGCATAAATCGTGTCATACCCGAGCGTCCACAAAATGCCGCCGATGTAAATCAGCAGCGCGGGTAAACTGACAACGCCTGTGACAGCCGCCCAGCCCATTAACGCCCCAAAGTTAAAAGTGATACCGAGGAAAAATTGCGGCCACCACGTCACACGCTTCATCAACGGATAGCTGACAATCAACGGCAGAGTCAGAATACCGAGGAGGATTGCCGTGAAAGGCAGTTGCAGCAAAATCCCCAAGCCGATCAGCAGCAGCAGTGCCAGAAATGCCAAAGCCTGCTGGGCGTTCACAGTACCGGAAGCCAAAGGCCTTTGTTTGGTACGTTCAACCGCACGGTCAAAATCGCGGTCCCACAGATCATTGATCACACATCCTGCCCCGCGCATAACCACGGCCCCAACGCAAAACAGGATAAACAGCCACGCATCATGCAGATTCATGGTGAGCCAGCCGCCGGACGCCAGCGCAATCGTCCATAAACCCGGCAATAACAGCAGCCATGTGCCAATCGGACGATCAAGGCGCATCAGGATAGCAAAAGGCTGGAAGCGCACCGGTAGGCGCGATATCCAGCCCTTGTTTTTTATGTCGGTTTTTATATTAGTTGGGTCCATGATGATGGTCGTGTCCACAGCACCCATGGCCTGATGAACTATCTATCGCCTTCTTCCATGCGGAGTAATGAGTATCAAAATCTGCGCGTGATGTAAAACCAGCCTCTTGATACAGCTCATTCGCGTTAGGATCAATACCGCAGACCTTCCGTCCATAATCCAACGGTTCATCACTTAAGTGTGTCAGGTGTTTGCCATTGTATTTCTTTGTCAGCGTTAGAAAAGAAACCATGGCATCACGAAGATCAGCTTCAAAAGCGGCCTTTGTTGTGCTCAAAATCTTGAAGCCCCTATTAGATTTTAAGTCAGAACCGGTTTCCTGAAGAATTTGATGCAGATTTGTCAAATCGGCGAGGTGATGATAGGCATCCCATAGCTCATCTCTCTGCTTTGATGCATCAGGTACGCGCGCAAGGTATTCTCTTGTATCACCCCAGATGGCGACAGCCGCCGCCAGACATTTTTTATTAAATTCCTTACGAGTCAGCCCCAAAACGGCAGGGGCTTGCTCCTGTGAAATCTTCACAC
>Ga0247823_10003188_pt1 | contig 13373 bp, 12 predicted proteins | sample 13C_PalmiticAcid_2_FD_192426 | JGI IMG/M metagenome (GOLD analysis project Ga0247823, IMG submission 192426) | Soil microbial communities from agricultural site in Penn Yan, New York, United States - 13C_PalmiticAcid_Day30 | ecosystem: Environmental > Terrestrial > Soil > Agricultural land...
CCTCGCGACAGCGAAACAATGAAAGGGCCGGGAGCGATCCCGGCCTTTTCTGTTTGAGAAGCGCGCGGCGCTCCGCCTCGGGACCGGCGCGGTCAGCTTCGAACCAGCGTTTCCGCACGCGCGTCCATCGCGCCGGGTTCACCGTCGCCGGTCAGCGCATAGGACATGTCGTTGCGCCGCCAATAGGCCACCGACTGCAACCCTTCGCGCACGGCGCTGGGCCGCTTGGGCGCATCGCTGTGCGCCTTGAGCGCGAAGAGCGACAAACGCAGGCCGTCGCCCGTGGTCACCGCGACCTGAAGCGCCGGCCCCTCGTCCGTGGGGAAGAGCTGGACATCGGTTACGCGCCAGTCGGCGGGCAGCGCCGGCAGATCGATGTTCGTACTGGTCTCGATCTCCCTGGCGTCGAGCACTGGCGCCTCAATCTGCGAAGGCATGTTGGCACGCATCATCGCGATGCGGTGCGAGCTGACGGCATAGTCGACATAGCCGGGCGTCCCCGCCGGCCAGGCCAGCACCATCGACGCGGCGGCCGCCAGCGAGAGCCCGCCGAAGATCGCGCCACGGCGGATGAACCGCTTCGACGATGCCATGCCCAGCCGCGACATCTGGGCGATCGCCGCGGGCGCGACCGGGCGCGGATCGTCGGCGAGCAACTGTAGTGCGGTGCGATTACTCAGCTCCGCCATCACCCAGGCCGCACGATCGGGATCCTGCGCCAGCCGCGATTCGACCGCGAAACGCCGCGTGGGATCGAGTTGGCCGTCGACATAGGCGTGGAGTTCGAACTCCGAAGACTGCTCAGCCATTTCCCCCTCCCACGATACGCAAGGGAGACGGCCCCTGTTCCAGCTGCTTCAATGAGTCGCGCGCGCGCGACAGCCGCGACATCACCGTCCCGACCGGTATGTCGAGCACGTCCGCCACTTCCTGATAGCTCAACCCTTCCACCGCGATCAGATGGAGCACCGCGCGGTGATGCTCGGGCAGGCCGGCATAGGCGCTGGCGATGCGCGAGAGGCGGACGCGCTGTTCCTGCTCAAGATCAGGATTGCGTTCCAGCGTCTCGGCGAAGCGATCGTTGCGGCGCGCTTCAGCCGCTTCGCGCCGCTTGCTCGAGATGAAGACGTTGTGGACGATCGCCAGCAGCCAGCGGCGGCGGCTGAATTCGGGCTTGAAGCTGCGCTCGCGCTCGATCGCGCGCAGGATCGCGTCCTGCACGACATCGTCGGCATCCTGTTCGTCACGCGTCAGCGCGCGCGCATAGCGGCGCATCGCGATCAGATCGCCGGGGATGTCGGCATCCGGGTTCACGCCGCCAGTTCCTGAAGCAACCGCGGCGCCGCGTCCATAGTGGCGCCGCCAAGCGCACGGCAGCGGCGATAGTCCGCCGCGACCCCCGCCAGCACATCGTCCCAGCGATAGCGCGACGCATCCTTGCTCGCCGCCGTGCCGATCGCGCGGCGAAGCGGCGCTTCCTGCATCAGCATGCGGGCGGCACGCGCATAGGCGGCAGGCTTGTGTGCTTCGACCAGCCAGCCGGTGCGGCCGTCCGCGATCAATGACGATGCGCTGGGCACATCGGCGGACACCACCGCGAGGCCGCTCGCCATCGCCTCCAGGTTCACATTGCCGAACGCTTCGGTCACGCTGGGGTTGATCAGGATATCGGCGCTGGCCACCGCACGTCCGAGCGCGGTGCCTTCGAGATGGCCGGCGAACACCGCGTCGGGGACCCGTTTTTCGAACCATGCGCGCGCCGGCCCTTCGCCGACGATGAGCGGGCGCACCATCTGGCCCGATGCGCGCAAGGCATCGATCGTGTCGGCGAAGACGCCCAGCCCCTTCTCCTGCACCAGCCGCCCGAAGAAGAGCGGGACGACATCGTCGGGCGCATAGCCGAATGCGGCGCGGGTCGCTTCGTCGCGCAGCGAAGGGTGGAACGCCGCCGGATCGATCCCGCGGCTCCACACCGATACGCGGCCGGCACCATGTTTGGCCGCAAGCTCGTTCGCGATCGGCAGGGTCGGGGCGAGGATCAAGTCGCAATCGCCGTAGAAGCGGTCGAGATAGCGTTCGAGCATGGGGCGAAGGAAGCCCATGCCGTAATAGGCGGGATAGGTCTCAAAGCGGGTGTGCAGGCTCGCAACCACCGGGATACCCTGCGCTCGTGCCCATTTCTGCGCCTGCCGGCCGAGCAGATCGGGCGCGGAGAGGTGGACGATATCGGGCGCGAAGGCTTCGAGCTCCGTTCTCGTCGCGCGTGTCAGACCCAGCGCGAGCCGATATTCGGGCCGCCCGGGCAGTGCGAGCGAGCGCACTGCCCGGACATCCCCTGCGGACGCGAACGCGGGCTTCGGTGCACGCGGGGAAAAAACGCGCACCTCCGCCCCCTCCTTGTCGAGGAGATGGGCCACCAGCCGGTTGAGCGCGCGGTTCGCGCCGTCGCGCACGCAATCATAATTGCCGGAGAACAAGGCCACGCGGATCGGGCGCGCGGAGGACCGGGCACGCGCTGTGCCGGTGGGGAAAAGCGGGGACGCGGAGACAGACATGCCCGGCATACGCGCGCCGGGGCAGGTTTATTCCCTTTGCTATCCAGTCACCCGGACAGAACGGTGTTGCCGTCGCCTGCGCAGCCACAGCATCCAGCCGGTGATGACGAGTGCTGTCGTGACGATGCCGGAAACGAATACCAGCCAGCGCCCGACCGCACCGAACGCCTTCCCCGAATGGAGCGGATATTGCCAGGCGAAGAACTGGTCGCCCGCGCTCTCCCCATTGTCATGCCGCGTCGCGAGGATGCGGCCATCGGTCATCGCGACATAGGTCCAGAGCCGCCCCTGATCGTCGCGATCGCGCGGGTCGAAGGTGCGCACGGCATAGGCGGCATGATCGGGCAGGAGACGCAGACTGTGCACCTGCGAGCGATCGGGTGTCACGCTCGCCATCGCCGCCTCCAGTCCAACCGGGCGCGCGGGCGGCTCGACATCGGGCCAATGTTCGTGAAGCCGCTCGTTGATCGGTGACATCAGCGCCACCGCGCTGCGGCTGTCGTCGGGCCACGCCAGCGTCACGCCGGTGAGCGCCAGCACGACGGTGACCGGCCAGGCCCACATGCCCGGCGCACGGTGCCAGTCGAACAACCGGCGCAGGCTGCCCGGCTTGCCGGCGACCGCGAAGGCGCTGCGCCATTTCGCCAGCGCCGGCACCGCCAGCCACAGCGCGATGGCGTGATCGATCAGCCAGGCGAGTGACACGAGGCCAAAGAACCAGGTCATCCACGCACCCGCGAGCAGATCGACATGCAGCCCGTAGAGCACGTCCATCACATGCCGCCGGTCGAGCGACACCCTGCCGCTTTCCCGCCAGCCGAGCACGCGCCCGTCGCGCGGATCGGCGAAGAGCTGGACGGGGCGCGGCTTCCCCTCCCCCGCCGGCGCGCGGCCGAGCATCCAGATGGTGCCGCGCGGATGCGACGGCATCAGGATGTTGTTGGGCGCGAACCCCGGCAGCGCCGCCTGTGCCCGGGTGACGGCAAGGTCGATCGAGGCGTGCTGCACCGCCGCTGCGGGGATCGCCCGCAGATCCGGGTTCAGCCAGCTGTCGAGCTCGTCATAGAAGGTCACCGCCGATCCGGTGACGGCCAGCAGCAACAGCCACAGCCCGCCGAGAATCCCGAACCAGCGGTGCCAGATCCGCGCGAACGGCCGCCACCGGCGCTTTGGGGCAGGTGGCGGCAAGGTCATCAGTAGCGGAACGAGACGCTGAGGCGGATGTTGCGGCCCGGCTCGGGCAGACCGCGCACGATCTCATACCCCGCCACGCCGATCTGGCTGTAATCGCCGACGCTGGCATGTGCGCGATATTGTTTGTCGAGCAAATTGTAGACCGCTGCCTGCAGCTCGATCATGTCGGTGCCGAACGGACGCCAGGTGCCGGAGATATCGACCACCGCATAACCCGGCTTGTCGATGAAGTAGGTCTTGTTGACGAAACCGAGCTGCTTCTCGCGGAACAGCACCTCGATGTCGTTCAGATCCTCGTAGCGGGTCACCGTCGCACGCAGGCTGAGGTCGGACGAGGGTTCGAACGCGGCGGTCACCGCCCAGTTGTCGCCGACCGAATTGCCGAGCGCAATCTGCTCATACCCCTCGATCCGCTTGTCGTTGAGGCGCGAATCATAGTGGTTGTAATAACCCTCGATCGAGAAGGGGCCGGTGCGATAGCCGGCGCGCAGCTCGAAGCCCTCGGCTTTGAAACTGCCGACATTCTCGTAATAGACCGCGTCCTGGATCGTACCGGGCGTGCGGACCGCGCCGAGCTGGTCGAGCACGACGTCGCGGATCTTGGAACGATAATAGACCGCCGATGCTGTGATGCCGTGGCGGTTATACTTCACGCCGCCCTCGATATTCTCGACCCGCTCCGGCTTGAGACCGGGCGCGAGCGAGATGCGACCGGGCCGCTTCTCAAGCGTAAACCCGTCGCCGATCTCCTTGCCGCGAAACGCCTCGGCATAGCCGGCATTGAGCGACAGGCCCGGCAGCACGTCGAGCGTCGCGCCCGCGTTGAAGCTGACGCCATCGCTGTCGATGCCGTTGCGATAGGTCACCTGATCGAGGTCATAGGCATCATAACGCGCGCCGAAGCTCAGCAGCAGCGGCTCAACCACGCGCCAGCGATCCTGGATATAGACGCCCATCAGCGCCCCCTTCTCCTCGAACCGGCCGACCGCCGGGTTCCACGCCCAGGGCTGCCACTTGGCGGGCGCGCCGAGATACTGGCCGACGACGCGGTCAGAGCGATGCTCGAACCCGACCGTCACGTCATGCCCGCCACGGCGGATGCGCGCGCGCGCGTCGAAGCCCCAGCTTTCGATATCCGCGCCGTAGAGACCCCAGCGGTCCGAGCGGTCCTGCGTAAATTCGGTGCGCGTCCAGTAGCCGCTTGCCTCGAGGTTGATACCAGCGCCGGTTTCAAAGCCGTAATTGGCGATCGCGGTCTTGCGCGTGCCCTCGACACGAAACAGCCGGTCGGCCGCCAGCACCGGCCAGTTGGGGCGCATACCGAATTCGCCCTCTTCCTTGCGCTGCTCATAGCTCAGCGTCAGGCGATGCCCGGCGCCGAGGTCGCCGCCGATCTTGACGAAGCCGAGCTGCTGCTTGGCGGCGGTACCGCGCAATGTAGTGCCGTTGCCGTCCTTGAAGTCCTCGCGATCGACATGCACGTACGAAGCGAGGATGCCGATATCGCCAGTGAGGCGCGCATAGACGGTGCCCGACAGCTTGTAGCCGTCATTGCTGAACCAGCCGCCCTTGGCCATCACGCCAAAGTCGCGGCCGTTGCGCAGCAGGTCGGTCGGATCGACGGTACGGAAGCGGATCGCGCCGCCGATCGCGCCGAAGCCCGAATCCGCCTCACCCGCGCCGGCCTGAACCTGTACCGTCTTGAGCAGCTCCGGCTCAATGCTGACGCGACCGACATGGTGGAACAACGTGCCGCGCTGCGGCGCGCCGTCGATCGTGACGTTGAGCATCGAATCCTCGAGCCCGCGGACATAGATTTTCTGCGCGATGCCGATCGAACCGCCGACCGCGACTGAGGGCACATTGCGGAACAGATCGCTCAGGTCATTCGCCTGCATCGCCTGAATGGCCTTGCGGTCCAGATCGACGTCGGTCAGCGCACCGACCACCACCACGACGTCGTCGCTCTCCTCAGTTGCAGGGGCTTCGACAGCCTCCTGCGCACGCGCCTGCGGGGTGATCGCAAGCATGGAAGCGCCGAGCAGCAACGCCGCGTAAGCGGTTTCAGTTTTCATTGGAGTTCCCTGGATCGTTTCGCGAGCGCGGTAAATGTTACTGCGACTTAATGTCAATAATAATTGGGCATATTTTGGTCTCTAAGCGCCGTGGAACGCGCGCCCCTCGCCAAACCCTCAATAATAGGCTAGGGGGCAGCGCTTACCCGCGCCGTGCCCAATGGCCGCGCGACGATTGTGAGCTGCATGACCTTTACCCATCTCCCCACCAGCCTCGCCGAGGCGCTGGCCGCACGCGGCTATACCGACCTCACTCCGGTGCAGGCCGCCGTCACCGAAGACGCCGCCAAGGGCCGCGACCTGCTCGTCTCCGCGCAGACCGGATCGGGCAAGACCGTCGCCTTCGGCCTCGCCATGGCCGACGACCTGCTCGACGACGGCAGCCTTCCCGCCCCCGGCCTGCCGCTGGCACTGGTGATCGCGCCGACGCGCGAACTCGCACTTCAGGTCGCGAAGGAACTGACCTGGCTCTACGCCTCGGCTGGCGGACGTATCGCCACCTGTGTCGGCGGCATGGACGCCTCGCGCGAGCGCCGCACGCTTTCCTATGGCACGCACATCGTCGTCGGCACGCCGGGACGTCTGCGCGACCATGTCGAGCGCGGCGCGCTCGACCTCAGCAAGGCACGCGTCGCCGTGCTCGACGAAGCGGACGAGATGCTCGACATGGGCTTCCGCGAGGAACTGGAGGCGCTGCTCGACGCAACTCCGCCCGAGCGCCGCACCTTCCTGTTCTCCGCGACGCTGCCCAAACCGATCGTCGCGCTCGCCCGCCGCTATCAGCGTGACGCGCACCGCATCTCGACCGTGGGCGAGGATCGCGGCCATGGCGACATCACCTATCAGGCGATCGCCGTCGCACCCGCCGATATCGAGCATGCCGTCATCAACCTGCTCCGCTTCCACGAGGCCGAGACGGCAATGCTGTTCTGCGCAACGCGTGACAATGTCCGGCACCTTCATGCCGGGCTGACCGAGCGCGGCTTCGCGGCCGTGGCGCTGTCGGGTGAGCATAGCCAGAATGAGCGCAACGCCGCGCTTCAGGCGCTACGCGACCGCCGCGCACGCGTGTGTGTCGCCACCGACGTCGCTGCGCGCGGGATCGATCTGCCGACGCTCAGCCTAGTCGTCCATGTCGAGCTGCCACGCGATGCCGAAACGCTTCAGCACCGTTCGGGCCGCACCGGCCGCGCGGGCAAGAAGGGCACCGCGATCCTGATCGTCCCCTATCCGCGCCGCCGCCGCGTCGAAATGACGCTCAAGCAGGCCAAGATCAACGCCGAGTGGCTCCCCGTCCCCGGCGCCGAGGATATCCGCGCCAAGGATCGCGAGCGGCTGATGACCAAGCTCATCGCCCCGATCGAGATCGAGGACGAGGACCGCGAGATCGCCGAGGCCCTGCTGGCGGAGAAGTCGCCGCTCGAGATCGCTGCGGCGCTCGTCCAGGCGCATCGCGCATCGATGCCCGCGCCCGAGGAACTGATCGACCGCTCGCCCGCCGAACGGAGCGCGCCGGTCCATCGTCCGGGCTTCGACGATGTCGTCTGGTTCAGCATGAACATCGGCCGCCGCCAGAACGCCGATCCGCGCTGGATCCTGCCGCTGATCTGCCGCCGCGGCCACATCACCAAGTCCGAAATCGGCGCAATCCGCATCGGTGCGGGGGAGACCCGCTTCCAGATCCCGAGCAAGCTTGCCGATCGCTTTGCCAAGGAGGTAGCCAAGACCGCCGGACAGGACGAGGACGGCGTGCTGATCGAGATGGCCGACGGCCCGCCCCCACCGGGGACGCGTGGCGATCATGCCCCGCGCCACCACAAACCGCGGGACCATAGCCGCCCGGTTCATCGCGCCCGCCCGGCCAAGCCGCACCATCGCGGCAAGCCGCCGAAGAAGTAACGCGGCCGCTAAGCCCCTCCCTCGTCATCCCGGCCTTGTGCCGGGATCCACCGGGAGGCGAGCGCTGGATTGGAAGCTCTTGCCCAGTAGTCGGGGCGCGGTGGACCCCGGCACAGGGCCGGGGTGACGACGGATTCTTCGAGGAACCGCCCATGGATCACCCCCTCTGCATCCTCGTCGATGCTGACGCCTGCCCGGTGAAGGACGAGGTGTACAAGGTCGCGTGGCGACGCGCAGTGCCGGTGACGATCGTCGCCAACGCTTTCATCCGCATCCCCGATCATCCGCTGATCGGACGCGAGGTGGTGTCGGACGGGTTCGACGCTGCGGACGACTGGATCGCCGAGCGGGCCGGGCCGAAGACCGTGGTGGTGACGGCAGACATTCTGCTCGCCGACCGCTGCCTCAAGGCCGGTGCGACCGTCCTCTCGCCCGCGGGCAAACCGTTCACGACCAGCTCGATCGGCGCTGCGATCGCGACCCGAGCGATCATGGCCGATCTGCGCGCGGGCGGCGACCAGATCGGCGGACCGCCGCCCTTCCGCAAGGAAGACCGGTCGCGCTTCCTCTCCGCGCTCGACGAGGCACTGGTCCGGCTCGCCCGCTGACGCGTAACCGCGGCGGATTCGCGTTCGTTACGGGTGCGTGATAGCTTCCGCGCTTCCTTTCCCCGGAGGCGCGCATGTCCGAAGAGCGGATCACTCACCCCGATGGCACCGGTATCAATCTGCATAGCTGGCCCGCGAGCGGCGCGCCCAAAGCGGTGGTCTTGCTCCAGCACGGCTTCAACGCGCACGGCGCGCATCTGAGCTGGGCTGCCGGGCAGCTGAATGCCGCCGGCTATGTCTGTTATGCAGTCGATCTGCGCGGACGCGGTAAGTCGGATGGGGAACGCTTCTTCGTCGATGATTTCGACAAATACCTCTCCGACCTCCAGCTCGCCTTCGATCGCGCGCGCGCCGAGCATCCCGGCCTGCCGATCTTCCTGATGGGCCACAGTGCGGGCGGTGTGATCGCGACCAGCTATGCGCTGCGCCACCAAGGCGAGCTCAAGGGTCTGATCTGCCACAGCTTCGCCTTCCGCGTGCCGGCGCCGCGCTTCCTGCTCAACCTGCTGCAATGGCTCAGTGGCCCGTTCCCGCGGCTCAAGGTCCTCAAGCTCAAGAATGCGGATTTCTCGCGCGATCCGGCCTGGGTCGCGATGATGAATGCCGATCCGCTGATCCATGAGGAAAACCAGCCGGCGAAGACGGTGGGCGAGATGTGGAAGGCGGACAAGGTGCTGGAGGTCTCGTTCCCGAAGATCACCCTGCCCGTCCTGATCATCCACGGAACACAGGACCATGCGACCCTGCCAGCCGGCAGCCAGATGTTCTTCGACAATGCCGGATCGGCGGACAAGACACTCAAGCTCTATGACGGCCATTATCACGACCTGCTCGCCGATACCGGGAAGGAAGGCGTGATGGCGGACATTCGCGGCTGGATCGACGCGCGGGTCTGAACCCGACGGTTAGCGCTAACCCTTGACTGACGGATATTGCGCCGCCAAATGCGCCGCACAACGCCGGTCGCCATCGACCGGCTCCATGCGCCGCCTCTTTCGGGTTTCCGGCCTGCGCGTGATGATACGAGCCCGCGACAGACTGGAAGTCTTATGGCGTGGGTTATCCTCGGCATTGCCGTTGTTACGGAAATCATCTGGGCGCTCAGCCTCAAATGGGCGGCGGGCGCCTCGACCTGGCACGCGTCGCTGGTTCCGGTGACGCTCAGCTTCGTCAACATGGCGCTGCTCGGCCTCGCGATGCGCGATTTGCCCGCGGGCACCGCCTATGCGATCTGGACCGGCCTCGGCGCCGTCGGCGTGATCCTGATGGGCATCATGTTGTTCGGCGATCGTGTGTCGCTGGTGCAGGCCGGGTTCATGGCGCTGATTGTTATCGGAGTCGCGGGAACAAAAGCCTTCGCTCCGGCTTGAGCATCCCGGGCTGGGGATGGGTGACTTTCACGGACGCGGCCTCTATCATTGGGCTTCGGTGAAAGGATAATGCTTTAGAGGTTCGGACGATCGCGGTCGCATGGTGTTGCGACGCTGCCCTTGCTCGGTCTTGCCCTCGGTGCGCCTGCGCTCGCGCAGCAGGTGCCCGTACCCCGGCCCACAGCCACGACGGCCCCGGCATCTCCGCAAGTCGCTCCCCCGCCGGTCCAGATCACCCCGGTCCAGATCCCGCTCCCCGTGCTCAGCCCGGAACAGGCGCAGCAAGTCCGTCGCCTGATCGTTCAGGGCCGGATCGCGCAGGGGCTGCGTTATTCGACCGCCGAGGCCGAAGTGCTGCCCGCCGACGACCAGGGTCTGGTGCGCGCTGCGCTCGACTATGCCCGCGCGATCCACATCGGCCGCCTCGACACCGCCGATTTCCAGGAGGATTGGGCGCTGCGCCCGGCCGCGTGGGATCCGCTCCCCGGCTTTGCGAAGGCCGTTGCCGACAACAAGCTGTCGCAATGGTTCGCCGGTTTGACGCCGCAGTACGAAGGCTATGACAATCTTCGTAAAGGCCTTGCCCGCTATCGCCGGATCGAAACCACGGGCGGCTGGACCAGCATCGCCGCCGGCCCGGATCTGACCGTCGGGTCGAGCGGTCCGCGCGTCGCAGCGCTCCGCACGCGTCTCGCGGTCGAGGACAGCGAAGTCACGGGCGCCGGCGACAAGTTCGACGCCGCGCTCAAGGAAGCCGTGGTCCGCGCCCAGCGCCGCTACGGTCTTGCCCCCACCGGCACCGTCTCCACCGGCACGCTCGCCGGGCTCAACGTCCCCGTCTCGAGCCGCATCCGCCAGATCATGGCGAATATGGAGCGGTGGCGCTGGATGCCCAAGGAAATGCCGGTCGACCGCATTCAGGTGAACATCGCCGCTGCACAGGTCGCAGTGTTCGAGGGCGATCGCCCGGTGATGTCGATGCGCGGCGTGACCGGAAAGCCCGGCGGCGGTGAAACGCCGATGCTCCAGTCGAGCATTCATTCGGTGGTGCTCAATCCGCCGTGGAACGTCCCCGCGGGTATCGCCCAGCGCGAGCTGTTCCCCAAGGGCGCGGCCTATCTCGCGCGCAACGGGTTCAAGGTGATCGGCACCGGCGCCAGCCGCCGCCTGCAGCAATCGCCGGCGCAATCGGCGCTCGGCCGGTACAAGTTCGACTTCAACAACCCGTTCGCGGTCTATCTCCACGACACGCCGAGCAAGGGCACCTTCTCACGCTTCGACCGGCTCGCCTCGCATGGCTGCATCCGGCTCGAACGCCCGGATGACCTGGCGCGCCTGCTGCTCGAGGGCAGCACGCAATGGACCTCGGAAGCGATCGACGGCGCGCTGGCCAAGGGCGACACGGTGCGCGCCGCACTGCCCAATCAGGTCGCGGTCTATTTGCTCTACTGGACCGCTTATGCGAGCGGCACCGGCACGATGAACTTCCGTGGCGACCCCTATGGCTGGGACAAGACGCTCGCAACCAAGATCGAGAAGCGCTCCGCCGCCCAGGCGCTCGCCGCACGCTGAACCTGTTTCCACGGAGAATCGAATGACCCGCCGCCTTCCGCTTGCCGCCGCCCTCCTCGCCGCCACCGCGCTCGCCGCCTGCTCGGGCGGTTCGGACGCACCCGACACGCCGGTGAACAATGGAGACAATGAGGTCGAGGTGATCGACGAAGCACCGCAGAATGTCGCGGAGCCTGAGCCGACCCCCACTCCCTCGCCGACCCCCGCGCCGGTCGTCCAGGACGACCGCGCAACCGAGGAGCAGGTGCAGGACGATGCCGACGCGGTCGGCATGACCGCACGCTTGCCGCGCGACCAGAGCGGCAACGAAACCGCGCCGGTGGAGTGACGTTACCCGCTCTGGTTAACGGGAATCTGGTCAATCCGGGTTTGATACGCTAACGTCACGCTATTGAGTGGAGCGGATACATGAACCGCTCGGGGGAAGTGGCGTGACGTTGACGGTAGCGCTCATTGCGATGGGCGCGAGTGTATCGATCGGTTTGAACGGCCTGATTGCCGAAACGCGCGTTCCGCCCGGCCAGCAAGACGTTATCGTCGCGCGTACCGTCGGCGGCATGATCAGCTATACCCGCTGGCCCGAGCCGCGCCCTGTGGTACGGCTCTGCGTCAGTGGCGCCACGACGCATACAAAGGGCTTTGGCCGCATTGGTCAGAGTAGCGGCCGGCAGGTCGTCACCCAGGTCGTCGCGCCCGGCGGCGCCACACAGGGCTGCGACGTTCTCTATTTTGGGACGCTCGCCGACGCGGACCGCCAGCGGATGCTGCGCTCGATTCGCGACCTGCCCGTGCTGTCGATCGCCGAAACCGATCCTGCATGCCGCGGCGGCACGATCTTCTGCCTGCGCATCCTTCCCGACCGGGTCGGCTTCCATATGAGCATCGACGCGGTTTCACGCAGCGCGGTGCGGATCGACCCGCGCGTCCTGCGGATTGCGCTGCCCGACGGAGGCGCGTCATGAGCGAGGTCGCCGGCCTCCCCTCGCTGCGCCGAGTGCTCGCGCGGATGCACCTGCGCGTGACCCTGTTCGCCGTCGGCCTCACCGGCCTGACCGTGCTGCTTGCCGGGTTCGCCGCGATCGGCGCCTATGCAAGCCAGAACCTCCACCTGATCGGGCGTTCGGCGGGCTATACCGCCGCACCTGCCATCGTGTTCGACGACCCGGTAGCAGCGCGACAGAGCATCACCCCGCTTCTCGAAGCCGGCGTCGCCGGAATCGCCCTGCTCAAGCCCGACGGGACCGTCCTCGCCGCGGTTGAGCGCGAAGGGGAGGACAGCTCCATCGCCCGCTGGATTGCCGACCGGCTGTTCTTCTCCGCACCGATCGAGGAGCCGGTCATCCATCTCGGCACCCGGATCGGATCGGTGCGTGTGCGAGGCGAAGGCAGCGCGGTCGCCAGCTACATCCGCGATGGCATTCTCGGCACATTGGTTTGTCTGGTACTGACCGGCCTCGCCGCCTGGCTGCTCTCGCGGCGGCTGCGCGCTGACATCGTCGAGCCGCTCAATGCGATCGCCGATGCCGCGCATCTATTCCGGCGCGACGAGACGCTCGACGCGCGCGTGCCGCCGGCATCGATCCGCGAGGTCGAGGCGCTCCGTACCGATTTCAACGCACTGATCGCCGAGCTTGGCGACTGGCGCCAGCATTTGCGCCGCGAGAACGAGACGCTGAACCACAAGGCGAGCCACGACGCGCTGACCAGCCTTCCCAACCGCGCGCAGTTCGAGCGCCGGGCCGCGGAAATGATGGCGGAAGCGCGCGCCGGCGACGCTAGCTTCGTGCTGCTCTACGCCGATGCCGACGGCTTCAAGCCGATCAACGACCGCCACGGCCATGCCGCCGGCGATCTGGTGCTGGTCGAGACTGCCGCGCGTATCCGCAGCTGCCTGCGCGCGCGTGACGTCGCGGCACGGCTGGGCGGCGACGAATTCGCAGTGTTGCTTGCAGCACCCAGCGGCGCGGACGCCGCCGAGCGCGTGACCAGCGAGATCGCCGCACGTCTGGCCCAGCCGATCCGGCTGCCTTCGGGTGCAGCGGTGACGATGACGCTGAGCATCGGCGCCGCAATCTATCCGGGCGACGGTCAGGATATGAC
>Ga0247823_10003190_pt1 | contig 13363 bp, 7 predicted proteins | sample 13C_PalmiticAcid_2_FD_192426 | JGI IMG/M metagenome (GOLD analysis project Ga0247823, IMG submission 192426) | Soil microbial communities from agricultural site in Penn Yan, New York, United States - 13C_PalmiticAcid_Day30 | ecosystem: Environmental > Terrestrial > Soil > Agricultural land...
CACATCGACGGCCGGTCAATCGAGAAAGCCGAACTCGTTGGTGAGCAGCAGCCCATGGATCAAACGCAGCCATTTCGCGGGATCATCACGATCACCGAGAAAGTTCGCGAACAACGTTTGCTCCTGCGGCGTTGCGGCACGAGCGTAGAGACAGTGGCACAGTGCGTCAATGCGTCGGCTGCGATCGGCCGCCTGCTGGAGTTCCCGTCGCTGCCAGATGCGTTCGGCGGCTTGGAGCAGCAAGGGGCCGTTCAACTGATACAGCGCCTGCGGGGCAATCGTGGTGGTATCGCGGTGGGCACTGGTCGCGGCGGGGGCGGGGAAATCAAACACGCTGAACAGATTCGGCAAATCCTGGCGGTCAATATAGGCGTACACGCTCCGCCGCGGTTGCCAATGATTCACCCAGAGCGACACCGAGGGGCCGCCGAGACGGTCATCCAGACCATCGGCGGCCGCCAGAATACTGTCGCGCCAAGTCTCGAGTTCGAGCCGACGGCGGGCAAACCGCGCGAGCCAGCGGTTGTCCGGATCCTGCTGCGATGACGTCGCGGACGTGCTGGATTGTTGAAACGTCGTCGACGTCAGCAGGAAGCGATGCAGCCATTTCAGTGACCAGTCGTGACGTATGAACTCGGTCGCGAGGTAATCGAGCAGTTCCGGATGCGTTGGCGGATCGCTGCGGAGGCCGAAGTCCGCGGGCGTGCGCACAAGACCGGTGCCGAAGTGAGCCTGCCAGACACGGTTGACGATCACGCGCGCCGTAAGCGGGTTACGCTCGCTCACCAAGGTGGCGGCCCATTCGCGGCGCCCGCTTCCTTCGTGAAATTCCCCGCCGAAATCAAACGTGCGCAGCCAACCACGCGGCACTTCATTTCCGGGTCGCGACGGGTTCCCTCGCAGGAACAGACGCGGCGAAAACGGTGTGGATTCCTGTAGTGCCATCGCCCGCGCCGGTGCGGTCGGCCCCGTGATCAGCCATTGCTCCACTTCTTTCAGGCGACGTTGAAACTCCCCCTGAGCCGCCCGGTCCGGCAGCAGCGACAGAAATCCCCAGCCAAACACCAGCGGCACATTCGCTGGTGCATTCGGCCCGTAAAGTTCCTGTCGCAAGCTTTCCCGTTGCGAGTCAGGTAGCGTCGCCTCGGAATCATCGCGGTGAGGCAACTGTTCCCATTCTTCGTGGACCGACTTGAGCGCGTCATGAAAGCGCTGCGCGAGTTCTGCTCGGGTCGTCGGCGGCGCCGCGGTGAGCCGTTCGATCAGCAACGGATGCAGTCCCGCCGGTTGCGCGAGCAGTTCCTCACACACAACTTTGGACTGTTCGGGGAATTGCGCCTCGGGCAATTTCGCGAAGCGCCACCACAGCGACCACACGGGGTGAAAGTCGGTCTTCCACCGATCGAGATACGCTTCATACCGCACGATCATCGCCGGGTTAAGATCGTCCGGATCGGCTATCAACATGAAGTCATCGGTGGGCGGAACATCATCCGCGGCGAGTGCGGCGAGCAAATATTCCGCAATCCGCGTGCGGGCGCCCTTCACCATTGCAGCGTGCTTGCTGCGGACAAATTCATCGAGATGGGCTCGGCGTCGTGCCAGTTCCTGCTCGAAAAACTCGCTCTCTTCATGCAACGGGCGGGCTCCCAGCGCGGGGGCGACGAGTGGTTCTTCCGTACTGCGCAAGACGCCGTACAGTCCGTAGTAGTCGGCTTGCGAGATCGGATCGAACTTATGGTCGTGACACCGGGCACAGGTCACCGTCAGGCCCATGACCCCGCGCAGCACAACATCGATGCGGTCGTCGGTGATGTCGTGCACGTTCCCCATGAAGTGCGAGCCGACCGTCAAAAATCCCAACCCCGCCCGCGGGTCCCGATCGTCGATCGGAGTGAGGAGGTCGCCCGCAATCTGCTCCTGCACGAAGCGGTTGTAGGGCACGTCACTGTTCAGCGACGCGATGACATAATCGCGATAGGTGTAAGCCCACGGATAGCTGCGGTCCTCAAAGAACACGTAGCCCTTCGTGTCGGCATAGCGGGCGGTGTCCAGCCAATGGCGGCCCCAGCGCTCGCCATATTGTGGGGCGGCAAGATAGCGATCGATCCAGCGCTCCCAGGCATCGGGAGACGAATCGGCTCCAAAGTCCGCGATCTCTTCGACGGTCGGCGGGAGTCCCCGCAACGTGTAGGACAACCGTCGCAACCGGGTCCGCGCGTCCGCCAGCGGGGCGTACGCCAGCTGTTGCTCACGCTGCTTCTCGGCAACGAAGGCATCCACGGGATGTCGTTGATCGTTCGCCGGCGGGATCGGCGAGGCGACGGGTTGAAACGCCCAGTGCGTCCGCCAGGCGTCGGCGAGTCCATTCTGATTCGGCGACTCGGGCCAGATCGCTCCGCGGCGAACCCATTCCTCGAGCGCGGCGACTTGTGCCGCCGTCAACGGCGCGGCCGGAGGCATTTTCGTCTCCCCGGTGCGACGGATGAGCTCGATCAGCGGACTTTCGTCCAGTTTGCCCGGCACGATCGCCGGCCCGCGATCACCGCCGGCCATCAGCGCCGCCCGGGAATCCACCCGCAGCCCCGATTCCTGCTTGTCCGGCCCGTGACACGAGAGGCAATGCGCAGCAAGAACCGGCCGCACCTGCGTTTCAAACAACCGCTCATCGGCGTCATTCGCCCATACGGAAGCGACACCTGTCAGCACTATCACGAGCCAAATCGCGCCACATCGCATCGAGAAGCGTTCTCCGAAGAAACAAAATCCGATGCATTGATATTAACCGATCTGTTGCCGGAAGGACCTCCAAAGCGACCGCCCGGAAGCCTCTCGTTGAAAAAGACATGATCGTCTCAAAACCGTGACGAACACTTTCCGCGAAGGCAGGGGTCATCTCCCGATTCCCCCGTCACCGCAGCTCAGCCGAACCTTTCAAATCGTTATGGATTGCTCCGCCCAGACGGAATGTCGTAGCATGCCTGATCGCCTTTCACGTTCCACGCCTGCTGGAGCTTCCCATCGTTTTCGTGCCATAAGCAATTTCGACAAAAGGACTTGCCCGGGCCACCGCCGATGTCTTTGCTGCTGTGAGTGCACTTCCGCCCGACTCGTTTCCTGTCAGGATGATTCGCGATGAGCACGGCCCAACCGCCCCGTCCCGCGGGAGCCTCGTCCACGCCGGCCAAGACCACGGTCCGATCCGGCCGACCCGTTCCGCCCTCAGCACTTCCCCGTGTCGAACGGAAGACCGACTGGAAGACGGCGGCCACCAAATTCGGCGTCAGCCTGTCGGTCCACGCGGTCGCCCTGCTGATCTGCGGTCTCTTCACGTTCGGTAGCGCGGGCGTGGAGAAAATCATCAGCACCATTACCGTGTTCGATGAAGTGCCGGCCGAACCGATCGTTGAACGTTCACTGGCGGCACCGACGACGGATCAGATGGAGAGCACGCCCACCAACTCCATCATCGAGAATATCGCCGCAACCGCCGTTGCCGATTCCACGGCGGGGATGACGCTCGACATCAATGATCTCGATCCCACCGTCGCGATTGGCAGCAACGAAGCGATCAGCCTGGGCAACATTTCGGGCATCAAAGTTGGGGATGTGACTTCCGGCCGCACCAAAGCCGGCAAATCGGCGCTGGTGAAGCAATTCGGCGGCAACTCGTCAAGCGAAGCCGCCGTGGCCTCGGGACTGAAATGGCTTGCGACGCATCAGTTGCCGGATGGCAGTTGGAGTTTCGATCACAACGAGTGCAAAGACTGCGACGGCAAATGCAGCAGCCCTGGCAACATGAAAGAATGCCGGATCGCGGCGACGGGACTGGCGCTGCTGGCCTATCTCGGCGGCGGTCACACACATGAAAAAGGGGACTACCAGAAGCAGGTGCGCAACGGCGTGGATGCGCTCGTGAAGATGGGAAAAATCACACCGGACGGGTTCGATCTCCGCGGGGAACTGGCGGCCGATCACGGTCACGCCGCGTTTTATTCCCACGGGATCGCCACCATTGCGCTGTCGGAGATTGTGGCTCTGTCAAAAGACGCGAAATACCGTCCGCCCGCGATGAACGCCGTGAAATTCATCGTCGCCGCACAAGATCCAAAAGGGGGCGGCTGGCGTTACCAGCCGCGTCAACCCGGCGATACCTCGGTCGTGGGCTGGCAAGTCATGGCTTTGAAAAGCGCCCAGAACGCGAAGATCAAATTTCCCGGCATAACGTTCAAAGGAGCGGATCTGTTCCTCGACAAGATGGCCAGCCCCGATGGTTCGCTCTACGGTTACGACAGCCCCGAACGCCTGAATCCCACGACGACGGCGGTGGGTCTGCTCTGCCGGATGTATCTCGGCTGGGATCGCAAGCAGGAAGGGCTGCAGAAGGGCGTGGAGTTCCTCGACAAAACCAAGCCGCAGCCGAACAATATGTACTACAACTATTACGCCACGCAGGTGATGCATCATTGGGGCGGCGAAGAGTGGACGCGATGGAACACCATCATGCGGGACCGCCTGACAACGACGCAGCATCAACTGGCGAAAGGCCACTCCGCGGGCAGCTGGGACCCCGCCGACCCGCACGGCAGTTCCGGCGGTCGACATTACATGACCTGCCTGTGCGTGATGACCCTCGAAGTCTACTACCGCCACCTGCCGATCTATCAGCGCGAACATATCAAGGTGGAATTCTGATACACTGGGTGCATCACACGGCATCATCCACAGGTCATTGCGGCGTTCTTTCATGACGACGATACTTGATCAGCCCTCGACACCGTCTCCATTACGAGCATTGGCCGACCGATTCCCCCGAGTTGTCGGACCGAACGACAACGGCCGCATCATGACCGCCGCGGAGTTCGACGCGATCGAGGAGTCCGACGAGGAGTACAACTACGAACTCATCGAAGAGGTTCTGATTGTGAACGCTGCGCCAGGTCCGATGGAAGCAGATCCCAATGAGGAACTCGGACATGCACTGCGGACTTACGCGGAGCAGAATCCCGGCATCATCGACAAGACTCTTTCCGAACAATATATCCGCACGAAGCGCAGCCGACGGCGAGCCGATCGCGTTGTCTGGATCGGCTTGGGACGAGTACCCAGCGTTAAGCGGGACATTCCTGCAATCGCCGTGGAGTTTCTCTCCGCCGGTCACCGCAGCTGGCAACGGGACTACGTTCATAAGCTGGAAGAGTATCTCGCGGAAGGAGTTAAGGAGTATTGGATCTTCGACCGCTTTCGCCGAAATCTGGCAATCTTCCGGTCAGCAGATAATGGAGTTTCAACGACCGTGGTCGCTGCCGGGGATAAAATCACATCGCCATTGTTGCCCGGCTTCGGATTACCGGTGAATCTCTTGCTGAAATGTGCTGAAGATTGGCTGTCCGTCGAACCGGACGAGGAACCGTCATGAATCAGTCGCTCGCATCAGCCACGCCGTTGCGCGACATCACCCGGCGGCATTTTTTTCGCGATTGTCAAGTGGGCGTTGGGGCGATGGCGTTGTCATCGCTGATGCAGCGATCGGCATCAGCCGGGCCGCAGGTTGAGAATTCTGCACCGGTGCAACCGTTCGGTTTTGTGGCGGGAAGTCGCGGCCTGCATCATGCACCGAAGGCCAAGGCGGTCATCTTCATGTTCATGGCGGGAGGGCCGAGTCCTCTCGAACTGTTTGATGACAAGCCCAAGCTGCGCGAGCTGCACGGCCAGGTGATTCCAGAATCGTATGTCGCCGGTAAGCGGTTCGCGTTCATCAAGCGCGATGCCAAGCTGCTGGGCTCAGTGCGCAAGTTTGCCAAGCATGGGGAATGCGGCGCGGAAGTCAGCGAACTGCTGCCGTACTTTTCGAAGATCGTTGATGACGTCTGCATCGTGAAGTCAATGGCGACGGACGTGTTCAACCACGGCCCGGCGAAGCTGTTCGTCAACACGGGCTCGCCGCAGTTCATGGGCCGCCCGTCGATGGGGGCGTGGGTCACCTACGGAATCGGCAGCGAGGCCGACGATCTCCCGGGCTTTGTGGTGCTGCAATCCGGTCCGCGGGGTCCGCGCGGCGGTGCGCCCCTCTGGGCGAGCGGCTTTCTGCCGACGAATTATCAGGGGGTGCCGCTGCGATCGGGAAAGGAGCCGATTCTGAATCTGTCGAATCCGCCGGGTATCAATCACGAACGTCAGCGGGAATTTATCACCGCGGTGAACGATCTAAACTCGTTTCATCTCGGCGAACAGCAGGATCCGGAAATCGCCACGCGGATCGCGCAGTATGAGATGGCGTTTCGCATGCAGACGAGTGCCCCGGAGCTCGTCGATCTGTCCGGTGAAACGCAGGCCACGCTGGATCTCTATGGGGCGACACCGGGCAAGCCGTCCTTCGCGAATAACTGCCTGCTCGCGCGGCGGCTCGTCGAACGAGGCACGCGTTTCGTCCAACTCTATCACACCGATTGGGATCACCACGGCAACCCGGGCACCGAGTTGGGCAAGTCGCTCGACGAACGCTGCAAGGAAGTCGATCAGGCCAGTGCCGCGCTCGTGAAGGACCTCAAACAGCGCGGGCTACTGGACGACACGATTGTTGTGTGGGGCGGTGAGTTCGGCCGCACGCCGCAGGGCGAACCGCGCGATCTCATGGGCCGCGACCATCACATCGAGGCCTACACGATGTGGATGGCCGGCGGCGGATTCAAACCCGGCGTTACCATCGGCGAAACCGACGAAATCGGTTACTACACGGTGAAGGACAAGGTCCACGTTCATGACCTGCAGGCGACGATCCTGCATCTGCTCGGCATCGATCACCTGCAGCTCGTTTACAAGTTCCAGGGCCGCAAGTATCGATTGACCGACGTGCACGGCGAAGTCGCGACGAAGCTTCTGGCGTGATGCCGTTGTTCTGTGGAGCCTTCTGAGACCACATCACCGTTTTTCGTGGAAGCGGATGCCGGTCACGCGAGGAATGAGCCACGGGGTGACGGCATAGGGAATCAAAAAGAGCCCGAAGAAGGCTCCGATTGCCCCCCAAGCTGGAGCGGGCAGCTTGTCTTTCATGGGAATGTGAGGACCGATGAAATAGAGCAGTATCCCGATCATCGCCGCGCCGCAGATCGGTCCGAAGCACCAGTACCATAAGCGCCACAAGATTGGCGACTCACTCCGAATCCGTCGCAGATATCGTAATAAATTTTCTTGTGTATCGGCCCAAACGAATTCTTTAACCGGGAAGGCGTTGCCGCAATGGGAGCAAATCGTTCCTGACGTCTGGCTGAACGGGTTACACAGCCCCACCCAGTGTGAGCCTGTGATCATCGTAGGTTGCTGGCAACGGCTGTGAATGTATGCCCGGCCTTCCGAGTTTGTAGGCGCACGGTGACCGGCGGAAACGCTGTCTTCCATCTGACTGGAATCTCCGTTGATGACGTGATGAAGGCATGGAGTCGAAGGGGTGCCTGAGTTGGACCCAAAAGAGTCTCGGCAGTATGAATGCGCAGATTCTGATTTGTCAAATGGAATGGGCGAACAAACGCACTCTGAACGTGGACTGGCCGCTGCAAGGGTGCCGCGGATCGCCGAGCTTGCGTTCACGCACAAAGCAAAGAAAGCCCAGGGTGGGGAAAATGCTGGGCTTCGATGTGCATCAGAGATGTTTACTTGGGTGCGGCGCGCGGCCCCGCCCACTTCTGCACGGTGTAGCTCGCGGGATAGCTGCTCCAGCTGCCGGAGCGCACGCCGTTCTGTGTCGACGACACGTGCTGCTCTGGCGATTTGACGATCGTGACCTGTACGATGCCGGTTTCCCCTTCCTTCAGGGCGCCGATATGCACCGCGGCGGTCCCGAGATCGGAATCGAGCGTGTAGACTTCGGTTCCCCAGATCGAGCTCCCGGTTCGGCCCGTCACTTCAAAATAGAATGTTTCGCCCACGTGCTCACGGAGCGGCATCAGGCTTCCCGGATACTGCAGTACCGGCAGATGAGCCGCCTGCAGCTTGCGGATCAGGTCGCGAACGGCGACCGCTTCATCCAGCTTGGCGTCGCGGGTGTATTGATCCTGAATGGTCTTGAGCGAGGCGGCGAGCTGATCCCCTTTGGCGCGAATGTCCTCGTCCGCTTTCTTCCGGATCGCGTCGGCTTCCGTCTGGAAGTTCGTCACCGCGGTCTTCGCTTCGGCGGGGAGATCGCGGGGGATCTCGATCTTCGACAGACCGGGCGGACAGGGCTTATCCCGCGCCGCGTACTCCCGCAGGGCGACCCGTGAGAGGAAGGGTTCGGCGGGAAACTCGTAGGCCAGACACGCCGCGGAGACGAGAAACAGAGTCACGACAGGCACGGTTAGCGAACGCATGGCTTGCTCCAGACAGAGTCAGAACGAACACCATCACCGCCGACGGCGATCACGATACCGCTCAGACGCCATGTCTGGAAGCGGAGTTCCCAACTTTTGTGATCGCGAGAAAAAAGGACCTCGCTTGCGCTTCGCGGATCACACGCTCACATTAAGAGCCGTGTCTCTCGAAGCTCACTTTGTCCGCAAAGCGCAAGCGGATCAGGCGAGGATCTCTCTGACCACGTGGCCGTGCACATCAGTCAGACGGTAGTCGCGACCCTGGAAGCGGTATGTCAGCCGCTCGTGGTCGAACCCCAGCAGATGCATGATCGTCGCCTGCAGATCGTGCACGTGGACCTTGTCCTTCGCGACGCCGAAGCCGAGGTCGTCGGTCTCGCCGTGCATCATGCCGCCTTTGACGCCGCCGCCGGCGAGGAACACGCAATAGCAGTCGGGATAGTGATCGCGACCGAGAATGCTGCCACTGGCCGTGCGACCTTCCCGGAACGGCGTGCGGCCGAATTCGCCGCCCCAGACGATGAGCGTGTCCTCGAGCAGCCCGCGCTGTCGCAGATCGTTGATGAGCGCCGCGACGGGCTTGTCCATCGTCGCACACTTCTTGGTGAGACCGTCGCGAATGTCTTCGTTCGGCCCGGTGCCGTGGAAGTCCCAGCCCCAGTCGAAAAGTTGCACATACCGCACGCCTTGCTCCAGGAGTCGCCGTGCGAGCAGACAGTTATTCGCAAAGCTCGCCGCGCCGGGTTGCGCTCCGTACGCTTCGATCGTGTGCTTCGATTCCCGCGTGATGTCCATGACCTCGGGAACGGACATCTGCATCCGGAAGGCGAGTTCATACTGCGCGATACGGGTCAGCGTCTCAGGATGTCCCAACTCACCGGCCTGTTGCGAATTGAGATCACGCAGCGTGTCGAGACTCATCCGCCGGAGTTCACGATCCATTCCTTCAGGGTCGGAGGCATACAACACGGGATCACCCTGCGACCGGCATTGCACGCCCTGATACACCGACGGAAGAAACCCGCTGCCGAACGAGTTCTTCCCACCGTTGGGCTGTACCCCGCTGGAGATCAGCACGACGAAACCAGGCAGGTTTTCATTCTCGGTGCCGAGGCCATACGTGACCCACGAACCCATCGACGGCCGCCCGGATCGCGCCGACCCGGTGTAGAGCAGCAGTTCCGCCGGCGCATGATTGAACTGTTCAGTGAACATCGAACGGATCACGCACAGGTCATCCGCCACGCCGTGCAGATGCGGAATCGCGTCCGACATCCACACGCCCCCGTCACCGTGCTGCGTGAAAGTCCGTGGCGTGCCGAGGAGTTTTGGCACCCCGGAAGTGAACGCAAATCGCCGGCCTTTGAGGTACGTGTCGGGACAATCCTGCCCCGTCCGTTTGACGAGTTCGGGCTTGTAATCAAAGAGATCGAGGTGCGGCGGCGAACCCGTCATGTGCAGATAGATAACCCGCTTCGCCTTCGGCTGGAAATGCGGCTGATGCGGCGCAAGAGGATTAATGACGGCGTCAACGCCGCTGGCAGCGCGAGCGGGACTCGGCGACAACGCGGACAAGGCGAGCGACCCCAGTCCCACGCCGCCGGTCCGCAGAAAGTGCCGCCGCGTCTGCATCGCCAGCAGCTCGTGTTGTGTGGTCATTGAAAGTCTCTCCTCGTCGGACGCTAACCGTCTTCGTTTCTCAGATCCCGAGGGATCGAATCATCGCCGCATGAACATTTCGTCGAGGTTCAGGATCGCGTTCGCGGTCACTGACCAGGCTGCAAGCGCGACGATGTCCATGCCCTCCGGGACCGGGCCGAGCGGATTCGTAGCCAGCTTCATCGCGCTCTCCGTCTGCCCGGCCAATCGCTTCTTTGTGCCTTCAAACAGCATGATGACGGAATGCTGTTCGGCGTCGGTCGGTGGACGCGACAGGCAGGTTTCCCACACCCATCGCACTTGATCATCGATCGTCGCTCCGCCCTGGCTCAGGGTCTTGCGGGCGAGGGCCTGGGCCGCTTCGATGTAGACCGGGTCATTCAGCGTGACCAAGGCCTGCAGCGGCGTGTTCGTGCGCGACCGCCGCAGCGTGCAGACTTCCCGGTTCGGCGCATCAAACGTGGACATCGACGGATACGGATTCGAACGCCGCCATGTCGTATAGAGCGCCCGGCGGAACTTGTCCTCGCCAGCACTGGTCTGCCAGTCGACGGCGCTCCCGAACGCCGCGCTCAAGCCCAGCTTGGGTTGGGGCGGATTGACCGGCGGACCGAACTGCTTCGGACTGAGCAGCCCGCTGACGGCGAGCGCCTGGTCGCGAATCATTTCCGCCGACATCCGGAACCGCGGCCCCCGGGCCAGCAGCCGATTCTCCGGATCCCGCTGGAAGGACTCGGAAGTCACTGTGGACGCCTGCCGATATGCCGCGGACATGACCAACAGCTTGAGCATGTGCTGGATGTTCCAGCCGCTGTCCATGAATTCGACAGCGAGCCAGTCGAGCAATTCGGGATGAGAGGGCAACTCTCCCTGCGAGCCGAACTCTTCACTCGTGGCGACAATCCCGATGCCGAAGAGTTGTTCCCACAACCGGTTCACCATCACCCTTGCGGTGAGCGGGTTTTCACGATCGATCAGCCATCGTGCGAGAGCCATGCGGTTCGGCGGCAGGTCGCTCGGCAGCGAATGAAAGACGGCAGGCACTCCTTCGGTGACATCCTGCCCCAGATCCATGAAATTGCCGCGATGCTGCAGCTGCGTTTTGCGACGTTCTTTAGCAGCAAGATCGCGCATCACCGGCACCGTCGTGTACGGCTTCATGTCAGTTAGCGATTTCTGCACCGCCACTTTACGCTCACGCGCGGGCTGCAGTTCCGGTGCGATGCTGCGGTAGTACGCCGCGAGCGTCTCCTGCTCAGCCGCACTTCGTTCAGTGACGGCCTTCGGCAGGATGCCGAGCACATCCGCTGGGATACGGGCGAGCGTCGCCGCCTGCGGTTCGCTCGTCTTCATCAAGCGGAATTGGCCAAGCAAATGGTTCTGGTGTTCGGACTCCTGCGACAGTGTGATTCTCAATACGCTTCCGGGATAAAGATCGACCGCCGCACTGGGCAACAGCGTGAGATGATGTGCTTGTGGAATCTGTCCGCCGACGGCCCAGCCGGTCAGTTTTTTGCCTCCGGCCGGCTTGTCGAGCAACACGTCGGCCGGGTCGAAACCGGTTTGCGAGAAATCCGCAAACGCGGCGGCGAAGACGATCGGCCGCGCTCCGGATAACGATAGCTCGACACTGGGGCTAGGCGGCTCGGCGACCGATTTTTCCCACACGGTTTGACGGTTGTCATCCAGCACCACAACGCGGAACTGGGCCAGCCGGTTGCTCACGCCATTATCGGTGCGGTTCCAGATGGCGAGGCGGTCGATCGGCGTCGCGGCTTTCAGTTCGACTTCCCACCACGGGTTATCGGAGATCGCGGTGTGCGTCGTCGACTTCGCTTCGACATAGCGGCCATCGGTGTTGCCGTCGATCGCGAGTTCCGGTGGACCCGCGTAATCGGTGGAACTCTGCGTGGCTTTCCCCGCCCGCGCGGCGTTCTCGGTGCCCGCGAAGACCTGTACTTCCGCCAGCGACAGGATCTTCTGGTTGCCGGGAATCTCAATGCGAACAAACCGACCCTTGAGCGGTTCCCCCGCGGGGGGTTCCAACACGGCCTGCACACGATTCAGCACAAAATTTCCGCTCGCCAGCCCGGCGTTGGATGGCGTCTCTAAACGGAGCGCTGTGAGCGTTCGCTGCACATGAGTCGGAATGGAGATCGCATACTGATCCTTCGGCGTCGCTTCCGTGACGGTGACGTGGCCATCATTCTGGACAACCACCGGTTGACCGCTTTGACGCGTGACCGCAGTGGGTAACAGTGCACTCCACGGCAAACTCTTCGGCAGAGACGCTTCCCATTTCTGTTGCGCAGCGGCTAACTCGGGCGTGGTTGTTTTCAGCGTTTGCTCAAGTCGCGCGAGTTCTTCCTGCCACGTTTTCTTCTGTTGCCGTTGTTCGTCCGACCAGAGTTCCAGCAGCGGTGATTCATCGCGGCGGTCGGCGTCCTGTGACTGGTTGTAGAACGCGAACAGCTTGAAGAACTCTTCCTGCGAAAGTGGGTCGTACTTGTGCGTGTGGCATTGAGCGCAGGCAATCGTCGTTCCCATCCACACCGCCATCGTGGTGTTCACGCGGTCCACAATCGCTACGTTGCGGAACTCTTCATCGTTCGTGCCCCCTTCGCTGTTGGTGAGCGTGTTCCGCTGAAACGCCGTCGCAATCAGTTGCTCGTCGCTCGGATCCGGAAGCAAATCGCCGGCGATCTGTTCGATCGTGAACTGATCGAACGGCTTGTTCTGCTGGAACGAGCGGATCACGTAATCGCGGTACGCCCAGATCGTGCGGGCGGGATCATCGGCGTAACCGGCGGAGTCCGCATACCGCGCGAGATCCAGCCACAACCGTGCCCAGTGCTCACCGTACGCGGGCTTCTTCAGATACTGGTCGACCATCCGCTCGTAACGGTTCGCCGAGGTGTCGTTCAGAAACGCCTGCACCTCGTCCCACGTCGGCGGCAATCCCGTGAGATCGAGCGCGACGCGGCGGATCATCGTGCGATCCTCCGCCGGAGGTTGCGGTGTCAGCCCTTCCTTCTCCAGCCGCGTGAGCAGGAACCGGTCGACCGGTGTGTGTGCCCAGTTGGTCTTCTTCACCGTTGGCAGCGCGGGCCGGACTGGTTTCACGTACGACCAGTGCAGCGCATAGGTCGCGCCTTGCCGGATCCATTCCGACAGTGTTTCCACTTCGGCCGCCGACAACGGTTTGCCATGTCCGCGCGGCGGCATGACTTCATCCGGATCGGTCGCCGTGATCCGCTTGATGATCAGGCTGGCTTCGGGTTGCCCGGGCTTGATGCCCTGCTGACCGCCGAGGTCGACGGTCGCACCGGCGAGCGTGTCGAGTCGCAGGCCGTCAGTCC
>Ga0247823_10003193_pt1 | contig 13358 bp, 8 predicted proteins | sample 13C_PalmiticAcid_2_FD_192426 | JGI IMG/M metagenome (GOLD analysis project Ga0247823, IMG submission 192426) | Soil microbial communities from agricultural site in Penn Yan, New York, United States - 13C_PalmiticAcid_Day30 | ecosystem: Environmental > Terrestrial > Soil > Agricultural land...
GCCGTGGCATTACGTCACAATAAACTGATGTCAGTTAGATTATTGAAAAAGCCGAAAAATCGAGGTAATAGCTTTGACAGGATTCCTTGCTCATGCTTGAATATTATTACATCAACTGACTCCGAGAGTTTGGAGTAGGGGGTATCTGCCTACACCAATTCTCCCTGTGGTAAGCCTCTACTGGCGTCCCACAGACGCTTTCTCCGGGCTGGGGAGAGTGGCGGACCTGTTGGTTGCGTGTAATCGCCCTTTACACGGAATCGCCCATGACAGGGTCGTGGTTCAACACCTCAGATGCGCTCATTCAATTAGCTTTTTGGCTAATTGTTGCCTTCGTTACCTATACCTACCTCGGCTATCCCGCGCTCGTCGGTCTGATGGCCTTGATCCGCCCGCGTCCGGTTCGGATGGCACAGTCGCAGCAGGATTGTGATGCTGCGGTTCCACTTCCGACTGTGTCCGTAGTGCTGGCGGTTCACAACGAGGAGCGGACGATCGGACTGCGGCTGAAGGAACTGGTCGAGCAAATCGCACGGCACGACCTCTCCGGTGAAGTGATCGTTGTTTCGGACGGCTCGACGGATCGCACCATCGAAGTCACACGGGCCTACACCCAGGAGGACGGGCTTGTGCCCGTTCGAATGATCGCGTTGAGCAAGAACGTGGGTAAGGCGGCGGCGCTGACGGCTGGTTGCCAGGCCGCAAGATCTGAGATCATCGCGATGGCTGACGCCCGGCAAACCTGGTCCTCTGATGCGTTGCCCCGACTCCTGGAGAATTTCAACGACGAGGAGGTCGGGGCGGTTAGTGGCGAACTGGTTGTCGAGAGCGAACCCGGGGTCATGGCCAGCGTTGGTCTGTACTGGCGCTACGAGAAATGGCTCCGGCGGCGCGAGGCTTTGGTCCACTCGTCTGTTGGCCTGACTGGTGCGATCTGCGCGGTGCGTCGGGAGTTGTTCCGACCTATCCCGGTCGGGACATTACTTGATGACGTTTATTGGCCTCTACAGGTTGCCATGCAGGGGTATCGTGTCGTGTTCGATACTCGGGCCCGCGCATTCGATCGACTTCCGGCCCGGGTGTCCGCCGAGTTTCGGAGGAAAGTTCGCACCCTTAGCGGGAACTTCCAACTTCTGGTGCGTCTACCGGATGCCCTGCTCCCGTGGCGGAACCCGGTCTGGGTCGCACTGGTCTCGCACAAACTCGCCAGGCTAGCAATTCCTTGGGCTTGGTTAGCTGCCCTTGGGTTGTCGGCTATTGCCGGTGGGTCGATCTACAGTTTGCTTTTCGTGGCCCAATTGGCAGTGACGATGGTTGGGCTGGCTGGGTTGTGTCCGGCCGTCGCCCGTCGCTCGCGTGTCGTATCTGCGGCAGGATCTCTGTTGATACTGAACGTTGCTGCGGCGTGCTCGCTCCTGGTGTGGCTCAGTGGTCGCGCGTCGCGGACATGGACCAAGACTATGTACCACCCGCCCACGAATCCCCGTCAGCAGTTGGCAACGTCGTTCGCTGGTGCCGGACAATGAAGGGAATCGAGTTAGGACTGCTGCGTCTTGAATGAGCGGTTCAGAGTGGGGGTGAGGTCGAGGCATGATCGACTGGTTGTGGGGCGCGGCCGCAGGTGGTGTGGCGGCCGGCGGGGCTGCCGGTGCTGTTTGGGGGATCCGCCGAAAGGGACTGCACAGGTGGCTGCTGCCGTACCTGCAGTCCTGCCGACAGCGGCGCGGACCACGACCCGGGGAGCCGATCGACGTATTGCTGTGTGTATGCGATCACTACGAGCCGAAGCGGGGGGGCAGAGCCACACCGGTCCAGGCCAGGGAACGAGTCCAGCAGTGGGTGGACGAGTACCCGAGACTTTTCGGCGAGTTCCGCGACAGTGACGGGCGGACGCCGCGGCACACATTCTTCTTCCCGGCGGAGGAGTACGAACCCGAACACCTGGACATGCTGGCCGGTCTCTGCCGGGCCGGGTTCGGCGAGGTGGAGGTCCACCTGCATCACGATAATGACACCGCTGAGAATTTGCGGCGGACACTGCTGGAATTCAAAACGACATTGGCTAATCGGCATGGGTTGCTGGCGCGGGACAAGGTCACCGGTGAAGTAGTTTACGGGTTCATACACGGCAATTGGGCCCTGGATAACTCCCGGTCGGACGGTCGGCGGTGTGGGGTCAACAACGAACTGGACGTGCTGCGGGAGACTGGTTGTTACGCGGACTTCACGTTGCCTTCGGCGCCGAGCGAGACTCAGACGCGGAAGATCAACTGCATCTACTGGGCGGTCGATGACCCCGCCCGGCCGAAGTCCCACGACAGAGGGATCGACATAGGAGACGGGCCGGCCCCGCCGAATGGACTTCTCATGATACAGGGGCCGCTGCTGCTGGACTGGTTCAACCGGAAGTGGGGGCTGATTCCGCGGATCGAGAACGCAGACCTGCGCAAGAACCAGCCCCCGACTGAGACGCGACTTTCGTTGTGGCTGCGGGCCGCGGTGAGGGTGAATACCCGGCCTAACTGGTACTTCGTGAAGCTGCACACCCACGGGGTCGATGAGCCAAACCAGGACGTTCTGTTGGGTGAGCCGATGGTCCGTTTTCACCAACTGCTGCGGGATCGAGCCGGGCGGGACCCCGCCTTCCGATACCACTATGTGACGGCGCGAGAGATGGCGAATCTGGCGCTGGCCGCGACAACCGGGGCCGATGATGTGCGATCGGCCCTGGACTTTCGTTACATCCCCGTGGGCATCTAGTGCGGGGGTGTGGGGCATCTACGATGCGAGAACTACAGAGAGGAGGGCACATGGCGTTGAGATCCAAGTTCAGACGAGTGATGATCCTGGGATTCGTCTTCAGTCTTGGTGTCGCGCTGACTGCGAACGCGGGCTTCACACTCACGTTGACCACCGACGACTACAAGCTGGTCAATGGTCAGTTGGTCAAACAAGGGACGATCACTGCAACCATTAGCGACAATCAGTTCGATAGTCTGAACGATGGCAGTATCACCTTTGTTGACTTTATGTTCGGTGATTTTTTGTTCACAGGAACATTCGCGACGTCCAACGCATCGAGCATGAGTTCTCCGGCGACGCTGACGCTGTCGCAAGCTTCCATCCGGAACAGCGACAGGGGTGACCGGACCCTGACCATTACTGTTCAGGACACCGGGTTCTATGTCCCCGCGGGCCCAGTTCGCGTGGATACGGAGTTGTTCGCACTGGATATGTCGCATGGCGGAAGCGTCTCGTCATACAGCCTCGTGGACGGAGTGCAGGCGGGTGATACCGTGACCCGAACGGGAGCTGGCTACAGTATCTCGTCGGGCAACACGAACACCACGAACCTGCCGTACACGTTGACCAACGTGACGACCGTTACGCTAGGTAGGGGCGGCTACGCCATCTCGAATGGGGGTACGACGGTTAGCCCTGTCGCGGCGACGCCGGCCCCCGCTTCTGTAGTCATGGCCCTGGCCGGTGCGCCGGTGCTCGGTCTGTTCGGGTGGCTTCGGGGACGACGGAACCCGGTACGGGAAGTCGTGGCCTGAGCCAAGCTGTCACTCACTCAACTCGGGTCGCCGTTCCGGTCCGACCGGGGCGGCGACCCAGTTGTTAATACCTGCCGTGCCTGGCCCCAGTACGTGGTACGATTACTCCATCAGCCCCGCGCGATCCCCACTCGGTGCTTTGGTTTCACCCGTGTCCCCGGCCACCTTCCGTGCATTCGGATGTGTGGCGGGTCGTGGGAGCGCCGGCACACAGCACAGGGTGACTGATCTTTGACCCCATCGGGTCTTTACCAGCGAAGCTATACGCGTCGAGACAGGAAATGAATCGGTATCGGATCAACATTCGGTTCCTGCTGATCGTCGGGATAGTGGTTGTGGTCGCAGGGGTCGCCATCCATCTCCAGTACAACAACCAGGTCAAGAAGCAGGCCGTCGTGCTCATGGAGCAGGCGGATGCCGCCGAGGCGCGCGGTGAGCCCCAAAAGGTCATCGGGTATCTCCGTCGGTATCTGACGTACTCCCCGGCCGACCTCGACACCCGTGTCCGGCTCGGCTTCCTGATGTCTGATTCGGCCCAAACACCCAACGAGCGGGCGAGCGCTTACATGCTCCTCGACGAGGTGTTGCGACTCGATTCGAAACGCCATGACATCCGGCAAAAGGTGGCGACGCTGGCGTTGAGGATGGGATCGGATTACGTTCCGGGCGCACAAGACCACTTGAAGAAGTTGCTCGATGAGACAGAGTTCCCCAACAAGGGCGAACTACATGCGCTGATGGCCACCGGTCACGAAATCCAGGGTGAGTATGCCAGGGCGGAGAAAGCACTCGCGGAAGCCGTTCGCGTGCAGCCGAACCTGCACACAGCCTATCTCCGCCGTGCCCTACTCCTCCGGCAGAGGTTGAATCGGACCGACGAGGCCGACAAAGTCTTTGTCGATCCGCCGGATAAGGATGATGGTTTTGCCGGGAACATCTGGCAGCATGCACCGAATCGGGACATGCCCGGTGCCAGTGTGGCCGCAGCCGCATACTGGAAGACCTGCGGCAAACAGGACCTGCGCGAGGAGGCCGTCGCCCGGGCACACGATCTGGCCCCGGATGACCTGGAAGTGATCCTCGCGGTTGCAGACCTGACCAGCGAGAAGGTCACGTTCGGCAGTGATACGGCTGAGTCCCGGGCCGCAGCAGACAAGGCAAGGGAGGTTCTGAACCGGGGAATCATGCTGTATGGCCCCAGTGTCAGCGAGCGGGGAGAGGCGCCGAGGACTGCCACCAACGACGCAGCCAAGGTCAGGCGTATCCTGGTCGCAGAACTTTTCCGGAACCGGGCCGCCCTGGCGGTCCAGGTCGGAAAGCTGGACGAGGCCGAGAAGTTTGCCTCCGAAGGGGTTGCACTGCTGCCCGAGTCGTTGGTGCTCCTGGAGTCGCTGGCCGACGTTCACATCCGACAGGGCAAGCTCGACAATGCAAGCCGGGAACTGGAACAACTCCAGGCGGCCAGCTACCCCGAGAGCATACTTGACTACCACTGGGGGCGGATCCTGGTCCTGAACAAGGACTGGAACGGGGCCGTTAGCAAGTTGGAGTCAGCGGCAAGTGATAAGAACCTCAGCGATGAGATGCGGGCGTCTGCACTGCTCATGCTGGCGACGTGCTACGAGCAGATCGGGCAACCCGACCGCCGGATCGCAACCCTACGCAAGGCCGCATCCCTGAACAACAGTAGCCCGGTCTGGGCTCTTGCCAACGAACACTTTGCAGCCGCGCTGATCGCGTCAGGGCAGGAGGGGGAGGCCATCGAGGTTTACCAGAACCTGGTCGCCCGAGGTGTGGAGCGGGCGAGCGTCCCGCTCGGTCGGCTGCTCCTGACAGCGGCACGTCGCCGGTCCGGTCCCCAACAGGATTGGAGGCTTGTGGATCGGGTCATCGATAAGTCGCCGGACACTGCCGATAAGGCGATCCTGCTGGCCGAGGTACTCCTGGCCCGCGGGGACCAGGCTGGAGCGCACGAAAGCCTGACCAACGCGACCGCCAAGTTCCCGGACGTAGTCGGTCCTCTGCTGGCGCTCGCCTTATTAGAGCACCGGGCCAAGAATCAGGACCAGGCCCGCAAGCACCTGGCCACGGCACGGTCCAAGTTCGGCGATTCGGTCGATGTCCGCCTGACCGAGGCCCAGATGCTGGCCATTCCGGTGACGCCAGAAACTGCGGCCGGATTGGCTCGGTTGGCGGACGGCGCCAGCTTCCCGCCGGCTGAATCCCGCCGACTGCTCGAGGGGATTAGTCAGTTGGCCCAGGGGGCCGAGGCCAACGACCTGGCCACGCAACTGCGCGAGCAACTCTCCGCGTTGGCCCCGAACGATCTGAACGCGCATCTCGCACGGCTCGACGACGCCATCCGCCTGAAGAACATTGAGGGCGCTAAAGCCGTGCTGGCGCGGATCAAACAGATCAATGGCGAGCGCGGGAGTACCGCAAAGGTGGCCGAGGCCATCGTCCTGATCGCCGAGGCGCAGTCCGACGACTTGGGAAAACTCACCAAGGCGGATAACCTCCTGATCGAGGTCGAGCGGGAGCGGCCCTGGTGGTCCCGCGCCGCCCTGGCGAGGGCGATCGTCGCGGATCGGACGGGAGACAGACAAGCCGCAGCAGTCAAGTACAGGGAGGCAGTAGACGCCGGGGAACGCAGGCCGGCAGTGGTCGGTCGGTTGCTCGAACTCTACGCCGAACTCCAGCAGTTCCGGGATGCAGAAGATGTTCTCAAGCACCTGTCAGTAAACGCCATTCCGACCGGTAGCGAATCGTTCGTGGCCGAGTTGTCGATCCAGGCGGGTAACCAACGACGCGCGCTTGAAGCGGCCGCCCTCGCGGTTCCGGCCAACTCGACCGACCCGATGAAGCTCCTTTGGCTCTCCGGGATTCGACGTCTGGCCAACGCTTCAGTTGAGGACGTCATGGAGCCGCTCCGGCGAGCGACCGAGGTGGCCGCCGATCAGCCCGGTCCGTGGGTGGCACTCGTACAGTATTTGGTCGCCGCCGGCCGCAAGCAGGAAGCCGAGGCGGCGGAGAAGAGCGCTGGACAGAAGATTGCCGGTCCAGGCCGGCCGCTGGCGCTGGCCCAGTGTCTGGAAGCAGTCGGCCAACTCGAGAATGCCCGGGAGGCATTCTACGACGCCCAGGCGGCGAGACCGCTCGATCCCCCAACTCTGCGGGCCTCGGCCGCCTTCTACCTGCGAGCCAACGATCCCGATCGGGCCGAGAAGGCTTTTCGAGATCTCCGAACGCTGGCAGGGGTGTCGTCCGCCGACCGCCAATACGCGACCCGGTTACTCGCCTTCCTGATCACGTCCCGGCGCGATTACCGGACGTCGCGGAAGGAACTGGAGGCGATTGGTTTGTTGGAGCGGGGCATTCCGCCCCAGTTGACTGGGTCGGAAACGGTTGACGAATTGCGGACGCGGGCGATGGCGTTGGCGGTCCAGCCGGATGCCGCACTCCGCCGTGAGGCGGTCGCCACCCTTGAGGCTGCCGGACTCCGTCAGCCGCTCTCGGCGGACGATCGGTTCTTGCTAGCGCGGCTGTGCTTATCGATCGGAGAGTGGCCGAAAGCCCGCGGTCGGCTCATGGAACTCACCCGGACGAACGGGGATAACCTGTTCTACCAAACATATTTCGGGTTCGCACTGCTTCGGAATGCCGAGGACGTGCGGGACGTGCGAAGTGCCCGGCAGTGCCTGGAACCGCTCGAGAAGTCCCAGCCGAATGCAGCCCAGACAATCGAACTCAAGGCCCGCATCCTGGAGGCCGAAGGGAAGTCGTCTGAGGTCATCGACCTCCTTATGGGGCTCGCCAACTCGCAGCCGGAGCGAACCGGGTTCGCCGCCGTGTTGCTTGAGCGGTTGGGTCTGAGAGATCAGGCCGAGCCGCTATACCGGAAGCTGGCGAGCGATCCGAAACAGCCGGCCACCGGGCTTACGCTGGCGCAGTATCTCGGTCGGCAGGGTCGGACCCGGGACGCGCTGGCGGCAGTCCGGTCCGTGGCGGGCAAGGTGCCACCCGCGGTGTCTGCAGGGGTCGGGACTGAGATTCTTTATAACGCCCTGCGAGTCGATGAGGCCGATGTCCGGACAGTCGAGGACTTGATCGCTGAGGCGGAACGAAAAGGCTCGCTCGGCATCGACTCCAAGGAGTTGACCGCGGTCGTCCGCATGGTCCAGGGCCGGTACAAGGACGCCATCGCGTTGTACCGGGAGATCTTGGCCCGGGGTGCCGCGACCGCCACGTCCTTGAACAACCTCGGCTATCTACTGGCCACCGTGAACGGGCAGTACAAGGATGGGCTAGACCTGGTCCGGAAGGCCCAGGAACTCGCCGGCCCCACTCCGACCTTGCGGGACACCGAGGCCGTCATCCTGACCCGGATGGGGGAGGCGGCCCGGGCGGTCGAGTTGCTGATCGACGTCACGAAAGAGACCGCTGACCCGGCGGCCTTCTTTCACCTGGCCCTGGCTTACCGGGCACTGGGCAACAAGACGGAGGAGGCCAAAGCACTCCGACTGGCGAAACGGTGGAAACTCCGGCCTCACGACCTGCCCCCGGCCGAGCGGGCGGAACTTCCGAAGGAACTAACGGGTCCCTGATCCGCCCAGACACGTGGTCACGGCGTACGACCATCGGGCAGTGTCGATGCGCTACTCACTCGAACGGAGCGAACGAGTGACTTCATGACAACGCCCTTACCTACCACCGTCCATCATTCGTCCGAGTCGCCCCGGCTTGAGCGTGTACCGGCTGAGGCGTGTGACGGGACGGTTGCGGAATCCATGCTGACGCCCCGGTGGGTCGGCGGAGGCCGCATCCCGGCGCTGGACGGTCTTCGGGCGCTCGCCGTCGGACTGGTACTCGTCGAACACTCCTCCCTGACGAACGGGTTTCCCGGTGCAGGTCGGTTACACATGCTCGGCCGATTGGGTACGATCGGTGTAGACGTGTTCTTCGTCCTGAGCGGGTTCCTGATCACGACACTTCTCTGTCGCGAGTTCGACCGGACCGGACGGGTCAGTCTGCGGGGGTTTTACATCCGCCGTGCCCTCCGCATCCTGCCGGCCTATTGCAGTTTGCTCCTGGTAGTCCTCGCGATGAGCTTGGCCGGGGCGGTCCACGTCCCCGCCGCGGACTGGGTGGCAGCAGTCACGTACACGATGAACTTCCGGCAGGAACCGGTCTGGGAAATCGGCCACATCTGGAGCTTGTCGATCGAGGAGCACTTCTACCTGGCCTGGCCTCTGGTGTTTCTCCTGGTCCCTCGGTGGGCCGCCTTGCGGGTGCTGATCGCTGTTCTGGTACTCGGACCTGTCGCTCGCTGGGCGGTCATATTGACTCGTCCCGATTTGTCGCCGACGGTTGAGTTATGGACATTCGTCCGGCTCGACTCGATCGCCTTCGGGTGTCTGTTCGCGCTACTGGCACGACAGGATCGAGGCCGACGAGTACTGGACCTTTTCGGCCGGTACTGGCCGGCTGCCCTGGTGTCGCTCGTTGCGACCTACTTGCTGGCGCATCTCTCCGGCAAGTTCTCCGACGGTGTGGCTCCGAGCGTCACCGCCGGTGCCATTGCGATCCTGGTCTGGGCGGCAGTCCGTCGGGCTCCGAGATGGTTGGACCACCCAGTCATGGTTGCCGTCGGGGTCGGCTCATACAGCCTGTACATCTGGCAGCAGCCATTCCTCAATCCGCATCGGGATGTCTGGTGGACGAACTTCCCCCAGAACCTGCTGCTCGTCGCGCTGGTCGCCACTGCGTCTTACCGACTCGTCGAGAGGCCATTCCTTCAGCTTAAGGACAGTCTCGGATCGGGCCGATCACACGGCCAGAACACTGGTGCCACTACTTAGTGCGTGGCCACTCCGTTGAGCTGGCGAACGACAGGTGGATCACTCAAGCGGGCGGTGTGCCCAGCACCAGCCGGCTAACTCTTGGTGGTTGTACTTCAGAACGAACCGCTCGTTACTCTGGCCGTGCAAGGTGCGGTCGAAGTAACTCACACCACAGCGTATACCCGGTCCCGTTCAGGTGGATCCCATCGTATGTCAGGTCGGATCGGAGTCGCCCTCGCTCGTCAATAACGCGAGAGTAGAGATCGACGTACGACACACCAGCCTCGGACGCTTCGTTCGCCAACCGGCCATTGATCTCCATGACTTTCGCGTTCACGTCGTCCGCCGTCGGAACGCCAGGCTCGGCTACCGGCAGTATGCTATGGATCAGGACTTTCGTTTGGGGCAGGGCGGTCCGCAACTCGGACAGGAGTTCCCGGTATCCCCTTGCTACCCGATCGGTGGAGATGCCGTCGGCCAGCAGGTCATTGACCCCACACATGATTACGATCTGTGATGGTTGCTGTCTGTAGACCTCGGGCAGGCACCGGCTCAGACCGCCGATACGGATCCGACCGACTCCGCGGTTCTGAATGTCGGCACGGCCGAACCACTCGGCCCACTCGCCGTGCTCAATGTGAGAGTCCCCGAGGAACAGGACGCCACCCACACGCCGCGGCAGACTCGCGAAGATGCTTAGCCGCTCTTCGGCCTGAAGGGCGTGTGCCTCGGCTAAGGTCGATTGCGGGCGTGTCACGCCGGCCCACTGAAGGACGCGCCCCGCGGTGATGTGCTTCTGGAAGAGTGCGCCGCAAATCGCACCGGCCGCCAGACAACCAAGGGCGAGTGCGAAGGACCGCACTCGCTCCCATCGAGTTCCCTGCACGGGTAAGCCTCCCCACCATGTTGGGCGGCGCCGGCCCCCGGGGAAGACGACTTGGTGTCGCGACTACCGCCGCGCACCCGCCGCGGGGCGGGGAGTGCCTCCCCCGGCCGCAGCGCCACCGAGTACTGGCGGTGTGGGGCGTGCCATACCAGCCCCGACCGCGCCGCCCGTACCACCAGCCCCTCGGGCGCCCCCCATTGTCATGAAGTATCTCGACGTGTTCATGAAGAACGTCTGGTGTCCCGTGGTCGGGAGCGTCATCGCATCTGCCGTGGTTTGGATCGCGGCCTGGTTGTTGGCCACGTCCTGACGGAGCCCGAAGATCGCCTGCTGAGCGGCCTGCTGCGGCCGGACCAGTCCGTAGTAGTTGAGGTAGGTCGGGTTCTCCCGCCGAAGCAGGTTCAAATACGGAGAGAACGCCGGCGCGGGTGCCGTCCTGGGCGCCGGGGGCTGGGCCTGGGCGGTCCGGTCCAGACCGAATGTCGCCGCGATCGCGGCCACCATCGACAGAACTAGTGTTCGTCTCATGGTCCTCTCCTTCCGGCCGGTCCCGACACCATCGAGTATCGGGACCGGCTGTTCACTCCTACTTCGACACCGACTCACAGCACATCATACCCTGGCCCGTTACGGGGCTCCACCACCAACACCCCCGGACGCGAACCGACTGGCGGGATAGAGTTGCAGGTCTCGCACAACCCCGCTGCCCAGGAGGGTGAACCCGAGGACTCGTTCCATTGGCGACAGGAACCGGGCCAGGAACGTATCGACCGTGACCATCACGTTCGCCTTCACATAGATGCGGTCGCCCGGGAAGATCTGATAATTCGTATCAGTCGTCCCCCGGGTGGAAATCCCGACCCAATCCACCGGCAGGATCTGCGGACCACAGTCGGACGGCGCCGGGCGAGCCACCCAGATATGGTGCTTGCTGGACACCGGAGAGAGCCCGTTCACCTGACCGATGGCGTCCAGGACCGTTTCGTTTCCGGTCACCGGCAGACGGTACACCTGCTGGCCAGCCCCGCCACCGTCGAAGATCACATAGTAGAGCTTGCTGTTAAATGACATCACATCGATCGCCACTTCGGGGTCCTGGAGGTACTGCCTCAGGTGCGCCTCGACCGCCTGCTTGGCCTGCGTGGTGGTCATCCCGCACACCCGGACGAGCCCATACGACCCCAGGCTCACCTGGCCGTCCGGGCGGACAAGGTGTTCGCCGGCGATCTGCTGGAGAGGCTGGGTCCGCAACGGGGCGACGTACACTGTCGGGTCGGCCAGCAACTCCTTGAGTTGCTTCTCGACGGCTGTTCTCGCCTCGTCCACTGTGAGCCCACTGACCGGCACGGACCCGTACCGGGGGCCGAGGTTGACCCGGCCGTCGGGTTCCACCACATATTCCCCGGCCAACTCTCCAGGTGTCAGCGGAGCCCGCGCCTGAATGAGCATGGTGTCGAGTGGCCCGATCCGGTAAGGAGGTTTCGGTACGATCCGGATCGCGTTGATCAACAACACGTCAGGCGGCTCAATGATGTAGTCTTGGAGGTTGATCTTGTTCAGCTCGCGAGGGAGTTCCTGGGGCGACGCGAGGTCAGCTCCCGGGGTGGGGGTCGTGAACATCTCGCCCACCTCCTCCCGAACCCCTACACAGCCAAGTCCGATGACACTGATGGCCAGCACCAAGGCGCGCCGACCCATGACCCGAACGCTCCGAATTGTCATGACTCGCTCCCCGTCGCACTGGCCCCAGTAATGAGCCGACCATCCCCCGGATGGGTCGGATTACATCAGTTAAATCGGTTGGAACGGTCGTGCAGGTTAAAACGAAATGCCTGGCGAGGACAATCGCCAGTAAAAGTCGGCCTGCCTCAGGCTCGGTAATGCGTGACAGATGGGTTAATTGGAAGGGGAGCGGGCGACCAACATGTGTTCCCGTATCGGTCGCCCGCCCACACCCATCACACTTTCGTGCTAACCGACGAAGACTCCGGTTGCGACATCTGGGAATGGGTCAGTATCGGCAGTCCAGTCGGCACCTTGGTAAGTCGAGACTTTTGAGTCAGCAGCGGCCCCGGTTACCAATTCGGCCCGGCCGTCCACATTGAGGTCTTTCGCAGCCACCCGTACTCCGCCTCGGCCGCCCGGATCTCCGGCAAAGAAGTCGGCTACCGTGTCATGCGATCCGGTGAGCAAGCCGCGGCCCGAGAATGCCGCCACCCGCGGCCCACCGCCTGGCCCGCCACCGGCGATCACTTCTGCGAACCCGTCTCCGTCCAGGTCGGCGGCAGCGACATACACCCCGTTGCGGACGCCCGGTTCGAACGCGAAGAAGTCGGAAGCCAGTCGAGTCGGGGTCCCGGTTGCAACCGTCCTGCCGTCGAACACGGCTACTCTCGGGCCGCCCAGGAACCCGGCCGCAACAACCAGGTCGGCAGTCCCGTTGCCATCGACGTCTCCCAGGGCCGGCCGAGCACCACCGCGGAACGCCGGGTCTTCGATACCCAGGAAACGGACCAGTTGGGCGGCATCCCCGGTCAGCCCTGTGGAGAGCTTTGCACCGGAGTAGGCAACGACAACTGGGCCGCCACCTTCGTCCGGTGTGACAACGATCTCGGCGAACCTGTCTCCGTCCAGGTCGGCGGCCGCGACATAGACCCCGCCGACAAAGGCGGTCTCGAACGGGGCGAGAGACACGAGTTCCTGGCCGGTGGCTCCGTCGAATACCCGGACCGCGGTTGCCGCACCGGGGCCAGTTCCGGTGATCAGATCATCGACTCCGTCCCGGTTGACGTCGGCCGCCGCGACGCGGACCCCGCCGGTGAACGCGTCGCCGAAGGGAGTGACAGTCAACAGCGGTGTACCGTCCGGGCCGAGTAATATGGCAGTCGCGACTGTCCCACGATCGGTCCCAACCGCATAGGCTCGTTCCGGGACCGTCGGCGGTGGGACCGGCGGAACTGACGGGACCGGTGGGACGACCGGGGGTGCAGGGACGGTCGGGGGGACGACTGGCGGTGGAGGAATCGTCGGGGGAACAGTCGGAGGTGGAGGGGGCGGCACTGTCGGCGGAGGAGG
>Ga0247823_10003194_pt1 | contig 13354 bp, 21 predicted proteins | sample 13C_PalmiticAcid_2_FD_192426 | JGI IMG/M metagenome (GOLD analysis project Ga0247823, IMG submission 192426) | Soil microbial communities from agricultural site in Penn Yan, New York, United States - 13C_PalmiticAcid_Day30 | ecosystem: Environmental > Terrestrial > Soil > Agricultural land...
GGGGTGTGGAGGGGCGGGTATGGTATGGTATGGCGGGGCACGGTTCGGTCGGCGGGTTCCCGTGGATTAGCCTGAGGTCGGGTCCGGCGCCGTCACTGTCACTCAGCAACCAACGCTCTTGGGCCACACGAGCCACTTTGGCTGTCTCGCATGAGCACCGGCACCCTCCCACTGCGCAATCTCAGCAGCCGTGGATTCTCAAATGGAATGCATGCATATGTGGCCAAGTCACCGTCACCACCACCGTCACCGTCACCGTAACCGCCACTGGCACGGTCACGACACGAAGACGAGCAGAGGAGCAGAGGAGCAGAGGAGCAGAGGACCGGGGAGTCATGTTGGTCAGGGTCGCTGCATGGCGCGTGACATTCAGTGCACACTACGCTAGTAGCTAATGTATTAATCTTCCTTGGAGTTAGGCCGTTTCCCTCTCCTGGGTTGTGAAACCCACCCACACACGCCCAACCGCTAGCTCTGCCTTCCCAGTCTTGCCCGAGAGACGCCGGGCAGCCATACCCAACCACCCCTCTTGCCCAAGTTAGTTGCCTGTACTGTATAGTGTACCCCGTGCCCGTGCCGTTTCTCATGTCCTTGTCCATGCTGTAAACCCACGCCATGTGTGCCCAGAAAATCAGAACCCGTCAAACGCCTCGCTGTCATGCATCAAACGTAATCATGAAAAGTGGAGAGATGAACCAAAAGACCCTCTCGCACACAACCAGTGTGTGCGTGTGCGTGTGCGGCTCACTCGTCGTCCTGCCCCTCCCCGTCATCATCCTCCCCCTCATCATCCTCCTCGTCGTCGCTCGCGGGCGGCTCCCACGCATCCTCGAGCTTCAGCCCCAGGCCCTTGCCCGAGTCAGCCTCCCTCTGGTCCCGGGGGTTCCCCAGCAGTGAGAGAATCACAGACTGGTGCAGCGCCGGCCCCTTGCTGTGGTCCGGCGCGTCGTACAGGCCCATGCCGTAGAGGATCTCGCCCTCGGGCTCGTCGTCGTTCTCGTCGTCGTGAATCAGGGGTTGGTATGCCTGCTGTGTAGGCTCTGCCTTCACCGGCGACTGATGTTGTTGCTCTCTTGTCTCCATCCCCTGGTGGGTAGCGAGGCCGCACGCAAAGTCCTCCGGCGTGGGAGGCGCTGTGTGTCGGCTGAGCATGGCCGCGGTAGTCACGGCCGGGTAGTGCTCCCACGCGAGCGAGGATTCATCTTCCACCCGGGGCGGGGGCAGATAAGGCATCTCCGAGAGCGCACCAGCAGCCGAAGGGTAGCTGCAATACGGCGCAGCGGGAGTGAATACCGATGCCTGCTGCTGCAGCTGCTCTTGCGGGGTCGGCAGAGGTTGGCTCAGGGGAGAGCACATCGGTTGAGAGCTGAAGTTCGAGTAGGGGAGGGAGAGCGGCGAAAAGGGCTCTGCGGGCGACGTGTACCCCGAATAGACCGCGGCCGGAGTTGGGGGCAGCTGCTGCAGGCTCGCCAGAAGGTCGGCGTCGCTGTAGGCAGAGTACGGGTAGATCATCGAGTTGCCGCTGTCTTGGTGCAAGAGGGATGGTTGCACGTTTTGTGATGACGGATGCCAGCTGAGCGGCCGTGCTGGTCTGGTGCTGGATTCCCGCTCGTAGAAAGACTGATTCGGTATTTCTGACGCCGGAGCAGGGGCAAGTGTCTGGTCCATCGCCGGAGACCGAGTCTGGAGCCCGCCCCGGAAACCATCCCCAATCAAGGTCCTCCTTCGTGATTGCATTGTAGACGACCTCGGGCTGTTGTTGGCGCTGCCCGGTTTGGCGATCCTCATGGCATTCCCCACTCGTTGCTGTCCATTCGACGTTCTCGAGTACCGCCTCGTGTTCCCAGTGAGTTGCCTCGAGAGCTCGTCCAGCATCGTGTCGACCGTGTAGGCTCCGCCCGAGCCATGGTGGTGAGCCACCCCAACCATATTGGGTGGGAAAAGAGATGGCATCATCTTGGATGGCAGTAAACGCTATTGCCGCCGAAACATAGACAGTTGAAGGGTAAGAGGGATGGATGATGCAGAGACAACAGCCACAGACTTCTGCCAGACCGTGGGTGTGTGATATATCAAGCCGAAGCTGGGTTTGATACAAGGCGAAGTGGTGACGGCAGTATGTAGGTTTGTCGGCAAGCGGCGATGTGACTTGAAGAGGAAGAAGAGTTTGATCAAACCTCAAGTATCGAGAGGCAGTCAGTCTCCCTGGCCGTGTTTGGCGTGGAGAGAGGGAGACAATAATACATGTCCTGGACTCGAACGAGTGACAGGGAGGCTGCTGTTGCCGCTTTGGCATGCCAGAGCAAGACCGCGTGTCAACGGAGCTGGTTCCATGACTCTGGGGCTCTCGAGGCCTGCGTCATATGCGCTTGCAGGGATTGTTTAGCCTGCCCGACCCTGGGGGATGGGATGGTCTGGTGAAATGGTTTCGGGCCTCTTTCGTGCATCACCGTGTCTTCCGTGCTTCTGTGGTGTCCATTTTCGCTGCAAGACCCGAGGTGGCATGGATGGGCGGGGAGCAAGCACGCCCTGATGGAAAGGGGGGTCCGGGGACAGGGTTGCAGGTTGCAGGGGCAAAAACCCAAACCCAAGTCCTCGCAGTGGGCTGTCCGTGGCTGGTTAGTGCGATGGTGCTGCGAAGGATTGGGGTCGTTGGGGAACGGGGTTGGCGGTCAAGCGGAGGCAAGTGGATGAGGCGGAATGGAGAACCGCAGCTTGGCTTGGTCTGCAAGGTTGTTTGAAGTCGAGCCGCTTGCCTGTGGTCATGCTCGCGTCCACCGAGGTTGGGACGAACCCCCTGACCTGCAGGCCCTTCCCTTCTCAGCGTGAGCTGGCACGTCAATCTGAGCCCCATGGACATGGACCGCGAACGGACCAGCCCACCCCATCACGCCCTGTGGGCGGCTGTGTCACCCTGGGAGCGCTAAATGTGTATGCGGATGTAGGTATGTATGTATGTACCAAGTACGTACACACACCGTGGCGTCCCTCCTCTCGGTCCCTGTCGGGTTTGGGGTTCCTTCCGGTGGGCGCAGAGCGGGAACAAGGGTTGTTGACCAGCGAGGTTTTAGCGCACGCAAGAGGCGACTGCGTCAGTCCTCCTGTTAAGATTGGTGCTGGGGGGCGGGCTGCAAGGGTGCTGCGGAACGGAGCAGCGCCATGAGCTTTGGTAGGGAGTGTGTTGAGGGCCCTCGGTCCGGGGGTGCGCGAAGGAAGCGGCCGGGGTGGGAAGGCTGGCCAGAGTCGCCAGATTCAACAGATCAGGATGAAGTCGGCGTTTTGACAGACCCAAAGCCTTCAAGGAGAGGGGTGTGCGGATGGACACGTCCCCACCATCTGTTTGACCCTTGCCCAGGGGTTTACGATGCAAAAGCGGATGCCAAGCACAGAGTAGCCGTGTCGGTACAGAGTACTCCGCAGAAGCAGCAGCAAGGCGTAATTTTGCTGGAGCGATAAGGTAGCCAGTACTTGTGCATCCCTCTGGGTCTGAAATCTCGTTTGGCGGTCGCTTGCAGCAGCCGGAGCACCATCAACGGCCAGGCGGGCTCGGTTCGGCCTCAAACGGCACATTCCTTGTTGGCCTGTGAAATCCGCGATATCAGACATCTGTGCCGCGGACCCCGTTCTCTTGACGATCACGACTTTGGTGGCTCCTCCCTGTGGAATTGGCCGAACACTGCGCCACCGTACTTGTGCTCTGATCGGCTCCGCGGCGGGATGCGTCGTCGTGATGGAGTGGGCCGGACGTACAGGACTATTGTCCACCACCCTCCACCATACCTTACATAGTATTCCGTATCCACTTTTTGGTTTCCTTTTCCTCAGGCTCGTTGACCTGGTCTCGGTGCCAGTCTGAGGAGAGACCGAGACGAAGGCCGAGCAGGGGAGAGGAAGGCTGATCAGCGGCCGGCCACGAGAAACAGGCGACTGCCTGGCGTGCAGATGCATGCCTGTTGAAACACCGAAGACGGACTTCTTCCCGAATGCTTCATGTTGGAACCTGCGAGTCGCAGGTTGTCGATGGCACCTTGGATCCGCGCTCTGTCGCATCAGGCAGGTCGGCAAGTCGGCGAGTCGGTGCGGTGTAAAATCCAATTTTGAAAATGCGGACGAGAGCCATTGCGCATGTTTCCACCTTCTGGATATTCGGTGACGGAGATGCAATGGAGCAACGAATGGAGCAATGGAACGATGGAACGTTGGGTTGAGAGCAAGGGTCCAAAGAAACAGCAATCCATGGCAATCTGGAGGCAATCCACGGCGCTTGGATGCCCCCCGTGGAGACCGAGGAAGTGCTGTACCGTCAGGTACATGCATACTCGTATCCATGCGTTGGATGCCGTGTTTTGCAAACTTCCCTATTCAGTCGGTACCTTCAGGTTCCTCGCGGTTCGTTCTGCTCACTCCTCACCGCTGCACGGTCGCGTCCGTCATACCCCACAGCCAGCCGAGATCCCTGATCAGATTGCACCCTGGGCGCCTTCCCCACGCCTTCCCTTTTGTGGGAGGGAGAACCTTTTCTTGGGCAGTCATTGGCCGACTCGGTGGAGGTCGAACACAACTTCCCAGCTCCTTCCAGTTTCTGACGCACCGCTGCAACACTGGCAAGCTGCTGAAATAATTGCCCGGCACTTGGAACCGCGTCCAGGATCCAGCCTTTTGCATCCTTCCAGGTTCTCCAAACAGTCCCACCTCAAGCCCAGGTCGTCACACGTTGGGACATCCTCGTGCAGGTACCGGCTTTCTCAGCAAGACTCGCGGGAGTCGCAATAGTCTCAGAAGGGCAAGAGGAGGGTGTCTTTTGACTGACACTGCTCATTGCGCGACAACGCAACCGCGCTTGCTCTTCTGTCCCCCCAGCACGTCAGCATCCGGGAACTCAACTCCAAGTGATGGTACATTCCCTCGAGGTACAACGGTCCCCTGTGCTGATGGCTGGCAGATCTCAGTCTCCACCAACAGGGCCCAGCCATGAGAACTCGGCACGCCAAGGCCTGACTTGCCGCAGAGCCCGCCAAAGTCACATCCCAGCGATCCAACTGCGGGTGAAGCCTGGAACTACCTATTTCTGTCCAGTGGTGTTGCGGTGGTGGGAAGGGTGGCTTTTTCTCGGCTTGTCCAAACGCATCCACTGGCGTCAGCCTCCAATTCAATGCACGACCACCACCTTGCAGCACGACGGCAATGCACGATCCGGTCTCTGCCTGCCCTGGATGGGGCCGCCGTCTTTGCTTCTGCCGGTGCCGCCACAATTTTTGGTCGGTCGACGCTCGGACTGCCTCACCCTTCGGACGTGGTACCGTCTCAAACGAAGGCAATGTGCAAGAAAGCTGACATCACGATGAGCAACGGCGCATCTTTCTTGTTTGGCCACTTTAGATCCAGAGAGGCAACGTCGGCCGCGATCCTACTTGTTGGTGCGGGTCGGCGCCGTATCGAGTTTTTGTGCTGGGACAGGCGTGCGGTTATTCTTTCATCATTGGGGACGGGACTCCGCATGTCAGGCCGAGGCCCTTGCCGAGTCATGATGGCTGTTGTGAGTTTACATCGTGGGCTCTTCGTATGGAAAAGTTCTCACAACTTCACTCGGGTGAAGGCTGGAGACTACTCCCCCTGCAACCAAATGAGCCACCCACCAGGTTTGCTTGGCAGTCGGGTGGCCAGGGGAACGAGAGTTACCCGCCAAGGCCTTCCCAAATGGGGCGCACAATGAGCGCGAATTCCGTGGAAGCCATCGAAGGGATGGAGAACGAAACAGCCCTGTGCATGAGCACCGGCATGGGTCTCTGGGGGGGTCCATGTGATGACAGCATGCAAACAGGAAGAGGCAATTGGCCCTTTGGTGACGCTTCTGCCCAATGGCTGGCCACCACCACGCCTGGCTTGGCATGGCATGGCTGGCGTGGTTCAAGGGCCGAGAAGGCTCACATTTGGGGCACGGAAACCCTCATCACCACGATGTCTGGGCGTGGGGCGGCCCATTGCTTTTCCCATAAACCCGACCCCCTGTTGTCAGGATCCACAGCCCGATGGGCGGCGTGGGAGGGTGCTGTGGCGGTTGTACTCCGGCTGTTCGACACCGATGTTTCCTGAGCGCGACCGTCGATCTGCCCACCCGACCTGGCCAACGCAACAGATTCTCAACCTGCCGGAGACAAGGTCGAGACAATCTCGAAGCCAAAAACACCTCGAGCCCCACACACGAGAGGAGCTTCACGCCCGCCACCGGAGAAAGCCGCAAGACCTCAACGACGCCAGTGAGCGCCTTGTTCTTGCCAGTGCACGGATGGCGGACAACCAACAGGACGGACAGCACGCGGTCCCAAGTTCCAACTCGAACATCGTGGACCGGATCTGCCAAGCCTGTGTGGCTTCCAGCTGGTACATGCATTCCTCCGTTGGGGGAGGAGAGTGGGATGGGGTCACGCGGAGTACCTCCCTTCTTTTCACGCGAAAGTGGAGTGAGATCAGAGCGAGGTGACCGAGGAGGGACTTCGATGTTTGGTCGGAAGCACCGTTAGTTACATGCATGTGGGACTTGCAAGTCAGAAAAGCCGCTTGGAAGTTGGGTGAGACAAGGCTCGCGTAACATCCTGGTCTCACAGAAGGGCACGGTCGGAACGGGCTGGGTTGGTTTTTATTCTGGGGCTCTCGTCAGCTCGGCGGGCCGGGCTGCAAGATGTTCGTCTTGCTCGAAGCGGCGGCCCCCAGACCCGTGCCGGGGGGGCAACGCCGTGCAAGGCTCACGCTGTGCAGCATCTCGGGCTCCAATTCCCGGCCACAGATGGGGCCAGCGAGAGTGGACACCAGGGGCACCCGGTGTTGAGCCGTCAGGCCCGGAACATGGGCATGCCACTCATCAATCAGCTCATCGCCCACACACCCCCAGCAAAAACGGGGCCTGGAAGAGACCTTCATCAACCTCTCCTGCAGGATGCGGGGACAAAAAGAAAGCGCTCTGCATGCCAATCCGCCTTGGTGTCAGGCCCAAGTCGTACGTCACCCCAGAACGGCCGATGGTCCGTTCCTCGCGCCCCGTTCAATTCGCTCATCCGCACCCACAATCTCTGTCAATCTGCACAGGCATCGTGGCACACATGGAGCATGCCGAGACCGCCAGGCCGACTGCTGGGCTTGTCCATGCCTCCGTTCCCATTGTCGGGACGCATCAGGGCCGCTCCCTCAGTTCATTACACATTACACCAATTACGCCGAGATGGTTGAGCCCTGTCGATCCGGCAATGCCTGGTTCTCCTCAGTTGCTCGCATGCCTCACAGATTGCTCATCCGGTGGCCCGCGGCTGGTGGTTCTCTCAGTGCTGGGCTGCAGTTGTCCTGCTGCTCTGCATGCGATGTGGTCACGAAGCACCCGCGCCTCATCTGGTTGCCATCTCTCTCTTGCACTGGTGGGTGACGAACTTCTTGCGGAAAGTATGTGCCCATGGGGCCTTCGCCGCGCAGCATGGGCTCACCTGCCGTCTGAACGGGACCCCACAGGCTAAAACCTCGCGCCCACCGCTTGTACGACCAGGACGAGGAGGCGGGGACACGGAGACACGAGAAACCTCGCCTTCCTTGCCTTGGCTGTCTGGCTACGTGCTGGTCTTTCTTGGTCAGATCGAGCCGTCCTCCCTTGACCAAACAGTCAATTTTTATGCAGGGTGGGTGCCGCGGACCAGTAGCTCTGACAGGCCTGTTGGCCCATCGGCTCGTTATCACACCCACTAATAAACACCCCCGCTGGCACCACTGTACTCCGTACCGACCAAGTATTCACCGCTTGTCCGCCGGATGTGCAACGGGAACGGGCTGGGCGCTCGATGCACAGTTTGGGATTCATTGACCCTCCCGGCGGGTTACTTTCGGCCATACCCTCCTCTCGGCGGTTGGCCGAACGCTCTGCGTTCTCCGCCCTCAACGCTGGCAACCCCACCGCGGGGCTAGCTTCCGGACAGTTGATCACGAGCCGCCAGTTGCCCCTTTTTCTCGCCGCTCATTGACAGCAAGCACGCCTCTTCTCCTCCCCCTGCCACGCCTGTCCGGTTTCGAGACTTGCCTCTGGGCGTGTCGAGTCGCCCAAGGTCCGAGATTGGCATCTTCCACGTCATCACGAGGGCACCGGCAGACACTCACGGTTGGGCCCCCAGAGCCTGGACCGCAGCCGGCTGGGGCGTTAGCCCTGCAAATCCCTCCATTTGGACCTTCCTGGTGGCCAGTCCCGCGGCAAACGCCAACATTTCACGGCTCCAGGTGTCAGCATGCAGCCTGTGGTACAGGACGCCCGCGATGAAGGTATCACCCGCGCCGATGGTGCTGAAACCGTATCAGACACCGGTTAGCACAGCAATTTGATATGGGGGCCTCGGCAGCAGCGTGCGAACACCCGATGACAGCCTGACGGGGCTGCAGCAAGAGCCCCAGCCGCCCCGCCACCGGGCCTGACTCTCCGCAATCCGTGGCACTTCTCACCTGCAGCAACGACGACCAAGACGAGAGGGGAATGGATGACCACTTACTCGACCACTGGAATGCCTCCGGAGGGGGTTGCAGAATGGTGCATGTACTCGCCACTGGGGAGTGAGAGTGACGCCGCACCCTGTCCTCCCCACGTGCACAGCATCAGTGAACTAACAACAGGACACGCTCAGCTTTTGGGAACGTCTCGACACCTGCAACAGACCTCAAATGGCAGAACAGACTCACGCTTTCGACGATGGCGCCTCGGCTCTCAAACACGCCTCAGGAGTCGTGTACCCCCGGCTCTGGTTGGCGGTTTAGCTGCCAGACTCTGAGACTCGTTTATGCAGCCCAGAATACCTGGATACTTACTTCAGCCCAGCTTCTCGAGTAAAAGACCACGTCGGCCTCGGCTGCAAGCTCAACCAGTCCTTGCCGGTGCGGCTTCTCGACCTCGACGCTGATGGTGCAACCCGGCAGGGCTTGGCGAAGATAGCGGATGCATCGGAGCGTTGTCTCTGGGATTCGGCCCTTGGACAGCGTCAGTCATGACACCCCCGAGACACAATCGAGCCAACTCTTGTGACCTGCCGCACCTCAAAATGCCACCAGCACTCGCCACCTCCATACCCGGCGAAGGCACTGGCAATCTCCTCAAACTCGCCGAAGGTCATCTCTGGGAGGTCATTGTAGTTGACGATGGTCCGGCTCCCCGTCTCAGCGCTGCGGATGATGTAGCTGCTTGCCGGCGCGTCGTGGCCGGTCCGGTAGAGGCAGTGGCTGAAGTCGATCTCGACAGGGCCGTTGCCAAAGGAAGACAGGATCTCAGCCGTGGCAGCCGCCTGAGCGTCGGGAAGGCACGACACCAGGTGCAGTTTGGTCGGCAGCCGATGGCGTGGCCCGGCCGAGACGAGCTGTGCGAGCACCTCGAGCGAGTTGGGGCAGTTGCCCCCGCGGCGTACTTGGAGTCCCGTCGCGCGCAGTTTAGAGTCTTCTGCAGGGAAGTGAGGGACGCTGTGCATGTGTCCATCGCGTGAGACGCTGTGAGCTGCGTGCTAGTCCGCCTGACTGTGAAGACAGACTCGCGACGTGTGTGCAGACGAGGTTACTCACGTCAGGATCGTGTCGAGGTAGCACGCCCCTACGAGGATGAGATGCTTCATCCCCTTGGATCCGTCCTCCACGAATCCCTCTGCGGACATGGCTTCCTCCTCCTGTGACCTGACCTCCCGAGTCTGCATCCATGTCAGCAATGAGAGCAGGCAACCTCGAGTGCAAGGGAACGGCTGTGCAGGCTTTGAGTGATTAGTGGTCCAACAACCACCTTCAGCCGGGAACCCAGTCAAGGCACACAGCAGGAGTCGAGGACCAGGGGTATTTGCCGATTTCAGGGGCCTGGATGTGTCGTCGAGCATGGCGGTGGTTGCCACCAGCTGCAGGGGCACTTACACCTATGGCCTTTGTCAGGCTAGTTTGAGCTCCCTCGGTGTATCTGGCTTGGGAGAGCAAAAAGAGTATTTGCACCCTTGGGAACAAAGAATCTCAGCCCGATGCGAACTTGGGCCTGGGCCCCTGCCCTTTCTCAGATCGTAAGATACCGCGTGATGGTAAGATGGTATGGACGGGAACAGGAAGGAAGGTAAGAAACGCGGGGCAGATCTCGCCTGGGAGCTGCCCCGCTATGACGCACTGTATGTGAACGTCGTCACCAGCACCTTCCCCGCCTCCAACACGCGATCAGAGGACTTGCCATTCGCTACCTGAAAGCAGCAAAACACCACATTAGGTAGTCATGAGTCAGCCCACGATCGGGCACGCTATCACCAGAAAAGCAACCACAGGCCTGGGAATTGGATGACCAGTGCTTCCACCACTGGGTGATAACTCTGCCTTTCAAACCACAAACCGAGGAGCAGGTTGAGCAGCAACAATGGCCGACACAAACTCCCCAAAGCGAGTCGCCTTCGAAGAGCCACACTCCTCGGCAAGTGACGAGGATCGGAACCCCGTCGAGGTCGTCTTTGAGGATGCCAACCCCTACCGCCGCAAGAGCTCCCTCGTCGCCAGCGACGCGGTGCCCCCTCACCTGCGCCGCGCACCACCACCCCCTCACCAGAAGACAGAATGCCTGGTTCACCAGTTCCTGGCCAACCAGAGGAAGCCGAAACCCTCTTTCCCAACCCACGCCCGTCACCAAGACCAGGACCAAGGCGAGGACCAAGACCAGGGCCAGGGCCAGGGCCACCATGAGCACCACGGCCACCACGGCCACCGCGATCACCACAATACCACCCACGTCCACCACCACCACGCCGGCACAGCAAGCTGCGAAGCAGAGGACATCTCATCCGAGGCCGGCCTGGACCGCCCCCTCGACCCTAAGGGCGGAAGCAGCAGCGGTGACGGCAAGGGCAACGAAAACGGCCCGGCCTCCCATCCCAAACCCAAACAAGACGACGGCAAGCACATTCATCGTCACCATCACAGCCACAGCCACAGTGAAGAAGAAGAACACGCCCGCCCGTGCGCCACCATCCTCCGCGACTCCCACAGCGCCAGCGAGGACGAGACCGCCACAAGCGAGACGGATCCAAACGGCGACGGGCTCGCCAATAGCGGTGCCCACTGCGGCCAAGTCGACGAGAAGGAATGGCGCCGCTCGATGGTTGGCGGCGGCGGCGGTTCGGAGGACGCAGTCTCGCGCACCCCCTCCCAGCTCGACCGGCGCTCGGCCTCCGAGGACGCCCCCAACAGCCGGCTGCTGACCAAGAAGCAGCTGAGCGAGATGGCCTGGGGCGTGCGCGAGCTGAGCAGGAGGCTGGGCAGCATGCGGCTCAAGTTCCGTGTCAAGACCATCTTTGTACTGACCAAGATCTACGACGCCGAGCTGATCCTCAAGACGAGGGAGCTGTGCGCGTGGCTGCTGGATCGGGAACGGGATGTGAGGTACACCATCTATGTGGATCGGGAACTGAAGGAGAATAAGCGGTTTGACGTCGCTGGGTTGATCGAGGGGGTGAGGAAAGATTATGTCAAGTCCGGCGAGGTCAGCGAGGAGGCAAGCTGGGATGTAGGCAAGAGGTTGAAGTTTTGGGACGAGGCTCTGTGCAGGGCGCGCCCCCACACGTTTGACTTTGCCATTACTCTCGGCGGGGATGGGACGGTGCTGTATGCCAGCTGGTTGTTCCAGCGCATTGTGCCGCCCGTGCTGAGCTTTGCGCTGGGGAGTTTGGGCTTCTTGACAAAGTTTGACTTTGAGGACCATGCCAAGACGCTCACCAGCGCATTCAACGAGGGGGTTACGGTCAGCTTGAGGCTGCGGTTCGAGGCGACCGTCATGCGCAGCCAGAAGACAAAGAGCAGAGTCAAGTGGAATGGTCTCAACGGGGATGACGAAGAGCCGCCGCGCGATCTGGTTGAGGAGCTGATAGGGGAAGAGCAGGACGATGAGCATACCCATCATCCCGAGGGGACATATGAGGTGCTGAACGAAGTGGTCGTGGACCGCGGCCCGAACCCAAGTAAGACCCGTCTACCACTGCTTGATATTCCCGTGTCCTGACACTGGAATTTAGCGATGTCCAACATTGAAATCTTTGGCGACGACGAGCACTTCACCTCGGTCTCCGCCGACGGCATCTGCGTCGGCACGCCCACCGGCTCAACCGCCTACAACCTCGCCGCCGGGGGCTCGCTGTGTCACCCAGAGAACCCCGTCATGCTGGTGACGGCCATCTGCGCGCACACGCTCTCGTTCCGGCCTGTCATCCTGCCCGACACCATTGTGCTGCGCATCGGCGTGCCCTACGACGCGCGCGCCAGCTCGTGGGCCAGCTTCGACGGGCGCGAGCGCATCGAACTGCGGCCGGGCGACTACGTCACGGTCAGCGCCAGCAGGTACCCCTTTCCCTGTGTCCAGCCGCAGGGCAGGAGGAGCGAGGACTGGATTAATAGCATCAGTGCCAAGTTGGGGTGGAACACGAGACAGCGGCAGAAGAGCTTCAAGCGGTGGGAGAAGTAGGACTCTCCAGCGAACCGAGCTGCTGCTGAAGCGTATCGGCAGGCCGTCGCGGGGTTGGTACGGACGATGACTCCTTCGACCGATGCCTCGGAGGATTCAGACGAGGTTGAGCTGCCCGAAGAACTGGTGCTGCTGAGACGGCTGCTGTACCTTATGAGGCCCGAGGTGGAAACTTGTGCGTCTGGATAGTCAGTCTGTTGGCGACCGTTGGCGCCTTGTAACTTGTAGAAGTCATGTACCATTATCGACTAGAACGCGGTGGACGTTGAGTGTGCTTCTGCTTCTCCGTCGCAAGCCGTACATCGCGAAGAGCGCTTCGTATGTTCAGGTTCACATCAAGTATTCGGCCGGTGCAGAACTCGTTTCATTCCACCCCTACCATCATTGAACCAGCTCCCCATCGTCGCCTTATCCTCTCACCCTCATCTTCACCATTTCGTCCACTGATCAATTGAGAGACCGGTCAGGATTGCACCGGGTATCTACAACCACACAACCCCCCTTCGAGCCAAGACAAGACACACACCCTATCAGCATAATTTTCTGTCTTTTAACTGTTCTGTTCTGTTGCCGAGATCGATCCCTAAACTCCAGGTCCCATTGCCCCCCAACCGCGCAGCCAAAAACAAAAAACCGCATCCCAAAGCCGCAAAACCACAAAAGCCAATAAAAGCAAGTCTAACCATGACACAACCACAACAACGGCTTGTCTTTGTTCGCAACTCCAAGGGCCCCGATCGAGTCGACTACTCGTCGTCCTCCTCCTCGTCGTCAAGCGACTCGACAAAGGTCATGGTAACGCCCGCGTCACCGTCGACATTCAGGTTGACCGCGTCAAAGGCGCTGGCAACGTCGCGCTTCGAGACGGGGATGTTG
>Ga0247823_10003195_pt1 | contig 13351 bp, 13 predicted proteins | sample 13C_PalmiticAcid_2_FD_192426 | JGI IMG/M metagenome (GOLD analysis project Ga0247823, IMG submission 192426) | Soil microbial communities from agricultural site in Penn Yan, New York, United States - 13C_PalmiticAcid_Day30 | ecosystem: Environmental > Terrestrial > Soil > Agricultural land...
CGCCGGCAAATCCACGCTGCTGCGTTGCATCAACCGCCTGTGCGAACCCACGCAGGGCGACATCCACGTCGATGGGCAGCCCATCACGGCCGACCGCGCCAGCCTGCGCCGCGCGCGGCGCCAGGTGGCGATGATCTTCCAGCACTACGCCGTGGTGCCGCGCCTGTCGGTGCTGAAGAACGTGCTCACGGGCCGGCTCGGCGCCATGCCCTCGGTTCTGTCGTGGCTGCAGGTCTTTCCGCGCCGCGACATCGAGATCGCCCGCGAGTGCCTGCGCCGCGTCGAGCTGGAGGAGAAGGCCGAGCTGCGCACCGACACGCTGTCGGGCGGGCAGAAGCAGCGCGTGGGCATCGCGCGCGCGCTGGCGCAGCAGCCGCGCGTCATCCTGGCCGACGAGCCCGTGGCCAGCCTGGACCCGAAGACCTCGCGCACGGTGCTGCAGTACCTGAAGCAGGCCAGCCGCGAGCTGGGCATCACCGTGGTGTGCAACCTGCACCAGATCGAGTACGCGCGCGAATTCGGCGAGCGCATCGTGGGCGTGTCGGGCGGGCGCATCGTGTTCGAGGGCGGGCCCGACGAGTTGACCGAGGAGGTGCTGCACCGCATCTACCCGGGGCTGGACGAGGGCGCGGCGAAGAACGCCAGCCCGGCGCGCGCCGCGCAGCCTGCGCCGTTGCACAACCTGGCACTGGAGGACGCGTGATGAACATCGGCTCCTACTCCCTGCTCGTGGCGCGTCCCACCGGTTCCACCGGCTGGTGGCCGCGCATCGGCATCGGCGCGCTGGTGCTGATGACGCTCTGGTGGGCCGCGCGCGGCGCCCAGGTCAGCGTCACCGAACTCAGCAAAGGCCTGCCCTGGATCGGCGACTTCCTCTCGCGGATGATGCCGCCCAACTGGGCCTTCCTCGACAAGCTCTGGGTGCCCGCGATCGAGACCATCCAGATCGCCCTGTGGGGCACGCTGCTCGCGGTCATCATGGCCGTGCCGGTGTGCTTCTTCGCGGCGCGCAACCTCACGCCCAACCTGGCGGTGTTCCACTTCACGCGCCAGGTGTTCAACGTCACGCGCGGCATCAACGAGATCATCCTCGCGCTGATCTTCGTGGCGGCCGTGGGCCTGGGCCCCTTCCCCGGCGTGCTGGCCCTGGCCGTGCACGGCGCGGGCATGCTGGGCAAGTTCTTCTCCGAGTCGATCGAGGAGATCGACCAGGGCCCCATCGAGGCCCTGCGCGCCACCGGCGCGGGCCCGGTGCAGACCGTCATCTTCGGCGTCATCCCGCAGGTCATCACCGCGTGGATCGCCGTCGTGCTCTACCGCTTCGAGACCAACCTGCGCCAGGCCACCGTGCTCGGCATGGTGGGCGCGGGCGGCATCGGCTTCGAGCTGGTCGGCAGCATGAAGCTCTTTCAATACCAGGACACCGCCACCTGCATCGTGGTGATCATCGTGATGGTGATGGCGGCCGACTACGTGTCCACCAGGCTGCGCGCCTGGATCCAGAAGGGAGCGCGTTGATGGACGCCCGCGTCGATTCGGTGACGGTCAATGGCCGTCGGTATGCCCGGCCACAACAGCCGGTGGTGGTGGTCTGCGTGGACGGCTGCGAGCCCGACTACATCACCCAGGCCATCCAGGCCGGTGTGGCGCCCTACCTCAAGCGCATGGTGGAGCAAGGCGCCTCGGTCATCGGGGACTGCGTGGTGCCCAGCTTCACCAACCCCAACAACGTGTCCATCGTCACCGGCGTTCCGCCTTCGGTGCACGGCATCAGCGGCAACTACTTCTACGACGTGGACAGCGGCCGCGAAGTGATGATGAACGACCCCGCCTGGCTGCGCGTGCCCACGCTGCTGGCGGCCTTCGCCGACAGCGGCGCCAAGGTGGCGGCCGTCACGGCCAAGGACAAGCTGCGCACGCTGCTGGGCCACGGCCTGCAGGGCATCTGCTTCTCGGCCGAAAAGGCGGACAAGGCCACGGTGGCCGATTGCGGCATCGACGGCGTGCTTGAACTGGTGGGCAAACCCGTGCCCTCGGTCTACAGCGCCGACCTGAGCGAATTCGTCTTCGCCGCCGGCGTGCGCCTGCTGCAGACGCGGCCGCTGGACCTGGTCTACCTGTCCACCACCGACTACGTGCAGCACAAGTGCGCGCCCGGCACGCCCGAGGCCAATGCCTTCTACCAAATGATGGATGGCTACCTGGCGAAGCTCGACGCCCTGGGCGCGGTGATCGGCCTCACCGCCGACCACGGCATGAGCCCCAAGACCGACGCCGCCGGCAAGCCGCGCGTGCTGTACCTGCAGCAGGTGCTCGACGGCCTGATCGGTGAGGCGAAGGCGCGCGTGATCCTGCCGATCACCGACCCCTATGTGGTGCACCACGGCGCGCTGGGCTCCTTCGCCACCGTGTACCTGCCCGACGCCGACACCACGGCGCGCGCGCGCACCGCCATCGAGGCCCTGCCCGGCATCGAGGTGGTGCTCTCGCGCGAACAGGCCGCGGCCCGCTTCGAGCTGCCGCCCGAGCGCCTGGGCGACCTGGTGATCGTCAGCGACCACCTCACCGTGCTGGGCACCAGCGAACAGAAGCACGACCTCTCCGGCCTCACGGTGCCGCTGCGCTCGCACGGTGGCCTGTCGGAGCAGAAGGTGCCCTTGCTGTTCAACCGCCCCCTGCAGGGCGTGCCCGCCACGCGCCGCCTGCGCAACTTCGACGTGTTCGATCTCGCGCTCAACCACGTGGCCGTTGCCAACCGATAGAGGCCTCCATGCCACATGACTACTTCAACCCCGTGCGCAGCGTGGCCGGGGCCGGGGCCCTGTCGTCCCTGCCCGGGCTGCTGGAGGGCCGCAAGGCCCTGCTGGTGACCTTTCCCGAGGCGCGCGCGCTGGGCCTGGTGGCCCGCGTGGAAGCGCTGCTCGGCGACGCCCTGGTCGGCGTCATCGAGGACGTGCGCCCCAACCCCGACGTGGCCGAACTCGCCGCGCCCTACGAGGCCTTCTGGCGCGACGACCGCGGCGCCGAGGCCATCGTCGCGCTCGGCGGCGGCAGCGCCATCGACACCGCCAAGGCCCTGATGGTGGGCACGCCCGACGGCGCCTTCGACACCCTGGTGGCCGCGCTCGCCTCGGGTCAGCCGTTCACGCCGGCGCGCGTGAAGGCGCTGATCGCCGTGCCCACCACGGCGGGCACCGGCAGCGAGGTCACGCCCTGGGCCACCATCTGGGACCGTGGCCGCCAGGTGAAGCACTCGTTGCACCTGAAGGAAACCTGGCCGGAAGCCGCGGTCATCGACCCCGATCTCATGCTCACCCTGCCCGCGTCGGTGACGCTGCAGAGCGGGCTGGACGCGCTGTCGCACGCGCTGGAGTCGATCTGGAACGTCAACGCCAACCCGGTGTCGGACACCTTCGCCGTCTCGGCGGTGCACGACATCCTGGACGCGCTGCCGCGCCTGATGCACCACCTGGACGACCGCGAGCTGCGCGCGCGCATGGCGCTGGCCGCGTTGAAGGCCGGCATGGCCTTCTCCAACACGCGCACCGCGCTGGCGCATTCCATCTCGTACGAGATGACGCTGCGCCACGGCCTGCCGCACGGCATCGCCTGTTCCTTCCCCCTGCCCATGGTGCTGGCGCGCGCCATCGGCCGCCGCGCCGACCGCGACACCGTGCTGGCCCAGGCCCTGGGCGACCTGGACGAGGCGCCCGGGCGCCTCACCGCCTTCATCGAACGCCTGGGCGTGCGCACCCGCTTCGCCGACTACGGCGTGAGCGAGGAAGAAGCCGAGCGCATGGTGGCGCACGCCCTCACCGGCGCGCGCGGCCGCAACTTCATCGGCACCGTTGAAAAGGAAACCGCATGAGCGCCGTGTTGGAAAGTGATTGCTTCCGCGAGGAAGCGCTGCGCATCGGTGGGAAACGGGTGCACACAGGGCGCAGCATCGACGTGCTCAACCCCTTCAACGGCGAGCGCGTGGGCAGCGTGGCCATGGCCAGCGTGGACGACGTGCGCCGCGCCATGGACATCGCGCAGGCCTACCAGCCCACGCTCACGCGCTACGAGCGCTCGGCCATCCTCAACCGCGCGGCGGCGCTGCTGCGCGAGCGCACCGAGGCCGCGTCGGACCTGATCACCGCCGAATCGGGTCTGAGCAAGAAGGACAGCGTGTACGAGATCGGCCGCGTGGCCGACGTGCTGAACTTCGGCGCCAACGAGGCCCTGCGCGACGACGGCCAGGTGTTCTCCTGCGACCTCACACCGCACGGCAAGCGGCGCAAGGTCATCACCACGCGCGAGCCGCTGCTGGGCGTCATCACCGCCATCACGCCCTTCAACCACCCCATGAACCAGGTGGCGCACAAGGTGGTGCCCAGCGTGGCCACCAACAACCGCATGGTGCTCAAGCCGTCGGAGAAGGTGCCGCTGTCGGCCTATTGGTTCGCCGACCTGCTGTACGAGGCCGGCCTGCCGCCCGAGATGCTGCAGGTGGTGAGCGGCGACCCGCGCGAGATCGCCGACGAGCTGATCACCAACCCGCAGGTGGACCTGATCACCTTCACTGGCGGTGTGGCCATCGGCAAGCACATCGCGGCCCGCGCGGGCTACAAGCGCCTGGTGCTGGAGCTGGGCGGCAACGACCCCCTGATCGTGATGGACGACGCCGACCTCGACAAAGCCAGCGACCTGGCCGTGCAAGGCTCCTACAAGAACTCGGGCCAGCGCTGCACCGCCGTCAAGCGCATGCTGGTGCACCAGAAGGTGCTGGCCGAGTTCACCGAACGCGTGGTGGCCAAGACCCGCGCCTGGAAGTACGGCGACCCGACGGACCGCCACAACGAGATGGGCACGGTGATCGACGAGGCCGCGGCCGAGCACTTCCAGCGCGTGGTGGACGAGGCCGTGGTGCAGGGCGCGCGCCTGCTGGTGGGCAACCGGCGCGAGGGTGCGCTGTACTCGCCCACCGTGCTCGACCGCGTGCGGCCCGAGATGACCGTGGTGCGTGAGGAGACCTTCGGCCCGGTCTCACCCATCATCGGTTTCAAGGACATCGACGAGGCGATCCGCATCTCCAACGGCACGGCCTTCGGGCTGTCATCGGGCATCTGCACCAACCGCTTCGACGACGCGGCGCGCTTCGCGCGCGAGCTGAAGGTGGGCTCGGTGAACCTGTGGGAGGTGCCGGGCTACCGCATCGAGCTCACGCCCTTCGGCGGCATCAAGGACTCGGGCCTGGGCTACAAGGAAGGCGTGCAGGAGGCGATCAAGTCCTTCACCAACTGCAAGACCTTCTCTATGCCCTGGTGAGGGCGCAGGCGCTTCAGGGCCGCGCGAACGCCGGCACCTGGAAGCGCTTGCGGTAGGCGCCGGGGCTGAGGCCGGTGGTGCGGCGGAACAGGCGGCGGAAGAAGGCCGCGTCTTCGTAGCCCACACGCCAGCTGATCTCGTCCACCGGCGCGTCGGTGCGCTCCAGGCGGCGCTTGGCGTCTTCCACGCGCAGGCGCTGCACGTACTCGATGGGCGCCAGGCCGGTGGCCGCGCTGAAGCGGCGTTTGAAGGTGCGCTCGGCCAGGCGCGAGCGCTTGATCATTTCCTCCACCGGATTGGCCACCGAGAAGTGGCCCGCCAGCCAGGCCTGGGCCTGCTCGATCTCGGCGTCGCCATGGTCCGTCCGGCCCTCGAACACCATGAAGGGTGTGAGGCCGTCCTGGTGCCACTGCAGTGCGAACAGGCGCGCCACTTCCTGCGCGGCGGTGGCGCCCGCGTGGCGCGCAATGAGGTACAGCACCATGTCGTGCCAGGTGGTGGACGCGCCACTGGACACGAGTTCCTCGCGCTGGCCCGAGATGACGAGCACGCGCTCGGGGTGGATGGGCACCTTCGGGTGGGTGGCCGCGAAGGAGCGCGCGTAGCCGAAGTGCACGGTGGCGTCGCGGCCGTCGAACAGGCCTGTCTCGGCCAGCAGGAAGATGCCCGAGCAGGCCGAACACAGCAGCGCGCCGCGCTCGTGCATGGCGCGCGCCCAGCGCACCAGGCCCGGGTAACGGTCCTTCACCCAGCCCTCGCCGCGCACCACCACCGAGGGCACGATGACGATGTCGGTGCTGTGGATCTGATCGACACCGCGCCGGATGGTGACGGGCACGCCGCTCACCAAGTCCAGCGGGCCGGCGCGCTCGCCCACGATCTCGATCTCGAACGGGGCTCGCGTGCCCAGCGACGTGCCCGGTCCGCCCATGAGCGCGAAGGCGTTCATCACGTCGTGGATGCCGAACAGCGTGGCGGCGGCGGCGTCGGGCAGCGCCACCAGACTCACGTGCAGCGCGGGACGCGTGGAGGGGGCCAAGGTGTCCATGCGGCGGGATTGTGAACCGATCCAGTGGCACGAACGAACCGTTTTCGGGCGCATTCGCCACTGCCGCGCAACGGCCCGCTCGGGAACCATGGCGGCACCCCAACCCCTTGCCCGCCAGGGCACACAAGGAGAACCCGCATGGATGCCCCCGTCCTCGACAACACGCGCCTGGAGCGCTTCGTGCAACGCGCCATGGACGACCTCGCCGCCGGCTACGGCGGTGTGATGGTCAGCCTGGGCCACCGCCTGGGCCTGTACAAGGCCATGGCCGGTGCCGGACCGCTCAGCGCCAGGGAGATCGCGCAACGCGCCGGCTGCGCCGTGCGCTATGTGAGCGAATGGCTCAATTCCCAGGCCGCCGCCGGCTACGTGGACCACCACGCGCTGAGCGACACCTACGAGCTCGCGCCGGAGCAGGCGCTGGTGCTGGCCGACGAAGCCAGCCCGGTGTTCATTCCGCCGGCCTGGAACGTGCCGGCCTCGATGTGGATGGACGAGGGCAAGACCCTGGAGGCCTTTCGCAGCGGGCGCGGCGTGGCCTGGGGCGAACACGACGGCCGCCTGGCCTGCGGCGTGGCCGCCTTCTACCGCAACGGCTACCGCGCGAGCCTGGTGCCGCAGTGGCTGCCCGCGCTGGAGGGCATGGTCGATCGCCTGGAACAGGGCATCGACGTGGCCGACGTGGGCTGCGGCCACGGCCACTCCACGGTGTTGATGGCGCAGGCCTTTCCGCGCTCGCGCTTCTTCGGCTACGACGTGCACCCGGAGTCCATCGTGCAGGCCCGCCGCCACGCCGAGGCGGCGGGTGTGGGCGACCGGGTGGCATTCGCCGTGGCGAACGCCACCCAGGTGCCCCCACGCGGCTTCGGCCTGGTGTGCTTCTTCGACTGCCTGCACGACCTGGGCGACCCCGTGGCCGCCGCGCGCCGCGCCGGTGAGGTGCTGGCCGAGGACGGCACCGTGATGCTGGTGGAACCGTACGCGAAGGACCGGCCCGAGGACAACCGCGACACCGTGGCCCGCCTGTACTACTCGGCCTCCACCGCCATCTGCTGCGCGCACGCCATCTCGGAGGGCGGGCAACTGGTGCTGGGCGCGCAAGCGGGGCAGAAACGCCTGGCCGAGGTGTTCCGCCAGGCCGGCTTCGCGCACTTCCGGCGCGCGGCGGAGACGCCGTTCAACCTCATCCTTGAGGCGAGACGGAGGGCAACATGAGCTCCAACGCGATGCGCGCGCTGGTGCGCCTGGAGCACCAGGCCACGGCCGCCGGCCTGGCGCTGGCGGGTGCCGCGCTGCTGGCGCTGCTGCTGTGTGGCGCCGGCCTGCGCGGCGCGCATCAGATGCCGCTGGACTGGGCCCTGCTCGCGCTGGCCTTGGCCCCGGCCACGCGGCGCGCGGGCGCGCTCATCGCGCCGCTGTTCCGCTGGCCCGGTGCCCCCGCCGCCTGATTGGCCCGGCGCCCGGCGCGCCCCACCTGCTGCACCTCGCCCAGGTTGTCCAGCATGCGCTTGAGCAGGTCGATCAGCACCGCCCGCTCGGCATCGTCGATGCCCTTGAGCAGCGCCTGTTCGCGCGCCATGGCGAAGCGGTACATGGCGTTGTGCAACTGGTTGCCCTCGGTGGTCACGCGGTACTCGATCTTGCGCAGGCCCTGGGGCCGGGGCTCGAGGATGTTCTTGCCCACCAGGTTGGCGACGGAGCGGCTCACGGCCGCCTTGTCCAGGCCCATGAACTCACAGGCCTTGGAGGCCGTGGACCAGGGGTGGATCTTGAAGTAGGCCAGCACGCGCCATTCGGTCACGCTCACGCCGAAGCGCTCGTGGTACAGCGCCGACGCGCTGCTGGACACCTTGTTCGACAGCCAGAGCAGCAGGCCGGGCACGTATCGGTCGAGATCGAGTTGCATGGGTCGGTGGTGGGGCTGTTGAGAAAGGCTCATCCGTTGATCACGCCGCCGTCGACGGTGATCACCTGGCCGGTGACGTAGTTTGCCGCGTCGCTGCACAGGAAGCCGACCACACCGGCGACATCCTCGGGCTCGCCGTAGCGGCCCAGGGGAATTTCGGCCAGGCGCTGCTCACCCATGGCCGCCACCAGCGCATCCGTCATGGGCGTGCGGATGAGCCCGGGCGAGACCGCGTTCACGAGCGTGTGCGGCGCCAGGTCGCGCGAGAAGGCGCGCACCAGGCCCACGATGCCGCCCTTGGCCGCTGCGTAGGCGGCGCGGTTGGGCGTGCCGCGCTGAAAGGCGCGCGAGCTGCACAGCACCACGCGCGACGGGCCGCGCTGATCGCGCACCGCACGAAAGGCCAGCACCATCTCGTAGGCGTTGCTCAGGTTGCTGGCGATCGCGCGCTCCCACACGGAGCGGTCCTCGGGGTCGAGCGGGTCGTGCTCGAACACGCCCGCCATGTGCACCAGCGCGTGCAGGGGCCCACCCGCGGCGGCGGCCGCCTGCGCGCACGCCCGCGCGTCGCCCAGCGCGCTGCGCACCAGCGTCACGCGCTCGCCACCCAGGTGCTCGCGCGCGGCGTCGAGCCGTTCGCCGTCGATGTCCACCAGCGTCACCTGGGCGCCGCGGCCCAGGAAGTGCCGCGCGCAGGCCTGGCCGATGCCGCCCGCGCCGCCCGTCACCAGCACGCGCCGGTCCTGAAGGTCCTTGTCGTTCATCGGTCGGATTCTGTTGCCTTCAGGTTGACAAGTCAACCTAATGGGGTGGATACTGAATTTAGGTTGATTCAACAACCAGAACGAGCACCGACATGACGACGATGAAACTGGACATGGTGGTGGTGGGCGCCGGCTTCGCGGGCATCTACCAGCTGTACAAGGCCCGCGAGGCGGGCATGAGCGTGAAGGCCCTGGAGATGGGCGATGGCGTGGGCGGCACCTGGTTCTGGAACCGCTACCCCGGCGCGCGCTGCGACGTGGAGAGCCTGGACTATTCCTACTCCTTCAGCCGCGAGCTGGAAGAGGAATGGGAGTGGAGCGAGCGCTACGCCCCGCAGGCCGAGATCCTGCGCTACATGAACCACGTGGTCGACCGCTTCGGCCTGCGCGACGACATCCTGCTGAACGCCCGCGTCACCACGGCGCACTACGACGCGGCGCGCGCGCTCTGGAACGTGGCCACCGCCGACGGCCAGACGTTCGAGGCCCGCTACCTGGTGATGGCCACAGGCGGCCTGTCGATCCCGCAGAAGCCGGACCTGAAGGGCCTGGACGACTTCCAGGGCCGCTGGTACCACAGCGCGCGCTGGCCGACCGGGGGCGTGGACTTCACGGGTCAGCGCGTGGTGCTCATCGGCACCGGCTCCAGCGGGGTGCAGATGACCCCCGAGATCGCGGCGCAGGCGAAGGAGCTCACCGTGCTGCAGCGCACCGCCAACTTCAGCGTGCCGGCGCACAACGTGCCCTTCACGCCCGAGGCGTTGAAGGCCGCCAAGGCGCGCTACCCCGAGCGCCGCGCCATGGGTCGCGAGGCGGTCACGGGCCAGTTCCTCAACGCCAACACCAAGACGGCGGCCGAAATGACCGACGAGGAGCGCATCGCCGAGCTGGAGTACCGCTGGCGCGGCGCGGGCGGCGGGTTCCGCATGCTGCGCACCTTCGCCGACCAGATGTCCAACCTCTCCACCAACCACCTGGTGGCCGAGTTCGCGCGCGGCAAGATCCGCGAGGCGGTGAAGGACCCGCGCAAGGCCGAGGTGCTGTGCCCGAAGGACGAGTTGCCCTTCGGTACCAAGCGCCTGTGCGTGGACTCGAAGTACTACGAGACCTTCAACCTGCCGCACGTGGACATCGTGGACGTGTCGGCCGACCCGATCGTGGAGGCCACGCCCACCGGCATCCGCACGAAGAACCGCCAGTTCGATTGCGACGCCATCGTCTTCGCCACCGGCTTCGACGCCATGACCGGCGCGCTCAAGTCGATCGACCTGCGCGGCGAAGGCGGCGTGGCGCTGCGCGACAAGTGGGAACACGGCCCCACGTCCTACCTGGGCATCGGCATCGCCGGCTTCCCCAACCTCTTCGTGATCGCCGGCCCGGGCAGCCCCTCGGTGCTGAGCAACATGGTGCACTCGATCGAGACGCACGTGGACTGGATCATGCGGCTCATCCAGACGGCGAAGGCGCGCGATGCCAAACGCATCGCCGCCCGCCAGGACGCCGAGGACGCCTGGGTGAAGCGCTGCGCCGACGAGGCCGCCAAGACGCTCTACCCGCGCGCCAACAGCTGGTACATGGGCGCCAACATCGAAGGCAAGCCGCGCGTGTTCATGGCCTTCGTGTCGGGCGTGCCGCTGTACCGCCGCCTCATCGAAGAAGTCGCGGCGAACGATTACCAGGGATTCGACATCGCCTGAGCCGACGCAGCCCAGGCCCCACCTTTCTTTTCAGGAGACAAACCATGGATCGCAGAACCCTGCTCAAGTCCGCCGCCGTGCTGGCCGCGCCCGCCATCGTGCTGCCCGCCTCGGCGCAGAACCCCATCAAGCTGCGCCTGCACACCTTCGTGCCGGCCACGTCCAACGTGTACAGCAAGGTGATCACGCCCTGGATGCAGAAGATCGAGAAGGAATCCGGCGGGCGCATCCAGTTCGAGGGCTATGCGTCCATGCAGATGGGTGGCGCGCCCGCGCAGCTCTATGACCAGTCCAAGGACGGCGTGGTGGACGTCATCTGGTCACTGGCGGGCTACACGCCTGGCCGCTTCCTGCGCGCCGAGGTGTTCGAGCTGCCCTTCTTCACCTACGACGGCGAGGGCTCCTCGCGCGCGGTGTGGGAATACGTGAGCGCCAACGCCGCCGACGAGTTCCGCGACGTCAAGCTGCTGGCCGCGCACACCCACGGCCTGAACATCCTGCACATGAAGAACAAGGCCATCACCAAGGCCGCGGACCTCAAGGGCATGAAGGTGCGCGGCCCCTCGCGCCGCGCCACGCAGTTCCTGCAGAACGTGGGCGCCATTCCCGTCGGCATGCCGCTGCCCGCCATCGCCGACTCGCTCTCCAAGGGCGTGATCGACGGCGCCATCATCCCCTGGGACACGGTGCCGGCCGCCAAGCTCGACGAGCTCACCAAGTTCCACACCGAGTTCCCCAAGGGCATGCCCGGCTTCAACAACAGCGTGCAGTTCCTCACCATGAACCGCGCGCGCTACGAGGGCCTGCCGGCCGACCTGAAGAAGGTGATCGACGACAACTCGGGCGCCGACACCTCGGCCATGTACGGCCGCGTGATCGCGCAGGCCGACCCGGTGGTGCGCAAGGCCGTCATCGACAAGGGCAACACCGTGCACGTGATGGGCAAGGCCGAGACGGAGGAGTTCATCAAGCTCACCGACCCCATCGCCGCCGACTGGGTGAAGGAAGTCAACGCCAAGGGCTTCGACGGCAACAAGCTGCTGGCCGATGCGCGCGCGCTGATCCAGCGCTACAAGCCCAAGGCCTGAGCGCCGGGAACGGAGCCACCGACATGGACGCCGAAATCACCGCCCTCCTGCAGAAGGTCAAGGACGCCGGGCGCACGCCCTTCTGGCAGAGCACGCCGCAACAGGCGCGCAGCGGCGCCACGCTGATGGACCTGCTGTTCGGTCCCGCGCCCGAGGTGGCGCGGGTCGAGGACTTCAGCATTCCCTCGTCGAACGGCCACGCGCTGCCGGTGCGGCTGTACGTGCCCTCGCCCGCGCCCAAGGGCCTCATCGTGTACTTCCACGGTGGCGGCTGGGTCATCGGCACGGTGGCCTCGTACCACCCCTTCACCGCCGCGCTCGCGCAGCGCACGGATTGCGCGGTGCTGTCGGTGGACTACCGGCTGGCGCCCGAGCACCCCTTCCCGCTGCCCCTGGACGACGCGCGCGCCGCGATCGGCTGGGCCGCGACGCAGGCCGCCGCGCGCATGGGTGCGCCGCTGCGCGCACTGATCGCCATGGGCGACAGCGCGGGCGGCAACCTGGCCAGCGTGGCCTCGCGCCTGCACAACGAATCGACCCCCGCGAAGCGCGTGGACCTGCAGGTGCTGGCCTACCCGGTGGCCGACTGCGACTTCGACACCAAGAGCTTCCACGAATTCGCCGAGGGCTACCTGCTCACGCGGCGCGACATGATGTGGTTCTGGGACCAGTACCAGCCCGACGCCGCGAAGCGCCGCGACCCGCTGGCCTCGCCGCTGCACACGCCCGACCTGTCGGCCTCGCCCGCGGCCCTGATCGTCACCGCCGGCCTGGACCCCTTGCGCGACGAGGGCGAGGCCTATGGCGAGCGCCTGCGCCAGGCCGGTGTGACCACCGACGTGGTGCGCGCCGACGGCCTGGTGCACGGCTTCCTGGCGATGGTGAACTACGCGCCCAGCGCGGGGCGCGCGCTGGAGCGCATGCTGGCGGCGATCGCGGCGCGGACCTGATTCAGCCGATGGGCACCTGCGCGTCCTTGAGCACGCGCAGCACGAAGCTCGACTTGCTGTGCCGGATGCCGGGAATCTTGTAGAGCTTCTCGCGCAGCAGGCGCTCGTAGTCGCGCGTGTCCTTCACGGCGATGCGGATGAAGTAGTCGTAGTCGCCCGAGACGAGATAGGCGTCCATCACCTCGGGAATCTCGGCCAGCAGGCGGCCGAATTCGAACAGGGTCTCGTCGGTGTGGCTCTCCAGCGTGAGCTGCACGATGACGGTGTCGCGGTAGCCCAGGCGCGCGCGGTCGAGTTCGATGCGGTACTGCCTGATCACGCCCTCGGCCTCGAGCCGCTTGATGCGGCTCCAGCAGGTGGTGGGCGACAGCTTCACCGCGGCGCCGATCTCCTGCAGCGTGCGGCGCGAGTCCTGCAGCAGCTCGCGCAGGATGGCGAGGTCGTGCTTGTCGAAGGACACCGGATATTCATCCTTGATCTCAGACTTTTTCCGAATGGTTTTCGATGCGGTCACGGTTTTCCCCGGGAATTTCGACGCACATTCTGCACAAGGCCCTGAAGAATCCGCGGATGCCCACCGAATCCGCC
>Ga0247823_10003196_pt1 | contig 13349 bp, 13 predicted proteins | sample 13C_PalmiticAcid_2_FD_192426 | JGI IMG/M metagenome (GOLD analysis project Ga0247823, IMG submission 192426) | Soil microbial communities from agricultural site in Penn Yan, New York, United States - 13C_PalmiticAcid_Day30 | ecosystem: Environmental > Terrestrial > Soil > Agricultural land...
CGCGACGTTCCGAAGAATCGGCCACTCCGTCCGTGCGTACCGCCGCGCAGGTCGTACACTGCGGCGCGAATGCCTAGACGCGTCCGTGCTGCACCGAGCCTCGTGCTCGAGCCCGCGATGGCTTCGCCGGTGATGAAGTCGTTCGATCGCTTCCTGCGCGCCGTCGCGGACAAGGAGGTCACGGTGACGTTCAGCGGCGAGAGCGGCGCCGGCAAGGAGGTGATGGCGCGCCGCCTTCACGAGCTGTCTCCCCGCCGCGGCGGACCGTTCGTCCCGATCAACTGTGCGGCGATCCCCGAGGCCCTGTTCGAGAGCGAGCTGTTCGGTCACGAGCGCGGTGCGTACACCGGCGCGAACGAGCGGACGTCGGGCAAGGTCGAGATGGCGAACGGCGGGACGCTGTTCCTCGACGAGATCGCCGAGATGCCGCTCGCGCTCCAGGCGAAGATGCTGCGGTTCCTCGAGACGCACCGCTACATGCGCGTCGGCGGCACCAAGAAGCTCGAGGCCGACGTGCGGCTGGTGCTCGCGACGCTACGCCCGCTCGAGCAGGAGGTGCGGGCGGGTCGCTTCCGCGCGGACCTCTACTACCGGATCCAGGGCATCGTCCTCGAGGTGCCTCCGCTGCGCGAACGTCGCCGGGACATCCCGCAGCTGCTCGACTCGTTCATCGCACAGCTGTCCGCGACGCACGACACCGAGCCCCCGGTGTTCGCCCGCTCGGCGCGCGCCGCGCTGTCCGCATACGACTGGCCGGGGAACGTCCGCGAGCTGCGCAACGTCGTCGAGCTGCTGTGCATCCTGCGCGAGGGCAAGGTGGTGCGCGAGCAGGACCTGCCGCCCGCGATCCGTCACGCCCGCACCGGCCGTACGGAGCAGAGCGACGCCATCATGGTCCCCACCAACCGCCCGCTCGAGGAGGTGATCGATCTCGTCGTCGGTGCCGCACTCGCCGCCGAGCGGGGCAACCTGACGCGCGCGGCGCAACGGCTCAAGGTCAGCGTGCGAACGCTGCAGCGCCGCGCGAAGCGCTGAGCGTCACGCGGCCACGTCGGCGCGATTGAGGGGCACGAGGAAGCCGGTGTACGGGAGCGACTCGTACTTGTGATCGCGGTGCAGCTCGAACGGCCGCGCCGCGATCGTCACGCCCTGCAGCTTGCCGCCCGCGGACTTCCACTGCACCGGATGCTGGAAGTGGATCTCGCGGATCGGGTGGTGCTGCCACCCTTGCAGCTGCCGGTACAGCGCCGCCTCGGTCCTCGACGGGAACACGTAGACTGGCCGTTCGAAGTCGTCGTCCCCACGGAACACGACGAAGCCGCTCTGCCAGTCGACCGGCACGAGGCCGTCGCACCAATCGCAGGCGTACGAGATGAACAGCGGCGTCATCAAGCGCTTGCACGCCGGGCACTGCATCGTGGCCTCCTCCTCGAGCTATGGGACCTGGAGAACGTCTTACCAGGCGCCGTCGAAGCCGGCGAATGAGGGCCAGGAGAGGCGCCGGCTACGTGCGCCGACGCGCGCGTGCGCGCTCGCTCGGACTTACGGCGCGAACACCAGCGGCGTCCGGAACGTGAGCCCGATGTTGCCCTGCAGCTTCGAGAGCCCGGGCGCCGTGTCGCGCATGCCCGCCTCGGCGAACACGCCGATCGAATACGTGCCGAGGAACACGCCGCGCGGTTCGATGCCGACGCCGCTGGCGTAGAGCTCGGCGCTCACCCGCGCCGCAGCGCCGAAGCCCACGTGGTCCTGATCGAACGCGGTGCTGCCGAGGTACTCGGCACGCCCCGCGGCCCACGTGCGCCAGAAGCTGCCGCGCGCCAGGGTGTGGCCGACCTCGAGGTACGCGCCGCCGTACGCGACCCCCGCCTCGCTCATGGTCTGCGGGTCCTCCGGGGCGACGAGCAGCGCGCCGAACACGCCGAGACCGATGTCGAGATCGGTCGGGCGTGGGCTGAGCGACGCCCAGTGGATGCCGACCGCCGCGCCCAGACCGGGCGCGACACCGCGCGAGGTGTCCGCGAACGCGGCACCGAGGTCGACCTTGAGCGGCATCATGAACCGGGGGCCGGGCCGGCGGCGGTAGCGCGGCGCGGGCTGCACGACCGTGGTCTGCGGCGAAGGCGAGGCCCGATGGTCGCGGACCTCGGGTTGGGCGACGGCGGTCGAGGGCTCGACGACGGTCGCGGCGGTCAGCAAGGCGAAGCCAAGGAAAGCGGAGCGAGTCAGCATTGGCGCACGCCCGTCCACGCCGCATGCCACGCGCAACCCTGCGAACTCGCTGAGCGCGCGTGAACGGCCGTTGACGAACGTCGTGGTGAGACCACGCGAACGGATGACGGCCAGTCGCGTAGCCATGCGGTCCGGTGGTTGCAACGCGAGGTTGCATGGAGGTCGCGATCATCGGCGGCGGCATCGCAGGTCTCGAGGCCGCCCGCGTGCTCGCCGAGCATCACGTCGACGTCACGCTGCTCGAGGGCAGTGACCGGGTCGGCGGACGGATCCGCACCGTCTACGAGGCCGGCGAGGATCTCCCGATCGAGCTCGGCCCCGAGTACGTCCACGGCGATCCGGACATCCTCGAAGGCCTCGCCCGCGGCGCCCCGGTCGCGCTCGACGACACCAGCGCGACGTATCACGCGCTGCGCGACGGCAGGCTCGTCGAGGCGGACGACCTGTGGAAGCGCTTCGGCGAGCTGCTCGCACCGGTGCACGATCTGGCGCAGGATCGCAGCGCGCGGGATTACCTCGACCGCGCGCGCCTGTCCCCCAACGACGCGGACCTGCTGGGCACGTTCATCGAGGGCTTCTACGGCGCGACGCTCGACACGATCAGCATCAAGAGCGTCGCCGATGACGCAGGGGGCGCGGGCGACGACGGCGCGAACCCGCGCACGCGCGACGGCTACGGCCGGCTCGTCGGCTGGCTGGTCGATCGGCTCGTCGCGCACCGTGTCCCGATCGCGCTCGGCCGCGTGGTCCGCGCGATCGACTGGCGCGGTGACCGTGTGGTGATCGACGCCGGCGAGGACGTGGTCGCGCGACGAGCGATCATCACGCTACCGCTCGGCGTGCTGCAGGCGGGCGACGTCCGGTTCGCGCCGGCGCTCGGCGATCACGGCGCGGCGCTCGCACGCCTGGCGATGGGTCAGGTCGTGAAGGTCGTGCTCTCGCTCAGGGCGCCGATCTGGCGCGACGTCGTCGACGATCTGTCATTCGTGCGCGCGCACGGCCAGCCGTTCCCGACGTGCTGGGTGCGCTCGCGCGGCGGCTCACACCACGTGACAGCGTGGGCCGGCGGGCCGCACGCACGCGCGCTCGCCGCGCTGTCGCGCGACCACGTCGTCGACCGCGCCGTCACCACGTTCGCCGCGTGCCTCGGTGTCCCCGCATCGCGGCTGGCCACCGCCGTGCGCGCGGCGTACACGCATGATTTCGGACGCGACCCGTTCGTCCGCGGCGCGTACAGCTACGCGCGGCCGGGCGGCCTCGATGCGCCGGCGGTCCTCGAGCGACCGCTCGCCGATCGCCTGGTGTTCGCGGGTGAGGCGACGAGCGGACCGTACGAGGGCACGGTCACGGGGGCGCTCGCGAGCGGTGCGCGTGCCGCCGGCCAGATCCTCCGCATGCGCGCGTAGTACGCTGCGCACGATGAAAGCGTCGTCGCAGCGGGTGATCGCGGACCTCGAAGAGCTGGCGAAGTTGACCTCCACCGAGCGCGGCGCGCAGCGCGTGGCGTGGGGCCCGGTGTGGCGCACCACGCGTGAGTGGTTCACGGCGAAGCTCGAGCGCGAGCTCGGCGTGACGCCGCACCGCGACGGCGCCGGCAACCTGTGGGCGACGCTGCCGGGCGCGAGCTCGCGCAGCGTGGTGCTCGGCAGTCACCTCGACTCGGTGCCGGGCGGCGGCTGGCTCGATGGCTGCCTCGGTGTGCTCGCAGGGCTCGAGGCGCTGCGCCGCGCGAAGGCCGCGGGGACGCCGCCGTTGACCCTGCACCTCGTCGACTGGGCCGACGAGGAAGGCGCCCGGTTCGGCCGCAGCTTGACCGGTTCGGCCGCGTCCGCAGGCACGCTCGACGCAGAAGCGGAGCTCGCGCACCTGACGGACCGCCAGGGCGTCGCGCTACCGGCCGCGCTCGCCGAGAACGGGGTCTCGCTCGCGTCGATGGCGACCGCCGCCGACTACTTCCAGACGCTCGACGCCGCGGCCTACCTCGAGCTCCACATCGAGCAGGGTCCGGTGCTCGAGGAGATGAAGGCGCCGGTCGGCGTCGTGCTCGGGACGATGGGTGTCGAGCGCTACAACCTCAAGTTCGTCGGGCAGGCCGCGCACTCGGGCGCCGCGCCGCTGCACCTGCGCAAGGACGCGTTCCTCGCCGCCGCGGAGTTCGCGCTCGCGTGCCGCGAGATCAGCATCAAGTGCTCGGGCAAGACGCCGCGGACGCGGGTGGTCGCGACGTGCGGCGTGGTGAAGGTCGAGCCGAACTTCGTGACCGCGGTGCCGGGCGCGACGGAGATCTCGATCGATCTGCGCGCCCTCGACGCCAAGGTGCTCAAGCGGATGTTGACCGAGGCCAAGGCGGCGGCGGCGAAGGCGGCGAAGAAGCACCTCGTGAAGGTCGAGTGGAGCCCGCTGCTCCACATCACGCCGCGGCTGTTCGACGAGCGGCTGATGGACATCATCCGCGAGGCGGTGACCGAGGTGAGCGGGCGCGCCCCCGAGATCCCGTCGGGACCGCTGCACGACGCGGCCGAGATGGCGGAGGTGGTGCCCACGGCGATGGTGTTCGCGCAGTCGAGCCCGGGCATCTCGCACACGCGGTTCGAGGACACGCCGCGCCCCGCGCTCGACAAGTCGATCCGCGCGTTCCTCATCTCCGTCGAGCGCACGGTGGCGATGCTCGCGGCCGAGCCGGTGCGTCGCCCTGCCCAGAAGCGCCGCCGCGCATGAAGCGCCACGCCCCCGCGACCGAGCGCAACCGCGAGCCGATCCGCGAGGTGCTCGCGCGCGTGCTGCCGCGCACCGGGACGGTCCTCGAGATCGCGGCAGGCAGCGGCGAGCACGCGGTGTACTTCGCGCGCGCGTTCCCGCACCTGACGTGGCAACCGACCGACGCGGATCCGGCGGCGCTCGAGAGCATCGCCGCATGGCGCGACGAGGTCGCGCTGCCCAACCTCGCCGCGCCACTCGCGCTCGACGTCACGCAGCCGTGGCCGGTCGATCACGCCGACGCGATCGTGTGCATCAACATGGTGCACATCGCGCCCTGGGAGGCGGCGCTCGCACTGTTCGCGAACGCGGGCCGCGTGCTCGCGCCGGACGCCCTGCTCTACCTCTACGGGCCGTACAGGTTCGGCGGCGCGACCGCACCCTCGAACGAGGCGTTCGATCAGTCGCTGCGTGCGCGCGATCCGCGGTGGGGCGTCCGCGACGTCGACGACCTGACCGCCGCGGCCGCCGGCCACGGCCTGCGCCTCGTCGACACCGTCGCGATGCCGGCGAACAATCACTCGCTCGTCTTCCGTCGATGACGTTCGCGCACGGCAGCAAGCGCCGCCTGTCGCCGCGCGACCTCGGCCGGTTCCCGAGCGAGGCGCTGTTCGATCGCGTCGCACGCGCGGTGTGCCGCGCGGAGTGCCTGCCGCGCAAGGAGCTGTACGAGAGCTGGGAGGTCGCACGGCGCACGCGGCGGCGCGCACGTGGCGGCCGCATCGTCGAGGTCGCGAGCGGCCACGCGCTGCTCGCACACCTGATGCTGATCCTCGACGACAGCTCGCCCTCCGCCGTCGCGGTCGATCCCCACGCACCGCCGAGCGCCGCCAGGCTCGCCGCCGAGCTCGTCGCCGCCTGGCCGCGGCTCGCCGGGCGCGTCAGCTTCGCGCGCACGCTCGCCGACCTGACGCTGTCCGCCGACGATGTCGTCGTCGCAGCCCACGCGTGCGGCGGCCTCACCGACGACGTGCTCGACGCGGCGATCGCCGCCCGCGCGCGCGTCGCGGTCCTGCCGTGCTGCCACGTCATCGGCCCGTCACCGCTGGCGGGCTGGCTCGACGGGCCGCTCGCCGTCGATGTCGCGCGCGCCCACCGGCTCGAAGCCGCGGGCTACACCGTGCACACGCAGACCATCGACGCCGCCATCACGCCGAAGAACCGCCTGCTGCTCGGTCTGCCGCGCTAACCCTGCCCGAGCAACTCGTGCACGCGCGGCGCGACCTTCGTGCCGATCAGCTCGATGCTGCGCAGGAGCTTTGGATGCTCGAGCGCGCCATTGCTGTACTTGAGATCGAAGCGATCGAGCCGCAGCACCTTCGCGGTCGCCGCGATCTTCTGCGCCACCGTCTCCGGGGAGCCGACGAACAGCGCGCCGGCCGGTCCGGCCTCGCGATCGAACTGCGCGCGCGTCGGCGGTGGCCAGCCGCGCTCCTTTCCGATCCGCGTGCGCATCTCGAGGTAATGCGGCCACAGCTCCTCGCGCGCCTGCTCGTCGGTGTCGGCGACGTGCCCGGGCGAGTGACATCCCACGGGCTTGGTCCCTTGCCCGAATTCGTGCAGGCCGCGGTGATACAGCTCGACGAACGGCGCGAACCGGGCGGGCTCTCCGCCGATGATCGCGAGCATGAGCGAGAACCCATAGTGCGCCGCGCGCACCACGGACTGCGGCGTGCCGCCGACGCCGACCCACGTGGTCAGCAGCCCTCGCTCGATGGGTGGATAGATCTTCTGGTCCTTCAGCGGCGGTCGCGTGCGCCCCTCCCACGTCACCGGCGTCTGCGAGCGCACCGCGGCGAACAGATCGAGCTTCTCCTCGAACAGCTCGTCGTAGGCCTTCAGGTCATAGCCGAACAGCGGGAATGACTCGGTGAACGAGCCGCGTCCCAGGATCACCTCGGCGCGACCGTTCGACAGCGCATCGAGCGTCGAGAACCGCTGGAACACCCGGATCGGATCGTCGGAGCTGAGCACCGTCACGGCCGAGCCGAGCCGGATCTGCTTCGTCCGTGCCGCGATCGCGGCCAGCACCACCTCGGGCGCCGACACCGAGAAGTCATCGCGGTGGTGTTCGCCGACCCCGATGAACGCCAGCCCCACCCGGTCGGCGAGCTCGGCCTGCTCCACGATGTCGCGCATCGCCTGCGCATGCGAGACCAGCTCGCCTCCTGCTCCGCGGGTGCGATCACCAAACGTGTCGAGCCCGATCTCCAGACGTCCCATGCCCGCGGTCTACCACTCCTCCGCAACGCACGTGTCTGCCCCCACGCAACGCTCAATTCCAGCTACCGTGCGCCGGTGGACGCCGCCCTCGTACTCCGCGCCCTCAGGGCACGCGACGACCTCGTCGCCGGGCGCCTGCGCTGCCGCGCGCTCCGCGACCTCATCCTCTCGGTCCCGACCGCCGATCGCGAGACCTTCGTCGACGAGGTGCTCGGCCTCCCCAGCCCACCGCCCGACGAGGTCCTCCCGCGGGGCGCGGTCCCCTACCTGCCGTGCAACGTCGACGATGTCATCGCGGCGCTCTACGCCGTCCCCGTCAGCCCCCACGATCGCTTCGTGGATCTGGGCGCGGGCCTCGGCCGCGTCGCCATCCTCGCTCACCTCCTGACCGGCGCCCGCGCCCACGGCGTCGAGCTCCAGGCTCCGCTCGTCGAGCTCGCGCGCGCCCGCGCCGCCGCGCTCGGACTTCCGGCCGTGACCTTCGCCCACGCCGATGCGGCCGAGGCCGAGCTCGCCGGCACCATGTTCTTTCTCTACGCGCCGTTCAATGGCGACCTATTGCGCCGCGTGCTCGTGCGCCTCGAAGCCGTCGAGCGGCCGTTCGTCATCGCGACCGTCGACCTCGAGCTGCACGGCGCGCCTTGGCTTCGCGCGCGCCCGTTCACGAGCAGCGCCGTGACGATCTACGACGCGCTCGCGGCTTGATGCGCCGAGTAGCTGCTGTGGAGCCCGCTCGGCTTCGAACGTCCGAGGGACTCGGGCCAGGTTCTCAGTATGCTCCCGCGACCACCTCCTGGCAGACCGCGAGCGCTGTGACCGGTGACGGAGCTGTGGCCGGCGCCATGGCGCCCAACGCTCTCGAGTTCGCCGCCCCCAGCTCCTTGGACAAACCTTCGGTTTGCCCACACCGCTCACAGCACCGCTGCTACCAGCTCCCTGAACTTTTTCTTCGGTTTTCGGATCCCGACCACACGCGTCGAGGAGACGTTGTCGCCGTTCGTCAGTTGGCCCTGGCCGGACGCCCTTGGCCTGGCCGAGAAGGTGACGTCTGCGCGCTCGGCACCTCGTGGCCGTCGATGAGCCCGTACATGCGCCAGCCCGTCGAGAGCAGCCAGGTTCGAGGTAACCACACGAACATCGACAGATAGCCCGCGGGGACGGACCACATGGTCAGCCGTCCCTCGAGCTGCTGCCAACCATTGAACAGGCACCCGGTCGAGTACGGATCGACCAGCCAGGTTCTCGCCTTCGGGCCGCCATCCTCGCCGTGCTTGCGCCAGTTGTTCAGCACGTACGCCAGCGCGTGCCGCGCCCTCCGCCGCGACGTCAGGATCTCGACGTGATAGCGCTCGCTGAACACGCGCCCGCGCCGCCGCTCACCACGTTCCTTCGTGATCGCTGCATTGATCTGCTTGGCGGCAGAGATCGTGAATCCCTGCATCCCCCGCGCGAGCGCCAGCTTCTGCTGAGCCTCCACTAGCAGGTGCACGTGCGTGCGCTGGATCGAGAGGTGAACGATCCGGAACGCCTCGCTGTTCCGCGCCGCGACGAGCGTCGCCTCGCGAATCGCGTGATAGAGCGCCCGCCGCCGCAGCGTCCCCACCGACTTGTCGACGCGAAGCACGACATGCAGCGGCTCGCTTGCCTTGAAGCTCTTCCGCCGAGCGTGCGGCGCCCCCGCATACGGCTTCCTCGGCCGGCCTGGCTTGCGGCGCTTGCCACCTCCGCGTGCCGCCGTCCTGCTCGCGGCACCTGTGCCCCGGAGCCGCGTCCCCGTCGCGTTCAGCATGTCGAGCTGAACATGCCGCTTCCTCACCCTCACCATGTTCCATACCTACATCACTCACGCGACCATGGTCCACTAGTTTTAGCAGATATTTTTCTGCAGCGCCACTACGGCGTCGTTGGAGGTCTCCGGCGGCGCTGTAACGAGGAACCAACAAGAGAGAAATCAGGGGCTGGTAGCAGCGGTGCTGTGAGCGGTGTGGGCAAACCGAAGGTTTGTCCAAGGAGCTGTGGGCGGCGAACCCGAGAGCGCTCTAGCGACGGTGCCGGCCACAGCTCCGCCACCGGTCACAGCGCCCGTGGTCTCCCGGGAGATCGAGTCCGGGAAGATCCGACCTGCGGCGCGCGGCCGGTGGAGTCCACGCTGAAGGAGCAACAGGAATCGGCGCGGCTGATGGAGGCGGTGCGGCGCGTGCCGCTGAATCAGCGCCAGGTCGTGGTGCTGACGCTGGCCGCCCGCCGCGCCCGCGCAGCCGTCGCGCTTGCGTTGGAAAGGTGTTCGGCAAGCGAGCGCGCGGACTTCCGGCGCAGCGAACCTCCCCATTTCGTCATGCCGGCGTGGTCCGGCCTCGGCGACGCGAGCGCGGCAGCCCTCCGTGGTTCGCGCGCCTCTCCTACAGCATCTTGGCCAGGTAGATCGCCGTCTCGCCGGGCATGTATGCGCCGTAGTAGAGGCGGTCAGCCCCGCACAGGTCGTAGCCGAGGCGCGTGTAGGCGGTGATGCCGGGAACGTTGACGTTGCTGGTCTCGAGCCAGACGTGGGTCGCGCCGACCTCACGGCCGTAGTCCTCGACGCGCTCGAGGAGGCCGCGCCCGACCCCGCGGCGGCGCCACGGAGGCGAGATGTACAAGAACCACAGGATGAGCCGTGCGTGCCAGGGCTCGTACTCGACGGTCGCGAAGCCCTGGATGCCGTCGTCCTCGGCGACCCAGCCGGTGTCCCAGCGGGCCCAGCCGGCGAACACCTCCGCGATGGAGTAGCGCTTCACGAGCGGACGCTCGAGGGCGCGCTCGACGAGCTCGATGCGGCGCGGCGTGGTGACGAGGTCGTAGACGGTGGAGGTCTCGAAGCTGGTGTCGATCGCCTCGACGGCGCGACGGTCGGTGGCGCGATCGAGCTCGCGAAAGGTGATCGGCATCGGGGCGAGTATGACCGCGGGAACCGATGCGCGGGATCGGTGTCGGAGCCCGCGATGCGAGCCATGATCGCTGCGTCGGTCCTCGTGGTTTGTGCAGCTTGCGCCGCGAGCGCTCCGACCAAGCCGGCACCGAGGCCTCCGTCTCCGAGTGCGACACGGAAGCCGCCGCCCGCGCCCGCGCCGCGCATGTGGTCGAGCACGCGGATCGTCGCGCTCGATGACGGCGCGCTCGTGATCGACGAGGACAGCGGCATGCTGGTCCGGACCGATGTCGAGGGCCGGCCGGTCTCCGAGGTCGCGATCGGCCGCAGCGCCGGGCAGCTCGCGTTCGACGAGCGAAGGAAGCGCGCGTACGTCGCGGATCGGATGGGCGATCGGCTCGTCGTCGTCGACGTCGGCGCGGCGCTGCAGATCGTGCAGGCGTGGCCGACCGCCGCCGAGCCGTATGGGGTCGGGTTATCGCCGGACGGCTCGCTCGTCGTCGTGGGGATGATCGCCGACCGCGTGCTGGTTGGATATGACGCGGCGAACGGCCACGAGCGCTATCGCATCCCGCTGTCGCCCGAGCCGCGATCCGTGGTCGTGTCGCCGGATGGCAAGCGCGCGCTGGTCGCGTCCGCGCGCATGGGCGTGCTCGACGACGTCGCGCTCGATCAGTCGCGGCCGTCGTCGACGATCGCGTTCGATCTCGCGTGCGATGACTGCGCGGTGGGAACGGCGTATGCGCGCGGCGGAGGCGCGATCACGTTCCTCGACGCGCAGCGCGCGGTGGTCTCGTTCCAGCGCGCGGTTCCGGAGGCGCTCGGCCAGCGCGCCGTGAGCCGCTACGGCGGCGGCAGGCTGACGCCGGTGACGCAGCACCTCGCGTTCCTGTCGTTCGGCGAGACCACGGGGCAGGTCGTCGGTCAGATCGTCGCGAACGATCCGCGCGCGATCGCGTGGGATGCGGCGCGCGATGCGCTGTACGTCGCCGGGCGGGCGTCGGGGACGATCCTCCGGCTCGCCAGCCTGTCGCACAGCACGCTCGACGAGATCGGACACTCCGCCCAGTCGTTCGAGGTCACGGGCTCGGAGATCTGTGGGCCTGACGGGATCGCGCTGTCGACGAAGGGCACGGTCTACCTCTGGTGCTCGCTGTCACGGCGAGTCGTGCACGTACGCGAGACCGGCATGGCCGAGGGGCCGGCCGTGGCCGCATCTGCGCTCGCGCCCGACGAGCACCTGGGGATGGTGCTGTTCCACGCGACCAGTCGAGCGATCAACACGGACCATGCCCTCGCCTGCTCGACGTGTCACATCGACGGCCGCACCGACGGGCTGAGCTGGAAGATCGGTCACAACACGCTGCAGACGCCGCTGCTCACGGGGCGCCTCGCCGACACCGCGCCGTACAAGTGGGACGCGCACGACGCGACGCTCGGCCGCAGCATCGCGAGCACGATCGGCCGCCTCGGCGGCATCGGGCTGTCGGTGGCGGAGACCGACGCGCTCGTCACCTACCTCGAGCGTCTGCCGGCGCCCCGCAAGCCCACGCTCGACGCGGCCGCCGTCGAGCGCGGCAAGCGCGTGTTCGAAGGCGCCGCCGGCTGCACCGAGTGTCATGGCGGCCCGCGGTTCACCGATCGCGAGCTTCATCGCTTCAAGCGCAGCACGCTCGATCGCGCCGACACCCCGAGCCTGATCGGCCTCGCCGCGAGCGCGCCCTACTACCACGACGGGAGCGCCGCCACGCTCGACGCGCTCGTCCGCGGCGACGGTCACGTGAAGATGACGGACTTCACCACGCTCGCCGCAGCCGACCGCGCCGACCTCGTCGAGTATCTGCGGTCGCTGTAGCTACGGCGCGATCAGCCGGTACCCGGTGCACGTCGCGTCGGAGACATACTCGACGCCCGGCGCGGGCCCGAACGGCATCGGCTCCTTGAAGTCCGGGTGATAGCAGTCGAGCACGTCGAGCTTCTTCGCTCTGGTGTCGTTGCACTTCGTGCTCAGCGCCCGCTTCGCGCGCTTGCAGTCGAGCGCGAGCTTCGCGGTCCCCGTCGAGACGTCGAGCGCGAGGGATGCTCCATCGGTCGCTGTGCCGCGGTAGCGCGCGAGGCCTTGCGCGCTCTGCACCTCGAGCAAGGCCGCGCCCTCGGCGAACTGCAACGTCCAGGTCTCCGTGCGCTGCGCCGTCGCGTAGCGGAACACCCACGCCGGAGCGTTCGTGACGGTCTCGGGCACGCCCGCGTCCGGGGCTGCATCGGGCACCGCCGCGTCGATCGCGACGGGCTCGACGACCGGCTGCGCGGGCGCCGGCGCGGCAGAGCTACAGGCCGCGAGCGCGAACGCCGCGCCCCACTTCACGAGCCTGCCTCGATCGGGACGAGGCGCACGAGCTCGTCGGCGAGCGCCGCGCTCTCGCCCTGATCGGTGAGCCGCGCACGGATCAGCGCATTCGCGCACTGCCCCGCGCGGAACCGCCCGCCCTTGGGCACCACGGCGACATCGCGGCGCTGTGCGCGATCGTGGCGCACGCGCACCTCGATCGAGCCGATCGCCGACTCCAGCCGCGCGAGCGCGCCGTCTGCGATCCCGTGCGCCGCATCGGGATGGACCGTGACCACGAGCGGCCCCTCGAGCGGCCGGGCCCATTGCGAGGCCTGCGCGCGCTCCGTCGAGAGCGACAGCAGGAACAGCGGGAGCTCCGGCGTCGGCACCGCTGGCGCCGGCGGCACCTCGGTCATCAGGTTGACCCGCCCGGTCGGCGTGGCGAACGTGCGGCCCTCGAACGCGATCGGCCCCGCGAACGGATGCTCCATCGGCCCTTGCTCCTCGAGCCGCTCGAGCGTGATGCCGTGCGCTTCGAGCGGCTTCAGGATCCGCCGCTTCCACGCGCGCGCATCGCCGGCCACCGCGTCCGCGAGCCCGACGCGCGCCGCGAGCGCCTGGATGATCTCGAGATCCGAGCGCACGCCCTCGGGCGGCGGCGTCACGGGGCGCGACACGCCGACGTAGTGATGACCGTAGGAGCCGAGCACGTCGTCGTCCTCGAGCAGCGTGGTCGTCGGCAGCACCACGTGCGCGCGCTCCGCCGTGTCGGTGAGGAACGAATCGACCACGACCACCAGCTCGCGCGTCTCGAGCGCGTGCGCGATCGTCGACGACTCCGGCAGCATCGCGACCGGATTTGCCGCCGTGATCCACACCGCGCGGATCGGAGGATCCTTCGCC
>Ga0247823_10003197_pt1 | contig 13348 bp, 15 predicted proteins | sample 13C_PalmiticAcid_2_FD_192426 | JGI IMG/M metagenome (GOLD analysis project Ga0247823, IMG submission 192426) | Soil microbial communities from agricultural site in Penn Yan, New York, United States - 13C_PalmiticAcid_Day30 | ecosystem: Environmental > Terrestrial > Soil > Agricultural land...
GTGCGAAGGGCGGGGATTGATAGTGGAGGCCGCGAAGGGTTCCGGTGTGTGTCGAACAGGACATATTATTCTGAACAAAATCAATATCGATGCCAAGGCTGAATAATCCCTACGGTTCCGAGTCTCAGCGCAGAACCCCCGATGATCGCGGGCGCCTGTGCGACGTCGCCGTGGACATCCGCCTTACTCGGTGAGCCGCGATCTGGCCCTTGTCAAAGGCGAGACATTGCCGTCGGGAACGCTCGACCTGAAAGGCGACATCGAACGCTTCGAGGCGGCGGGCGTCGGGCGAGTGGCAACGATCGACGGAACGTTAAAGCTTCAGGTAAGTCGCGCCGCCGGCGATGAGCCACGCGTGGTCGATGGCGAGATCATGGCGAAGACTCGCGTCCGCCTCGAAGGCTCCAACTACGCCGACGGTACGCTCGAGATGCGCGACATGCGCTATTATAGCGGGCACGGCGAAGCCAAGGCGCAACTGACAATCGAAAAGGCCCAGTATATTCTTCGCACCCCGGGCGGTTCGAAAAGCGAGGACAATACGTTCGCTCGGGTCAAGATCAACCTGCGCCCTGCCGACCTTGCCGTCTCGCTCCGCAAACCGATCGTGCTCGGACCGTTCGAGGTCGAGGCCTTTCATTCGCAATGGGCGATCGACCCCTTCTCAAGCCCGTTCCAGTTGAACATTGCCATTCCCAAGCATGAGCTGATCTACGCGCCGATCGAGGAGAAGGTGACCGGAAGCACGCTTTGTGCGCCGAAGGTGAACCTTTCAGAACAATTGCGGGTGGTGAGCGGGACGATCAATATCGCTGCGTCGAGCACGGGGGGCAAGGTTTCGGTCCGAGACCTGACGTCGGACGGCCCCGTCGACGCAGATGTCGATGATCGCGGCTGCTCCGAAGTGGCAGCACTCATCTGCGGTGTCGTCGGATCATTGGGCGGCCCCCTCGGCTCTGCCGCGCTTGCCGCGATCTGCAGCGGCAAGGTCGAAGAAGCCGAGGCCGATATGGAGCAGACGATCCGGACGATGTCGACTGAGGAAGTTACGAAATTCCGTTACGACTTTGGCTGGTAGGGCGGCGCGGGGCACGATCGTCCCCGGGAGGGCGATCGCTGCCGAACGGCGAGTCAAAGGAGGCAGGATGTTGGCAAGAAACTCCGATTGGCGGGTTAGGCCAACCATAAAAATGGTTACATAATCCTTGCCCGATCCTCACTCTCCCATTTTTCTACATTCGACCACCGCAAGCCGCCCCGGTGCACGACCGGGGCAGCCCGCGGGCGCTGTTACCTGATGGTAACGAGCGACGGTGCGGCGAGCGCCGCCACGACGGCGCCGACGATCAAGAACAATACGATATAAACGATGATCACGACCACAGTGTAGCCGAGCGCCTTGTCCTGCGGCGCCTTCATCAACACCGGCAGGCCCAGATACAGAAGATAAAGGCCGTAGAGAGCGAACAAGAGGCCGATGACGGCGAGCGCGGGCAAAATCCCGAAAACACCTCCGACCCAGCCGGCGGTCGCCGAATAGGCCGCGACCTTCAGCGCCTGGACCTGATCCTTTTGCCCACCAAAATTCGGTGCGAGGCCGTCGATGACCAGCGCGAGGATGAAGATCGTCGCCAGCGACAGACCGTAAGAGACGATAGCCGACACAAGCGCACCTGCGAGCGGCGGGTGGTAGGTCACACCGAGCATGGTGAAGCCGAAAACCTGCCCGCCGATAAATCCGGCGAGGGGGCCGATCGCCGCCAGCACCAGCACATAGGGCACATATATCGATTGCACCGTCGCCGGCTCTGCGGCGATGACGGGCCACGTCTCCTTCGGCTTGAGAAGGATGTCCTTCGCCCGCTGGACAATGCCCGAGGCCGGGCCAGAGATATTGGGTGGTAAGTCCGTCATACTACGTCTCCCCTAATCGTGCGGCCCACAACCCGAATGAGATATGCAAAAGCCAGAAGGGCATTTTAGCCCGCATCGCCAATGCATCTGTAACCTCGATCACAGCCCGATTCGGCAAACCACAGCAGGATTGGAATGTAACGGACTTGAAACGTGCGTAAACCGCCATAGATTGATCCTATGACGCCCGAATCCAATTCCGAACTTCCCGCCTCTGTTGCTGCCCCGCTGATCGGTCGCGCGCGCTTTGCGCCGGGCGATATAGTGCGCCACCGCATGTTCGACTTTCGCGGCGTCGTGTTCGACATCGACCCTGTCTTTGCGAACAGCGACGAATGGTATGAAGCCATCCCTGAAGACATCCGTCCGGCGAAGGAGCAGCCTTATTACCATCTGCTCGCCGAGAACGGCGATTCATCGTACATCGCCTATGTCAGCCAGCAGAATCTGGTCGCCGACGGCGACGGCGGGCCGATCGACCATCCGCAGATTGATGCAATGTTCGATGGACTCGACCACGGCCGCTACCGCGTCCGCGCCATCCACCGTCATTGAGAGCATTCAGGCTTTCAATTTCCAACCCGAGGCAAGCAGACGGTACGTCAGCAGGCCCAGCCCGACATTCACGCCGATCAGCACGAGCGCTGCGGTCAGCACCGGATTGGCAATCGTCGAATCGACCGTGCCGATAAAGCCGTAGCGGAAGCCCATGATCGCATAATAGACCGGGTTTCCGTGCGCGATCGTCTGGAACCACGGCGCGAGCCTGTCGACCGAGTAGAAGGTTCCCGAAAGCAGCGCGAGCGGGGTGACCACGAAATTCGTCACCGCCGCGGCATGGTCGAACTTCTCTGCCCAGACCGAGGTGATGAGGCCGAGGAACCCCAGCATCGAAGCGCCGAGCACACCGAAAACGGCGACCGCCCAGAGATGATCGGGCATCACATGCACTCCGGGCCAGAGCAGCATCGCGAGCCACAGCGCCATACCGACAAGAATCGATCGCGTGATCGCCGCGCCAACGAGCGCGATGATCAATTCGCCGACGGCGAGCGGCGGCATCAGATAGTCGACGATCGTGCCCTGGATCTTGCCGACGAGCAGCGAAAAGCTCGAATTGGCGAAGCTGTTCTGCAACATCGCCATCATGATGAGCCCCGGCGCGATGAAATCGGCGAAGGGAACGCCGATGACCGTCCGCCCGGCACCGCCCAGCGCGACGGTGAAAATGACGAGGAACAGGAGCGTGGTAATCGCCGGCGCCCAGATTGTTTGCAGCTGGACCTTGAAAAACCGGCGCACCTCCTTGACATATAGCGCGTGCATGCCGGGCACGTTCAGCGTTCGAATATGGGGAACGCCGGGTTCGGCAAAACTTGGAGTCGCGGCGGAATTTGTCGAGTCGGGGCGCGAAATTTGGGGCTGGTCGTTCATGGCGTTCTCGCCTATCGCCTCCCCGATCTTACCGCAAGCTGGGCAACGACGGATGCCGGTCCCGAAAGGATCGACAAACGCGGATCGTCTGACCGCCCGCCGCGTGAATGATAAGGAATAGAATATGTCATGGACCGACGAGCGCATCGAAAGCCTGCGCACCATGTGGGAAAAGGGGCTGACCGCCAGCCAGATCGCCGATGAACTCGGCGGCGTCAGCCGCAATGCGGTAATCGGCAAGGCGCATCGCCTCGGCCTCAAATCGCGCCCCTCACCCGTCAAGGCGACCGAAAAGGTGGCGAAGCCCGTCAAGGCCGCGGCACCAGCCGCGCCGAAACCCGCCGCGCCTGTTTCCGCGCCGCGCGCCGCCGCACCCGTGGCGCCGCGCCCTGTCGCCCCCGCCCCGAAACTCGATGCCAAAACGGTCGTCGACACGCCGAACGCCGACGGCGGATTGGGTGACTCCACGCCCAAAGCCGATTCCCCGCGGATCGTTTCGATCGGCCCCGGCGGGTTCATCCGTCAGGGACCTGGCGACCAGCAGGCGCCGATCCCGCCCGCACCGCCGCGCCGCCTGGTGCCCGCGAAGCCGAGCCCCGAGATTGCCGACAAGACGACCTTGCTCGACCTCAACGACCGCATCTGCCGCTGGCCGATGGGGCACCCGGGCGAGCCCGATTTCCACTTCTGCGGTGAAGCCGTGAATCCCGGCTTCCCTTATTGCGTCGAGCATTGTGGCCGCGCCTATCAGGCGCAGCTGCCGCGCGGCACGCGTCGTCCGCCCCCGCCCCCGCCGTTCGGTGGCCCCCGAGTTCGTTAAGACGTCCGGTGAGGCCCTTCGGGCAGGAATTTGAATTCGCGCGCGCGCTCGGCCTGCAAATGGTCGAGCGCGGCGACGGACGCTGTACGATGGCGATCGACATCGATCCCCATAAACATTTCAGCCCGCAAGGCGCCGCGCACGGCGGCGTCGCCTATTCGCTCGCCGACACGGCCATGGGCGGCGCGCTGACCAGCGTGCTCGCCGACGACCAGTGGTGTGCGACGCTGGAAATCAAGTTCAACTATCATGTTCGCGTCGGAGAAGGCCGGCTGACGTGCGAGGCCGAGGTGCTTCACCGCGGCAAGCGTGTCGCGAACATCGACGCCCGCCTTTATCAGGACGGCCGTCTCGTCAGCAGCGCGAACGGCAATTTTGCGATCTTCGCCGCGCCGCACGCGCGCCAGACATAGGTAAGGCGCCGGATCGCAACGACCCGGCGCCTCCCTTTCCGCTCCCAAGAGGTCAGAAGCGGTAACTGATCGCGCCCCGCACGCTATGCGTACGGAAATGGGCGTTACTGCGCTGAATGTCCGTCCCGCCGCCATTCAGCAGGAACGGATTGGTCGGCGGCGCGGTGCCGGCGCCGACGTTGACGACATAATCCTTGTCCTTGATGTCGGTGTAGAGATACTCGAGGCCGACGGAGATATTGTTCGTGACCATGACTTCGGCGCCGCCGCCAGCGGTATAGCCCCAGCCATTGGTCTTGCCATTGTCGGCAAAGCTGTTCGCGGTGTTGCTCGTCGTGAATTTGTTGTCGAGGCGTGCATAAGCGCCGCCGCCCGTCACATAGAAAAGCGCGCCGCCCCCGGGGGTATAACCGGCCCGCAGGCGGGCATTCGCCTGATAGTCGGCTTCCCGGCTCATCGTGTAACTTGCGGGCGTGGTCGAAAAGCCGCTGACACTGTCGCGCGCGACGCTGTGACCGCCTTCGACGACTGCGCCGAGCACAAAATTGCCCATGCGGCGATCATAGCCAAGACGGCCGAAGAATTCGGCGCCATCCTTGTCGTTGCGGCAACCGCTGTTCGCGGTTCCGGTTGCGGCGCCGTTGCAAAAGCCCGGCGTGAAGGCATCGGTGCCGCCGGCAGTATTGACCGGGTCGCCATAGGTGCCGTCGCGGTTGGTGTCGAAGATCAGCGTTTCGCCGCGATCGCTTCCCTGAAGCGACGCACCGCCGCCGACGGAGATGTACGGGCCGTTGAAGTCCTGCGACGGATCGCGATCCTGCGCGAGCGCCGGAACGGCGAGCAAAGGGGCCGCCGAAATGGCGAGGAGAGCTGCGAATTTCATTGTTATTACTCCACTTTTTGGTGACTTTGCAGTCGCCCCCTCAACCCGGGGCTTTTGACCAAAGTTCCGCCGGGTGCCCGAAATGCGACGAGCCGAGCCTCAGCCGGGGCACATGTCCCGCACCAAAAACCGCGCTTGCCAGCGCCCTTCCCGCCCCCTTATAGCCAGTGCATGAGTCACGATTTGTTCGACAGCAACCAGCCCGCGACCGACAGCTACAACGCCTCGCAGATCGAGGTGCTGGAAGGGCTGGAACCCGTCCGCCGGCGCCCCGGCATGTATATCGGCGGCACCGACGAACGCGCACTCCATCACCTCGCCGCCGAAGTCATCGACAACAGCATGGACGAAGCGGTTGCGGGCCACGCAACGCGGATCGAGATCGAGCTCGACGTCGGCAACCGGCTGACCGTCGTCGACAATGGCCGCGGCATGCCAGTTGATCCGCACCCGAAATTTCCGGGCAAATCGGCGCTCGAGGTCATCATGACCATGCTCCACTCGGGCGGCAAGTTCGAGGGCAAAGCCTATGCGACCTCAGGCGGCCTGCACGGCGTCGGGGTCAGCGTCGTCAACGCGCTGTCGATCGAAACAGAAATCGAAGTAGCGCGAAGCAAGCAACTGTATCGCCAGCGCTTTTCGCGCGGTACACCGCTCGGCGGGCTGGAAGAGCTCGGACCGACGCCCAACCGGCGCGGGACGAGCGTCAGTTTCGTCCCCGATCCGGAAATCTTCGGCGATCATGGCCGGTTCAAGCCGCAGCGCCTGTATCGCATGGCGCGCTCGAAGGCCTATCTGTTCGCCGGCGTCGAAATCCGCTGGAAATGCGCGCCCGAGTTGATCGGAGACGATACCCCTGCCGAAGCGACTTTCCAGTTCCCCGGTGGCCTCGCCGATCACCTGAAGGAACAGATCGGCACGCGCGAATGCGCGACCGCCGAGCCCTTCGTCGGACGCCAGGAGTTTCCGGGCGAACAGGGGCGCGCCGAATGGGCGATCGCCTGGCCTTTGTGGTCGGACGGATCTTACAGCTGGTATTGCAACACCATCCCGACCCCCGCTGGCGGAACGCATGAAGCGGGTCTGCGCTCGGCGCTGACCAAGGGCCTGCGCGCCTTTGGAGAGTTGATAGGACAGAAGAAAGCCACGCAGATCACCGCCGAGGATGTGTTCAACGGCGGTGAGATGATGCTCTCGGTATTCATCCGCGAGCCGCAATTCCAGAGCCAGACGAAGGACCGGCTTTCAAGCCCCGAGGCGGCACGCTTCACCGAAAACGCCGTGCGCGATCATTTCGATCATTTCCTGTCTGACAATATGGATCGCGGCCGCGCGCTCTTGGGCCTCGTCCTTGACCGGATGGACGAGCGGCTGAAGCGCAAGGCCGAGCGCGAGGTCAAACGCAAGACCGCGACCAGCGGCCGCAAGCTCCGCCTGCCCGGCAAGCTGACGGACTGTGCGAATGACGGCCCCGAAGGTACGGAATTATTTATCGTCGAAGGCGACAGCGCTGGCGGTAGCGCCAAGCAGGCGCGCGACCGCAAAACGCAGGCAATCCTGCCGATCCGCGGCAAGATTTTGAACGTCGCGAGCGCCAGCGCCGACAAGATTCGCGCCAATCAGGAAATCGCCGATCTCGCGCTCGCGCTCGGCTGCGGGATGCGCAAGGATTGCGACGCCGACCGGCTGCGCTACGAGAAAATCGTGATCATGACGGATGCCGACGTCGACGGCGCGCATATCGCGACCTTGCTGATGACCTTCTTTTTTCAGGAAATGCCCGACATCGTGCGGCGCGGTCACGTCTATCTGGCGCAGCCGCCGCTCTATCGCATCACGTCGGGCAATACCTCGGTCTATGCCCGCGACGATGCGCACCGTGCCGAGATCGAGGCGACGCAGTTCAAGGGCAAGAAGGTCGACGTCGGCCGTTTCAAGGGCCTCGGCGAAATGAACCCGAACCAGCTCAAGGAAACGACGATGGACCCGGCGACGCGCTCGATGCTGCGCGTGACGCTGCCGCAGGAATATGAAGAGCGGCATCTGGTCAAGGATCTGGTAGACCGGCTGATGGGCAAGCATCCCGAACATCGCTTTCAGTTCATCCAGGCCAATGCGGCGACGCTCGACGAGGCGGCGATCGACGCCTGACAAAAATCTCGCCCCTTCCTGTCAGAAAGCCGCACCGCGGCCGACTAAATAGCCAGACGACGATAGTTGCTGGAGATTTCGGGTGACCGAAGCCGAACAGGATCAGGCATTTTCCGACGCGATCGCGCGCTTTGGCGACGCAATCGCCCGCATGGCGCGCGGCTATGAGGCCGACGCCGACCTGCGCCGCGACCTCGAACAGGATATTCAGGTCGCGCTGTGGCAAAGCCTCGCCGGCTTCGACGGGCGCTGCGCGCTCGGCACATGGGTATGGCGCGTCGCGCATAACCGCGCGACTTCGCACATTATCGCGCGTCGGCGCCACACACAGCGCCACTGGTCAAACATCGAAGACGTTGATCTTGCCGCGGACGACCCGACGCCGTTCGAGCGTGCGACGAGCGAACAGGCGACGGCGCTGATCCTGTCGATTATCGATCGCCTCGACCCGCCTGACCGGCAGATATTGCTGCTCTATCTCGAAGGCGTCGCAGCGGCGGAGACCGGCGAGATCACCGGCGTCTCGCCCGAAGTCGTCGCAACCAAGATCCACCGTTTTAAGACCATGCTGACGCGCCGCTTTGCCCGAACGGGAGACGCATTATGACCAGCCCGAATGACGACAGCGTGCACAGCGTGTGGCGGCAGGGTGGCGATGCTCTGAAACCCCTGCCGCTCGCCGAGATCAAATCGCGCGCGCGGGTTTTCGACCGCGCGATCGGCAAGCGCAACCGTCGCGAATATTTCGCGGCCGCCTTCGTCACCCTCATCTTCGGCCTCTACGCGCTGATCCTGCCCGACATGCTGCTCAAGATCGGCAGTCTGCTCGTGATCGCCGGCGGCTTCGTCATGGTGTGGCAGTTGTCACGCCGCACATCGCGGCCCGATCCCGGGGCGGAGGCGGCTGACGTGCGCGCCTATTATCGCGCGCGGCTCGTTACCGAGGAGCGAATGCTGGCGCGCGTCGGCCTATGGTATATTGGCCCGCTGATCCCCGGTCTCGCGCTGTTCATGGCCGGCCTCGCCGGTCAGTTTGACAGCGCACTCGGTTTCGCGGCCTTCGCGGCCATTCCGGCGCTCGTGATCCTCGGCATCTGGTTGCTCAATCGCCACGCCGCCGACAAACTCCGCCAACAGATCGCCCGGCTCGATAACGGGCCAGAAGGAGAGTGGAAATGACCCGTTTGCTCGCATCGGCTGCGATCGCGGCGGCCATCGCGCTCGGCGCGCCGTCGGCGACGCTCGCGCTCCAGTCGCCCGCGCCGGCACCTGCGGCCGACAGCGCGTTCGACAAACGCGCGGCACAGCTTGTCGACCTGCTGAACGGCAAGATCGCCTTTGCCGATTATTTCGATCCATCATTCCAGCAGGCCATCCCCGAGGCGCAGTTCAAGACGTTCACCACCAGCTTGATCGCGCAATATGGCACGCCGGTCGCCATCGACAGGGCGACTTCGACCAGCGGCCGTTCGGGAACGGTCCTGCTGCGCTTCGAAAGGGGTGTGGCAACCGTCCTGCTGGATGTCGGCGTAGCGGTCGACGAGCGTGTCACGGGATTGCGCGTGACGGGCGTCGCCGTGGCGAACGACAGCTTCGGCAAGGTCGCAGCCGAAATCGCCGCGCTGCCGGGACAGACAGGCTTTCTTGTCGCCGAACTGGGCGACTCCGGCATCCGGCCCCTCGCCTCGGCCAATGCGGACCGGCAATTCGCGGTCGGATCGACGATCAAGCTCTACATCCTCGACGAACTCGCAGCGCAGGTCACGGTGGGCAAGCGCAAATGGTCCGACGTCGTTCCACTGTCGCATTTCAGCTTTTCGTCGGCGGGCACCGCGAACTGGCCCGCCGAAACGCCGGTGACGCTGCAGACACTCGCCAACTGGATGATCTCAGTCAGCGACAATGGTGCGACCGACACGCTGATCCACCTGATCGGCCGCGCGCCGATCGAGGCGCGGATGCGCGCCGCGGGGCACAGCGACCCATCCCGCAATATCCCGCTTCTCACGACGGTCGAGGCTTTTGCGCTCAAGGGCAATAATTTTGCCGACCTGCGTCCGATCTTCATCAAAAGCGAGGACGCGGCGCAGCGGCGGTTGATCGAAGCCAATCAGGACCGGCTGGTGCTGCAGAATGTCGACGGCGTGAGCTTCATCGACGGCCCGCGCTTCATCGACAGCCTCGAATGGTTCGCCAGCCCGAACGATATTGCGCGGCTGATGGTTGACCTCCGCGCCCATCGTTCGGAAACGCTGCTCGCCGCGATGGCGATCAACAACGGGGTCGGTCCCGTTGCCGCGGCAGATTGGCAATATCTCGGTTACAAGGGCGGTTCGGAAAATGGCGTTTTGTCGATGAGCCTGCTTGGCCAGCGCAAATCGGACGAAAAATGGTTCGTTATCACGGCGAGCTGGAACAACCCCGCTGCCAACGTCGATACCGGCCCCTTGATCGGCCTCGTCACGCGCCTGCTCGGGATCGCCGGAAAGGCCGCTTCCTGAGCCAGCTACCGGTCAGGCGCGCGGCATTTCCCGCAATGCATGCCCGGCGTGAAGCACAAGCGCCAGACAAGCTGCAAGCAGAACGGCGTCCTTGAAGAGGAATTGCGCGGTAGACCCCATGAACGGAAAACCATAGCCTTTCTCCCACAAGGCCGCCCCAAAGCTGAAGCTGAGCGTTACGCAAAAAGTCGCCATGCCCATCAAACCGCCGAGCAGGCCGGCACGATGCGACCATGCGCCCAGCGCAATCAGCACGCCCGTCGACAATTCAATCGTCCCGATAACATTGCTCGTACCCTGAACGCCTATCAGCGGGTACATCCACGCGAACAGCGGATAGTGCATGGCCGTGCGCGCGACACCTTCGGCTTCATAAGCCGCAAATTTTGCGATCCCGAACAGCGCAAAGATGAAAACCAGCGACCAGCGAATAGCGCCGACGGCGAGAGTCCGAGCCGGCAGCTTGTCGAGAATTTTATACATGGATCCCCCTGAATGACTATTCTGGGGGTATTCGCGGGCAATCCCGGCTCGGTTACATCAGGCTGCCGTCAGCGCCGCCACCAGCGCCTTGACCTTCGCCTGCCGCCACTGCGGCGTTGGAGCCACGAGCCAGTAGCCGCGTTTCACCGCAACGGTTTCACCCACCTGGCGGACACGTCCCGCTGCGATGTCGGCTGCAGCGAGCATCGCGGGGACATTCGCCTGCCCCAGTCCGTTAGCGGCCGCGTCGATCGCGAGCCCGGCATCGCCCAGCCGCAACGCGGGTTCGCCGTCAGCCACAGGGCAGCCCGGCCACGCGATACGCGTGTCGCTGTTGCTGCCCGGACCTGCGACGGTGACCATCAGTGCATCGGCGAGGGCCACTCCTTCATGTTCGCCCGCGCCGTCCGTCCAAAAAATCGCCAGATCGAGGTTTGCCTCGGTAAAATCGATCCCGCTGTCGGCCGACACCAGCGTGAAGCGCACATCGGGTGCCTGCTGGCTGTAGCGTGCGAGCCGCGGAGCGAGCCACTTGGCGGTGAGGTCGCGCGGGGCGGCGATCGTGAGCGACTGCGACGATTGTCCTGCCTGCATCGCGCGTACCGACTCTTCGAACTGCAAGAAGCCCTGCCGCAGTGCGTCGAGCCCCGCATCGGCCTCGCCTGTAAGCTCAAGCCCTTTGGGCGTGCGGCGGAACAGCACGACGCCGAGCATATCCTCAAGCGCGCGGATCTGCTGACCGACGGCGGCAGGTGTGACCGCCAGCTCGTCGGCGGCCCGGGTAAAACTCAAATGTCGGGCAGCGGCGTCGAAAACGCGCAGGGCGTTCAGGGGCAGATGGGTGCGCTTCATGACGCGGTCGCAGGCGCCACGAGCGGGAAATGCGGGATGGCTACGAGCAATTGCGATCCATCGCCGAGTTCCATCGCATAGCTGCCCACCATCGACCCTTCGGGGGTCGGCAAAGGACAGCCCGAGACATAGTCGTACGCGCCGCCGGGGATGATCAGCGGCTGTTCGCCGACGACTCCCTCGCCCTCGACTTCGCTGATCTGGCCGCGCCCGTCGCTGATCCGCCAATGGCGACTGATCAGCTGCACCGCGCCCTCGCCATGATTCTCGACGCGGACATGATAGGCCCAGAACCAGCGGCCAAGCGCCGGATGCGACTGCTCGGGCAGGTAGCTGACGGCCACGCGCACGGTGATCGACCCGGTGGTCGCCGCAAAGGGAAAGAAGGAGTCGATCATCGTGTTCATGGCGTCAGCGTCGCTCAAAGCCCGACGCTGGTCAATGCCTGGTCCAGATCGGCGATCACGTCGCGCGGGTCTTCGAGGCCGATATTGATGCGCAGCATACCCTCGACGACGCCCATGTCGATACGCGCTTCTTCACTCACGCCATAATGCGTCGTCGACCAAGGGTGGCAGCAGAGGCTGCGCGAATCACCGATATTGTTGCTGATGTCGACGAGTTCGAGCGCGTTGAGGAACGCCATCGCCTGTTCGCGGCCGCCATCGAGCACGAAGGAAAAGATCGGGCCGCACGCGCTCGACTGGCTCATCGCCAGATTGTGCTGCGGATGGCTCGCAAGCCCCGGGTGGAGCATGCGTGCAACGCGACCTTCGATCGCCTTGCCGACCGCGAGCGCATTGTCCGACTGGCGCCGCGCGCGCAGGTCGAGCGTTTCAAGGCCCTTCAGCACCACCCAGGCATTGAACGGCGACAGGTTCGGCCCGGTGTTACGCTGGAACGGCAGCAGCACGTCGTTGATGAATTTCCCGGTTCCGCACACCGCGCCCGCGAGAACGCGCCCCTGCCCTTCCATGAGCTTTGTCGCAGAATAGGCGACGACGTCAGCGCCGAAATCCATCGGCCGCTGGAGCACCGCGGTGGCAAAGGCGTTGTCGACCACCGTCGTGATGCCATGCGCCTTCGCGAGACCGCACACATGCTTCATGTCGACGATGTCCATCGTCGGATTGGCGGGGGTTTCGAAGAAGAAGACCTTGGTGTTCGCCTTGATCGCCTTTTCCCACGCATCATTGTCGCGGCCGTCGATGACGGTCGTCTCGATGCCAAAGCGGGGGCAGAGATGGTCGACGAGCCAGCGGCACGACCCGAAGGCCGCCTTCGCGGCGACAATATGATCACCCGCCGAGAGCTGGCAAAGCAAAGCCGTCGTCATCGCGGCCATGCCGGTTGCCTGCGTACGGCACGCCTCGGCGCCTTCCATCAGCGCGATCCGCTCTTCGAGCATCGCGACGGTCGGGTTCTGCAGCCGCGAATAGGTCATGCCCTGTTCTTCGCCGGCAAAGCGCGCGGCGACCTCTTCGGCATTATCATAGGTGTAGCCCGAGGTGAGGAAGAGCGCTTCCGACGTTTCGCCGTGCTCGCTGCGCCATGTGCCGCCGCGCACCGCCTGCGTCGCGGGATGCCAGTTCCTCGTCTTGCTGCGGTCGAAACCCGTCGTTTTTTTCATCACATCTATCCGTTCAAAGCCGAAACAACCGCATCGCCCAATGCCGCCGTTCCCATATTGCCCCCCAGATCCGCACCGCGACACCCGTCGGCGAGCACCTTGGCCACCGCCGCCTCGATCCGCGCCGCGCTCGCCTCGTCGCCGCCCGAGTGGCGCAGCAACATCGCGAGCGACAGGATCATCGCCAGCGGGTTGGCGACGCCCTTGCCCGCGATGTCGGGGGCGCTGCCGTGGATCGGCTCGTACAAGCCTTGTTTGCCCTCGCTC
>Ga0247823_10003199_pt1 | contig 13336 bp, 11 predicted proteins | sample 13C_PalmiticAcid_2_FD_192426 | JGI IMG/M metagenome (GOLD analysis project Ga0247823, IMG submission 192426) | Soil microbial communities from agricultural site in Penn Yan, New York, United States - 13C_PalmiticAcid_Day30 | ecosystem: Environmental > Terrestrial > Soil > Agricultural land...
AGGAAAGATCCCCTGGCGGGGATGACGGGGTCGCGCGCTTCTAGAATGTCGAGGCCACGAGCGCGCGCAGCGCGCTCGTGGCCTCGAACTCATTCACTCCGTCATTGTCATTCCCGAAGGGAATCTTTCCTTCGGCGCGACGGCCGCATGTGGGTCGGTGAGGTGCTGCGGAGCCGACCGCGGCGCCCCCATCTCCACATGCGGCGATGCGTAGCCAAGGAAAGATCCCCTGGCGGGGATGACAGGGTCGCGCGCCTTTGGGATGGGAGGCATCCCCCGTCAGTTCGCTCCCACCGGCAGTGCCGTGAATCCCGACAGCGGATTGCCGTAGTACGCCTCCGACTTCCACGCGTCCTGTCGCCAGGTGCCGTCGGGGCCGCCGGCGATCTTGACGGGGATGATGTAGCGACGTCCGCTCGGCCGGTCTTCGGTGACGGTGTTCTCGACGATCTGCCCATCGGATCCGACCGTGAACTTCATGCTGCGAACGAGCTTGCCGGAGTACAGCAGCTTCATTTCGTACTCGCCGGGATTTTCGTCGACGAAGAAGAGATCATCGCGACCGGCATTCTCGCCGCGCGACGCGAGCACACCGTAGAAGTCCGCGACGAGCAGTCTCCAGGCCGGATCATCCTCGCGCGAGCCCATCGTCAGCAGGTCGACGGGCATCCCGAGATGCGACCAGGTGTCGCTCTTGGTCGAGCCGATCTGCTTGCCGTTGTGAAAGAGATAGGCGGCGAGATCAGGGAAGCGCCACTGGTTCCCGCGGATCCACATGCCCATGTACAACGGCGGACTCGTCTGGCTGTCCTCGCGGTTGAACCACACCGTGCCGATCGGCAGCCGCCAGTCCTGATCGACGTAGTACTCGAACTCGTTCGGCCGCTGCGGGATTCCCACGTGCAACTTCTTGACGGCGAACTTGCCGGTCATGAGCACGTCGTTGCGCCCGGTCAACTCGTTCTTCGCGCGGATCGTGAAGCCGAAGTCGCCGGTGACGAGCGTCGCTAGCTTCTCGAGCGCGTCGCGGTTGCTCGAGCCGGTCTCGACCTTGCCCCAGTATCCGTCGGCAAGCTCCTCGGTGTAGAGGTCATCGGTGAACCACGGCTTGCCATCGGGCATCGTGTACTCCGCCGAGAGCTGTGTGCCGCCTTCGACCGGCCCGACGATCTCGAAGTAGATGCGCGGGACCCAACTCCACGTGTTCCACTCCGGCGACTCGGCGGCCTTGTCGCGCCAGTACGACGACATCCGCCACGTCGTCAAGCGAAGCGTCCGCTTGAGCAGAGTCGGGCCCGCGGCCTGCGACTCGGCGGTCGGGATCGCAATCGACGAAAGCAGAAGAACGAAAACGAGGGCGAGTTGTGTTGTCGGCAGCGGGGAGCGAGTACGGCGCATGATGACTCTCACGGGACAGTGAAAGGGGTCGTTCGTGGGGGGCGGGGTGCGGGCCGGCGAAAGATCGCGCCTGGGAGCGACGATCGCAAGCGTGGGCACGGCCGTGGCGCCACTACTGTAGCGCCACGACCCTCGACTCACCGGACTCGCTCCTCGGTTCCGATCACGAATCCTCCGGAGTCGTAGACTCCCTTCGGTCCTCCACCGCGACGACGGGCTCGACGCCGGTCCCCGAAAAATCCAACCCGTACCAGTCGAGTCGCCGCGTCAGGTACATCACCGCCGCGAGGATCGCGAAGAGTCCGACGCTTCCGAGCAGCAGCGAGTAGTCCTGAAGCTGCAGGAGCACGAAGAGATAGCCGTAGAGCGCGACGAGCACCGCGGCGATCGCGGCGGCGTAGCGCGCACGGTGCAGGACGCTCGCGACGTAGAGCACCACCAGCACCACCGTCGCGCCCGCGGCGACGAGGTACGCCATGCCGAAGGCGACGTATTCCGAGAGCGACAGCAGCAGCAGGTAGAAGATCACGAGCGCGCAGCCGACGAGCAGGTACTGGATCGCGTGCACGCGCATGCCGCCCATGACCTCGATGAGGAAGAACGCGAGGAACGTCAGCCCGATGAACAGCGCGGCGTACTTCACCGAGCGAGTGGTCTGGTGGTAGTTGTCGACGGGCACGAGCAGGCTCACGCCGAACGCATACTGGTCGAGATCGAGCTCGTCGCTGGTGATGATCTGCGGGAAGTTCCGGTTGAGGTCCAGCACCTTCCAGCGCGCGGAAAATCCGCCGGCCGCGACGTCGCGCGACGAAGGCAGGAAGGCTCCATCGAAGCTCGGGTTCGTCCACGGCGAGCGGACGTCGACGGTCGTCACGCGGCCGATCGGCGCGAAGGCGAGGCGCCCGCTTCCGTTGACGTCGAGTCGAATCGCAAAGGGATGACTCGTCGTCGCGGTATCGAGACTCGACGTGTCGAGCGCGACGTTGACGCCGGAGGAAACCAGCGATCCGGGACGCACGCCGGGCTGGAAGGTCCGCGCGACGCCATCCCACGACAACGTGATGCCCTCGCGCACGCCGCGCATGTCTGGGATTCCCAACGACACGAAGGCCTCGCCCCAGAGCACATCCTCGCTGCGCACGCCCATGCCGGCGAAGTCGGGCCGTACGAATCGTCCCTTCATTACCACATCCGCGCGATAGAGCACAGCCTGATAGATGCCGCGGTAGCGTACCTCGGGATTGAGCACGGCGGTGACGGCCAGCTCCTCCGGCAGAAAGTGCGCGCGCTCGACGACGAATGACACGCGCCGCCCGGCGGTGTCGAGCGTGTAGGCGCGATAGGGGATCGTGAGGATCGGTCCGATCAACTGCTGCGGTTGTCCCCACGTCGCGCTGATCTCATCGACCGCGGCATCGCGCGTCTCGCGACGCTCCTCGACGAGGCTCATGATCATCATCGACGGAACCAGGAGAACGAAGGCGAGGAAGACGATCACGATGAGCTTCACGGTGATCGAGCGTCGCGACGGGGTCGCTGCAGGCTGTGCCATGTCCGAGGGGAATTGATGACAGGTTCGATGCGTGGGCAAAGCAACGACGGCGAGAGGGACGAGCCAAGCACACGGGTGTCCGCGGGAGATGATACGCGTGTGCAGGCGGCGATCGCGCGTCCATCCGGTGATCGATCGCCGGGTGGCTACGTGCCGGGCTCGTGCCGTACTTTCCCCGGATGAACCGACTCGCACACCTCCGAACCTGGTCGCGCCGTTTCGTTGCGCTGACGCTGCTCCTGCTCCCGGCCTGCACCGACACGCCGACGGATCAACCGAGCGATGGGAATCCCTTCGAGCTCCTGCCCGCTCGCGTCACGCTCTTCGCGCGGGACACGATGACGTTCGAGCTGCCCGACAGCATCGGCGACGTCAAATGGAGCGTTGCGAGCGGACCCGGAGCGATCGACGATGCCGGACACTACGTCGCGCCATCATCGATCGCCGGCGACTCCGTCGTGGCCACGATCGAGGCTCGCATGCTCGAGGGAGCGCGCCGTCGCGGTGTGGCCCGCGTGACGCTCGTCGCCGATACGACGCGACGCGTGTGCTTCGAGCGCGACGTGCGGCCGATCATGCGGGGGACGTGCGCGGCGGCGGGGTGTCATGACCCGGGCGTTCGCCAGAAGGGATACAACTTCACCGACGACGTCATCGTGCAGCGGGCGACCAGACGTGGTGATCCGGAGGGAAGCATCCTCTACCACGTGATCTCGCACGACGACCACCATCGCATGCCGCCCGAGCCGCGTCCGCGCCTGCAGCCGCACCAGATCGCGACGATCGGCTCCTGGATCGACCAGGGATCGCAGTTGACGCCGTGTCCGACACCGGGTGTGGATCCCTGTGATACGACCGACGCGTCGTGGTCGGGCGACATCCGCCCGATCCTCGACGCGTCGTGTACGTCGTGTCACTTCGCTGGCTCTCCCGGCGGCATCGACCTCGGATCACTCGCCGGCGTCCGCGCGGTCGCCGCCAGCGGTCAGCTTCTCGGGTCCATCAACCACTCACCGGGATACGTCCGGATGCCGTCGGACTCCGTGCGGCTGCCCGAGTGCGAGATCCTCACGATCCAGGCGTGGATCGATGCCAACATGCCCGACAACTGATGAGCGACGGTTCGGTTGACTACCGAACGACGCTGACCCGGGCGATCGCCGCAACGCCTCCCTCCGACTCCACGCGCACCGTATAGACTCCCGGCGCCACGCCGGTCAGATCGATGCGCTCGACCTGGTGACCGACTCCCCGGTCGGCTTCGGAGACAACCGTGACCGCGCGACCGAGGCCGTCGTACAGTGCGACGCTCGTTCTCGCCGCTCGCGGCATCTCGTAGCGCAGGGTCAGCACGTCGCGTGCGGGATTCGGTATCGCGCTCAGCCCGATCGCGCCGGCGGAGCGCTCGGTCTGCACCGCGCTCGCGCTCGAGACGACGAAGCTGCGCGCCTCGCTGAACGCTCCCCACCCCGCGCTGTTGTGCGCCTTGACGCGCCACCAGTAGGTGCGCCCGGGCTCCAGACCCGCGATCGTCGTGCTCGTCGTCGTGAGCGTCGTGTCGGTCGACCGGCTCGTGAAGTCGGCGCTCGATCCGATGTCGAGCCAGTAGCGATCGACCTCGGGCTCGGCAGCATCCCAGACAAGGGTCGCGCCGCTCGAGGGGACGCTCGCACCGGCCGCGGGAGCGACGAGCGCAACGGCGCCGGGCGCGGCAAGGCGGCGTGCGGTCTTGACGATGTAGAGGTCTCCGCCGCCGCCGGTCATGATCGACGGCGAGCCGGTGAATCCCGCCGAGACGTAGCCCGAGGCGACCTCGATCACGTCGAAGCCGTAGTCGTAGCCGGTGCCGCCGTACTTCTCCTCCCACTCGACCGCTCCGCTCGCATCCGTCTTGACGATGTACATGTCGGTCTGCCCTCGCGTACGATAGGTCGTGTAGCCGGCGAGGACGTAGCCGCCATCGCTTGTCTGCCGGCCCGCCCACGTGAACGACTCCGCGGAGGTGTTGCCGTAATGCTGGTCGACGAGGATGTTCCCGACCGGATCGATCACGAGCAGCCAGGCCGTGCCCGTGCCCTGGTTCGGCGAGTAGGAGCCACCGAAGAAGGCGAAGTTCCCGTCGTCGGTCTCGAGGACCTTGTACGGCGAGTCGTGATAGGCGGCGCCGCTGCCATAGACCTTCTGCCATTCGATCACGCCGGCGGAATCGACCTTGACCACCCAGTACTTCTCGTACCCTCCCTGATCGGTGTGCCCGAGCAGAATCACACCACCGTCGCGTGTGATCGTGCCGCTGTGGGAATGCTCGGCGGTGTTGCGGTCGTAGACCTTCTCCCAGATGAGGCGGCGGTCTTCGTCGAGCTTCTGCAGCCACATATCGCCGCGCGAATCGCCCTTGCTGTCGGTGTGTCCGCCCATGTAGTAGCCGCCCTCCGGACGCTCGAGCAGCACGTGCCAGTGATCGCTGTCATCGTAGTCGACGTCGTTCTCGAAGACGACGGCGCCGGTGCTGTCGGCGCGGTACATCAGGGCCGACTCGGTGCCGGAGAACTGAACGCCGGTAAACCCGCCGAGCATGTAGCCGCCGTCGCTGGTGGTGCTGAACGCGAAGAGCGTATGGGTCAGACCCGGCTTGCCGTAGGACTTCTCCCACAACTGCATGCCGTTCGAATCGAAGCGCGAAACGTAGAACCGCTCGGGTCCCTGCTGAACGAGGCTCTGCGTACCGGCGACATAGAAGCCGCCGTCACGCGTGGGCTCGATGAACTTGCCGACCTCCGAACCGGGGCCACCGTAGGCGCGGGACCATTCCTGCGCCGACGATGGCGTGGTACAGAGCGCGATCAACAGAGCCGGAAGTAGAAATCGTCGCATGGTGTTCCTCTGGTGCGGGCATGAGTGGGAATCGCGGAAGGTACAGGCGGGGCGGCAGAGGAGCAACCACGTTCGCGGGGGGCCGGGGATTGGCGCATTGCCCGCATCGGTGCCGTGCGCCGACGACCGCATTTCCGGGCGTCGTTGCGGTGAGCCGATGCACGCGTTGCCAACATCGGTGCCGGGCGCCGACGATCGCCATGCCCGACGACGTTGCGGTGAGACGATGCCCACATTGCCCGCATCGGTGCGGCGCGCCGTCGACCGCATTGCCGGGCGACATTGCGGTGAGACGATGCCCGCGTTGCCATGCCCATGGCGTTGCCATGGGCTGGAAAAGGTATGCCCTCCGGGCCCACAATCGATGCCCGGCGTGCGTGCATCGGTCACCGTATCCTGTGGGCCCGGAGGGCACATCTTCTCCAGCCCGGGGCAACGCCTCGGGCTTGGCGTAACCGCGCCCCCGGGTCCGCCAATCGCGGACGGCACAACGGTCGCGTATCGGCAATGCCGTCGCGCACCGGCAATGCGGTCACGCACCGGCACTGCGGTCGCGCCCCGGGATTGCGATCGCGCATCGGCACGCAATCATCCGCCGGGTAGGCCCAGTTGTTCCCGGCCCCGGCAGGCGCTATGTTCGACGGAACCTCTCGAGGCACCCTCATGCGTATCATCCCGCTGCTTCTACCGCTGACGCTCCTCGCCGTCACCGCGCATGCCGCCACGCGGACGATGTCGGTCACCGACATGGAAGGCCGCACCGGCACTGCCGAAGTCACCATCGACGACGTGACACATCACGTGCTCACCGTTGCCGGCGTCGATTTCGAGGGCCGCTCGTACTGCTACACCCTCACGCCGTTCGTCGTCAACGACTTCTCGAGCATGAGTGGTCAATGGCTGAAACCGCGCAGCATCTTCGGCCGGTGGTACGACTTCTACTTCGACAGCGACGGTAGACTTTCGAGCATCGGCCGCTTCGGCGGACCCGGATATAGCAGCGAGATGGTGGCCTATCGCGTGGCGGATGCGACCGATGATGCGGTTATCGATCCGCAGGCCGGTGAGTCACAGGACTATCGCTGAACTCGCGATCGGGGTGCCATCATCGCGAACGCGGCGACATTGCGACGTCCGCGTTCCACGCATCGGTGCCGTGCGACGACGGTCGCATTGCCGGACGACGTTGCAGCGAAACGATGCCCCGCATTGCCATGCCCATGGCGTTGCCATGGGCTGGAAAAGGTAGGCCCTCCGGGCCCGCAGTCGGTGCCGGCCATACGTGCATCGGTCACCGTATCCTGTGGGCCCGGAGGGCACATCTTCTCCAGCCCGGGGCAACGCCCCGGGCTTGGCGTAACCGCGCCCCCGGGTCCGCCAATCGCGGACGGCAATTCGGTCGCGACCGGCATTGCATTCACGCACGGGCACTGCGGTCGGGTCCGGATACTGCGGTCGCGCATCGGCAATGCGGTCGCGCATCGGCAATGCGGTCACGCATCGGCAATGCGGTCGCGACCGGAAACTTCGGTCGCGCTCCGGCGCTGCGCCCGCGCTCCGGCGCTGCGGTCACGCTCCGGCACTGCCCTCACGCCTCGGCACCGCCCCCCTGCACACCCGAATCACGCCGCGCTTCGCCGCCACCCATACAACACTGCCGGCGCGCACAACGTCACGATCAGCGCCAGCACCCAGATTCTCCCCGCGCCGATGTCGTAGTCGGCCAGCAGCTTCGACCACGGGTTGCCGAAGACGTAGTGCCCGACGAGAAACTCGAACGCCAGCGTCAACACGAGCCAGAGCGCGCCGATCTGCCAGGCCTCGCCTCTCGATGCCGGTCGGATGCGCGGCAGCGCGATCATCGTCATCACGACGACCACCGCCGAGAGCACGATCGTGCTCACCGCGCGCGCCGCGGTCTCTCCCATCATCGGGAGCAACAGCGCCTGCCGGATCGTGCCGTTCATGATCGCCAGCACCACGATCACCAGCCACGCGAGAAATGCACGCAGGATCATCGTCGGCCTCTCAGTAATCTTCGGGTAGTGCCTTGAGCTGCTGGTAGCTGAAGACCGGACCGTCCTTGCAGACGTACACGTCGCCGATGTTGCACCGGCCGCACTTGCCCAGCCCGCACTTCATCCGGTTCTCGAGCGTGGTGATGATCGACTCGTCGTCGAAGCCGAGCGCCGTCAACACCGGCATCGTGTAGCGGATCATCACCGGAGGACCGCATACGACGGCGATCGCATTGTCCGCGGCCGGCGCGATCTTCTCGACGATCGCCGGCACGAATCCTACCTCCCCGTTCCATCCCTCCCTCTCGCCTCCCGGATCGACCGTCACGATCGTGCGCACGCCGCTCATCGCCGACCACTCGTCGAGCTCGCGACGGTAAACGAGATCGTCGACGCTGCGCGCGCCGTAGATGATCGTGATCGCGCCGAAGCGCTCGCGCAGGTCGAGCGCGTTCCAGATCAGACACCGCACCGGAGCCAGCCCGATGCCGCCCGCGATGAACACGAGGTCGCGCCCCTTCATCCGCTCCAGCGGAAAGTAATTGCCGTACGGTCCGCGCAGGCCGATCGTGTCGCCGACGTTCAGACGCCGCATCGCCGTGGTGACGCGGCCGAAGCGCTTGAACGAGCACTCGATCATCTCCGGTCGCGTCGGCGAGCTCGCGATGCAGAACGTGCACTCGCCTTCGCCGAAGACCGAGTACTCCGCGAACTGTCCCGACTGGAACCGGAAACGCTCGGCGACCTCGGGGTCGCGGAACTGCAGCCGCAGCGTCCGCGTGTCCGGCGTCTCGTCGATGATCTCGCGGATCACCATCAGCTCGGGACGATAGATGTTCGTCATGAGGCCATCCCTCCGATCTCCACTGCGATCGCGCCGATGTCGATGCCGACGGGACATCCCCTCGTGCAGCGGCCGCAGCCGGTGCACAGCACCTCGCCGAAGCGCGACGGGTAGTACGCGAACTTGTGCGAGATCCGCTGGCGGTAGCGCTGCGCCCGCGCCGCGCGCGGATTGTGCCCCGATGCGTGCTTCGTGAACATCCCGAACTGACACGCGTCCCAGTTGCGCATCCGCTCGCCGGAGCCGTACGTGCGGTCCTCGTCGACGATGTCGAAGCAGTGGCACACCGGGCAGGCGAACGCGCATCGCGCGCAGCCGAGACAGGTCTCCGACGCGGCCGACCAATACGGGTCGTCGAAGTGCCCCTCGATCCATCCCCTCACCTTCTCTGCATCGAACCGCACGGACGGCAACGTGAGCGCTTCGTCCACCTGGAGCGGGTCCCCTGGAGCTCCCCACTCGAACAAGTGTGCGTAGGCCGTGACGAAGCGCTCGCCGTCGTCGCTGACGACGCGCATCCCCAGAGCGCCATCATTGAGGGGTACGAGGAAGAGATCAGAGCCAGCGATCGAATCGGGCGCGCCGCCGACGGACGTGCAGAAGCAGTGCTCGTCGCGATACGCGCAGAGCATGCCGATGACGATCGTCGCGTCGACGCGCCGGTTGAAGAACTCGTCGCGGTAGTCCCAGTTGAAGACCTTCGAGAGGATTCCGATCGACGCCGCATCGCATGGGCGCGCGCCGAGAATGACCGTCGGACGTACCTCCGGGAGCCGGTCGACGAGAACGAATCCACCGTCCTCGCGGCGATACTCGAACAACGCCTCGGACTTCGGGAAGAAGTGCTCCTTCATCGAGAGCCGCGATGGCGCGCGGCTCGGGTCGATCGCGACGCGGTCATCAGCAGCAAGCCGGGCGTATCCCGATCCATCGGCCGCCTCGGCGAGCACGGTGAGCCCGTCGGCGACGAGCGCGGCGACGAAGGCCTGAAGGGATTCCTGGGTGATGCGGTATTCGTTCATGCATGCGCTCACCGGATGTACTCCTCCCGATCGGCGAGATCGTAGCTGCCGACGAGCGCCGGCGCCGCCGGATCGATGCCGGGCACATAGCCGAACTCGCGCAGCGCGGTCGCGGCGAGCTGTCGGTTGAGCAGCGACAGTGGGATCCCCGCCGGACATGCCCGCTCGCATTCGTTGCAGCCCACGCACCGTCCTGCCAGGTGGAAGGCGCGCGTGAGATTCCACGAGAGATTCGCGCGCGGGCTCGCGCTCGTCTCGATCCACTGCGGCACGCTGCGGTCGACGATGCACTGCGTGCAGTAGCACAACGGGCAGACCTGACGGCACGCGTAGCACCGCGTGCAGAGCTCGAGCTCCGCCGCCCAGTAGTCGAAGCGCTCGTGCGCGCTCATCGCCTCGATCTCCGCGATCCGCCGATCGAGCACGTCGCTGGTCGCCGGAGGCTCACACTGAACGCCGACGAGCTCGTCGTACAACGGCGGCGTCCGCACGATGCAGTCGCGACACTTCGCGGCGACCGTCTCGGCGCTCATCGGCTGGCCCATAGAAGTGGTCACGCCCGCGCACGCGACACCGATCACGTACACGTCCTCGCGCGCGATCTGCGACTCGCTCATCAGCATCACCAGCGCCCGCACGTCGCACCCTTTCGCCACGATCGCGATCCGTCCTCCCACCGGACGCAGCGCCCGCGTGAGATAGACCGTGAGGTTGTTCAGCGCGCTGTGCGAGACGACGAGCCGATCGGCCTGCGCCGCGGTGCGCGCGAAGATCGGGACGGTGCGATTCGGACCGGCGTCGCCGTAGCCGATCACCACCGACACGGTGCCGTCGGCGAGCAGTCGCCTGGCGGCCGCCCTGATGTCGTTCGTCGCCGATTCAGTCATCGATCATCGCCTCCGGCCGCGCGAGCGCGTGATAGCGCTCGAACGGACCCTGTCGACGCGCCTCGTCGATGACGCCGTCGACGACATCGACCCACTTGCGTCCCTCGCTCGCGGAGACCCACGAGAAGTGCAGACGCGTCGCGTCGATGCCGGTGAACTCGAGGAGCGAGCGGAACAGCGTCCAGCGCCGGCGCGCGTGGTAGTTGCCGGTGCCGTAGTGACAGTCGGCGGGATGGCACCCCGAGACCAGCACGCCGTCGGCGCCGGACTCGAACGCCTTGATGATGAACAGCGGATCGATCCTGCCCGTGCACGGCACACGGATCAACCGCGCGTTCGGCTGCTGCTTCAGTCGCGACGTGCCGGCGAGATCGGCGCCGGTATACGTGCACCAGTTGCACACGAAGGCGACGACCTTCGGCTCCCACGGAGCCCCGGCGGCGCCTGTGCCTGCGTTGTCATCGCCGGCACTCTCGACCCCGGCTCTCACGACCCCGGTATCCACGACATCGGCATTCATGACTGGGATTCTCCTCACGCCATCGCGTGGATCTCTCCATAGATCTGCTCGCCGGTGAACCCGACGAGCTCGACCGACTTCGACGGACACGTCGCGCTGCAGGTGCCGCAGCCCTGGCAGAGTCCGTCGTTGACGTAGGCGACGGTCGCGCGCAGCGAGCCGTCGCGATTGCGGATCTCCTTCCTGGAGATCGCGCTGTAGGCACAGACCGACTGGCAGCGGAAGCATCCCGCGCACGTCGACTCGTCGACATGCGCCACCGTCGGCTCGCGCTCGAGGACGTCGGAGCCGAAGAGGACGAGGGTCTTTGCCGCGGCGGCCGAGGCCATCGCGACGGACTCGGGAATGTCGCGCGGAGAGTTGCACGCGCCGGCCATGAACACTCCGGCTGTCGAGCTCTCGACCGGTCGCAGCTTCGGATGCGCCTCGACGAGGAAGCCGTGCGCGTCGTACGGCACGCCGATCGTCTGCGCGAGCCTGGGCGCCGTCGCCTGCGGGATCATCGCCGTCGCGAGCACCACCATGTCGGCCTCGACCTCGACCGGCACGCCCGCGAGCGTGTCCTCGCCGCGGACGATGTACTTCCCGTCACGCTGCCAGATCCGCGAGACGCGCCCGCGGACGTAGTGCACGTGATCCTCCTCGATCGCCCGGCGCACGAACTCGTCGTAGCCCTTGCCGCCGGAGCGGATGTCCATGTAGAACACGTAGGCCTCGCCGTCGTGCACCTTGTGCCGGTAGAGCATCGCGTGCTTGGCCGTGTACATGCAGCAGATCTTCGAGCAGTACGAGATGCCCTTCGACTCGTCGCGCGAGCCGACGCACTGGATGAACACGATCTTCTTCGGTACCGTGTGATCCGACGGCCGCTCGATCTCGCCGCCGGTCGGTCCGGAGGCCGAGGCGATGCGCTCGAACTGCAGTCCGTCGATGACGTCGGGGTAGCGTCCGTAGCCGTACTCGCCGTAGCCGTCGTAGCCGCTGGAGCCGTCGACCTTGTAGAGCCGGTAGCCCGTGGCGACGACGATCGCGCCGACCTCCTCGGTCACCATCTCGTCCTGCTGCTCGAAGTCGATCGCGCCGCGGCCGCACGCCTTCTCGCACGCCTTGCACTTGCCGTTGCGATAGTAGGTGCACACCGCGCGGTCGATCACGGGGATGTTCGGCACGGCTTGCGGGAACGGCACGTACATCGCCGGCCGCATCGCGAGTCCCTCGTCGAACTCGCTCGTCGCCTTCTTCTTGATCGGACACTTCTGCACGCAGTCGCCGCAGCCGGTGCACAGTTCGGCGCGCACGCCGCGGGCCTTGCGGCGGATCGTCACGGAGAAGTTGCCGACGTAGCCGTCGACCTTCTCGACCTCGGAATAGCTCATCAGCCGGATGTTCGGATGCTGGTACACCTCGACCATCCGTGGTGTCAGGATGCACTGCGAGCAGTCGAGCGTCGGGAACGTCTCCGACAGCTGGCTCATGTGCCCGCCGATCGACGGCTCCTTCTCGACGAGCACGACCTCGTAGCCCGCGCCGGCGATGTCGAGCGCCGCCTGGATGCCGGCGATGCCCGCGCCGATGACGAGGGCGCGCTTGGTGACGGGAACGCGGATCGGGATCAGTGCATCGTTCCGGCGCACCTTCTCGACAGCGATGCGCACGAGGTCGGCGGCCTTGGCGGTCGGGATCGGTCCGCGATCGTGGATCCACGAGCAGTGCTCGCGCAGGTTCGCCATCTCGAACATGAACGGATTGAGTCCCGCGTTGGCGCAGGCCCGCCGGAACGTCCGCTCGTGCATGTGCGGCGAGCAACTGCCGACGACGACGCCGTCGAGCGCGTGCTCGCGGATCGCGTTGATCAGCAGGTTCTGCCCCGGATCGGAGCACATGTACTTGTAGTCGACCGCGACGTCGACGCCGGGGATCGTCGCGCACGCGGCCGCGACGGCCGGACAGTCGACGGTGCGGCCGATGTTCTCGCCGCAATGGCAGATGAACACACCGAGCTTCATGAGGCCACCTCCTCGACGCTCGCCACCGCGTCGACGAGCGCGGCCGTGTCGATGACGTGCAGTCCGAGGCCGAGCGCCTCCGCGTCGATGCCGAGCGCGAGCCCGACGAGCTCGGTGAGATAGAGCACCGGCAGCGGCGATGCGCCGGGGCTCGCGTCGAGCATCGTGCGCTGCCGCATGTCGAGGTTGACGTGACACATCGGACACGCCACGAC
>Ga0247823_10003200_pt1 | contig 13332 bp, 5 predicted proteins | sample 13C_PalmiticAcid_2_FD_192426 | JGI IMG/M metagenome (GOLD analysis project Ga0247823, IMG submission 192426) | Soil microbial communities from agricultural site in Penn Yan, New York, United States - 13C_PalmiticAcid_Day30 | ecosystem: Environmental > Terrestrial > Soil > Agricultural land...
GTCCACCCCCCACCCCGCGGAATCAGCACCCTACTCCAACCCCTTAAACCGCCGATTAAACTCCTCCACCGCGACCGCCACCATGCGGTAGATGAACGCCCGCCCGCTCTCCTGCCCAATGGGTATAAACGGCCCATTCGTGCCGCCCCGGAGCGTCAGGCTCAGCCCCGTCCTCTCCTTGGCGATGGTCTGCACGTCCTTGAGCGGCACGTCCCACTCCGTCTGCAGCCTCCGGCTGCGGATCAGCAGGATGCGCGCGTACGTCACCATGACCACCATGTCCTCGGTGGGCAGCTCGAGGTGCGCAATGTAGGCCTCGTCAAAGTACTTGCCGTTGTCGACCTGCTTGAGCCAGCTCTGCCCGAGCGCCTCGCGCTGGCTGTAGGGCCGCACGACGCCGTCGGCGGGGATGTGGCGGGGCAGGCGCACGCGGTCGAGCTCGCTGCCGTCGAAGACGGTCGTCGTGTTGCGCACGCCCTCGGACACGTTGGACGCGAAGTCGAGCACGCCGATGGCGGGCTTCGTCGCGAGCCCCACCACGCCCTTGCCGATGCCCTTGAAGAAGCCGAGCGCGCCCTCCTGCTCGGCGCCCTCGAGGGGCTTGCGCGCGAGGCCGCCGACGCCCGACGCGACCGAGGTGAAGAGGCTGTTGGCGCCGGCCGTGACGCCGAAGAGCGCGTGCTTGGGCCGGTTGCGGGCACGCGTGATGCGCCGGCGGTCCTGGAATTGCTTGTCCATGGTGGCCGCCGCGAGGCCCTTGGCGAAGCTGCCCGTGACTTTGGAGAAGGAGTCGGTAAAGCCGTAGACGGATTTCTTGAAGAAGGACCCGGCGCCGCGCGCGAGGCCGAGGCCAAAGTCCTCGGGCTTGTCCGACATGATGAGGCCCTGGTACGGTTCGTAGAAGATGTCGGCGAAGCCCGAGCTGATGTTGTTGAACAGGCCGACCGGGTTGCCGAGGAAGTCGGCACTGCCTAGAATCTTGTGGATCTGGTACAGCGCCTCCTGGCTGTAGTGATTCGAGATGTTCTGCACGAGCACCGGGATGGACACGCGCACATTCTCCAGCATCAGGGCGTTGAACCGCACGGGCGCGTCGTTGATGTTGCCGAGAGCCATGGTCATGACGTTGAAGAAGAACATGACCGGGTTCTTCGACGACGTCTTGTCCTCAACGTTGACTCGCTCCGTGCGCACAAACGAGAGATCCAGCTGCATAGGCTGGATGTTGAGGACCTCAAAGTAGATGTCTCTGCCGGCCTGCTGCTGCGTCGGCTGCGGGATGTCGATGTTGTCATCGCACAGCTTGTCCTCCTCTTCGGTCGACGACCACGACGCGCCAGGGATCTTGGAGAATTCCAGCACAGCGTAGATGAAATCCTCATCGAGCTCCACCGTCATCTCCTGCAGGAGAACGGTGGCATACTTGATATACTCGACACCGTACGACTCGTCCTTGACCCGCGTCACCATGGCGTGCAGCGAGGGGTGGGCCTCGATCTCCTGCGCCCTCTTGGGAACCACACTAGGGTAGAGGATCATGGGGAAGATGCCGCCATAGAGCTGGTTGTCGATCTGAATCCATTTCACCGCCAGGCTGACTGTCTGGTACATCGGCGAGTCGCTGTAGCGGAGCTGGACATCCCGGAACGTGAGGTACGCCAGCTCCTTCAGCTGCGAGTTGACAAGCGAGATGCCAATGCCAGACAGCCGCAGCTGTGCCCTGAAGGTGGTGTTGGTATCCAGCTGCTTTGCTTCGAACCCCTCCCGGCCGCTGCTCGACCCCGCATTGGACCGCTGGCGGTACAAGCTCTTCGACTGCTTGAAGTTGGACAAGATCAAGGTCTGCGTCGGGCCATCAGCGGTGACGTTGATGTCGATGATCTTGGCCTGGCCGTTCGTGCCAAGGAACTTCATGGGCAGCAGATTACCAATCTCGGCAAGCTTCACATACCGCTCCTTGTTGTACGCGGTGATGCAAACCTCCTTGTGCTTGGCGGCCGGGAAGTCCCAGGCATACGGCATGATGCTTCGCGGTGGCAGGCGGTACCTAACAGGCCGCCAGCCAGACCGGTCCTCGGTGCCGTCCTCGTCGATGTTGGGATTGACCTGGTAGAAGGTGAACTCGGTGTCGCTCTCGTTGCGCATCGAGAACGGCCAGTTTCTCTGCTCCATGCTGAGGTTCAAGAAAATGGTCGCGTCCTCCATGAGAATCTCAACCCGGATAAGCCGCTGCCGTTGACCGGCCTTAGCGATCTTGACATGCGTGATGCCGAGGTCCGAGATGTTGAACGGCGCCGTCCACTGGTTGTCAAGCCCGGGGTAGCAGACGCAGAGCTGCTTGATGGCGCCCCTCTGGAGATAATGTAATGGCCGGTGCGAGCCGGTCTTGAGCGACATCAAGTTGGAGGAGCTGGGTTCGCGGATGTTGATGTCCTCTCCAAGCTTGTTGTGGATGACGTATCTAGGGGCCAGGGTCACAGTCTTGACCATCTTGTACTTGCCCAGGCCGGAATCGACAGTGACGCCGAGGTGCATTTCTGCGTTCTTCCCAGCTGACTGAAGCACAAACTCCGACGTGCTTCCGATGGCGTCAAAACTTTGCGGTTTGCTCCATTCCGACTCTCCAACCTTGATCAGCGCTCGGTTCCTGTGGTCGTCACTGTTGAACGAGAACATCAGAGGCTGTGCCTTTTGTTCGCTCTCGTCCGACACATCGATGAGCGCCTGTCCTGCCGCCGCCTTGGCCTGTTGCATGAAGCCCTTGGAGCGCACGCTTATGTCCAGCCCGGTCTTGTTGAGAATCACATAAGGGCTGAATACGGTGACCTTGAACGCGCCGCCGCTGTCTGGGATGCGGAAGTAGTGAAGTCTGAGGTTCAAGGCCATGCCTGCGTCATCCCGGCAGACAAGGTGGCCCTCTTTCTTGAAGTCGTCCGTGGACCCGGCGTTGATGATGGCAAACTCGCTTGGCTTGAACAGAGTGTCCTGCATGTCGACGCTGAGCAGCAGGAGATGAGACAGCTCGACAACATGGACGGGGCTGACGCCGCCCTTGCGGAGGAAGTTGGACCAGTCCTTCTTGGTGTTCTTGTCGTATATCCGGTACTTGAAGTCGTACGGCAGCAGATTCTCCAACGTGACGGGTGCCGAGAGCTTTATGCGCATGTACGGATAGTTCCTGCTGGTGTTAGTCATGGCTGTCGGTACACCCAGGTCACCGGGAACACTTACCTGGTCATCGGATTGGACTTGTCCCAGCGCGTCGACATCTGGAAGTAGAATGGCTCGCCATGCTCTCCCTTGCACACCAAGGTCTTCGTCGGCCTCCTGAGCAGATCCCGCCACCAGAGCGTGTCGGAGCTCCAACCATACCCAAAGCCAGGATCAGGACGCACGAGCAGGCTCTTCAGATACACCGCCCCAACCGGCGCCGGCCTGCTCTCGCCCGGAGCGATCTTCTCAATCTTGAGCAGATGGCCCTCGTGAGCATCGTACACTCCAATCTCCACGGGCAGGTCAGTCTCGTTTTCCACCAGAAGCGGACTGCGCAGCGTGACGTATTTGACATTGTCAGGGCCGAGCTTGATCTCGACCATGAGCTTGTGCAAAACGTCGTCTGCTTTTGGTTTCAACGCGTAGAGAAACTCGCCCTCGCGCGCGAGCCGGATGTTCTTGACCATGTCGAAACCGCTGCCCTCGAGCTGGACCGACACATTGTTGGCGCCAGCGCTCTCGGTGAGCAGGCTCTCTCGCATCTTCTCCCAGTCTTCAAAGCTCCAGGGTACTTCTTGTCCGTCTCCAAGCCGCAGGGAGGTAACTTCCTCGCTGCTCTGCCGCTTTGCGTGAACCGCAATGTCAAAACCAGTGTAATTCCTGATGCGGTATGGCGCCTCAACGCCGCGGGGCTTGCTGAGCACGTCCTGGTCCTGGGCGAAGAAGGCGAACGACTTGGAGAACAGGGCAATGCTCGCAGTAGTGACGGTCACGTCGAAGGTGCGTTTGGACGAGACATCAAAGGACATGACTCCGGTCTTCTGGTCGCGCGCGACACCGAAGCCGACCTGCCAAGGCTCGATTAGGGGCTCCCACGCAGACTTGGCAAAGTTGTAGATGTTTGTGTACATCTCGATGGCGGTCTCTGCTTTTAGGTTTGAAGACCAGTTTTCTGCGCTGGCGGTGAAGTTCTTGACGCTCATGTCGAGGATCGGAAGTTCGTGAATGTCACCGAGAAGCACAACACGGACCCCGTCAACAGTGATGGTGAGCTCCTCGTATCTCGGAGGCGGCGGGACAATGTCGTGGGCAGGTGGGACTCCACCCCTCTGCGTGATACTGCCTGCGCTCTTGCTCGTCCGCCTCGTGCGCGCGGCCAGTGTTGATGGGACCTTGCCGCTTGGTGTTCTCTGCTTGAGGCCAGGGGGTGCTTTGAGTTGCTTCGCCTTCTCATCGGACGCCTTGCCTTCTGTGATGCCAGGAGTCGCGGCTGACAGCTCTGAAGCCTTGGCTATGGTCTGCATGACAAGGAGAATGTCTCGCAACGATAACCGCAGAATCAGGGGCTCGATATCAGCGTGTATTTTCGTCATTGACGGCTGTGAGCTGTCCATGGACATTTGGACTGAGAAGTCATCGATGATTCTCAGGCGCGAGTCGTCGAAGCGATCCATCCGACACAGGAACATGCCGCATTGCGAGACTTGGAACGTGAGTGCGTGCTGCTGCGACAGGACAACCTGTTTGGTCCCCAGGACGATGGCTTCTGAGCATGTGCTCAACGGATTGGCGATCAGAATGACCTGGGCGTCGACAACGTTTACCCGATAAGCGAGGGTCGTCTTCGGTCCAGCGTTCTCCGGCTCCTGCTGCTGGGTGGCGGCTTGAATAGCCCGGTTGCTGCCGCTCTCGGATTGTATCCCAGAAAAGTTAGCCTGCACAGAATCGGCATCGCTCATCTCGTCGGGACTCTCGAGCGGACTCTTCTCGGGCAGGCCCGGCTCGTTGGTTTGCATCCCAAGTGTGATGAACCTCTGGATAGCAAAGAGGTAGTCGAGGGCAAAGATGACTCTGGGGCTGTCGATGGCAACCATGGCAATGATGTTGCGATCCTTGCCGCCAGACATGGTGATACTAGCCATGAGTTGCTCGACGCTAGAGTTGCCGCTCGTCATGATGCGCCGGAACTTGTTGGTCTCGCGATGCCGCGTGTCGTGGATCGTGAAGGCTTGGATGACAAACTCGGCTTCGAGACTGCTGTTGGAGTCCATGCGAGTCTTGAGGCGACTGGAGTTGAGGCTGAACTTTGACAGACTGGCAGCATCAAGATCACCAACAGGAGCGTCCTCCGGTGCGTTGATGAGCTCCAAGCCAATCTCGTTCACTGTGAAAATGAGGTCCAGCTTTGTCCACGCCTCCCCGTGCGTCCCGAGCTCAGGGTTCATGTCGATCAGCTGCTCGGTGTTTCCGCCGCCATAGCCGGGCATGGTTCTGGCGCGCTCGAGCGTGGCATTGTCAACGTCTCGCTCGGCGTCTGCGGTATGCTGCTCCGTATCGCCGGCGAAGGCGGCAGGCACCGATCTGGAGATCTCCAGGAGAGTGCTAAGTTGGTACGGGGTGATGCGAAGATTGAAGTCCGTCATGGAACCCTCAACCTCGAGGTCTGGCCGCTTCACGCCTTCTTTGTGCTCGGCGTATGTAATCTTGAACCCGAGGTCGACGTGGTCAATGAGCTCCAGCTCCTCTTCGCGGTTGTCGGTGTAGTGGAAGTTGGACGTGAGCCGAATGTTGCGAATGCCAGCAGACAGCTTCATAGCAATCTCAGAGTCTTCCGAGTCATCCAGAGGCGCAAACTTGTTCTGTGCATAGATTTCTCCGAGATAGGCAGTGATGACATCCCGTTTCGGTCTCTCGGGAACGACCACACGTGGGAATACAACGATAGGCGTCTTGACGACGACGTCAAACTTGATCCGGCTCTGACTTTGCTGCAGCTGGTTGGCCTGGTTGGCTGCCGCCTGGCGTGCTGCGTTGTAGATGGCCTGCATCTTGCCAAACTTAACGAGGAAGTCGACGATCTTGCGGAAGGGCTCCTCCACGAAGTTGACCTTGACCGAACCAGCCCGCAAATGAATGGACGAATCGTAGCCAGGGTACCGGTCAAACTTGGTGGGATCGAACGTCTCGTAGCGGAAATCGGCCAGTTCGTTGCCTTGGATCGTGACGAGTTGTCGAAGACTCGAGTCCTCAGAAACCCCGAGGTTGACGTCGTCTACCAAGCTCAGGTCTCCAAGCTTTGTCGAAACACGCATGGATCGGCCAAGCAGGAAAACACCGACGTCGGCATGGTTGAAAGAGAGGGTGGCCAGCCGAATGCCGTCGTTGTTAAGGATCATTCGGATACTCTTAAGATCCACCTTGACCCTGATGGCACCACTCTCGGGCTGCTCGGCTGGTGAGGGGGGTTCGACCTCGAGGTCGGTCTCCGATTCGTCGTCCGTGATCGCTTTTTGGGGGCCACCATCAGCTGGTTGGTTGTTGGTGAAAGTGATGAGGATGAAGTCCAGCAAAGTGAGGAGTGTCTTGCGCGTCACCACTAGGTTGATGGTGGAGATGGCGACGTCGACATTTGTTTCGACCCCCTCGTAAACGGTCATGAACTCTGGCGACTCCTTCTTGACCCTCACAAACTTGACGTGCACGAGATCTCTTGCCTCGCGGCGATCTTCAACATCCCCCGACGAGACGATCGATTTGAACTCGGCTGGTGGGTTCTCGACGAAGTCGTCGACGGTCACAGAGCCAAGCGAGACCTCGGCGCCCATGTCAAAAGGCCGGAGGTGGAACTCAACCCCGAAGTCTTCGGCAACGAGCTCGACGAGCAGCTGGTCAGGCCGTTTCCTATCAGGGTCGCTGCGATACAGTGAGCCCTTGAGCTTGTCCACCGTGAACTTGAACTCGAAGATGCGCTGTTGTATCCTCAACTGCTCGTCGGACGACCCGTCCTTGGCGTCTTCAAACTTGTCATCGTCGTCATCAAGCTCGTCTTCGTCAATAATGATGGCTTCCTGGTGTTGCGTGAATGGGAGCAGCTGCGTAGAGATCCTCCTCTCACTCCGCCTCCGTGACCTCGAGGACGCACTGCTCTCGAGACGAGGTCTCTTCCGCGGTGCGTCCTTTTGTGGAGCGCGGACCTGGGTGTCGCCCAGTTTGGGTATCGCAACGTCGATGATCCGCATAAGCGTCTTGTACTTGGAGTCTGAGGCGCTGACTTGTAGGACGGGCATATGGCCAGAGATCTTGAACTTTGTGAGATTCGGGGCTTTCGGCAGGATCGACATCTCGACGACAAAGTCAACATTGATCTTATCGACAATATGAAACATTCGCTGGTCGTCCTTCTCGACCAGCTTCTGCTTGGTTTCCTCCACCGAAGGGCCGATCAAGACTTGGGTCGAAGTCAGCTTGACCAGAAAACGGTCGTACATCAGAGATTCGAGCCGCCTAAGATCCTCGTCCGTGTACGTCTGGCTCTGCTTGGACTCGACTTCCTTGGTGGTCTCCCTGTCGACAAGCTCACTGGTGACGCTGATGTGGCCGGCATCGAGAATGACGCAGGTGGAGTTCCTGCTGGTGATGGTCTCTGGGACGATGATGAGGGGGGCTTGCAGGTCCAGCTTTGCATTGACAGTCTTGTGCTCCTCGAGAGCAAATTGGAGGCCGGCCCTTGTCTGCTCTCGGAGGCCTTCGACTGTTGCACCAGCTGTCTCCATGAGGGCGTTGATGGATTCCATGTGCCGCTCAGGCGGCCGGAAGAAGTCGACGACACCGATGACCACGTTCGGGTTCCAGACGATCTCGAGGGGCTTCAACTTGGCCGTCAGAGCAATGTCACCCTGACCGTCCAGGGGGTTTTGCTCCAGCTGGAACTGGAAGAAGGCCTCGTCGCTTGTCTTCTCGAGCTCCGCAATGGACAAACGCTTGCCCGAAGCCCGCGTCGGGGCATCCTTGACACGGACAATCTCCTTGTACAGACTCTTGGGAGTGGTGCCATCATTGACACGGAGGCCGCCCAAGCCCAGATCAACCAGGAAGGAGTCGGGTCGCTTGAGGCCTTTGGCCTTGAAGAGATCAAAATGAAGGCTGATGAGATCCCGAGCATTGCCATGCGGGTTTTGTTTGAGTGTGAAGCTGCCCGTGCTCAAGGACGCCTCAAGCTGCATCTTGACCGTGTCCCTTGGCTCGTTGACCTCGGCCGCGAGCGCGGCTTTCTCGTCCCAGTCGATGACCTCGTACAGCTCCTTGCGTTGCTCTTCGGTGATCTGGGTATTCTCCGTCTCGTCCTGTTGTTCGTGGTGTTGCGGTTTCGCGCCCCATACCCAGGAGAGCCAGCCCTGTTGTTGCGGCTGTTGCTGGGCTGGGGGGCGGTTCTTGAGGGCTTCGGCATTCTCCTTCTTAAGTTGGTTGCGAGCCAAGGAACGCCAGAAGCGAAGATCCTCGTAGTCTAGCTTCCACTCCAGCTTGTTCATGTCGTCGTTGTCCTGAGGAGTCAGCTGCTGGTTCTGCTTCCTCTTCTTGAACAGCTCAATGTACCGCCGCCGGTCGTCCCGCCGTTCCCGGAAGTAGTCCCATGACCATCGGCGGTTGCGTTCGTGGATCTTGCCCAAAACGGCATCACCAGCAAACTTCAGCCACGCTCGCGGATCTTCCTTGGGCGTGACCCCCTTCGGCTGATACTTTTTGTATTCCTGGTGGCGGATGAAGTAGTGGAAGAGGTCCACCATCATTAGGGCATCCCGGTACTGCTGATCGTCTAGCACCAGACCAATCTCGTCAAAGAGCAAGTTAGCCTTGAACTTGGGTACGTCGGGGCTTCCGGTCTTGTCCATCTCGAGCTTCGCCTGGCCGGACACAGGCTTCAGGATGAACTGGTGGTTCCCAGACAGGTCGTTGTCAGTCCTGACGATCATGGACTTGAAGTTCTCGAGCATCTCGTCATGGGGCGTCATCTCGACTCCAGGTGTATGGGCCTCGCGTCCCGGCCCCATGAGTTTTGTGTCCGTGTTCCAATACACGGCCAGCGACTCCAACTTGGCGAGTTTGTGTGTCGTCTTTGTCGAGTCCTGGATGAAGGTAGGCTTCCATTCGCCGTCGGTGCTGACGGCGCTGAATTCCTCGAGAGTAATGCCTAGCGCAAATGGGTGCCCGGGGGCGGAAATGGCATCCTCGTAGCGGACGTGGATGTTCTTGACGGTGACCTGCAGGTTGTCGACGATCTTGGTGACGAGGCTCTCGGTAAAGCTCTGGGTGCGCTTCTGCTCCTCCTGGCTAAGTCCCTCCTGCGACCTTTCCTTCAGCAGCTCGGCCGAGTCGAGCTTTTCCATCTTTATTCTTTGTTTCCGGCGGGATTCCTCCTCTTCGTTGTACTCGGCCTCCTCCTTCGGGGAGGCCAACAGGAAGACATCCTCGATGAACACCTTGACGGGGGCGCCGCGCAGGTTGGACCACGGGATGATGAGCGTGAGCTCTCCGAGGTGACCTTCAACGACATTGATGGGGAGCTTTAGCTGGTCGAGAGCCTCCCGGCGGAGCTCGAGATTGCGCAGCTTGACATCGCCTGACCAGATGCCGACCTTGAGTTGTGTGGGGTCGAAGTTCTTGACATACATGCCCAAGAAGCGGTTCAAGAGCCCCGCAACCAGGCCTTCCAGCATGTTGAGTATGGGGGGCCGTGACCCGGGCCGGGGCAATCGAGACGGAGTCTATCGGGCGGGTGCCAGGGGCATGGTTCGCAGGGTCTGGGCCGGAAAGGAGATACGGGATGTCGTCGGATGTCGTCGGATGATGCCGTCGTCGAGATTCGCGGTGGAGTTTAGGGACTCGTCGATGTCATGCCGAAGCAGCCGGAGTGGATGGTCAGGGGCAAGGAATCTGAAGCTGTGCGACTGCTGTCAGCAGAGGGGCACGAGACACGACACGACAGGGGAGAACAGAGGGCGGCAAACCGGCAAAGAGAACACCGAAGAGAGAACACGGAACGCCAAAAAGCCGCGGCCGCAAGAAAAAGAGAAGAAAAAGAGATTAGGTATATCTCCTGGGTGTGGGATTGGAGAACAAAGCGAGGCAATCGAGGGGAGGCGGCGGCGGCGCGTTGGTTTTCCAAGCTGGAAAGCCTTCGTGCGGGTGCCGAATGGATGACGACGGATCGTCCCTTGCCCGCAGTTCTTCGGGCTGCTGTGTTGGTGCCCCACTGTCCACCACAAAATCCGAAGCTCGGGCCGCCGTCCAATGTTTCCCCAGCGTCCAGGGGTGTTGTCAACGCCAGGAGGGTCAATGCAGTTGCATCTGAACACACTCGGGGACTTCAGAAACACATGTCCTACTAGTTCCTACAGACAAAATTAAATTGAGGACACCAGCATAGTCTTAGAACCAATTTACGTTGGGCAGAGTTACGGTTCTATTTGTCAGAACCCCCATGCTTTCGAATTGATGCTGTCCCTCTTTTCGAGGAATTCCATCGCACTAAAGCGACGGCAGGGGTTCGCTGAGCGTGCCCCTCCTCCACAAGCTCATACTCGGAAGCCACCTGCCACCACTTATTACGTCATGGGCATTCACAGCAGCTCCTTCCCGCCTTGCAACTGCCAACCATGGAAGCAATCAAGTTGTTGTCAGACAGCCAAGTCATGGATTCGCGTGGTGTTTCTTTGAATACGATAATAATGCTTCCACAATCCCATCTCTGCGACACGGCCACAAACCACCCATCTGCACACAATTGCAGCCCTGGACATCATCACCGCCCGCTACCACACAGTCGCCATTTTGAAGACTGGGAATCCAACCTGCCTCGGTGATTTCATTTCAAGATTTTTACCAAACATACTGTCCACACAGTTGCCGACAGAATCCAATTCGCCATGCTCTCCACCACGCTACGGGCTGCACGGCCATTGGGGATCCGGGCCACCGTTCGAAGACGGGCGCAGCCATCCAATTCCTTCACAACACGGACGCGTTTATCTGTATCAATTGCACCCGCTCTCCGCGCGCACATGTCCACAAAACCCCCGCTGCAGCCAACGAAGATCGACAAGGAATTCGAAAAGAAAACCGCACAGAAGCTGCTTCAACCGCGCCCCGACGAGGTGACCGCCGATTCAACCGTTCGCCATGTCATCGAGGAGAGCCAAGCGCCGCCAGACTCGGAGCCGGATGTCATGGTGGGGTTGAAATCCGATTTGGTGCGTCTATCGCCCTCGTCTTGTCCGTCTACCTACCACTGACACGCACATAGAACACAGTCAAAGAGACGTTTGCCTTGGCTTCTGTGCCCCGGCAGGCTTACGTGCTAGGCCTCTCCGGCACCCTCCCCTACCTGGCCACCTCACTATCCACCGTCTTCCTCTCCTGGAACCTCAACACCGAATGGCCCAGCCCGTCACTCTTCCTGAACCACTTCATCTTCGACCACGAATCCGCCTCCCACTGGTTGCACATCCTCGAGCCCATCCAGGTCGGGTACGGCGCCGTCATCATCTCCTTCCTAGGCGCCATCCACTGGGGCCTCGAACTGGCCGAGAAGACCCCCGCACACGACCGCACACGACTCCGCTACGGTCTCGGCGTGCTCGCGCCTGCCGTGGCCTGGCCGACAATGTTCATGCCCATCGAGTGGGCGCTGACCACCCAATTCGCCGCCTTCTGCTCGCTCTACTATGCCGACTCCCGCGCGACCGTCAAGGGCTGGGCGCCGGCGTGGTACGCGACCTACCGCTTTGTCCTGACGGCCGTCGTGGGCGCTGCCATTCTCGTCAGCCTCGTCGGCCGCGCCAAGGTCGGCGAGGGCCACACGCGGCTGACCACGGAAGAGCTGCGGGAGAGGATCAGGGGGCCGCGCAAAACGCCCGACAAGAATCGCAACTTGGCCAAGGAGGAGGAAGAGGAGAGGGAGCGGATCAAGGAGGAAAAGAGGCAGGAGGAGGAGAGGAAGAAGGAAGAGGAGAGGAAGGCCAAGGAGGAGGAAGAGAAGAAGGCCAAGGAGGAGGCGAAGAGGGGCAAGAAGGGCCAGACGAAGAAGCAGGAGGAGAAGAAGCCTGCTGGAGAGAAGGATGGAAAGAAGGATGACGCGAAGGAGGGCGCTGAGGATTCTGGAGAGAAGAGCGGAGAGGAAAAGAAGGGCCAGAAAAAGCAAGCTGGCGACGCTGACTCTGCGGCCAAAGGCAAGGAGCAAGAAGGTGACAAGGATAGGAAGGAAGGGGGGAAGAGATCGGAAAAGAACGAGGGCTCTGGTGACAAGGAGAATGAGAAGAGCGATGACAATTAGAGTCTGGGATTGGCGAGGCTTTCCTTGTGGTTCTGGTCAAATCATGTCCATTTAATGAAGGCTATTGGCCGATGGGATCGACTACAACCCAGTTCAGTGGGTCGGAGTTGTAGGAGTCTTGAATTTATGACTGTGGCTGGTTCTTCTCGGTGACTCGGGTGCAGTACTACATGACTTTTGCTATCCTTTACGTCTCTTTCTTTTCCATTATCCTACAGGAAAGCCTTATGCCGTTGAGCCGGTTGTCTCAACTCAGGATGGATGGGCCCGGTCGTTCCTTCCAGGGACTGGATGTTCAGCAGTCACCCAGGCGTCAGGTCCATGTTGACATCGTCACGCCACTTTCAGTTTCGAGCAGGCTTCGTGGAAGGAGCTGAGGTGTTGCTCCCAGCTCAAGTTAGACCGCAGGTTCAAGTCGAAAATAAAACGTGCGGCGAAGGGCTCGCCGCACACTAACCCCTGAGCATAGGAACACCCTCGAGTCAATAGAGCTTCGAGCAATCTTCTATCGCTTCGCCCTGCATTTCCATTTCCACAACCAAAACTTGCTTATTATACATTATTGCCTGCCTTTCTCCTCTTGCTTCAATCTCCTGCCTCAAGAAACATTCGAAAGTCCCGGCCATACCGAACGCCAGCACTATGTGCCATACCGGACCAAAGCCCGTTCGCAACTCACCGCTATCCCAACCCGGGCCGTATGGCTACCCCATGCGATTCGGCGTGCGCTCCGCCGGAGCAAAGGGTTTCAAGATCTACGGCGCCGACCCCAAACAGCCCTTCCGCTACATCGAATGGCACTCGCACCGCCAGATCCTCCACAAGGGCGCCCACAAAAAGGCCAAAACCCCGCCGGTTGTCACCATCAGCTCGAACTGGCGATCCAAATCCGCTTTCCCGGCCAAGAACGACGCAGCCGCATTCACCATCACCGTGCACCACAACGCCCCAAACACCAACAATGCAATCGACACCCCATCCCCCAACACCACCCCAGACGAGCCCACCAC
>Ga0247823_10003201_pt1 | contig 13332 bp, 12 predicted proteins | sample 13C_PalmiticAcid_2_FD_192426 | JGI IMG/M metagenome (GOLD analysis project Ga0247823, IMG submission 192426) | Soil microbial communities from agricultural site in Penn Yan, New York, United States - 13C_PalmiticAcid_Day30 | ecosystem: Environmental > Terrestrial > Soil > Agricultural land...
GCTTGCCGACCAGCAGGTTCGCGTCGGTCACGGTGAGCGGGCCACCGCGGCGATAGCAGGCAGGTCCGGGGTTGGCGCCCGCACTTTCCGGCCCCACGCGATAGCGGCTTCCGTCGAACTGCAGGATCGAACCGCCGCCCGCGGCCACCGTCTCGATTGCCATCATCGGCACGCGCATCTCGACCCCGGCGACCTCGGCGTCGAACACCCGTTCAAAGGCACCGGCATAGAGCGCAACGTCGGTCGACGTACCGCCCATGTCGAAGCCGATCACCTTGTCGAAGCCTGCCGCCTCGGCGGTGCGGGCCGCGGCGACCACGCCGCCTGCGGGTCCGGAAAGGATCGCGTCCTTGCCCTGAAACTGCCGCGCCTCGGCCAGCCCGCCATTGGACTGCATGAAGTGAAGCGGGGTTGATCCAAGCGCGCCGGCGACCTGGTCGACATAGCGGCGCAGCACCGGTGAGAGATAGGCGTCGACAACCGTCGTGCGTCCACGCGCCACCAGCCCGGTCAGCGGACTGACGGCATGGCTGGCCGAGACCTGCGCGAATCCGGCCTCACGCGCGAGCGCGGCGATGCGCTGTTCGGTCTCCGGATGCGCCCAGGCATGGGCAAGCGCGATCGCGACGGCGTCATAGCCTTCCGCATGGCGTGCCGCGAGCATCGAGCGGGTGGCAGCGTCGTCGAGCGGAACGATAACCTTGCCCGCCGGGTCGATCCTGCCGCCGACTTCCTCGACGCCATCGTACAGCGGCTCGGGCAGGCGGATGGCGAGATCGAACAGGCGCGGGCGCGTCTGGTTGCCGATCGTCAGCAGGTCCGCAAATCCGCGGTCGACCAGCAGAAGCGTGCGGGCGCCCTTGCGCTCCAGCAGGGCATTGGTGGCCACGGTCGTGCCCATCTTCACCACCTCGATCCGGTCGGTGGGCAGCGGTGCGTCGGGCGGGATGTCGAGGATCGAGCGGATGCCGGCGATCGCGGCGTCGGGGTAGCGTTCGGGATTCTCGCTCAGCAGCTTGGCGGTGGAGAGGGTGCCGTCGGGCGCGCGGGCGACGATATCGGTGAACGTGCCGCCACGGTCGATCCAGAATTGCCAGGCGGACATAACCCCTCCGATTTATCGATAAATTATCGATATAATGTACGTATAGATTGACAGCGACGCAATCCGGCGCGAGCTTTGCCGCCAGATAAAGAGAGCCGGATTAAGAGGGGTTGTCATGACGGAGGCAAGACGCGCGATCGTCTCGTCGGCGCATCTCGCCGATGGCGCGGCGCCGGCACTGTCGGAGCTGGAATTCAGCCTGACGCTGGCGGCGACCTCGTATCAGCGCTGGATCGCGCGCTGTGCGGCGGCGGCCGGGATCCAGCTCTCGCCGATCGAGGTGTTGATCCTGCACACGGTGCGGCATCGCGACCGTGCGAAGCGGCTGAACGACATCACGCTCGTCCTCGATATCGAGGACACACACCTTGCCACCTATGCGATCCGCAAGCTGGAAAAGGCCGGGCTGATCGAGACCCGCCGCGAGGGCAAGGAGAAGCTGGTCGCTGCGACCGACGCCGGGCGGAATTTCTGCGAGGCTTATCGCGCGGTGCGGGAACGGGTGCTTGCCACACCGCTCGCGGCCGACGGGCCGGGGGAGGAGGCGTTGTCCGAGGCCGCCGATCTGCTGCGTCGCGTGTCGGGCCAGTATAATCAGGCGGCTCGCGCCGCCGCCACGCTGTAGGCCGGCGATGCTGGTCCTGTCGGGCATCGCTATCATCATCATCGGCTTCGCGCTGCGCGTACATCCGATGCTGGTGGTGACCCTCGCCGCCTTTGCAAGCGCACTCGCCGCGGGCTTCGGACTGCTGGAGGTCGTCGAACTGATCGGCAAGGCCTTTGTCGATGCGCGCTTCATGGCGGTCGCCTGGCTCGCGCTGCCGATGATCGGACTGCTCGAACGCGCCGGGTTGCGCGAGAAGGCGCGGGCGCTGGTCCAGCGCCTGCGGCGCGCGACGACCGGCCGTCTTCTGCTCGGCTATCTGGCGCTGCGCCAGATCACCGCGGCGATGGGCCTCACCGCGCTGGGCGGGCATGTCCAGATGGTTCGGCCGATCGTCGCGCCGATGGCCGAAGGCGCGACCAATGACGGGGAGCCGCTCGACGATGAGACGCGCGATCTTGTCCGCGCGAATGCGGCGGCGGTCGACAATATCGGGCTGTTCTTCGGCGAGGACGTGTTCATCGCAATCGGATCGATCCTGCTGATCCGCGCCGTGATGGAGCAGAATGGCTTCGTCCTGGCGCCGCTCCATATCGCGCTCTGGGCGATCCCGACCGCGATCGCGGCGTTCCTGATTCATGGTGCGCGATTGCTTCTGCTGGACCGGCGTCTGCGGAGAAACAGCCGATGATCGGGCTCGACGCGCTTGGTATCGCGGCCGGGCTTCTGCCCGCGGCGGTCGCTGTCCACCACGCCATGGACCGGAATTCGTCGACGCGTTGGCGCAACGTCGTCTTCTGGGGCGCGTTTGCCACGACCCTGATGGCGGGGCCGTGGCTGCCGAACCTCGTCAATGGCCTGCTCGTGCTGGTGATGGTCGCGATGGCGGCGTGGGGCCTGCGTCCCGGACCGGTGTCGAGCACCAGTGATGCGGAACGAAGTGCGCTCGCCGAGCGCATCGGGTTGCGACTGTTCCTCCCGGCGCTTTGCGTGCCGGTTGTCGCCCTTGCCGGCACGCTGCTGTTGCCGGACGGGAAGGTTGCCGGAATCGCGTTGATCGATCCCAAGCAGGTCACGCTCGTCTCACTCGCCGTGGCGATCCTGATCGCCTTCGCGCTGGCGATGCGGCTGACGGGGGCCGGCAGGGCAGTGCCCGCTGCCGAAGCGAGGCGGCTTACCGATGCGGTCGGGTGGGCGATGGTGCTGCCGCAGATGCTGGCGGCATTGGGCGGAATCTTCACGCTGGCGGGGGTCGGCACGGTCGTCGCCGACGGCGTTGCGGGTGTCGTCCCGATGACCACGCCGCTGGTCGCGGTCACGCTCTATTGTCTGGGTATGGCGCTGTTCACGATGGTGATGGGGAATGCCTTTGCGGCCTTTCCGATCATGACCGTCGGGATCGGCATTCCCTTCGTCATCCAGCATTTCGGTGGCGATCCGGCGGCGGTAGTGGCGCTGGGCATGCTGGCGGGGTTCTGCGGCACGCTGATGACGCCGATGGCGGCCAATTTCAACATCGTGCCCGCGGCCGTGCTGGAACTGCGGGACCGGCATGCGGTGATCCGCGTCCAGACGCCCACGGCGCTGATCCTCCTTATCTTCAACATTCTGCTTATGGCGTTCGTCGCCTTTCCCGGAGGCCCCTGGTGACCCACTCGCTTTCCCCGGATCTCGCCAGCCTCTTTGCCCGCACGGCGCTGGGCCATGTGACGCGCGAATATCCGCACAAGGCCGACCACGTCATGACGGGCGACGCCGACGCCTATATTCCGCGCGAGGTTCACCCGACCTTTTACGGCAGCTTCGACTGGCATAGCTGCGTGCATGGCTATTGGTTGCTCGCACGGCTGCGACACCGTTTTCCCGAGCTGCCCGAGGCGAATGCGATCGATGCGCTGTTCGCGGACGCATTCACGCCGGAGAAGGTCGCTGTCGAGCGTGACTATGCCGCGCGCCCGTCCGCGCGGGGGTTCGAGCGGCCCTATGGCTGGGCGTGGCTGCTGATGCTGTCGGCCGAGCTGCACCGGTCCCGTTCGCCGTACGCGGCGGCGCTGCAACCGCTGGCTGATCACTTCGCAGGCGCGTTCGGCCGCTATTTGCCGCTGCTGACCTACCCGGTCCGCGCCGGGACGCACAACAACACGGCCTTCGCGCTCGTGCTGGCGGCGCGATATGCCGATGCCGTTGAGGATCGGCGACTGGGCTCGCTGCTAGCGAACCGGGCGTGGGAATGGTTCGGCCACGATGCGGGGGTGCAGGCGCTCGAACCGAGCGGGGAGGATTTCCTGTCGCCGCTGCTGATCGAGGCGCTGGCGATGAAGACGCTGCTTCCACCCGGGCAATTTGCCGACTGGCTCTCCCATTTCTTTCCCCGTCTGGTCGAATGGGAGCCGGCGGCGTTGTTCCGGCCCGCCCTGGTCAGCGACCGCAGCGACGGCAAGTTCGCGCATCTGGACGGGCTGAATCTCAGCCGTGCCTGGGCGATGCGCGGCATTGCGGCAGGGCTGGCGGATCGCGAGGCGGGTGCGCAGCTGCTGTTCGCGGCGGACGATCACCTCGACGCCGCGATGGAGCACGTCGTCGGCGACTATATGGGCGAGCACTGGCTTGCCAGTTTCGCGCTGCTTGCGCTGGAAACGGCGGATTAGGCAGTCGCGCGCGGAGGGCGGCTGGAGGTCGGTATCAGCGTTGCTTCTTCGCAATCGTTGCGGTGAAGTCCGGATCCTTGTTCGCGACCCAATCCACGAATTTGCGCACGTTCGGATTATCCAGCAGGCCAGCCACCTCCATGCCATGGCGCTGGAGTTCGGAGTTGGTGAAATTGGCGATCAGCGTCTGCTGGCAGATCGAATGCATCGGCACGACATCGCGGCCTCCGCGGCTTTTGGGCACGGGATGATGCCAGATAATGGTCTTGCCGGTCGGCCGGCCACAGAGCCAGCAGAGCACCGGCGCTGCCGGAGCCTCGTCCTCTTGCGGAAGATGGTCATAGGGATCGTGTTTCGAACGCTTGCGGGCCATAGGTCGATCTAACTGCCTTGATTGCGTTCAGCCTATAGCGATGCGAACGGCGGCGTCACATTGGCAAATTCAGGGAAGTGAACGATGACGAACTCCTCGAAACCATGGGACGGAGAGCTGGTCCGCAAATGGCTTGAGCGGCGTTTCGAGGCATCGCGACTGGATCAGGCTGCGGCGGACCGGCGCGGCTACGAGGCGCGGGACGATTATGACAAGGCCGCTGCCGAGGAATGGGCATGCCGCGCGCTGAAGGGCGCCGCCTGCACAAGCGATCAGGCTGCGTTCGCTGCGCGTCTCAAGGAGCTGATCGGCCAGGACGAATATCAGGCGACCAGTGTCTATGACGATACGCGGTTCGAGCGGCATGTGCGCACGCATCTGCGGAAAATGGCGAAGATGACGAAGGCGAATGAGGGATTCGAGAAGACCCTGCGGCACCAGTGAGATGGGTGGAGTGCTGTCGCGGGCATGCTAAGGCGATGAGATGCTTCATTCGCGCGGCCCCGGTGGCACTGTCGAAATCGACGGATTCAAATATGACTGGGAGCTCCAGAGCGAGCCCCAACTCTCCTCTGCCGATGGCTGGAAGGGCATGACGGTCCTGTTGCGTCAGCAGGATATGCCGCGGGAGGCCGTGTTGGAATTCCCCACGCCGAAGCGTCTTCTGAGGGGATTGCCCAAGGGGCGTACGCATATCAACGATGCGATCGCCTCAAGAGGCGTGCGGGCCGCGTTGCTGGCAGGATGGGACCCGGCATCGCGCGGCAAGACCCTGGTCTTCATGGTCGATGCCAACGGCGACTAGCGAACGTTTGCTTCCGGCGCGTTGCGTCGACGGCAACGCGCCCTCTGCGGTCAGGCGGCCCGGCGATGCTCTTCGGAGCGGGGGAGCAGGATCGTCGCGAGGCCCAGAAGGGGCAGATAGGCGCAGAATTTGTACACCCAGACGATGCCGTAGACGTCCGCAAGCTGGCCGAGTCCTGCCGCCCCGATCCCGCTGATCCCGAACATCAGGCCGAACATCAATCCCGACACCAGCCCGACGCGGCCGGGGACGAGCTCCTGCGCATAGACGACGAGCGCGGCGAATGCCGATGACATGATCAGGCCGATCGAGATGGCGAAGAGTGCCGTCCAGAACAGATTGGCGTGCGGCAGGATCATCGCGAAGGGCGCGACCCCGAGAAAGGACGCCCAGATGACGGCCTTTCGGCCGATGCGATCGCCGACCGGTCCGCCGGCAAAGGTTCCGGCTGCGACCGCCGCGAGGAAGCAGAAGAGATAGAATTGAGACTCGCGCGCGGTGAGGTCGAACCGTTCGATGAGGTAGAAGGTGAAATAGTTGGTGAAGGCGCCGATGTAGATGAACTTGGCGAACATGAGGATGCCGATCGCCGACAGGGCGCGAAGGATTTCGGCGCGGCTGTGCGGCGAAACATGGGCGACAGCGGGCGCGCTGGCCTGCGCCCGGCTGCGCCGAACCCGCCACCGGGTGACGCCGAAGAGCACCCAGATCGCGGCGATGGCGACGAAAGCGAGCCAGCCGACTGCGGTCTGTCCGAACGGCAGGATGATCACGGACGCGACGATGGGGCCGAGCGCCGAACCGGTATTGCCGCCGACCTGAAAGGCCGACTGCGCCGTCCCGAAACGACCGCCCGACGCCATCCGCGCGACGCGCGAGGCCTCCGGGTGGAAGGTCGCCGATCCGACGCCGATGACGGCGGACGCAAGGATCAGAGCGGCATAGCTGTCGGCCATCGCGAGACCGCCGACGCCCGCCAGTGTCACGATCATGCCAAGCGGCAGCAGATAGGGCAGGGGGCGCTTGTCGGTGTAGAGACCGATCCAGGGCTGAAGCAGCGAGGCGGTGATCTGATAGACGAGCGCGATCCATCCGATCTGGCCGAAGCTCAGGTGATATTTCTCCTTGAGCAGCGGATAGATGGCGGGGAGCACCGCCTGGATCAGGTCGTTCAGAAGATGGGCGACCGCGACGGCACCGACGATTTGCACCACGAGCTTCGGTCCATCCTGACGCGCCGCAGCGGGGACACGGATGTCGGGACTGGCGGTCAGGGCGGCGGCAGAATCGGTCACGATCGGATCTTTCGGTTCTTGGAAGCGGGCCTCTAGCAAGCGCATACCTTTCCCGCTTCCTTGTATGAGCCAATCATTTCTGCGAGTGGGACGGTCGTGCAATTTTACCCGGACGAGAATGATCATGTGGCGCGGCCGGTCATCGCGATCGGCCACGACTATCCGGACTCGTTCGAGCTGGCCGAGCATCGACATCGCCGCAGTCAGTTTCTCTATGCCGCGACCGGCGTGATGGCCGTCAGCACACCGACCGGTGCATGGGTGGCGCCGCCCGAACGCGCTGTCTGGATTCCTGGCGGTACCCCGCATTCAGTGCGGATGGTGGGCGCGGTGCAGACCCGCAGTGTTCTCGTCGAACCTGAAACATGCCTGCGGCGGGGAGACGCGTGTCAGGTCGTCGGCGTGTCGCCGCTGCTGCGCCACCTGCTTTCCGCCGCCGCGCATGTGCCGCCTGAATATGATGTTGCCGGGCGTGACGGATTGGTCATGCATCTGCTGATGGCGGAAATCGATGGCGCGCCGCTGATCCCGTTGGCGGTTCCCTTTCCGTCGGATCCCGCGCTTGCGAGGCGATGCCATGCGTTCCTGAAGCGACCGAACGCTGCCGCGACGATCGACGAATGGGCGGACGCCATGGGAATCAACCGCCGCAGCTTCACCCGGTTCTTCCGGCGAGAAACGGGGATGAGCTTCTCTGAGTGGCGCCAGCAGGCCTGCCTCTCGGCAGCCCTTCCAAAACTGGCAGCGGGAGAGCCCGTGACGTCGATTGCCTATGATCTCGGCTATGATGGTCCGGGCAATTTTTCCACGATGTTCAAGCGCATGCTCGGCGTTCCGCCGAGCCGTTACCGCTTGCCGTAATTTCGCGCCTGTCCGAAGGCGGTAGAGGCGAGGGTGTCCTGCATATCCCCAGCCCCTGCATCAACCTTGCAGCCGTATCTCCGAACTGTCGCCGTCCCGTCATCAAAATGAAGAAAGCGAGGACTAGCCGCCCCTCCAGACCGGCGCGTCCTGACGCCGGCGCATCTTGGGGACAGTATGAAGCTCACCGCTGCCAGCGTGCTCGCCGCGCTCACCTTTGCTTGCGCGCCCGCCACGGCGCAGACCCTGACTGTCGCCGCCGATGCGGCGGACGATGCCGGCACGGACGACGGCGTCGTCGTCGTGACCGGTACACGTGAGCGTTCGCGTACCCAGTTCGACACGCTCGCGCCGGTTGATGTCCTGTCGGCCGACGCGGTGCGTTCCAGCGTTTCCGGTGATCTTTCCGACACGATCGCCCAGCTGCTGCCTTCGTTCAACGTTCAGCGCCTGCCTGCGGCAGACGGCCTCGCGTTCGTGCGCCCCGCCACGCTGCGCGGACTTTCTCCGGACCAGACGCTCGTCCTCCTCAACGGCAAGCGCTATCACCGTTCGGCGCTGCTCGGCACACGCGGCGCACAGGCCCCTGATCTTGCGAGCATCCCTTCGCTGGCGATCAAGCGCATCGAAGTGCTGCGCGACGGCGCTTCGGCGCAATATGGATCGGACGCCATCGCCGGCGTGATCAACATCATCCTCGAGGACAAGCCGGGCATGGAAGCCTTCGGCCAGTTCTCCCAGTATTTCGCGGGCGACGGCAACGAGTATCAGGGCGGCGTGCGCGGTGGCATCGCATTGGGTGAGCGCGGCAGCATCGTCTTCACCGGCCAGTACGACAAGTCCGAGGCGACCTCACGCACGCGCCAGCGCCCCGACGCGGTCGCTTTCCAGAACGCCAATCCCACGATCAAGGTGCCCAATCCGGTGCAGCGCTGGGGGCAGCCCGATGAGGAGCGCATCCGCGGATCGGTCGACGCACGCTATGAGGTCACCGAAGAAGCCGCGCTCTATACCTTCGTCACCGCGCAGTCGGGCGAAGGCGTGACCGATTTCAACTGGCGCAATCCCGCAGGAACCGCGAACGTCTACAATCCCAGCAGCGCGTTTCCGGGTTTCTCGTTCCGCACGATCTACCCTGCGGGATTCACCCCGCGTTTCGGCACCGAGTACAGCGACGTTCAGGTCAATTCGGGGGTTCGCGGCGAGCTGAGCGAAGCATTCAGCTACGATCTGAGCGCCGGTTACGGGCGCAGCCGCATCGACTACACCATGCGCGAGAGCCTCAACGCATCGATGGGGCCGCTGAGCCCGACCAGCTTCTATATCGGCCGGCTGGAACAGCGCGAGTTCAACATTAACGCCGACTTCGTCTATCGCCTGCCGGTGGGCGGGGCCGAACCGCTCAACATCGCGTTCGGCGCCGAACGCCGCCGCGAGACCTACAAGGTCGGCGCAGGTGATCCCGCCTCTTACGCGATCGGGCCGGGTGCGGCGACGGGCCTTGCCCCCAGTTCGAACGGCTTCCCCGGCTTCAGCAGCGCGGCGGCCGGTAGCTGGGATCAGACCAGCTATGCCGGCTACATCGATCTCGAATGGCGGCCGGTGGAGATGCTGACGCTCGGCGCGGCGGGGCGCTACGAGGATTTCTCGGCGTTCGGCGATACCTTCAACTACAAGCTCGCCGCACGGATCGAGCCGGTTGAGGGAATCGCGGCACGCGCGACCTGGTCGACCGGCTTCCGCGCGCCGACTCCGGGGCAGCTCAACAGCATCCAGACCACCCAGGGTCTGGATACCGTCACGCTTCAGATCTTCAACCAGGGGCGGCTGTCGCCGAGCGATCCGCTGGCGACCGCGCTCGGCGCCAAGCCGCTGACCCCGGAGACGTCGAAGACGCTGACCGCCGGGCTTACTTTCCAGACGGATATCGGCTTCAGCGGCAGCATCGACCTCTACCAGATCGACGTCGACGACCGGTTCAGCCAGTCGCGCACCTTTGCGGTGCCGGCGAGCTTCCCCAATCCGCAGCGCTTCACGTCGGTCAGCTATTTCACCAACGACTTCGATACCCGCACCCGCGGCGTCGATGTGGTGCTGAATTATGCGCGCAATCTGGGTCCGGGCCGCGCCACCGCGACGCTTGCCTATAATTACAACAACACGAAGGTGCGAAGCGGCACAAGCGCTGCGATCCCGAACGAGACGCAGCGCCGCGTGTTCGAGGAGCGGTTGCCACAGAACAACGGCACCGCATCGCTCGGCTATGAGGTAGGCGGTTTCTCGATGCTGTTGCGGGGCCGTTACTATGGCGGGTGGACCGATGTGAGCGGCAACGCCACTGGCGAGCTGTTCCAGCGCTTCGGCGGCATCGCGCTGTTCGACGTTGCGGTTGCCTATCGCTTCGACGAGCATTTCACCCTGCGAGCAGGCGCGGAGAATGTGTTCGACACCCATCCGGACGAGGCGACCAATCAGGCGGTGCGCGGACTCATCTATTCGCGCAATGCCCCCTATGACACCGACGGCGGCCAGTATTATGTCCGGCTGGGCGTGAATTTCTGACGAAGGGAATGATCATGAACCGCCGGACGCTGCTGACCGGAATTGCCGCCCTGCCGGCGGTCGCGCACGCAGCTCCGGCGGCGGCCGTGCGCGCCGATGACGAGGATTACTGGCGCGGCATTGCCGCCCAGTATGACGTGACGCGCGATGTGATCCAGCTCGAGAACGGTAATTGGGGGATGATGGCCCGGCCGGTACTGGAGGCGTACAAGGAACAGCTGGTTCGGGTGAACCGCGATACCAGCTATTATACCCGCCGCCGCTTCGGTGCCGATGCGATGGCGGTGCGCGACGCGCTGGCGGCCGAACTGGGGGTGCCGGCGGACGAGATCGCTTTCACCCGCAACGCGACCGAAGCGCTCAAGGCGCTGATCCTTGGCTATAACCGGCTACAGCCGGGCGATGCGGTGCTCTACGCCGATCTCGACTATGACAGCATGCAGGATTGCATGGAGCATCTGCGGGTGCGGCGCGGCGTTTCCGTCGTCCGCATCGCGCTACCCGAGCCGGCGACCCGGCAGACGCTGATCGATGCCTATGCCGCGGCATTCGCGGCGAACCCGCGCATGCGATTGGTCCTGCTGACGCATCTCAGCCATCGTACAGGGCTGGTGCTTCCGGTGCGCGAGATCGCCGCGATGGCGCGCGCACGCGGCATCGATACGATCGTCGACGCCGCGCATAGCTGGGGTCAGCTCGATATGAATCTGGCTGACCTCGATTGCGATTTCGTCGGCATCAATTGCCATAAATGGCTCGGCGCACCGCTTGGCGTCGGCGCGATCCATATTCGCAAGTCTGCGCTGGCGCGGATCGACCGGGACCCTGCCGAGCCGGCGAAGGGCCCGGATACGGTGATGGCACGGGTGCATCCCGGGACCAGCGATTTCGCTGCGCTGCTCACGGTGCCCGCCGCGCTGGGCTTTCAGCAGGCAATCGGCCGCACCCGCCGTGCCGCGCGGCTGCAGGGGCTGCGTGACCGCTGGGTGGCAGCGGTTCGCCCTCTGGCTGGAGTCGAGGTGCTGACGCCCGATGATCCGGAGCTGCATGGCGGGATTACGTCCTTCCGCCTGCGCGATGCGACCAGTGTCAAAGACAATGCGGCTCTCGCTGCGCGCCTGCTTCAGCGCCACCGTATCTTCACCGTACATCGCGACGGACCGGCGAAGGGCGCGTGCGTGCGGGTGACACCGGCGCTGTTCAATAGCCTGGACGACATGGATGCTCTGGCGCGGGCGCTGGCCGAGGAGCACGGGCTGGCCAGGCGTTGAGAAATGGCCGGAAGCGGCGGCTGCCCGCTTCCGCACGGGAGGCGCCGCCTGGACGCTATGCCGCAGCTCACGATTGCCGCTAACCTATTGGAAAAATGGTGGACGCACTTGGGCTCGAACCAAGGACCCGCTGATTAAGAGACGCTCCGGCGTGGCATACTGCGCAGCATTAACAGGTACTTGGCTGCATCCGCGTATGATCAGCTGCTCAATATGCCACAATGGGCTACAATTCGAGACAATTCGCAACGACACAAAATCACCTACATTGCATTTGGAGATCTTGGGCAGCTTTCGCCCTGATTGCAGCCATCCAGGTAGATCGCCGTCGTTTCGATCGCTGCCGTCTGCCCGGCAACACGAGTCTTCTCTTGAAATTCTGCGAGTCGATTTTCTATTCTCGTTTCGAGCAGGGATTTGGAAACGGAGGGTAGAGAAATGTCCCGGCTAGACGCTGACTACTATGCGGCCCGAGCAAAGCAGGAGCGAGCTATGGCGGAAGCAGCGAACGATGCTTGCGCGCGCAGGACGCACCAGATGCTTGCGGAGCACTACCAACGCATTGCGGATGGCGCCCTGCGCGAAATTGGGCCGCTTCAGCAAGCATAGTTAAGCCTTAGCCTAGGCTGAGGCAGGAAAGGGGGGATACGGCGGGATCTGTGGCAGGGAAGGACTACGGCGGGCCCGTGTGCTTGGTCTGCTCTGGAGGATTTGGCCCAGTCCGGCTTTGGATAGCCACATCAGGGCCGGCAAGGCCGAAAATGGGTGGAAAGTTGTCCGTCTGCTTGCAGTGTTTGAAAGCGGGGTGGTGTTCGTGCCACGCTCCTGGATCGCGCTTGGGCTGCTTTGGATGGGCCAGGCAGCCCCTAAGCCTCAGGGGCTGAAGATCAGGACAAGGAATACAAAGAACAGCGAGAGGTGCACCGCGCCCTCCAGCATCGTCGTACGCGTCCCCGAGAACGTCAGCGTGTTGAGCATGAGTGTCACGGCAAGAAGTACCATGTTCGCAGGGGATACGCCGAGGATCACAGGCTGACCGGTGGCCAGGCCGATGAAAAGAACCACGGGCACCGTCAGGCCCAGCGTAGAGGTGGCGGCGCCCAGGCACAGGTTGATCGCGCGCGTCAGCTGATTGGCCGCAACCGCTTTCAGCGCGGAGATGCCTTCGGGCGTGAAGACGATCAGAGCGATCAGAATCCCGCCCAGCGCAGGCGGGGCGCCGAGGACAGCGATGCCATGGTCGAGCAGCTTGGCGAGGTGCTTGGAAAGCAGTACGATCGGCAGGATGTTGATGACCAGCAATGCGATGCGCATTCTAGTCGTTCCCGGAGCACGTTGCTGACGCGGCAGCGGTCTCGCCACCGCATCCTGCGCGTCTCCGCTGGCGGGCAGGAAGAACCCGCGATGCCTGCCCGTCTGGAGCCAGAGGAAACCGCCATAGAGTGCGATGGTGAAGGCGGAGAAGCTCAAGGCCTGCGGCAGCGACAGCGCCCCCACGGCGCTCGATATCGTGAAGTTGGGCAGCACCAGCGCGATCACGCTGAGCGGAATGATGACGGCGAGGTAAGCGCTTGCGCCCTGCAGATTATAGGCTTGCTGATGGAACCGTAGCCCGCCGACGAGCAGGCAAAGGCCGACGACGCCGTTGAGGACGATCATCAGCACGGCGAACATCGTGTCGCGGCCGAGCGTGGGAACATGCTGCGCGCTCAGCATCACCGCCGCGATCAGCGCGACCTCGATGATAACGATTGAAAGGGTCAGGATCAGCGTTCCGAGCGGCTCTCCCAACCGGTCGGCCACTTCCT
>Ga0247823_10003202_pt1 | contig 13320 bp, 14 predicted proteins | sample 13C_PalmiticAcid_2_FD_192426 | JGI IMG/M metagenome (GOLD analysis project Ga0247823, IMG submission 192426) | Soil microbial communities from agricultural site in Penn Yan, New York, United States - 13C_PalmiticAcid_Day30 | ecosystem: Environmental > Terrestrial > Soil > Agricultural land...
TTCAACTTCTTTGGCGCCTTCAATGTCTGCTGGCGAGACCCGGCGAAGAGATGACGGGCGGGCCATTTCCCTACAGTACCTCTGAGCTTCCACACCGCGCCTACACGGTTGCACATCTTGGGGCCACGCAGTTTGCGCCCAGGGTTGAGTCGCCAGCCGCAGTTGCAATTTATCGAGCCGAACTTTCGCCACTGCTGAGCGATTCATACGACAAGATGAACGTTCTAACAAAGCCAACGAGCGATCGATGCATAAGGAACACCAGCACCGTCGCTTGGCGCAGATCGTATCTGTGGTTTGCCGCACGTACGCTCGCGACGTCGCGCAGGTTCTCCCGGATGATGACAGGACGCGAGCGAACCCAATGCGAGTGGCCTGACTGGTGGGCCACCCTCATTCCAACATTGGGTGAAATCACAGCGATGCATGTGCGGAAGGAGGCCGAACTTCTGATCGAGCATCTTGGCGAGCCCGCCAAAAGTGATCCGACCGCTTAGTGCCATGCACTGAAGTGCAAGGGCCCTTCTAACAACACGCCATCTGGAAGCCCAAATATGACGATGCCCAGTGAACGTACCCGCGCTATCGTGTGGGCCGGCGGACTCTTGATCGATATCGCGCGCGATCGCACGCTACCCGTGGCCTTACGGCGGCGAGCCGTGGTCATAGCCCGTCACTTCCCCACGACAGACGATGTCTCCTTGATGGCCAATGCGATGAAGCAGAACTGGCATGGCCCCATGCTCGCGCCACTGGAGGAAGCCGAAGTGGAAGATGCCGGAGACCACGGTGCGCTCACGCTTCAAACAAGACTTGGCTGGCCTGAAGCGTGAGCAGACGAATCCAATGGTTGTCTGCTTCCGGAGACACTTCCAACTTCACCTGATTACGTAAGCGAATGTATGCCTACGTGATAAAGGTGAACGCAACGGGCGACATCACAGTTTCACAAAAATGGCAGGTGGTAGAAAGAGTGCGCACCTGGTCATGCGGCGTGCACTCAATCGAGCCCATGGAAGAAAGGTGCTAACTCATCTTCAAGGAGAAGGAGCATGGCAAGAGTTCTACGGACGTCGATCTACACGTGCTGCTTGGTGGTCGCAAGCACACTCTTCTCGGCAAACGCCACACCGCCGGCAACTCAGGCCGACCTTGCCGCAGTCGACAAGGCGGCCCTGCAGCGTGACCTGGCCAGTCTGGGCGCGCCGATCACTTCGCAGCGCGGTTTGTCTCGTCACCTCAGCGCTGGGGTGACCGAATCGCCGCTGGGTCGCCTGAGTCAGCCGGCGCTTCGACGCTTCCTTGCCAGCCTTCAGTTCAATGAGAGCGGGCTTACCACGTTCCGCTACACAGAGCTGGAGGCAGAGCTGACGCCCACGCAGATCTACCAGGTACTGGCGCTGTTTGGTCAGCAGCACCAGACACCCAAGCTCAAGCATGCTCGCCGCGTCACGCCTCTGGATGACGAACTCATGGGCGGCGGTATCCCGGGTGTGCAGCCAGCCAACTTCGAGTGCTATTTCGATCAGGTTTCCCCCATAGACTCCCCGTCCCAGTGCGGTGGCCATCACAACTACCGGTGTGCGAGCCCCGGGACCTGCTCACCTTCCCAAGAGCAGATTTGCACCAACAACTGCTAGTCTTCGAACATGGCGCGGCGAGCTTCGCCGCGCCATCTGGCGCGCTGGCATGCCATGGCGAGTCCAGTGTTAGGGATGTCCCAGGAAGAAGGATCGCCTGATGTTGCGGACCGTACTTGTGCACGGGGTTCTACTGGCGGCGCTGATGGGCGGTCCTGCCTACGCACAAGCCGTAACCGAGGATCAGCGTAGCCAGCAGATCGAGGGCTTCCGTGACGAGGTCGCAGCGCTCCATACCTCGGGCCTGGATAGTGGCGGCGTTGAGTTCGCGCGCCGTGTGTCCAGGCACTACGAGACGCTTCGGGCGCACTATCGCCCCATGTCGACTCTCACAGACCGAGAGTTGCTTGATCTGTTCAAGGCAACCACGACGGCGATTTTCTACACGAACGATGCGGCCTACTTGCCAGATATCGTGGCAGCGTTCGATCTACTGGAACGCCGGGGTCAGGTAACCGAGAAGGTGCGCTCTGATATGCGTAGCTCACTGGTTCGGGTTCGAGCCTTCGATGAGCTGGCCGGTCAAGGGTTGGCTGGCGAGAATGAGGTTCCTGCACTCAGGCAGGCGCCAGATTTGAACCAGGATATGCCCCTGGTCATTCGTGCTGACGGCAGCGGTCGACCTTTGGTGGAGAACTACCAGTGGCAGAAGGGTCTTTCTGTCATCGTGGTCTATGGTCCGCACTGCGCTCCTTCGAAGAAGGCGCTGACGGCGATATCCGCGGACAGAGAGTTGGCGGAGTTCTTCCGTGAGCGTGCGCTATGGCTGATGCCGGTGGATGATGACGTGCACGTAGCTGCGATGAAGCAGCTTGCCATGAACCCAGCGTCCTCACGTGTGGCGGTAGCCTACAACCGATCGTCCTGGCCTCAGATTGATAGCTGGACGACGCCGATGTTCTATTTCTTCGACGATGGAACGCTGACTCACGTAGAGAAGGGCTGGCGATCGGATACTCAGTTGGAGACGCTTAGGACACTAGTGCGTCCGCATGTCGCTAGCGCTGAGCAGGATGCCAGCCAACGCTGATGCTGTCCCAAATTGGGACAGCAGTGAGAGCTACCAACTACCTACGATCCGCCCCACCGAATGCCCACGATCTTGTCCAAATTCTCAAAGACTTTGGGCTGAATTTCGCGTTGATACAGTCGAACATGCATGGAATCCTTGTAGAGCCCCACGGCAATGTCCTTGAGTGTCTCGGCGAGCATGGTTTCGTCCAGCTCCCTCAAGACGATGCCGGCGCTCATGAACTCGTAGAAATTCAACAAATAGCGCATCCCCTGCAAAGACTCGTACCGAGCTAGGATCTCCTCCTTCTCGGCGGCGTACTGGGCCTCGATCTCTGGAACCTTGTCTGCCTTGGAACGCGACAGATCGCGCGCCTTGGTCTTGTCCAGCTTCTTCAGTCGCTCATCAAGACCCTTCTTGTTGATGAGCCGTGCATCTTCTGCAGTAACAGCTTCCCCTGCGGGATAGCGCTCCATCCGCTTCTTGACCTGTCCCTGGAACTCGCTACTCAGTCGCGACTGCATAAGAATGTTGAAGGTGTGAGTTCGCCGCGAGGCTTTGGCGCCACTTTGATGCTGGACACCCCAACCGATGCCAACCGTAATGGCGGCGGCTGTTGCTGCGAAGAGCGCAGTGATAGCACCCACGTTGCCGTTCTGCCACAGCGTCACTATGCCGAGCATGATGAAAACGAGGACATGGGCAATGCCCGTGGCAACAAGCACCTCTAGCGGTACGTCGCGCCGCTCGACATAAAGATTGAACATTGGTCCGATGGTGGACAACACCAACAGCACCCAAGAGCCGTACCAGAAAGCGGCGTAGTACTCTTCGTACGTACTGCGCAGGCCGCCTTCACTGAATATGGCAATGAGGCTGGTAGCTACCAGCACAGCAAGGAAACAAACGAATAGCACCCAGCTTGTTGGATCCGCGGCCTTGGCCAACGGACACACCACGTGTCGCCACGCCAGTGAAAAGATGTTTCGCTTCCCTTCGCTCATCTTCTTCCCCAAAAAAATAAGGCCCCGTTTGGGGCCTTATTCTGCGGTAAGACATTTGGGTTGTTAAGTTTTAGCCTTCGCCCATACCAGTATTCATAGTCATCCCCGTTGGTTGCCTTGTTTTGGATTCCTGCAAGTCAATTAGCGGCCAGCGCTCAAACTTCTGAAATCCATTGTTGATGGAAGCTTTTCTTGTAGTTGTTGTACGCCAGCGATGTGCAATACGGCGTTAAAACCACGGCCTGAAAATTTACGAATCGTGAATTTCCTGGTTAGAAAAACGCTAAATTTGGCTTCTGTTGATGCGCACCTTACACGGCTCTTTCGTCAAATGAAATGGTGTCAACTCGCCTTTCCATCCATGGGACAGCGCTTGTAACACCTTGATCCGTTTAACATTTATTGGATTCGCACGCCGGACGGGGGCTCCTTTGGTGCGACCAAAGGACCGGAAGAGCGCTGGGGCGCCCTAGGACGCGATCTGGGCCCGATGCGGCCTCAGGGCACCCCCACCCGCCACGTGGCAGATGGCGCTCTCCGTGCGATTTAGGCGTTCCGGGCCGTGGACGCGTCCGTGGCTCTATCCAGCTGTTTGCTCTGCCAACGGCGTAAATACGTGTACTAGGACACGGGTGGCCCCCTGGACTGGGCTCAGCCGGGGGGCTAACCCCGTGCTCGGGCGTCGGCGGATTTGCGTACCGCGCTGGCCAACCGTACTTGGCGACGGCGCCACCATAGCCACACGCCGGTGACCCCCAGCATGGCAAGCACCAGGCCAGCCACGGCAATGGCGATCTCCAAGGCGAGGCCGCCTAGGGTGCCTGTATGCAGCGGATAGATCACCGCCACCGCTTTGGCGCCGGGATCCAGCTCGTTCCAGCGATGAACGCCAAGTACCTCGCCAGTACGCGGATGCAGCCACACCGAGCTCAGTCCATTGGGATGCGGGTCATCGGGCAGGATGAAGCGAATGCGTACTGGTCGATCCTGTTGCGCGGGGACTTGGACATAGCCAACCCGCCCCGTGGGGAAACGCATCCTTGCGCTTGCGACCATCTCATCCAGTGGCGCCGGATCACCCTTCATGTTTCCCACCACTTTTGGTGGACTGGTCACTTCAGCACCGCTGAGCGTGGTGATCACGCCCCCGAGCGGACGCCAGGCCATGTAGGCACCGGTTACGACCGAGACGGCAATGATCAGACCCACGACGGCGCCACCAATGCGATGCAGATCAAACAAGGCACGCATCGTGCCCTTGCCCAATTCAATTCGCCACGACGGCGGCCAGCGACGTGGCCACCAAAGGATCAATCCAGTGACCAACAGCACCACATAGACCAAGGCCACACAGGCCAAGATGGCCTTACCCACGTCTTGCAGCCAGAGCGAGCTGTGTAGCTCGAACACCACATTGGCAAAACCCTCGTTCTCTCCCCGGCGTCCTTGCTCTTGCCCAGTGACAGGATTGAGATAAAGCGTACCGCTCCAAGGGCCCCGCACCAGAACCCATAGGGTGTCGTCATCTTGCCGCGGTGGGCGAAAGGTCAGGCTGACCTTTGGGCCAAACTCCTCTCGCGCTCGCTGCAAGACGTCCTCCAGCGCCAGTGGCACCGGAGGGGGGAGGTGGGCAGCGGAGGCTTGGGCGATGAAGAGTTCATCGTGCAACCAACGATCCAGCGGTTTGGCCACCACAAGCACAGCGCCGGTCAGGCCTGACATGATCAGGATCCAGCCCACGCTCAGCGCCACCCATCGGTGGATGCGTAACCACCAATGTCGAAGCGACTGCATCAGTTGCCTGGCCGCCGGTGCTGCACGTCAGGCAGCATCAGAACGCGAACCGGGTCTGCACGTAGAAGGTCCTGGGTGCACCAACCATGCGCCCGGCGTTGCCATCCACGTTACGTGTGTAATAGCGCTCATCCGACACGTTGTTCACGCCCAGCAACAGCTCGCTGCCCTCCAGGCGCGGCAACCGCCAGCTAGCCTGCAGATTCCACAAGCGGAACCCTGGCACCCGGCCCACGCGCGCATCGGCGGCTTCGACCACTGTGTTGGCTGCATCGGAGTACTGGGCACTTTGGTGGGTCTGGGACACATTGAAGGCCCATGCGCCCCGCTCATAGCGCGCGCCGATGTTATCGGTGTTCCGGGAGTAGAACGGCACATCCAAGCCCTTGTTGTCCCCAGAATCCTGGATCGCCTTGGTCCAGGTGTAATTGCCGTACACGGTCAGGCCATCCAGTGCCGTCTCCGGCGCAAAGCTGTACTCGAGCGCCGCCTCCACACCCTCGTGATCGGTCGCACCAATGTTCTGGAACGTGGCCGGCGTGATCCCAGGCACCTGCAGGATCTGGTTATCAAACCGCATCTTGAAAGCGGTGATTTCAGCTCGAATGCCCTCACTCTGCCAGCGGCCGCCGAGCTCGGTGGTCTTGGCAATTTCAGGACGCAACGGATTGCTCGCCGTTTGCGAATTGAGCTGGATGTTCTGCACCGGGCCAAAAGAGGTGTTGTAGTTGCCAAACACCGTTAACGCGGGCGTCAGGAGGTAAGCGATGTTCAAGGACGGCAGCGACTTGTCATTCTTCGTGTCGAACTGCTGAGTCGTACCCTGCTGCTGACGGTCAGTGTCGATGCGCTCGAACCGAACGCCAGGTGTGATGCGCCACTGCCCAATGGCGATGCGATCATCGATGTAGAGCGAGTGTGCGTCCGTGGCATTGTCAAACCGGGTCACCGCTGAGTTGGCGCCGGTGGCAATCACTTCGTTATAGCTGCGATCGTTGCCTCGCTCACGCAGGTACCGGTAGCCCACCGTGACGTCATGTGCGGTTGAGCCCCACGTCAGCCGCTGGGTATAACGCGGCTCAATGCCCAGTACTTTGTAGTCGCGAGGCTGATGTGCCAACTGCGTGCGTGCAGCATTGATCAGTACGCTCTTGCGCGTGCTTTCGTTGTAGTAGGTCCGAATCTCGACCTCCTGGGTATCCGACAGGGTGTTGAGATAGCCAAGATCAACGCCCGTGCGATCGCCGGACCAATAGTCCGTGGGACGAGTGTTCTGGAAGGGATCGGCTTCGTACTGCGCAACGGTCAGGCCGCCGGGCGTGCGCGATTTGACGTCGAAATAGGACAGCTTGCCGTAGATCTCCGAGGAGGGAGTCAGCGCGTAACGGAACTTGACGGCCAGATCATCGATTCGGTCATCGCTGCCCTGGCGCCAGCCGCTACCGGTCAGGCCTGAATACAGCACAGCAAGCCCGATGCCATTGTCCAGCTGGGTGCCCAGGAAGGCACTGTACTGCGTGCTATCGCCGCCGCCGTGGTCGTAGGCGTTGTGGCGGGCAGTCACATCGCCCGTTAGCCCGGACTCTGTGGGAATGGCGCGTGTATTGAAGTTGATGATGCCGCCGACGTTCTGCGGGCCATAGCGAACCGCGCCGCCGCCTCGCACCACGTCGATCGACTCAATGTTGGCCAAGCTGATCGGCGCGAACGACAGCTGCGGTTGGCCGTAGGGGGCCACAGCCAAAGGAATTCCGTCCAACAGCACGGTAGAACGAGGGGAGTAGCGACCCGTCAGACCACGCACGCCCACGTTCAATGAAATGGCGCTGCCTGCAGTGCCCGAGTTGTCCGTGGACTGCACGCCGGGAATGCGCCGCATGACATCGCCAATGCTCGTTGCACCGCTGCTCTCGATGGTCTGCTTGTCGACCACCGTGCGGGCGCCGGCGAAGTTCTTGACGCTGTTCTGCAGGCCCGTCCCCAACCAGCTACCCGTGACCTGAATGCTGTCCAAGGTCTTGGCGGGATCGCTCTGGTCCGCGGCCTGCTGCGACATGGCTGGCAAGGCGAACAATGAGAGAGCGGATGCAACTGCTAGGGACAGGGGAGAGAACTTTGTTCCGGTGACGGCCATTGCTGAGGTGCCTCTTTATGAGCGCGCCACCTCTCCCCAATCTGCTAGCGAGACTGTCGGTAAGGGCGGCGCCGATGGCCACCAATTTTATTGCAAATGAGATCCATTATCATGCCCCCATGGGGTGAGCGGCTCCAATCGATGCTGCGGGGCCGGCCTGGGACAACGGCTCTCAGAAACACGGTGGTGCACACACCCCGGGCATCTAATACGCCAAGTCCATGCTCATCACCCAAGAAGACGCGGTGGAATCGCAACCTCGGGCTCGGCAGAGATGAGGAGGGGAGCGAGCATGCCTCGTCCCCTCATGCGTTCGGTCCTAGAGAGGCTGCTCAGCCTGTCGCCCCTCCAGCAAGGTTCCTGACATAGTCGCGAGCGAGCTTTGCCTTGCCGCTGGCGACGAAGGATTCTGCAGTTCCGCCACCAAGCTCTTCTAGTGGAGCGTTGCGGAACCAGGAGATAGCGCGGTCGACATTGCCACCATTGAGCTCAAGCAATGTGGCAATAACGCTCACCGCGCCCCGCATGTAGTCCTGCAGCTCATCAGAATGAGTGTCTTGCATGACCGCTTGCAGCGGGACATCTGCAAGTTCTGCCAGCCGGGCCAAGCTCAACTGCATCCTGTCGGCATACGCCTTCGGAGAGATGATCGAGCCCTCACGCAGGCTCTCAACAAAGTCGCTCGCCGTTTCGCCAGGTGTCATCGCCAGCTTCCCATTCTGCGTCGCACGTCCAATGAATGATGGCGCGCAGAACGATCATATCAACAGCTATCCCTCGGCTGCCTGAGTGTTATCGAGACATGGTGAGGCGGCCGCCGCAGCGCGTACGCAGCATCGTGGCGCTATCGCGATGTCCGCTGGCGGTAGTCGGCCATCAACGGAGCCAGGCTGCGCAGTACGGACCTGATGTGCGCGGCCGCTGGCGCGCTATCGCCGATCAGGTGCTGCAGCAGCGCCGTCACCTCCAGCGCGACTCCCCCGACCTCGCTGTTCCCGTCATCCTGCAGTTCAGCATATCGGCATAATTCACGCATTGCCGGAGTCAATCGCTTCCGCCCTCCGCTAAGCGCGCGACTGATCTGCGGCTGCGGTACACCAGTTCGCTCAGAAACCTCGATTTGACTATGCCCCAAGGCATCCATGCGCGCGCGCAACGCTGCCGGGAGCGCGCGCATGAGGGGGTGTGGGTTTTGCGATCCAATAGGCATATCAGCATACTTTATGGTATAATCGCCATGGAAGGAAACACGCCTCCCATCGGTTGGGGCACGGTCTACACGCCCTCCGTACCTGATCGGGTGTACATCAAGCCCTGCCGCGGCAACGACGGTGATGGCCTTGGGCGTTTTTCCGGTTTGGCGACCCAATACGGAGGCCTTGCATGCAACGCGCTTGCGTGATGCTTGAATCGATGACGATCAACGTGGAGCTGCCTGCCGCCGAGGCGGAGGTGGTTCCGGGCGTGCCGTGGGGCGCTGTCGAGGCCTTTCCGACGCCGGCGTACTGGGCTTACCAAGTCATGGCGCGTCGCATCGAGGCGCGTTCGGTCAAGTACAAGCTGGGCAAGACGCTGCGTGAAGAAGTAGGAGCGTGTCTGTTGGGTGGTCACGGCATCCCGGCCAGTATCGGCTTGCTCGCCTACAACCACCTCAAAGCAAAGGGCGCCTTCGAAGCCGAGCCGCCTGAGGAACAAACGCTGCTCCAGTGGCTCTCCGAGCCGATGGAGCATGAGGGTCGGTTAGTGCGGTATCGCTTTGCCAGCCAGAAGGCGCGCTATCTGGCCGCTGCCATGCGCAAGCTGGCGCAGGAGCCATCGCCGGAACAATCCGGTCGTGCCCTGCGCGACTGGCTAACGTCCGTTCCGGGGATCGGGTACAAGACCGCTTCCTGGGTTGCACGCAATTGGCTTGATGCCGATGACGTGGCGATCCTGGATATCCACATCCTGCGAGCAGGTGTGCTCGCCGGTTTTCTGGATCCGGAACTGACCGTCGAGCGCAACTATCTCGCCCTGGAGTCGCAGTTCCTAAAATTCAGTGTGGGCTTGGGCGTGCGCGCATCCGAGCTGGATGCGGTGATCTGGCTGGACATGATGGCCTCGCCCTTGACTGTGGGCGCCACGCTCAACGCCCTGCCCGACAGCAAGTTCAAGGCCAAGCACGCTCCCTCACGGCCGCTCTCCCAGCGCCGCGAGACCGACTCCCACCAGCTGGCATTGCTCGGATAACTGCCCCACCCAGGGATCGCCTGTGATGCCCAGCAGGCAGTAGTTCAGCCCCAGGCCTTCTGCCGCGATCGCCAGTGCCCCCTGCATCACGCCGGCGTCGCGCCAAACGACGCTGTTGGCGTTCTCATACTTTGCCGCCGTCATTGCTGGCTCAGCCACAAAGATCAGCAAGGATCCTGGATGGAAGGCAATCAGTTCTTCGGCCGCGCCAACCAGGGCATCAAGAATGCCGGCCCTTGGTCCAATGACATCCAGTGCGTGAGCAAGCGGGTTATAGCGCGCCCACTCACCAGGCTGCCCTGGCACTTGAATGACCAAGTGCACGGGATGAATTGCCCCTCCCGAAGGAATCGGACGCTGTTGTAGGTCGAATCCCATAGGGGACTGCGCGGTGCGCTGGCAGTGCAGGGTGTTCCAGAGGAGCGTACTGACGTCTTCCAGCTTCACTGGAGCAAACGTTCTTCGGCTTCTACGCTCGGCCAGCGCATCAGGCCATCTAGAGAGCACGGGAGCGGCCTGAGGCAGGGGCATCGATCGAATCACCGGCCATTGCCACGGTGAATAGGTCGCAGGCTCAGGGCGGGGTACCGGGCTACCCAGTGATGTCCACATGCTCGTCGAGCTCATGCCATACCTCAAAGTACTTGTTGCAGCCACGGCAGTTACCGCATGCGACCTGGGCCTTATGACAACTATGCGCCCACGAAAGCACTTCACGTGGCACGCCAGAAATCCGCACCAGCTCGCTGGTCTGCATGCCGATCGCTGGCGCTTCCACCACCATGCCGCCTTCTTGGCACTGCATGAGCTGGCTGATAGATCTGACGAACTCGGGGGTCCCGTCAAGGTGACTGCCGTCGGAGGCCACCGTGCCAACCCACAGGCGCTGAGCACCCATCGAGATCGCCTTCATACCTACCAAGGTCAGAAGAAGCTGATTGCGGTACGGCCACCAGTCGCTGGCTGGCGCGTGCGCATCCGGCGAGGTGCCGGCCATGTCACCAGACCCGAACTCGCGGCCATCAATACGCAGCACGTGGTGAGGAATCTTCAAATGCTCACTCACCGCGCTGGCGGCAGAAATCTCGGCCGGAGCCGCCAGCTGGCCATAGTCAACGGTAAACGCCAGGTCGGGCCGCTTCCACCACGCCAATGCAATAGAGTCCATGCCCCCCGACAAGAGCAATGCGCTCGTCATACGCCGGCACCGACCCAGACCGTCTGATAGATGGCACTGACGAAGTCATCGCGCACAAAGCAGTCGGTACCCTCCATCATCTTGAGGTTCTCTGCCGACTCGTTCTCAGCATAGACAACGACGGGAACTGATCTGGCCCGCGCATAGCCGATCTCAAAGATGGTGCCCGAGTCCAGGCCATCGGCGATGGCCAGCATCACATCGCTCTGGTCTATGCCGTCAATATCACGATCGACCACCATCTCGGCCGGCCCAGGACCGACGTCGTGATAGGGCGAGAACACATTCATACCCATGTCCAGCAAACAACTGCGAGCCTGCTCGACCACCCACAGTTGTCCCAAGGTAAAGAAAGGTCCTGCCAGGTAGACCGTGGGCACACGTCCTTCAAGGTAGGCCTGCGACACCTGCAAGGGGATCGGCATGAACGCATCGAGCTCGCCCTTGGTGGGGAAGTTGCGATGCTGGGCGTAGTAGGCCGTGGCCCGCGAGGCGCGTTCGGCGGCCTCCACGGGTGGGCGACCTTCCTCCATCCATGCGTAAGCAAAGTTGGCCGCGAACTGATCGCCACTGCCGATCTTCCATACACGAGTGGTGGCGTAGGCCGGCACGGGGTACGTAGTCCCGCCGTGGTACACCAGGGCGCCCTTTGGACCCATCTTTAGGACCACCACTTCGGCGCCATGTTCGGCCGCCAAGCGATCAGCCATCTCCTCGGGCGTAAGCTTGGCGTGGTCCAGCAACTCTCTGGCTTCGTACAGGTTGAGCACCATTGCCAGGTGTGTGGCCTTGGAGCCATTGGTACCAAAGGCTTCAGTACCTTTGACGTTCTGCGGATCGAACACCGCGTACTGGGCATCGACAACTGCCGTGCTCTCCATCATGCCAAAGCGCAAAACCTTGTCCGCCTTGACGTGCAGCGGGGGCTGAGGATCGGATCGCTGTATCCAAGGCACAGACAAGCCATGGGTGTAGCAGAACGCAGATGAGCGAGGCAATGGTGTAGTCGATAGTCCAAAACCCTCTGCCTTCGCACGCGCTTCAACAACTGGCTGCAGCTCTGCATCGAGGTAACCGTGTAGCTCAACTTGCCCGCCCAGGCGGGTAATCGCTGAGGCGGCTCGCCCAGCGGATCCATACACTTCGTCCCATTGCGGGCGCAGACACTCTTCGCGGTAAATGCCACCGACGATCGCAAACATCCTGTTTCCCCTTGTCGTCCGTGCTAGATCACGGCGAGATGCGCACGCCTACCTGACCACCAGAGATGCTGGTCACCGTCGCCTGGTACGTGGAACCTGCCTGCAGGCATTCCAGCAAACGCACCATCTTGGGCGAGGTAATCCCCCCGGCGATCTGGTTGCCAAGCTTGATGACAACGACCTGTGCCGGCCCCTGTTGATCAAGCTCGACGGCCAACACATCGTCCACCTTCAGTTGCGCAACCACTGCAGGCTTCGGCGAGCTGAGCTGGGTATCAAACGACAGGCGTTCGCACGCTATCTCAGTTCGTGCAGCGCCCCCGCCCCCGAAACGACCACCATTTGTTCCTGTCATCTAACGCCTCCTTGGTTAGCCCCTGTACGAGATATTTGAGCGCGTCACAGCGGGCTCGCCACGCTGCGACGCACCATGTACAGCTGTGCTGTCGGTTACAGGCCCTTGCTTAGTCCAATGTCCGTGTGGTCGCGCGCAGGCTGTAGCCATCGCCAATGTCCACCGTGACGGCGCGACCGGCGGTGTCTACCGGCACGGTGAACGTGCGGTCGACTACCACCACTTCGGTGGCAGCCAGGTCCTGGCATTGATCGGCAGGCACCTGCTTGATCTGCTCTTCGACCGACTGGATCTTGCTCTCGCGCACCTGCACATGGATCTGATCACCCTTGCGCGAGAAGTGTACGATGCCGCCCTCAAACATCGGCATGCTCGACAGTGTGCGTCGGCCGTCGGCACAAGACAGACGCAACGTGCCCTGATCGGTGCCCCACCGGTTGAAGCCGGGATGATCAGAGGCCACAACGCCGGCGCCGCGCACGACCTGTCCATTGAGCATCAATTCGTAGCTCAGGAAGGAAGAGTCAGAGGCATCGGGTGAGGCGGCCACAGCGGCGCCAGGCACAACGAGAAGGGAAAGCAGCAAAGCACGCATGAGAGTTCCTTTCATCGGTGCCAGCGACACGATGCCGCCGGCGGGTAACGGGTTCCATCGACTCGCTCAGACAGAACTTGAGCTGGTAAACGCGAGTACATCGGTGGCGCTGATTGATTGCATCGGCTCACGCCCAGAATGCGTCCTCGGCAGCTTG
>Ga0247823_10003204_pt1 | contig 13318 bp, 10 predicted proteins | sample 13C_PalmiticAcid_2_FD_192426 | JGI IMG/M metagenome (GOLD analysis project Ga0247823, IMG submission 192426) | Soil microbial communities from agricultural site in Penn Yan, New York, United States - 13C_PalmiticAcid_Day30 | ecosystem: Environmental > Terrestrial > Soil > Agricultural land...
GTTTAGGGTAGAGTGTGATTTTGAGGGGAGCATGTTGCATGAGGAGAGGGTTGTTTTTTAAGTTGGGGGATGAGAGGGGTTTGAGGGGGAGGCGGAGTGGTGTTAATTAAAGGGCTGAGGGTTAAGCGTTGTGCGTGTTTATCTAGGATTATCGTCCCAGAACCCAATCAGTTCCATACCGTTCAACTTGTCGGAGAGAGTTAACCCGCGGGGTCAGGGGTTTCGCTGAAGTTGATGGGCTTTAAGACAGGGATACGTCATCTTCGGGAACCTGAGTGCCTCACTCAATGCCACCTGTTCGCTATCCAAATATGTAAGGTATGTTTCGGAGGAAGCAAGGTAACTCAGTTGCTGTGCTGAGACGAATCCTGGGACTGGAATTCCTAATTCCTGACCCATGAGGGTCTTGGACCAAAGAGAACTAGGGCGGGGTTAGGTGTGTGTGAGCAGCAGCCTCAAACACACCATGTCGCCCGACCAACAAACCCAACACCAGCCCAGTGTTGGTTGGCACCACGTAAACCGCACACCAATCAGCATGCCCGAGGTTGGTGTGGTCATGCAACCAGCTCATGTCATTTCGGCAAGGTCGGCAGCAATCTCTGCAGCATCTGAGTGCACTGCGCAACAACAACAAGTAACCCGCGACAAGCACCAGCATTCGGGTTCATTATTTGAGTAGTCGAAGAATACGGGACAGAGAGCTCTCATGTTCCATCGACGGCTCAGAGAATGGGTGCGAAGGGCACGTGGCCGCGCTCGGCAGGCACCAGCACCACCCACAACACCGCCGCAGGAACAAGAGCAACCTGTTCTGCCGCATTGGGCGAGAGTGTGTGAGGAGCCGGCGAGGTGAGAGGCCGAGACCTTTGCACAGATCTAAACTGGGAGGCCAGCGTTCTACCAGACTGACCGCTGTCAAAAGAAACACGTCTAAGTTCGTCGTGGTTATCACCTTGGACAAACCCAGCACTCCTATTACGGCAGCGCACGTGCTACAGGATGTTCGTTGACCTCGCCCTTTTTCATGTGTTTTGGTTCCCCCAGGCGCACTTCCTGTTTGTTCGCGTTCAGCTGACTGTTTGATCTGTCGATCCTCGTGGTTTATTAGATGCTGGATGAACAGCGTTATGGCAAGGCTCGAATGTTCGATATGCATCAGGAAGTCGTACCATTGAGCGTCTGTTGCGATCGCTTCTGGTACCAAGTTGAACCCGTCTCTGTCCAAAACCTGTCGTCGTCGGGTATCATCTTCGAGGCCGAGATGGGTACGCACCTGTGTGTTGCGCTCACGTACAAACTCGGCCGTCGGTACTCTTTCGAGGACATGGTTGACGTGTGGGAATCGGTGCTTTATCCGCAACGACAGCCGCTTCCTTTTACGGTATTGGTTATAGGGTTTCGATGCGGGGGCCAAGATGACCCGCCGGCGACTGGGGCATCTGCGAAAGCTGAGGGGGACGAAGATGGCGAGGCGTTTGCCAAGGGGCAGGGCTATCTCTACGCTGTCTGCGATGCTAGGACAGGGCAAGGGGTAATAGAGGCCTTTACTCTTGTTGCTGAGGATGCCCATTCGGTAGGCAGAGTCCGCTTTGCCGGTGACGCTGAAGGATTATGGGCATACCGCCTACAAGCAAAGATGGCTTGCTACCGAGTACGGACCTGCGCCCAGAGTGGCCGTACCCGCTGAAATTCAATCTAGGTAGTTTTTCCTTGTTCAAGTAGCTTGTGTCAATTCGTATGTCGTACGATGCCCTGAGCGAACATTCACTCTCTGCATCAGGAAGAAACTCTCAGGAACAGTAGCTCTCCAGCTCTCAGCACAGAGATGACCCTGTTGTCAACAGAAATGATACTGGTGTTTTGACAGGGTTGTCATTTATTTTCCCTCTGAGGGAACCGAGGGTATCAAAATCGCTCTAAAGTGTAGCCTAGACCGTATGTATGTATATTAGATCAGGCCCACCCCTATCCTCCCAGATCAACTAGCTTAGTTTCATTGAGTGTAGGCATTTAACCTCTATCCTTAATGAGTTATAAGCCCGGATGCTTTTAATTACACATCCCATAATGTGGAAATTGCCATAAGCTTGAGTGTCACCCTCCACCTTAGCTAGGAAGTCACCGGTTTCACCCAAAAGCTCAGCACGCGCACCGGGCTCGGTCTAGTAACTTATCGAAAATTGTACTTTGGCCTATAAGAAAATGATAGACTATTACAGAGGCTCATAACTTCATCGAAATAAGGCCATCCTCGTTCACTGCCTCATCGTCCTCCCATGATGGCTTGTGCCAAGCAAACAGCGAGGCGGATCCAGAGGACATGGAGCTTGCGGAAGAATAAAGGCAACAAAGACGCAAGCATGAATATCTCCGGTTCCATGGGAGTGAGCGGTCGTTTGAAAGGGTTGCCTTTCGCGGGTGATCAATCGATTTGAACACACAGAGTTCGTATTATAGTCTTTTTGAGGAGTTAACTAGTTTCTACTATTGAGGAACTATGGAATCCCAGTGCTTGAACAGGTCTCTCAAAACGCGCACTATTTGTTGTAGCCAGGCCTCTGCATGTATTGGCTGCAAGGTGTACGAGGTGAGGGAGGCCAAAGCACAAACTCGGTTCTCCTCTACCGTCATGTGCCAAGTTGGTAGTCTGTATAGAGCTCCTTAACACCGTCTATTTTCAAGTCAGCAGCGGGTTTCTTTGTTAACAAGGATACTCGATTATTATCCACATACCTCTGTTGTAGCGGACGTAGTCCTTGTCTTCGTGGTTCCAGTACCACTGTCTGACCCGGGGCTGCAGGGGCGGGGTCGGCGGTCCGTTGTTCGCAGGCGGGTTGCTGCTGCCGACATAGCCCTCCCCGATTTCCTGATGCAAATTGCCAGGCTCTTCTAGGGATTCAATCCCATCCCCCGCCTCTCCCTCGTCCCTCTCTCGCCTCCACAGCTCCAGGTCATCTCCCCTCAGTTCGAGATCCGCCAAATCCAGCGCGGAATTGGATTTCCCTCGCGGATACTTATTCTTTTCTTCTCTCAAGAACCGGAGATACGCCTCACTCGCTTCCGTCCGGTGCTCCGGAGGTCCACCCATTTCATTACCCTTTTGCTCCGAATTCAACTCCTCACGGTCGTGTTCCTTTGCGCGCTGTTTCTCTCCTTGTTCAATCTCCTCGCCATCCTGTCTTGGGGATGCAGATTTGACGTGCTCCAAGTGTTCCGGCCTCTTACGGTCCTCCTCGTCCTCTTCCTGATCCTCCACCCTTTCAACTCTCTGTGGTCTCTCCCCTCTTTTAAGAAACCACTCCATTTGCCTCTTCTTCTGGGCGTGGCGTAACCCGTCCTCCTCTTGTTCCCCTTTCTCGGGTTTTGGCTCCGAATCAGAACTCTCTGTGTCTAGCTCCCAGACCAGCTGCCCACGCTGAGGATCCCCTTCCGACTCGTCATCTGTGAACTGCCTTTCGCTGACGGTGCGCTTGCGGTCGAATTGTGTTTTTCGCATCCGTTCCGCACGCCGCTTGCGAATAAACTCCTCATACTCTTGCTCGTTCATGTCCGTCTCGTCCGAGCTGTCGCTGCGGGGGAGGTTTCCGAGGAGGGATGCTATTTTTTGGTCGATCTCTGACCGCTTTCGCGAGGGTGAGCGGCCGCGGTCTGACTCGGGAGGAGATTCAACCGCATGCGGCTGGATTGCGAAGGCCCGTTCGTCGTTGCTGTCGCCAGAAGACATCTCCTCCCCACTTTGCTCTTCAGTCTCCTCCTTGCCAACTCCATCCGGCTGAGGGTCATCAGGGTGTCGCCGGCCTCTCCTAACCTTGACCTTGAACGGCACAGGTCCACCGCTCTCACCAGATCGGCCGACTCGGACTATTTCAATCCCATCCGCACTCGACACAGACGGAGAGCCCTCACGGCGGCGTCGACCTATCGTAGCCTCGTCCGGGCTACCCTCCGATGCCGACACGTACAACTGGGGGTAATAAGGTGACAAAAGTGGGCTATTTCGTAAGGACCCGGAGCTGTCGGACGGGGCGACTTCAACCTCCTTGCCCTTCGGTTCAGCTTCCTGCCGCCTAAAATCAAGGTCAGCGCTCCTGCCCTCTGAAGTGCCGTCCGATTCCATTTCCCCTTCGTCATCCGCAGCACTTCGGGGCAAAGCAAACAACGACAGCTGCTCCTGATGTCGGCCCACGTGCCACCGGTATTGGTTTGTTGATGTCAGGACTTCCGTGGGACCGCAGATTGGGCAGGGGATTCCGTCCTTGATGTCCAGCGGCTGGGCTGCCAGCTTGACCAGAGCGTCGGTGTCGTCTTGCGGAACGGAGTCTGGATGGGTCTTGGAAAGATGGTCTTTGAACTGTGAAGGGGATGTGAATGTCGACGCGCAGCCGAACAAGCACGTGTAGATATTCCAATGGTTCTCCTGGACATGGCTCATCCATTCGTGGCGCCGTGAGAACTCTTGTTCGGCGTTGGAAGCCATGCACTCCTTTTCGAGACAGATGTATGGTCGAAGATCGGAGTAGACATGTTTTCTTGAGGTTGTGTGATGTGTCAGCTGCGAGGGTCACGGGGGACACCCGACTTGGTCCGTGACTTACTTCCATGCGGCTCTGTCTGTGACCAGAACCATGACATAGCAAAAGGGGCACTGGAATGGGCCCTCGTGAGACTCCTCGGGCAAGGGCGGGACCCGCAGCGCCCCCTCCTCAGCGATGGAGGTAGCATACGAGGTTTGAGACGCTCCAGCGTCCGAACGGTCATCCTCAAGGATGGTTGGCTGCTTGCCCTTGTCCTTTAAGTGGCTAGGGATGGAAGACGCAATCGTTTCGTTGCACTCCTTGGGGGCCGGATCGGTATCGTCGAGTCCTTGGGAGAGCTTCGCATGGTGGGATTCTCGATATCGGAAGTATTGCCGCCTCCTTGATGTGGCCTTGCCTAGCCTCTCGGCGAGCCACGGCTCGACTAATGGGAACTTGGACTGGACATGCTGGATGTCGAAGGGCTCAAAGTAAGTGGTGTCGGCGGACTGGGACATGATGAAGCGGTCGTGCGGAGCCGGGTTTCTGATGGTCATGCTGAGGCGGAGGAGACAGTCGACCACATCCGCCACACCCTCGGTGGCGATTTGACCCAGTTCTGTGCTCGGCGAGTCCGTATCAGCATCCTCGACTGACTCTTCACCGTCGAGCTGATCCCACGGTATCTTCTCTCCACTGGCGATTGCGATGGCCTGACTCAGTAAGTCACACAAGTCCTCCAGGAGTTCTATGACTTGGTTCTTGATTGGGGAGGCGTCCCTCAGCCGGTAGTCCAGGGATCCGGTGCCGGTTTTGTGTGCGCCTATGTTGCCAGCCCACACCTTGAACTTGGTTTGCTCATCCCGAATCTTGCGCTGGATCCAGGGCTCCGGGAAGCTGAGCGCCTTGGTTGGCTCAACAAGGCCCCGAAAGGCAGCCAGAGAGCGTACCACATGGTCTGCAATGGTGTCTGCCATGGTCCTTGGGGTGACAAGGTTCGGAGAACCCGCGATGTCCAACTGGTGTTGACAGTACAAGAGGCGAGCCTGTGTTCGCCCTGATCAAGGCACCCAACGAAGATCATTAGCTCGAGCATCAGCTGCGGGGTTGGTCAAGCTGATCGGCCCATCAAAAGCCGCATGTTGTTCGGCGAATCAAGTCTTGCAGAGCTGCGATTGCGCATGGCGCAGTGCAGGAAGCGAGCCATCTCAGTCGCCCAACTCAGCCGCAAAACCCCTCTTCTTCAACTGCCAGATGAAGCCCCGGTGTGTCGCGGATAAGCAAGATTTCACAGGAGAGAAGCCGCTCAACTCCCGCTCCTGACGGCCCAAAGACTTGGACTGGCCACCTCCCGCCATGTCCGGCTTCGAAATCGCAGGTGTCATCCTCGGCTCTCTTCCCCTCCTGATTCCAGCCATCGACCACGTCCGGAAGGGTCTGTCGACCCGAAGATACGACCAGCAGTTGCAGAGCCTCACCCGCAACATCAAGACCGAACGGGTCAAACTCCAAAATGTCTGTGAAAAGTTGCTCGACGGACTTGTTCCTCCGTCGCAAATCCAACTCATGATCCGGGAGCCGCTCGGGGACCTGTGGCGAGATGAAGAGACAGCAAAAAAGATCCGAGCCCGGCTGTGGGACAAGGACTCGTACGAGGCCTTCGAGACGGCCATCCAAAGCATCTCGGCCTCCGTCGACGACCTAGCAACCAAGATCAACACTCAGCGCGAACGGCAGGCATCCTTATTGAAAAGAGGCGCGTTCGCATTGCAGCGCACAAGCTACACGGAGACGCTCACCGAGCTCAAAGACAATGTCGCGAACCTCGTGACCCTCACAAGTCAGAGCATTGAACTAGAACCCTCACGCCGGGTGCGGTCTTACGGCAGATTCCTCGTGGTTCTTCAAAACGTGTCCAAGAGCCTGTACAAAGCCATTCAGTCTAGTCTGGCGGCGTGCCACCGCTGCCATGACATTGGTCTCAGATTGGAAAGTCGCAAAGCCGTCATCGCTCCACTGGACAGCGAGGACGACATTACACGGCATCTGGAGTTTCGGCTTGCTGTCTCGTGCGACACGGACGCTGCGAACAGGGAGGCATTGTGGCGGGAGATGCTGGCCGTCAGGACGGTGACGGAGCCAAGTACGGCCCGGCCACCGCCCCCTGAGACACCCCTTGTCACCAAAGCACCGCTGAGCGACAAGGTCCCGTTGGTTATGAAGAAGTTCAAGGGAAAGAAGACTGTCAGCTTTGGTGTTTCTCAGTCTGCCATGGGAACAACAACCAGCACCCTTGTCGAAACCACAACCAGTACCAGCACCCTTGGAACAGCAACGGGCACCCTTCTCTGTACCACCACCGGCACCCTCCTCGAGACAAGGCTCATCCATAGCTTACCAGTCAGAATACGAGCAGCGGAGCCAACCCTGACCCTGTGCGGAGATCTCCAGGCAACAACCAGGAACCCAACGCTCTGTGCCGTGGACCAAGCGAACAATATGCAGCAACCTTACGGCAGGATCGTCGACGCATCTCGCAAATACGCTGTGTACCCAATCTCCCCAAACGCCGCAGCCGGGCCCCGCTTGTCCACCATCTCCCTGCGGAGCATCCTCGAGGGGAAAGCGGCGCGGTCCCCCTATCTCTCGTGCCGCGACCGTCTGCAGATCGCCGTCATCATCGCCTCAAGCGTGGTCCAGCTCCATGGCAGCCCCTGGCTCTTGAACACCGGCACCCTCACCAGCCGCGACATCCACTTCTTCGTTGACAATGCAGGGGAAATTGCCATCTCATGTGGCGATCCCATCCTGGTCAAGCGCCTCGCTGGTCCTGCCCCCATCACAGTCATGAACCAGGCCTCCGAAGCCGTCACGTCGAAGCGCAATCCGGCACTTCTGTCTCTGGGCTATCTGCTGCTGGAACTCTTCCTTGAGGACACGATGGAGTCGTTTCGGGCATCGGGACAGGTCACCGGTTCGGTTGGGAACGTCCTCTCAGACTACATCACCGCCCAAAAAGCGCTGGAGAGGGCAACGTTCCCGAGTGAGAACTACAGGAGTGCCGTGTCGAGGTGTCTGCAGGGTGATCTACATGTTTGTAAGCCGGGGCGGGGGTTTGAGAGTGAGGACTATTGTCAGGAGTTCTACTCGGGGGTCATTGCGCTTCTTGAGAAGGACCTGGAGAATGCATGATGCAGTGGGATGTGGGTGTTGATACTTATACTCAGGATCCGTGCAACAAGTAGGTGGGACAGAGTGTGAGAAGGGGAGTGTTTGGAAACTCGAGGTTACCTTACCCTTTAAACTCATCAAGAGCAGCCGCCTTGTTTTACTTTCTACTTGTGCCTTGAGAATCAGAAAAGGAAGGCAAGATCACGGAAGCGTAGAGGACGGAAAAGAAGTTGGGGGAAGAGAGTCGAGGGACGAAAGATCATGAAGCACACAGAAAACAGATTTCTGTGCCAGGAATCCCCCTATTTTTGTTCTATGCAAACAGATCCACCCCGGAGACCCAAAGTCAGACGAAAGAAAGCCGGCCATGAAACAGGGCACAGTCGCCAACACACCGATCACAAATGACTGCGCCGCCATTCCAATCGCGTTCTGCCACATCCACACAAACTACACCATCGGAGCCACGCTGCGCAATGGCTGGCAAAGGGTCTATCGACATTAAGGAAAGCAGGGATGCGTACCGACCCGGCGGGTTTTACCCCGTCTACGTCGGCGACGTCTACAACGACCGATACAAGGTAATGAGCAAAATCGGTTATGGTGTTTACTCAACCGTCTGGCTTGTCAGAGATCTGCTGCGGCAGTAAGTGTTCCACTGCCCATGGATTGGCATATGTATTGACCTTTCAAAGGACAGGTGATAGGAATGAATTTATGGCGCTCAAGGTCCTCAGCGCTGAGTGCTACGCCGAGGAGCAGCCCATCTGGGAGCGAGAGATTCTGGCCCATCTCCGAAACGGGGACCAGAAACAGCTTGGCTACGCTTATGTCTGCCATCTTGTCGACGACTTTGAGCACCAAGGGCCCAACGGCTACCACGTATGTCTTGTCTTTGAGCTCATGAGCGAGACCCTGTGAAGATTTGGGGCTTGGTTCGCGGAGAGCATGGTCCCAAGTGTGGTCATGAGGCGATTCACGATCCAGTTGTTGCTCGCGTTGGATTTTGCCCACGAGCATGGTGTCATCCATACTGGTAGATGAACCCCATATTGCTTGTCCATGGAAAATTCGCTGACAATCGCAGACATCAAACCGGACAACATCTTTGTCAAGTTCCGCGACCACTCGCTCATCGAGTCTTATCTTGCCAACGCCGATATTCCTGAGCAGGACAGATCGGAGCAGCAATGCTCACCAGTCCCATCGCAGCCTCTCCGCAGGTACTACTTCAACAAAGCCGACAGCACCCGCGTGGCCAAGTTCGACATTGCTCTCGGAGACTGGGGCGTTGCGAGTTGGACCGACAAGCATCTCACCGAGAGTATCCAGCCTGTCGCTCTGCGCGCACCAGAGGTCCTCATCGGCGCGCCTTGGGATAAGACAACCGACTGGTGGAATCTTGGCGCTGTTTATCTTGAAGGCTTTCGAGCCATCAGAATGTTCAGCGGGTGCGTGCCGCGAGACGGGCCATACCACGTCAAAGACCATCTCGCCGAGATTGTGGACTTGTTCGGCCCCTTTGCCAAGACATTTTTAGAGAGAGGAAACCAAGAGATTGTCCAGGCCGTATTTGACGACGAGGGCAGGATCAAAGACCAGGGGCCGTTGGGCCGGCCAGGGCTGGCCTCAGAGACATGGACGCTGGGGTTGAGTGAGGAAGCCAGGAACGAATTCGTCTCGTTCTTGTACGCACTGATGAAGCTCGATCCTGCCGAAAGGCTCTCAACGGAGGATCTGCTGCGGCATCCGTGGCTGGGGGCCAGGAAGTAGACGGACAAAACTCGGGGTATGTGATGGCTAGGCAGACGCACGGCGAGGCAGAGCTCCATGGAACCAGAAATAGTGCAGTCAGATTCCTCCCAAAGCGCCAAGAGCTGCGCGAACTTCTTGGCGGTGAGTTGAAAACTCGGATATGGATGGAAATAAGTCGATTCTAGGTCAGGATGTCAAGGATGGGATTCTCACAGACCGCCGTGCCAGCTTGGCGGCCGCATGGAAATCCAGAATAGAATCCCATTACGAATTCCACGTTTCTCCATTGTCGGAGATCAACGGCGATAACCATCATAATCAGCACTTGCGAGGCACAGGATAAGCATGAGGCACTGCGCCGCGAGACAGACCGAGGGTTGGGGTTGGGCTGGAGCCTGCACGCCCCCTGGCTTGCACGCCCCTTCAAGTGCGAGACACAAACCAGTAGTACCGACTTCCGAATAAAGCTTGTCTTGGGGGTGCCATAAGAGAAGACTTCAAAGCTTCCAGCTGTCTCCGTTGAATCCCCGAGCCTTGGCAAACGGGCGGCAGGCCGTCACTTACACGGCCGGGCGGCTTTGAACTTGGCGTTTCAACTGCTCGTTGCTTTGCGAAGCTGATGCCAAAGTAACTGTTGCCCTGAGTTCTTTGCTCTGTCGCTCAGTTTATATCCAATGCTATTTCCAGTGACTTCATTGCCATTGTCACAAAACCCCAACCACCACCACTGTTGACTTTGCGTTTTTACCACCGGCATTTTCTGGTTAATCCACACCATCTATCCCCCTTAATATCGTTGTAAAGTCATCGCCCTCGCATCACAGACACCAAAACACCTCCTTCCCTTCTTTTCCGCCCATCATGGAGGCCGTGGCTCTTGCATCGACCTTCGCGACACTCATTGGCTTCTCAATGCAGCTGTATGGCACCTGCAAGTACTACATTGATGCCGCCAGGGGCGACTGCCCCAACGACCTAAGGCTCATCATGATTGAGACGTCGAGCCTGAGCGCAACATTGGGCGTGGTCAAAGACCTCATTGAGCTCCGCGACATCCAAGACGAGGACGCAACGCGTCTGAAGCGCCAGATTGGCAAGCCGGTGGAGGACTGCAAGAAATGCATCGAGGAACTCATAAAACTGGTGCCCAAGCCCCTGGCAAGAGAGAGTGACGACCCTCTCAAGAAGAGGGAGAAGGCCAAAATCATCATGAACGCCATCGCCTGGGGTACGAGCGGCAAAAAGGGGACGTGCGACACCCTTCTTCAGCACCTCAGAACCCACAAGGCAACCCTGAGCCTGGGTCTTACCACCGAGCTCAGCCACAATGTCAACAAGATCGGCTCGGACGTGGCCGAGGTCAAGACCACCGTCAACACCATGCAAGCCAAGCTGGACCGTGAGTTGTCTTGTTGTCGCTTTTTGGAGCTGGATCGACTAACGACGAGACAGAGGCGCAACGAGGCGAGGTCCACAAGTGGCTCGAGAAGGTCGACCCTTCATCAAACCACAACAACGCCGGACAGCTGCATGAAAGGGAGACCGGGCAGTGGCTGGCCCGCGCTGACGAGTGGAAGGCCTGGATGAGCGGCGGCCCCAAGTCCCGCTTCATCTGGCTCCACGGCATCCCCGGCGCCGGAAAAACCGTCCTGGCCTACACCATGGTCGAGCAGGTCAAGTTTGTGACCAAGGCGGACAGGAAGCAGGGGCTTGCGTACTACTACTGCTACCACGGCCGCAACAAGGACGAGACGGTTCCCTTCTTGACGTGGACCCTCGGCCAGCTCTGCCGAGCGTCTGACTACATCCCAGTCATCCTCAGCAATCTGCACAGGTCTGGCTGCGAGCCCAACATCAAGGACTTGCTTGATTGCGTCGAAGCTGTCCTGACCCAGTTTACGGCGGCTTACGTCGTCGTCGATGCCGTGGATGAGAGCAGCCCGCGGACCAACCTGCTCAAGGTTCTCTCCTCCCTCGGTTCCGATCCGCGGTTCGGCAAGCTCCGCCTTGCCATCACCAGCCGCGAGTATCCGGACATTGAGAAGGCTTTCAAGCCCAGGTCGGTCGCCATGTCCATGTCCAATCTCGGCGTCATGGAGGACATTCGCAAATACGTCACGTCGAAACTCCAGGATGAAAGATATGAAGCCTGGGATAAGCCGCTGCGAGACGAGGTTGCAACCCTCCTGCCTCAAAAAGCACGAGGAATGTGAGTAACCACCGCATCTTGAGATATAAAGACTCCAGAGCTAACTAGGCCACAGGTTCCGCTATGCGGCTTGCCAGCTTGAGATCCTGGCCGAGTGCGGCAGCGTCGGAGAGGTCCGCAAGGAACTCACCCACCTCCCCGCAACTCTCGATGAGACATACGAGCGAATCCTCCGCAACATTGACCCAAGGCATCGCGGGGATGCCATCCGGGCTCTGGCCCTGATTCTGGGCTCTCAGGAACACACCGGCCCCATCCTCGCCCAGACCCTCGTGAGCGCCGTAGTCAATTACGGAGGCAACGCAGGCACCAAGAGCTTCTGCACCATCGACACCCTCAGGAAGCACTGTGTCTGCCTCATCAAAGTCCGCTCAGACAAGACTGTCGACCTGGCGCACTACACAGTCCGCGAGTTCCTGCAGTCCAGCCGCCTCCAGAAGAAGCTGCCCGACTTTGCCCTCCCCGAGAAGAAGGTGGACGAGATTTTTTGCAACACTATCATGTCAACCGCGGCCCAGTTCTCCGGCAACCCCGACATTCTCAGGATGACCGAGGACAGCAACGGCGATCCCACAGACTACCGGCTGTACACCCTGCGCAGGACCCGCTTGGCCATGTTCTGGAATAGGGACACTCTTCTGCGGACGCCCGAAAACAAAAAGCTGGTGACCAAGCTCCTCAACCCCTATGAGTCATCCTTCCGCGGCCTGCAAGTCCTCGGATCTGACGGGCACTCGGACGAGTCCAACGAGCTGCTGTTTGAGTGGCTGCCCAAGTTCAACGACCGCGCCGATACCACGGAGAAGACAGCCGCCCACTTGGCCATGTTGATCAGCTTCGAGAAGCCAGATTTGATCAAAGAGTTTCTCAGCGGAAAGTCGGAGCAGCAAAAGGCCGCCCTGTTCAGCACCGAGATGCAGGTACTCTTCCCCGCGGAGTGGAAGCTCTACCGCCAGAGAGGAACATACGACCCCAAGCGCATCGGGGTCACAGTCCTCGGCTTCTACAACGAGGGCCTCAAGCGCGGCTACGACACCAACGCCAAAGTCAAGATGCTGCGCACCGTCTTCGCCTCATACGTCAAGGAAACTCCCAAACCCACCGACGCCAACACCTCTGCCCAGCGCACCCCGGTTCCGTCCAACAACAACAGGATCCCGCCGGCACCGCACCCCAACGCGCCGCCGCCCCCCGGCAAAGTCTCCGCCAGCTCATCCCGTGAAACCGGTCCGCCAAGCGGAAACGCTCCCAGGTCAAACAACACGAAGACAAACGCCCAGCCCAACCCTAACGCAAGCAGCAGCTCGAGCACTCCTGTCCCCAAGCCTCAGGTGCAGTCCCAGTCTCAAACTCTGCACACCCAAAGCCAGAGCCAGAGCCACACACAAAGCCAAACCCAAAACCAACGACAAGGCCAGGTCCAGACTCAAAGCCAAAACCAGAACCAGAATCAGAACGCGAAGCACCAAATTCCCATGCCATCATCATCATCATCATCGACCCACACTCAGAACAGCGCCACCAGCAGTCTGACAAACGACAACGCGAGCAGTACCGCGAGCAATACCTCGGGCAGGCCTGTGCACACCACGGGGACGACTACTGCTACTGCTACTGCTACTGGGGGTCCCAATAATGGTTCGCAGGGTGTTGTTCATGGTGGGGG
>Ga0247823_10003206_pt1 | contig 13317 bp, 7 predicted proteins | sample 13C_PalmiticAcid_2_FD_192426 | JGI IMG/M metagenome (GOLD analysis project Ga0247823, IMG submission 192426) | Soil microbial communities from agricultural site in Penn Yan, New York, United States - 13C_PalmiticAcid_Day30 | ecosystem: Environmental > Terrestrial > Soil > Agricultural land...
GGGTTGGGTCTTGATGGGGAGGGAGTTTCTTTGGTTTGGGATTTTGGAATGTTTTCTGTCTCTTTTTTTTTTTTCTTTGTTTCCCTTTTTTTTCCCCGAGGCAGCGGATTACAGCATATCAGACACACGGAGTAGGAGTAGGGGTTTGCTTGGGGTTGGACTGGGAGGAGAGAATACACGGTGTACAGTACTACTGCATAGACCAGCATTGGTAGTTTGCATGGAGATGGCACAACAGCGTTGGCAAAGTTTTACAATCGTCTGAAAGGTCAATATTGAGGAAAGTGTTGTTTTCTGTCCGTGTGTTGTCCTGGTTGACGAATAAAGGGGGCAGGGGGGGCTTTGCTCTTACATAAGCCATTCATTCCCTTGCACTGCTGCTGCTGCCCGCTCCCAGCCGCCCACAGCCGCCCCAAAACATCTGCCGAAAGCTTCCAAGAAGCGAAACCACAGCACTGCAGCGAGGTTAGCGCCACGACACAACACGGCCTTCGGCACATGCTTCGACCACTCTTCTGGGCGCTGCCTCCGTCGTGTCCGCTGAAGCTAAACCAAGAAAACCAGGTCGATGAGCAGACGGACGCACGCATGATCAGATGCCGGCTTGTTGGATCCGATTGTCGTTGAGCGCGAAAGCGCGAGGTCATTCCAGACTCGTCGTTGGCCGTGGCTGCGTGGGCCAGTTCTTTTGTTGAATGTAACAATGCAACAACACGGCATCGATGTCGGCGACGGCAATCGCCCGTTTCGTGTTCGGATCAGCCTTGTGCGTGCGTAGGAGGGCTCTGGCTTTGAAGGGTTGTTCGGTTTGCCGAGGACGGACGCCCGGCAGCTACTCTGCCTTGCGACATGCGGTGGTTTTGGCGATTGGCGCGCTTGTTGTCGCTACCGTTGATGTTTGCTGTGTGGTGCGCGCCTCTGCCATGTGCGGTGATTGATATCGCGCCATCTTATTACAGATGTCTGCTTCGGCATGTCATCCCGGGATGGTGATCTAACATGCTCACAGATACCTGGGCGCCGGCAAGACAGGTCAAACTACGCCTGTGCGACGTTCTCTTCTGACGTCGACACCACCTTGAAACGCCATCTTCACGTTTCCAGAACAACCCGCAGAAGCCAGCTCAGCCACCCCTTCACTCGCGATGACACCATGCCGCGATGCCACCCGGAGGCGTCCGCCAGCTGACAGCCTCCCACACCCATCCTCTGCTCTGAGGCTGCTGCAGCTCGCAACCGCTGCCAAGACAGCGGGAAGTCCATGTGGAGACGGGGAACACGGCGAAGACATGCAAAGACGGGGCTTATTTGGCTGCCAAGGCATCGGGAGCTCGTGGCCAGGCCAGCGGGATCCAGCCCTGGCTGCAATTGACCAGAGCGATTGGACCTGACATCTGCCGATGGAGATTGGGGGTGGGAGACACTGGGGCCGCCACTGCCCCTCCCCCTCACTCCTCACTGCGAACAAGCACCCGTTGCTCCACGGCCCCACCGTCCATGTGCACCCCGGCGCCGGCAATACAGTTCCAACCTGGAACGCCGCCTGTCCAGCCCCAAACCACCGGAGCGGCCCTCCAGATGACGTGGGGTGTGAGCACCCTCCCGCGTAAAACTGTCTGCCGAGTGGAGGTGTAAGACGAGGACCAGCCCAGCTGCTTGGTTTCCTTGTTGGGTAAGACGCCGGGGTGTTGGCGAATCCTACGCAACGCCGAACCCAGTGCTACGGACACTCTCTCGTCACGGGGACACACCGGCCGTCCCTCGGGATGTGTCTCCCCCAGGAACACACCCTCCCTCGCGCTCGCGGTTTGGGAAACACAAACCAGCAAACCACCAGCTGGCACTGGCTCACTCCCGGGTTGCGCTAGCTCTCACCTCTGGACGTAGTGTAATCTCTTCCCGCGCCGTGGCATGGGATGCCGGGATCGCTGGTCCAGGACCGCCAGCCAGGGACTCGTTCATGTTGTCAAGATTAACTACCAAAATAGATTACTGCCCGATTCGTCCTGCCTGTCGGGTGGCTATTCGACGGCCTACCCCGACCTGATCCCGGTGCAGCTCGGCACTGGCGGGAACCCACCCACGGGAGACGCCTCGTTAAAAGATAAAGAGCCTCGCATACACCCCCCTCATATGCGACCTGCCACGCACCCTTCCCCTTCAACACCCTCCCGCTCACGTGGCTGGCCTGCCCTGTTCAACAAGGAAAGCCCCGCCGACCGGCCCCCAGCACAATGATAACAGACCAGATAATACAGGTCTTGAGCCAGCACTGGCTGCCTATCATCTTCGCCGTCGTCGTCGCCTGGCTCGCGAGGAACAGATACCACAATGGCCTCAACAGGTATCCGGGGCCGTTCCTGGCCTCCCTGACGGACTGGTGGAGGTTCATGGACGTCTATAAACGCCGTCCTGAGCTGTCGCATATCGCCCTCCACAAGAAGTATGGGCCCGTGGTCCGTCTCGGGCCCAACACGCTCTCCTTTTCCGACCCGGACTCGTTGAAGACCATCTACGGGCTCAACAAGGGCTTCATCAAGGTGAGTTGGCACTATTAGTGTTGGAAGGAGTGGAGTGCTCACTCCGAAACAGTCCGACTTCTATGTCGTCCAGCAGTCGGTGGTCAAGGGCCACTCCTTGCCCTCGCTTTTCAGCACCACCGACAATGACTTCCACATGCAGTTCCGCCGCTGCGTCAACTCGGCCTTTGCCATGTCCGCCCTGGTGCAGTACGAGCCGTTTGTCGACAACACGACCAAGCTGTTCCTGAAGCAGACGGAGCGCCTCTTCATCGACAAGCCGGGCACTTGCGACTTCACCCAGTGGCTGCAGTTCTACGCCTTTGATGTCATCGGCGAGATCACCTACAGCAAGCGCCACGGTTTTATTGAGAAGAACGAGGACGTCGACGGCATCGTCGCCTACCTCACCAAGCTCTTCCTCTACGTCGCCCCGGTATGGCCCCCTCGCTTCATCAACCCCCCAAACAAAAGGAAACCCCAACTAACACATCCCAGATCGGCCAAATCCCCCTCCTCGACCGCCTCTTCCTCAAGAACCCCATTTACCTCAAGCTCTCCGAGTGGGGCGTCCTCGACGCCACCTTCCCCGTCGCCAAGTTCGCCCGCGCCCGCATGGCCGAGCGCCTGCCCGAGCTCGAGAACGGCGAGCCCGTCCTCCCGACCTCGGAGAAGCCCACCGTCAAGTCCCCCGACCTGCTCTCCAAGTTCCTCGCCGCCCGCGAGGCCCGCCCAGACTTCATGTCCGACACCCTCGTCCAGACCATGGCCGTCAGCATGGCCTTTGCCGGCTCCGAGACCACCGCCATCTCCCTCTCCGCCGTGTTTTATTTCCTGCTCAAGACCCCTTCTGCCCTGGAAAGGCTACGCAAGGAGATCGACGACGCCGCGCGCGAGGGCCGCTTCAGCGACAACGAGACGGGGCTTGTCACCTGGCACGAGAGCCAGACCCTGCCGTACCTCGACATGTGCGTCAAGGAGGCCTTCCGGCTGCACCCCGCGCCCGGCCTGCCGATGGAGCGCATCGTGCCCAAGGGCGGGCTGGAGATTGCCGGGCGGAGGATCGAGGGCGGCACGATCGTGGGCTGCTCCGCGTGGGTGCTGCACCGCGACGAGAGGGTGTTTGGGGAGGACGCCGAGGTGTTTAGGCCCGAGCGGTGGGAGGTGCAGGGCGAGGGGGACGAGGCGCGCGTCAAGGCCATGAACGGGCAGATGCTGCAGTTTGGCATGGGGAGCAGGACGTGCATTGGCAAGAACATTAGCTTGTTGGAGATTTATAAGCTGGTGCCGAGTATGCTGCGGCGGTTTGACGTAAGTTTTTTTTTTTGTTTCTGGGTCATCCCCTCGGTTGGTGGAAGGACAGATGAGGCTGACGAGAAACGATAACAGATCCGCTTCGATGACCCCAACTCGGAGTGGGAGATTGTCAACGCTTGGTTTGTCAAGCAGAATAACTTTATTACGAGGTTCGCCCTCAGGGATATTGTCATGCCCGAGAAGGGGGACAAGGCAGCGGAGAAGTAGGGGATGGGGGAGTTGCATGGTTTTGCGTAGCTCTGGCTTAGATGGTTGGTGTCATTCACCGCGGCGATGCGAATCACAATTTTTGAACATATTTCCAACTGCTATTTTTGATCCCGGATACATTGTTTGCCTTCCAGTCTAAGAGGGACGGTGGTTGAGTCGGCGGCGACATCACGCCGGAGTCTTCTCAGAGAATCCTATCTCCGGACCCCTTGCCGCTTCTCATCTTTGTCGTTTTACTCGAACAAACATGGTGGTAGGGGGCTGTTGTCGCTGCTAAGACCCTGGATACTTTGAGACCTCCGTAGGCCATGGTTGGAATAGGCGAGCTTCTTTCAAGAACAGCTTCTTTCACTTTGCGCTGTTGTTGACGGCTGCGCCGATGAAGTCTTTGTCACCTCATGGCTCTTCTTACACCACCCTATTTCGAGTTCGTACACTCCCAGAGACAAAGCAGTTCAATCTCAACACAAGCCCATTGTTCATCCCCGAGTCCCCAATCTCCCAAACATAAAAAGCACCCTCCACCTCCCAAACCCAACCTACCTATCTTACTCCCCATCCGACTTTACTCACCTAACTACCAAGAACTACAGCAAAGTCAACTACCTAACCCTACAAAAGCCAACCCAAAACACATCCGACCAACCAACCACAGCCAACACAATGGGCTTCCTGTCGACCCTCTTCTGCCTCCCCACTCCTGCCCCGTCGAAGGGCCAGGGCAAGGGCAAGGGGAAGAAGGCTTCTCCTTCCAAGAACCGTTCCAATAACGACAGGTTCCGCGAGCTGGACGACCGGACTTCTGGGAGGGACGAGAGGCAGCAGCGCCGTGCTCAGCGTGATGCTGCGCGGCGTTGATGGGGTCGGAGATAGGGTTGGTAGATGGAGGAGGAGTGGGTAAGGTATGGTTGGTGGGTTAGGGGTGAGAGTTGGTGATTGGAGAATATACTATTGATGTTGAAAACCCGTGTTTTTTTGACTTGACTTTTGTGTTGTCGTGTTGAATCTGTGAATGAAGGAGTCTGAGTGATGGAATCTTGACAGGGGACAGGTGCTTGGACACATCCTCGGTGGTCGTTACGGTCTGTCATCTCGAGTGTACGCGCGAGAGAACTGGGGAGATATGCCCTAAACGATATGCAGATAGAAAACACTACGAGAATGTCATTGTTTATCGCAAAATTCCAAGATTAGGTGTCGGGGGCTTTAGGTGACAGTGACAGTATGTCTCTGCCGTCTATCACCATCCTCTGCCAACCACCAAGCACTGCGGCATTTCCTGTCCCACGACAAGGGCTTGCGGCAGTTGCAGCTCTGTCATCACACTGATGGAAACCATATCTCATCAGATAGGAAGAACTGAAACCACCTACTCTTAACCCAAGGCAACTGTAGCAGAAATAGTGAAATTGGGGGCGACAGTCTTCTTGTGATGCTGCTCGTTGAGCCAGTTCCACGCCTTCACATCCCGAAGTATGGTGATTGACAGACGCCAAAGGTGGAACAATAGCGGTTGATGGACCCCGTTTAGGAAGATTCCAAAGTGCATTCTCAGACGCATTCGAAGCGCGGCTCCGATCCATGCTGAATCAAACATGGGCAGGCTGGTGGTCCCTTGTCATGGACACACCAAACCTGCGGTGGATGAGGTGCCCTGTCGATGTTGTGGTCGGACATGAAACAAAAGAACTCTGTTACAAGAAGATATACCAGCCAGGGGGAAATTCCCGCAAGCCATTACTAACAACGGTTCTATGTCCCTTTGGTAGTAGGACATTGCGTAAGACGCGTTTCGAAAAAGGGGTACATGCTTTCCACGCCTCAGCAACTCACGAACTGCCATCCGTTTCTATTCGTCTGGCACCGGGTCTCGCAACACTTGCAGGATTGCTCGCTCCGGACGCCCAACATCCAAGCGGCCTGGGCCACGCACAAATCCGTGTTCCCGGATGCTTGCCCGTGGGCGTCAGCGATTCGAGATAGGAGGGGACCAGCTGGCGAACCATCACACTTGTTGCCAGGGGACTCCTAACCGATGTAGGCCGTGCCGTTTTCTCCACAAAATGACGAATCGAAAGCGGTTCCGTAGTTCTCTGTGACCGTTACAGCGGGGAACGAAGCTGATGTTGATCATGAGGCTGTGCTGACGCAGAGGGCGGTTGTGGGGGTTGCTGTCCAGATAGGGGTTGCAGACCGAAGGAGATCGAGCCGAGTCGCGGGATAGTCTTGGACAGAGGCAACCGCTGCGCCTAGACGGATGTGAGACATTCCTGAAGAATAAGATTAAGGATCTGGATAATACTGCAATTGCTGATGGAATGCAGGTTGTGGGTGGGGATAGGAAAAGGCGAGGAGGGTACGTGTTGTCGTCAAGGGAGTGAAACATGAGAACCTTGTTGCAAGTGTGGGTAGGCTAGATTTGCTCGGCTAAAAGGGCGTAACGCGACGACTTCCCGTGAGAGCAGACTCTGAATGTGCTAAGAATAGGTATGGTATCCCGCAGTGGATGGCGGCAGAGATCAGGCTCGGCCCGACTGCAGGCTGATTGGCCAGGGTGGGGAGGTATAGGGCAACGCCGGCCGAGGATTCAAAGGTATATCCACCACGAAGTAGAAGATATGTGGAGTTAGACATGAGGTTGGCAGGGAGGACAGGTAACTTGAAAGTAGGGGATAGACTTTCGTTCTGAATGCGAGAGAGACTGACAGAGGCAAACTACCTTATCCTTTCTTTTCTACCTTCTGTGCTCATGTTGACCTATAGCTCACCGAGGGAAAGCAATGCTCCGAGCAACATCCATTGTGGCTGCTGCGCTCTGCTGTGCTGTGGCCGAGCAGTAGCAATTTGGCCTTGAGTGAAGCTGTCTTGCGCGTATTTCGTTTGTACAGCCCTGAGGTACGTTCTAGAACTGTTACCAGGACACTTGAGCGGGCACACTTGTTAAGTCTAGACCAGCGCAAACGGAGGTGCCTCGCCCGTGTCTCACTGACTCTCCGAGTCTCTCGCGTCCCTGCCCGTCACGGAACGGACAAGACAAAAAGGAGGGCGGTCGGAAAGGCTCCTTTGCTGGCCGCGTTGCGGCTCTACTGCAATCCTGGCTCAGTATGGCGTGCGTACCTAGGTACGTTCGTACGTATGACTGTTTCGCAGTTGTCCGGCAGAACGGCTCGAATCATGCAGTCCACGCCTGGCGCCTTGCTCTACATGACGCTCCTTGGCGTCGTCATGCATGGTCTGGCGCCTAATACCGAGTCAATGACCACGGGCGAAGGGGCTATGCTCATAGCCTTTTTTCTTTTCTTTGTGTTTGCATGACTACCAACCATCTCCTGGATCACAGCCAGGCTTGCTTTTTCCTGTTGCGCAGAGACATGCAGCGTCGACATCGTCTCAACACCGGAGGTGCACGCAAACGTGTCTGCAATGCGAGCAGCGGGAGACCGCGGCTGCTCTGTAGACTCACTTCCAAATGCCGATACAATTCCCGTAGTGGAGCCTGGCCTGCGCGGCTTACTCGAAGGCGCTTGGGAAGCAAGCCAAGGTAGCCAGGCTCAGCCAGGCATGGCTTCGCAGGGACTGTTGCCACCGCGAGCTACACTCAATACTACCCTGAAGGTTGAGAACCCCCACCAAGACACCAAGCCACCCATACGGCCTACCCGCCAGAGGGTTGCCCAGATCCCGCCGAGTCTCTTCTTGCGGAGACGTGTATGAGCTTATTCGCGGCCTGTATGGTGGGTCAAAGGAGATGGTGGAGAACTTGTGCCGCTCTGTAAAGGAGCCGAGAACGATGACGCCTCAAGACACTCCTGCCAACCATTCCTATCGATCCCTCGCGAGGGCCAGTCTTGCTGAGAAGATTGATGCCTGACTTATTCTTGGAATTGGAGTTTTGTGCCACCGAAATCTCGACTCTCACGCCAAGAGCACCTACAAGCGCCGCGCGCCGATTGATGGTCTTTTGCTCTCCATTTTAGCCGAGGATCGAGTTGAAACCGCGAGGCATGTGTTTGCTCCCCACCACGAACTTAGGCTAAACGGCCGCGTTCCGAGATCCGGGGAATATTCTCGACCGTTGCATGGAAATCCGGGGAGACAGCCTCCATGACGCATGGAAATCCGGGGAATGGGGCTCCAGAATGTGCGCAACTGCAGGCAATGCCGCTCAGATGCGGGTCTGTGGTCGTTCGTCAGGAGCCAAGAACCGGGTTATTGTAATGAGTGGCGTACTGCACGCCCTGTCCCCCTGAGCCCTCCCGAACAGCTAGCCTTCCCTGGTATGGATCAGGCACATGCTTGCCGGCCAGAACGTCAGCTGCTCCCCCTCTCATCGGCGACCACATACGCCGCGATTCGTTACTTCCCATGGCTCACCAGCTTTGTGGCTCTTTCGCGGAGTGAACGACTGAGGACAGGCACTCGGCCGCCAAGGGGACACCCAAGATTGCAGGGACTTCTCGATTATTTGCAAGTCCCTCCTTTGGCTGCCCAATGAGCCTGTTCGCGCCGAGATGCCTGGCACCGCCACTTATCCGACTCCCTTGCTCATTTCGGGCGCTTGGGTCGCCTGCCAAGAAAATCGTAGCTGGAGGAGCATGGATAGGGGGGGATAGCTTCAACGCCAAAGGACGCCCATTCCCACTCCACGGACGCACGCCCAGGCATACATGCCCATTCTCAATTTAGCCAGAAGTCCGAGTTGCCTCTACATGGCCCGGGAGGGAGGGGAGGGCGGAGAGATATTTGCAAGTCATGAGTTCGATCAAGTCAAGCATCGATGACGCCGCCGATGTGGTCGAAGATATAAAGCACGACAGTTGCCCTGGGACATCCCCGGATCAGCACCTCGATACCTAACCTCACACACACCGAGCTATTACCAGACACCGCCTCTCACCACCATGGTTTCGTTCAAGTCTCTCCTCCTTGCCGCGGCGGCAGCCACTTCTGTGCTTGCTCGTCCGTTCGACTTCCTCGACGAGGGCAACTCGACCGAGTCCCTGGAGCGGCGCCAGGTGACGGCCAACTCGGAGGGCTACCACAACGGGTACTTCTACTCGTGGTGGTCGGACGGAGGCGGCCAGGCTACCTACACCATGGGTGAGGGCAGCCGGTATCAGGTCCAGTGGAAGAACACCGGCAACTTTGTCGGTGGCAAGGGTTGGAACCCGGGCAATGGCCGGTAAGGCTTCTCATCAGTACCCAAACGCGCCGTTGTGAGGGGCGATGGCTGACTCTGTACCACAGCACCATCAACTACGGCGGTGCGTTCAACCCGAGCGGCAACGGCTACCTGGCCGTGTACGGCTGGACTCGGAACCCCCTCGTCGAGTACTATGTCGTCGACTCGTACGGCACGTACAACCCCAGCAGCGGCGGCCAGTACAAGGGCACCGTCAACACCGACGGCGGCACCTACAACATCTACGTCTCGACCCGCACCAACCAGCCCTCGATCGACGGCACCAGGACCTTCCAGCAGTACTGGTCCGTCCGCACCTCCAAGCGCGTCGGCGGCTCGATCAACATGCAGAACCACTTCAACGCCTGGGCTTCCAAGGGCATGAACCTGGGTCAGCACTACTACCAGATCGTCGCCACCGAGGGTTACCAGAGCAGCGGCTCTTCTGATATCTACGTGCAGACCAAGTAGTACGTTAGATTCATGATTTCCCACATGAAGGACGCGAATCGGCTGACCTGTCTTAGAACGCCGAACTCGCGCCTTGGGACTTGACCATGCAGGTCTTGACCTAACTAATCTTAGGCGAGCAAAAGCCCGCGCGCCATTGTACATACCCGCATCGAGCGGGATGCGCGGGTTGGGAATGAGACGGATCTGCCATGTTCTTTGTGTTGTCAAAGTTAGGATTCAGGGGAGGTGGAGGAGATACAGGGGTAAATCAATCGACTGTTGACTATGAAACTTCTGTTCAGGGACTAGGTACCTTATTTTCCAGTTGGTAGTGAACTACTAGGTACGCTGTGTGCGAGTCCAAGTGTCCCAATTCCGCTCAGGCGTCTCTCATTCCGCTCCCATCTATCGATGTATTGATTATCCTCTTCCGCATCACTGCCCTTGGCTTTCTTTTCTCTAGCTCTTGTATCCGGCATCATTCGTGTCGGCTTCCAAGCTTTTGAATTTTCCATCTTCATTCTCTCCAGTCCTGCGTGCTGGGACGACGTTCCAAACTGTCACACTGGAAACACGGTGTGTATGAGTCCCTGCTATTGAAAACACCCGCACAAGCACAGGTCTCTCCTGGCGTGCAGGTCGAACCCTATCCCGCAATGAACAACACCGCTGGTGAGATTGATCATCATTGATGCCCGTTGTGCTGGTCATCGCGACAGAAGACGAGACAGCCAGCATGTTCCAGTTCATCACATCAGTAAGTCATATCAGAAAGAAGGCAAAATCTGTCAAAATACAATTAGAACTTGATCCTGCCTGGATTTGTCGTCTCCCTGCGTAACCAGTTTGCAACCTCAGGGGTCCGTCCTGCGACAGCGCTGAGCTCCTGCGCGCCAAGAGTTCCTTCATAATGGAGAGGAGTAAGTCAACCAATCATCAAGGCACGATGGCTGAGTGGTCTATAGCGTAAGACTCGAAATCTTATCTCTTCGGAGGCGTCGGTTCAAATCCGGCTCGTGTCGACTTTTGCCTTTCTCTGCATCCCAAAGCGGACGTCGAAGCTTTTTCCGACCAGCTTCGTCAACGAGGTCCAAACTCAGAGCGTGTCTTCCCTTACATCGCGAAACGGGTTCCACTAACTACGCCGGAAATGGACCCATCGCGTGTCTCGCTGTATCAGCACACTGGGTTCATCATGCGGGAACATGTCGAAGATGTCGAGCGCTACACGCCGGGCGGCTATCACCCAATTGACATTGGCGACATACTCACCAACCGCCAGGATAGCTACACGGTCGTCCACAAGCTTGGGCACGGTGGCTTTTCCACCGTCTGGTTAGTAAAGCGACAGCGTAAGCAGATGGACCCTGCCGGACAACCACAAGTCTCGTTCCACGCTCTCAAGGTTCTTCGCGCCGACCTTGGAGACGCGCGCGCCACCCATGAGCTGCACGTTCTCCAACGGCTTGGCCAAGTGGGGAGGTCGAGTCACCCAAATATCATCATGCTCGAGGATTCTTTCAGCGTCTCCGGCCCTAACGGCCAGCACTGCTGTCTTGTGTTCCCTGTCCTCGTGCTCAGTCTTCATTCGGACAAATCATGGAGCTTGACTCCTTCGCAAAGGTACCATACCTGCCAGCAACTTGCAAGCGCCGTCGCCTTCCTCCACTCACACGATGTCTGCCACGGTGGTAAGGATCAAGTTCCTCTCACCTGCCCCTCGTGTCAGGTTGTACTAATTAACGGATACGCGCCTATCCTAGATCTCACACCGTCAAATATTGCTTTCGAGATTCCATGTAGAAGGCTCATAACTGAAAGCCGTCTTCTCGAGCTTCTGGGTCCAATTAGAGACGAGACGCTTCGACTCCGCGAAGGCCCTATATCCCACTCCAGGCATGCTCCGAGAAAGGTAGTTGCGTCTGCGTCCTTTTCTGGTCTCGACCCTTCCTCTCTGGCGACGGTCCAGATCATCGACTTCGGCTGTGCCTTTCTCAGCAATAGCCCGCCGCCGACCTTGGGATGCCCGGTCGAGTTCTTCCCACCAGAACTCCTTTTTGGCTGCTCAGCTTCGACCAAATCTGATGTCTGGCAGCTTGCGGCTCTTGTCTACTATACGTCCACCAGCCAGTACATGTTTCAAGTCGGCTTCCAGATCTTGACGCACCTGGTCGCTTTCGTCGTCCGACACCATGGCCCTGTCCCCGCTCATTGGAAGGGAAAGTTCGCCTGGAGCAAATACGGCCTTGCACAGCATGGACAGCCCGTGGCTCCGTCGCCCGAGCCAGACTGGTGGTGGTCCAATGACAAACGACCGACACCGTCGTTGGAGGACCGGTTAGCCAAACGGGCCTCGTACCTCTCCGCAGCCCAGCGGGATGAGCTCGCGCGTTTGCTCCGTGACATGGTTGCTTGGGAACCTGACCGCCGCATCTCTGCTACGGAAGCAGACCGGCGCCTCAAGGCTTCAGTATTTTCCTCGCTTGGATGAAGAACTCTTAGGGGGCGACTACCTACGCAACGCCAGCAACACCTTGGCGCCCCGCCAAACCGTTGATACGCACGGCTGTAGGTCAATTTCTAAGCCGAGCTCCGTTCAGTTTCCAAGTTGACGCTCAAACTAGGGCCAAAGGGTCGTTGGAGGACACACATTTGGCCAAAACAGCAAGACCGAGCAGCGTACTGGAGCAGCGAGGAGCGGCACCCCAAGACGAACCTGAAGCAACTCCCCGTCAGCTTGATACTTGACATGGCGACGGAGCCCCTCCTCTCTGCGCATCGGCCTTCATTATGACTCGGCTCAAGTCTGTCGCCCACAAAAGACGTTCGTCGACATCCAGACGGATCCCTCATGTTATGGCTCCACCGCGTCAAAAACTGACAAAAACATACAACACCAGGGATTCGCTGGTCGTCACCGACCCAACTACTGATCTGGCTCTCACGCGTTTGACTCGGGGAGAGCGGACGGGATCCCGTATTTTCGCGCGGATATGGTCGTATGTGGTGGTTTGGCGACGGAACAAAGGTTAAGAGCGGCCCACGTCGAGGGGGTTAGGGCAGATGTAAGGGCCAGGATTCAATGCCGCCGTCCCGGCTGCGCTGGTGCCGCCGGGTGAGCTTGAAAGCCGTACTGATAAGACCCAAGAAATTCGCATGGCCCCTTCTCGACCGAATGTTCTGAGGGCGGTGAAACCTGTGGCTGCTGCTGTTGTTTTTGTCCCCAAGAAGAAGTCCCGAGTGGCCACTCGTCGACTTTGCCCACACAACCCGAAGATCATTTATTGAACTGCCTTTCAACAACTACTTGCAACACGGCTGGATTCTCCAAACATTCCGAAGCGCGTCTCCTATCGGGTATACATACGTACATACATCAGAAGACAGATCTATATCGACACACAATAGCCTGCTTTGGCAAGCACATTGTCCGCACCAGCGGAAGGTCTTTCGACTTCCCTCCCTTTCCCATCCAACAACAGACCAGCTCCGTTGCCTTAAGCCAGATCTAAGATCCAAATCCATTTGTCCTTCCCAGAGGATACCTGCCTCCAGTATCCCAAACAAAAACATCCAAAAACCACTTAAGCCTAAATCCCCCCCACACCACCACCACCAGCGCCCGACGAGTTGAGG
>Ga0247823_10003207_pt1 | contig 13317 bp, 8 predicted proteins | sample 13C_PalmiticAcid_2_FD_192426 | JGI IMG/M metagenome (GOLD analysis project Ga0247823, IMG submission 192426) | Soil microbial communities from agricultural site in Penn Yan, New York, United States - 13C_PalmiticAcid_Day30 | ecosystem: Environmental > Terrestrial > Soil > Agricultural land...
CAGTACGAGCTCCTACTCCCCCCTCTCCGCATGCGGAGAGGGGGGCGGGGGGGTGAGGTTGCGGACGGTGTGGAGGGTATCGATGTCCTCAACCCGCTTGTCCGGTCGCAGCCTCACGATACGCGGGAAGCGTAATGCGTAGCCGCTCTTGTGCCGCGCCGACGGCTGGACGCGATCGAAGGCGACTTCGATGACGATGCGCGGCTCGACGATGCGGACCTTGCCGTGGGCGAACTGCTGCAGCGTGTGCTCGGTGAACCAGGCGGTGAGCTCCTCCAGCTCGGCGTCGGTCAGTCCGGAGTAGGCCTTGCCGATGTTCAGCAGCGTGTCGTCGGTCTCCGATGCGCGCACCGCGAAGGTGAAGTCCGACAGCAGATGACGGCGCCGGCCGTTGCCGACCTCGACCGCCGTCACGACGACGTCGAGCGTCGCCAGGGGCTGCTTCACCTTGAGCCACTCCCGACCGCGGCGTCCCGGCCTGTACAGCGCGTCGGGGCTCTTCACCATCAGTCCTTCGTTGCCACGATCTCGCGCCGCTGCGAATGCTCCGGGCAGCGCCTCGGCGTCGGTGAGCAGCATCGCGGGCGAGCGCCGGATCGTCATGCCGTCGACGTCGAGCGCGTCGAGCCGGCGACGACGCTCCTCGAGCGGGACTTCGATCAGCAGCTCGCCGTCGAAGAGGATGTCGAAGATCACGTACGCGACCGGCATCTCGTCGAGCATCGCGGCGCTGAGCTTCTTGCGCCCGAGCCGTCGCTGCAGCGTCTGGAACGGAAGGATCGCATCTCCCTGCACCGGCACGATCTCGCCGTCGAGGATCAATCCCCTTCCCCCCGCCATGCGCGCGAGCGCCGGAACGAGCTCGGGGAACGCGCCGGTGATCGCGTCGAGCGTGCGTGAGAACAGCGCGACGCGCGTCCGTCCGTCGACGACGCCGTGCAGCGTCACGTCACCGGGATCCGGCGCGACATGCGCCTGCGCGCGGATGCCGTCGTACTTGTCCTCGACGAAGAATCGTCCGGGCATCTGGCGCTCGACGTGCGCGCTGTCCTCGGCCGGCGTCGCGAGCATGAAACCGAGCGGATGAAACAGCCGCATCCGCGCGCTCCCGAGCTCGCCACGCCGCGCGAGCAGCGCCGTCTCGCCGAGGTCGCCGGTGAGCATCCCCACCCACTGCACCCGCGCAACGCTCTCACCGCTGATTCGCGCGATCGTGTCCTCAACGCCTCCCTCCTTCAATCCGATCCTCAGATCCTCGAGCATCAGCTTGACGATGTAGCGTCCCTCGCCCGGTGTCGCACGCTCGAGCAGTGCCTGAACCTCCGAGACCTTCTTCTTCGTGCCCGAAGTCGTCGCGAGCTCCTCGAAGACGGCGTCGACCTTGCGCAGCGTCAACTGCGCCCCGACGATTGCCGGGAGCACCTCACCGGCAACGTCGCCGAGATCGCCGAGCGCGACAAGACGTTCCCTCAGGTGCGCACCGTCGCGTCCAGAGATCGCCTCGAGCGCCGCGAGAACCGCGGCGCCGCCAACGTTGATCGTGCGCTGATCGTGAAGCGGAAAGATCCGCCCCGAAATGAAGCGGACCGCAATCGGCAGATCGTCGTCGTCGATCGCGGCGAGATACGTCGCGAGCACGGAGGATTTCTCGAGCCGCTTCGTCGTCGCCGCGATCGCCTCGGCGGCCTCGACGAACCGGGCGAACGCGGAGGAGTGCTCGTGCAGCGAAGACTGCTCGCTACTCGACAGGCGGTATGCGTGGCGGCGAACTTCGGGTCCTTCCGGCATCGTGCTGCTTCCTCCTTCACCGGATGACCAGCAAGATTGTGCCAGCCGCCCTCCCGCGTGGAGTTGTCGGGTGGGACGCGTTTCTCGATCTTCCGCAGACCATTCCGGGCCGGCCTCCGGAAGCGGGCGCTCACGATCGCGCAATCGCTGCGATATCGACCAACACCTGACAGGGGACCCACGGCAATGGACGACTCACACGCATCGCAGGCGAACACGTCGGCGCCGAGCCTGGCCGTGCGCGGCCTGGGACAGATCATGCTGCAGACCTCCGACATCGAGCGGACGGTGCAGTTCTACAAGGAGACGTTGGGGTTCGTCGAGGCGGATGAGCAGATGCTGAGTCCCGGCGTCACGCTGACCGCGGGCGATGCATCGATCTACGTCACCGACGGCGGCACGCCGCACGCGATCAGCACGAACCGCTCGGAGTTCCGCGTCGCGCTGATCATCGGGGGCCTGCGCGACGCCTATCAGCGCGCAGTGGGAGCGGGAATCACGATCGTCGAAGAGTATGCGGGCAGCGAGCACTTCGGATCGTTCAGCATCGCCGATCCGGATGGTGTCGTGGTAGATCTGTGGGGCAGCCCGTAGGGCAGTGTCGCGACGCGTGTAGGAGTCGGAGGGCCGCGTCGGTCAGCCGCGAGAGCCGAGCGGCCTGCCGCGGGAGCCGTCGCGAATCCCTCCGACGATCAATCGCCGCGCTGACCATCGGGTCCCCCCTCTCCGTATTCGGAGAGGGGGGCTAGGGGGGTGAGGTTCAGTGCCTCCCCTACCACCCTCCCTCCATATCCGGTCCCTGCGGCTGCGTCTGCTGCGGGCGACGGGCCTTGCGGTCCGGCGTTCCGAAGGTGTAGCTCAGCGTGAGCATCGCGATGCGCGAGCTCGGCTTGCGCGTGAACGAGATGTCGTACTGCGCGTCGTTGCGCGTGACGCTGAACTGGCGCTGATCGAAGACGTCGCTGAGGCGAAGACCGATGCGCAGTCGGTTCTCGAGGAGCTTCTGCGTCACGGCAATGTCGCTCGACTGCATCGCGCGCACCTCGCCGCCGCCCTCGAGCGCCCACGGCGAGCGGTAGAACCACGTCAACTGCATGTCCATCCCTTCGAGCAGGCCGACGTTCGCGTTGACACGGGCATTCCACCCGAACGCATCGCTCGCGAGGCCGTCCTCGACGTTCGAGGCGTCGGTCGTCATCTGGTAGAGGCTCGCGCTCGCGAACATCGAGTAGCGCTCGCCCAGACGCAGCGACCCGACGATGTCGGCGCCGTAGGAGGTGCTCTCGTCGAAGTTGAGGAACGTGACGGTGCCGACGCCGGTCGTCGAGTCGAGATCGCCGTAGCGGCGGATCACGTCGGTCGTGCGACGATAGTACGGCGTGAGCGTCAGCGACGTGAGGTCGGTGAAGTGGTTGAACGACAGCTCGACCGCGTCGATGTACTCCGGCTTGAGGTAGGGATTGCCCGTCTCGCGGAACGTCGGGTCGTCCTGGCTCACGAAGGGATTCAGCGCCTGGATCCACGGACGGTTGATCCGACGGCTGTAGCTCGCCTTCAGGTTCAGTGCGTCGCTCGGCTTGAACGTCACGAACGCGCTCGGGAAGACGCTGAAGTAGTCGTTGTCGAACGACTCGCCGGTCGTCGTCAGGTCGAACGTGCTCGTCGCCTGCTCGAGCCGCGCGCCCACCTGCACGCCGACGAGCCCGAAGTCGTGACCGTAGATCCCGTAGATCGCGTGGTTCTGTCGCTCGTAGTCGTAGCTGTTGTTCAGCGCGACATCCGGCCGGAACGACGACGTCGTCTCGTCGAAGCTCTCGGAGTACAGCGTCCCACCGACCCCTTCGAGCTCTCCCTTGTACCCGGTCTCCAGTCGAATGCCGTCGCCGAGCGGACGGACGTAGTCGAGCTGCACGGTCGCGCCGCGATTGTCGTTGTCCTGACGCACGCGCTGCTGCGCGGGCGCGACACCGGTCGGCGACCCATCGAGCTCGAGCTGTTGCTGAGCGTAGTGCGTCGTGTCGTCGTCCTCACCAAACACCAGTCGTGCCTCGGCCGTCAGCTCGTGCTTCGACGGCTCGGCGACCCACCGGTACGACAGACGCGTGTCCGTGCTGATGCCGTCGCCCTCGCCGTCGTTGAGACGGTGGTAGCGCTCGGCGATCTCTCCCTGCCCGTTCATCTCCGCATACCGGCTGATGCCGCCCGACTCGGAGCTGCGAAGGTTGACGATGGCATTGAGTGCGAGCGAGTTCTGCTGGTCGAACAGGTACTCGACGGAGCCGTTGACCAGGTGCCCGAGCCACGAGTGCGAATCGTTCGAGGACTGATCCAGACGCGGCGCCAGGCCGGCGACGCGGTTGACCTGATCGCGAGTGCCGGTGAACGTGCGACTGCTCGCGTTGAAGCCGTAGTTGCCGTAGAGATTCCAGGGTCCGTCACCGTAGGCGAGGTTCACGCCGGCGCTGTAGCTGTCGCGCGTGCCGACGCCAGCATTCGCGCCACCGCTGAGGCCGCGGCTTGCCTGCTCCTTGAGCACGATGTTGATGATCCCGCTCATGCCCTCCGGATCGTACTTCGCCGACGGGTTCGGGATGACCTCGATGCGATCGATCGAATTGGCGGGCAGGTTCTGCAGGAAGCTCGTCAGCGCTTCTCCGCTCATCGAGAGCGTGCGGCCGTTGAGAAGCACGACGACGTTCTGGCTTCCGCGAAGGCTGACGTTGCCGTCGACGTCGACCTCGATCGAGGGGATGTTGCGCAGAATGTCGGTGGCATTGCCGCCGGCGGCGACCGGCATCTCGGAAGCCTTGTACGACGTCCGGTCGATCTCGACGGTCATGAAGTCGCGGCGCGCGGTGACGCTCACCTCGTTCCCCTTGACGGCGTCGGTCACGAGCGCGATCGAGCCGAGACGGGCCCCATCGCCGCCCGGAGCGATCTCGATGCCCTCGATGAACCGATGGGCGTACCCGAGGAAGCTCACCCGCGCATAATAGCGGCCGGGCCGAAGACCGACGATCGAGAAGCGACCGTCGCGCTCGGTGAGCGCTCCGGTGATCATGGTCGAATCACGCTCGCTGAAGATCGCGACCGTCGCGACCCGCAGCGGCTCGGCCGTTGCGCTGTCGACGACGATGCCGCTGATCGTCGCGCCGGCGCCCTGGGCTCCGCCCGGACCTCCCGGTCCACCGGCACCGCCACGAGGCGCCTGCGCCAGGGTGTACATCGAGCTCGCGAGCAGCATCGTCAGAACGAGCAATGCGAGCGTGGCAGGTCGGGTCGGTCTGATCAATTTCATGCGTTCGGCGTACGGTTGGAATTCCCCCGTGCGAACATGCGACAGTGAGTCGCGGTGGTGCGCCGGGATCGGGAAGCAGCGGCCTACGGCTTCCAGGTGTGCGGAAGTTTCAGCGCGACCTCAACGTTACGGAAAAGACGTGGCGGGTCCCGCCGGGTTCCTGTAAGAGTTCTCGACACGCTCCCGAACACGCGACGGGTCCGGAGGAACCCCCCGGACCCGCCCGATTTCACTCGTTTCGCGGTCGTTCAGCCCGCCACGTGCTCGTTGTGGTTCGGGTCGATGGCGCCCGCCCGCACGCTCGAGCGGACCGCGATCGTCTCGTTGTGATTGAGTGTGTTGCCGCCCGCCCGCACGCTCGAGCGAAGGGCGAGCGTCTCGTTGTGATTCGGATCGATGCCGCCGGCGCGCACGCTCGAGCGTACCGCGAGCGTCTCGTTGTGATTATCACCGCCACCGCCGGCACGAACCCGCGTGCGAACCGCGATGGCCTCGCTGTGGTTGTTCGTGATCCCGCCGGCGCGCACGTTCGTCCGCACCGCCCCGGCCTGCGACATCGCCTCGTTGTGATTGTCCGTCAGCCCGCCGGCGCGAACGGCACTGCGAACCGTCAGCGCCTCGTTGTGATTGACGCTGGTCCCGCCCGCGCGCACGCCGGCGCGCACCGCGATCGCCTCGTTGTGATTCTCAGTGCCGCCACCAGCGCGCACGGCACTACGAACCGTCAGTGCCTCGTTGTGATTCAGGCTGGTCCCGCCCGCTCGCACACCCGCGCGCACCGCGATCGCCTCGTTGTGATTCTCACCGCCGCCACCGGCGCGCACGGCGCTGCGAACCGCCAGCGCCTCGTTGTGATTGCCGCCGGTACCGCCTGCACGCACACTTGCGCGAACCGAAAGGGTCTCGTTGTGATTGCCATAGATGCCGCCCGCGCGCACACTCGAACGAACCGCCATCGTCTCGCTGTGATTGACGTCACGGCCGCCGGCGCGCACGCTCGTGCGCACCGCCAGGGTCTCGCTGTGGTTGGCTCCACCGCCGCCTGCGCGAACGCTCGTGCGAATGGCCATCCCTTCGTTATGGTTGGTTCCTCCGCCACCGGCTCGCATGCTCGTGCGGACCGACATCCCCTCGTTGTGGTTGAGGCCTCCGCCGCCAGCTCGCATGCTCGTGCGGACCGACATTCCCTCATTGTGATTGCTACCTCCACCGCCGGCGCGCACCATCGTGCGAACGGCCATCGCCTCGTTGTGCTGGGGGCTCAGGCCGCCCGCCTTTGCGCCGGTGCGAACGGCTATTGCCTCGTTGTGCTGGAAGCTGGTGCCGCCCGCCTTCGCGCCTGTGCGCACCGCCAGTGCCTCGTTGTGCTGGAAGCTGGTGCCGCCCGACTTCGCGCCTGTGCGCACCGCCAGTGCCTCGTTGTGCTGTGCGCTCCTGAGACCGGCTTTCGTGCCCGAACGGACCGTGATCGCTTCGTTGTGATTGCTGCTGATGGCGCCCGCCGAAATGCTGCTACGAGTCTTCATTGTTTCCCCCGAACCGTGAAGTATGGATATGATGTGCGCTTTCGTCGATGTCGTCCTGAAAGCGTGAGCAACATACCCGATCACGGAGGCGGCGTCACCCCTACTAAAACCGAACAGGCTGTACGGGCGGCTCCAATCGCCCAATCTCAGCGAAAAACTGGGCGAATGTCGTCGTGCGATCGAGCCCGAGCTTCTTGCGGATGCGGTAGCGGTAGACTTCGATGTTGTCGGCACTGGTGCCGAGCAGCGTGGCGATCTCTTTCGTCGGCGTCGCGAGCTTCAGAAGCGCGCACAGACGCAGCTCCATCGCGGTCAGCGCCGGAAAACGCCGCGCGAGCTCGTCGGTGAATCCCGCGTGCGCGCGCTCGAACTGCTCGTCGAACCGGCTCCAGTACGACCCCGAGTCCCTGTTGCCCTCGACGCGCCGTACGATGGCGCGCACGGACCGGCGTGCGGCAGGATCGGACACGCTCGCGAGCTCGCGCATCTCGCGAAGGATCGATTCGAGCAGCTCCGCGGCCTCGCCAACCTGCACTGATGCCGCCGCCAGCTCGCGGTCGCGCTCGGCAAGCTGGCGCTCGAGGACTTCGGCTTCGACGCGGGCACGCTCCTGCTCGCGCTCGGCGCGGTCGAGCTCGGCCTGCATGGTGATCCGCGCGGCCTCGCGCTGTGCCTCGGCGCCGGTGAACTGCTCACGCAGCGCCGCATACTCCTTGCCGCAGCGCAGCGCCTCGGCATGATTGCCGAGCTTCTCGTGCATCTGGGCCAGGGCCTCGAGCGCGAAGAACACCCCCAGCGGCTCCTCGCGACGGCGTGCTTCGTCGATTGCGCGCTCGAGCTCGGCGATGGCGCCCGCACCATCGCCCAGCCCAAGCGTCACGGTCGCCCTGACGACCAGCGCGTCGATCGATGGCGGGACGCCTCCCTCCGCAAACATCGTCAGTGCCGCATCGACGTGCTCGGCCGCCTCGTCGAAGCGACCGACGCGCTCGCAGTGCTGGCTCATGGCGGCACGAAAGGCGGTGCGCTCGCGAAGCGTTGCGAGGTGCTCATCCGGCAGTGCGGCGCGCTCGATCTCCAGCGCCTCGTCGACTCGACCGAGCTGGGCCAGGACCGTCGCGTAGTGCAGGCGGCTTCGAAAGAGCGCCCGCGCGAGTCCGAGCTGTTCGGAGCGCTCGATCGCTTCACCAAGGTACTCGAGCGCTGTGGCGGTGTCCTCGAGATCGCTCGCCGCGCGGCCGAGCGCGCCGATGATCCAGATCTCGAGCTCTCGATCCTCGCCCGCGCGCGCGAGTCCGAGCGCTTCGTGAAGCAGCGCAAGTCCCGCGGCCGGACGGCCCAGCTGGCGCTCCACGCCGACGATCGTGCAGAGAACGTATGCAAGCACCGTCGGATGACCGCTGCGCTCGGCGAGCCCGCGTGCGAGCGTCAGCTCCTGATAGGCGCGGACAGTGTCGAACTCGTAATCGAACACGATGCCTCTGTAGTGGTAGATCTGCGCAACGCAGACCAGGCTCGTGCAGTGATCGCTGAGCGATCGCGCCTCGTCCAGGAACCGCCATGCGCGGCGCATGTTCGGAATCGCGACGGCGGCGCGCGTCGCGGTGATCAGCGCCCAGCACAGCGCGTCCGCGTCCCCGGTCGCACGCGCGGTGCGCAGGAGCAGGCGCGCATAACGCGTCACGCGCGACACGTCGATGCCACGCCACGCGCGAACGAGCTGAATGAGGAGCGCGATCCGCTCGTATGGCTCGGTCACGCCGGCGATCGAGCGCTCGAGGTCCGCGATGGCTCCCGGCGGCGCCTCGAGCGTTGGATCCGGCTGAACGTATGGAGCACACGGAATTCGGTGGAGAGGCGCGCCCCGATCGAGCGACGCGCCCCGAACTGGCGACGCGCCTCGAACGGCCGACGCGCCCCGATCGGGCGACGCTCGATGACGGTCCGGGCCGCTCATGCGGGCACCGCCTCGATTCGCGTAGTCGGCTGGACCAGTGCGAAGTACTGCGCGAACGAGGTGCGCCGGTCGAGACCGAGCTTCCTGCGGATGCGGTAGCGATAGACCTCGACGTTGTCGGCGCTCGTCGCCAGCAGCTCGGCCATCTCCTTCGTCGACATTCCGAGCTTCAGCAGCGCGCAGAGCCTGAGCTCCATCGGCGTCAACTGCGGGCACCGGCGCGCGAGCTCGGCGGTGAAGCCGACGTGCACCTCTTCGAACCGATCATCGAAGCGACTCCAGTACGATCCCGATTCCCGATTCGACTCGATGCGCCGCACGAGCGCGCGCACCGAGCGAAGCGCGGTCGGATCGACCATCCCCGAGAGTTCGTTCATCTCACGCACGACGGCTTCGAGCAGCTTCGACTTCTCGACGAACTGCAATGAGATGGTGGCGAGCTCGCGCCCGCGCTCGTCGAGTGCACGCGCAAGCTCGTCGGCCTCGCGCCGGGTGCGCTCGCGACCACGCTCGGCCTCCTCGACCTCCGCGCGCAGCGCCACCTGGGCCGCCTTGCGCTGCTGTTCGGCACCGCTGATCTCGCTCTGCAGAGCCTTCCATTCCTTGTGGTAGCGCAGCGCGTCCTCGTGGCGGCCGGCGAGCTCGAGGACGCTCGCGAGCGACTCGAGCGTCGTACACGCGGTCAGTTGCTCGCCGCGGCTTCGCGCCTGCTCGATCGCCGTCAGATGTCCGTCGATCGAGAGGTCGACCTCGCCGATTCCGTAGAGCGCGCGCGCACGGATCGCGAGCGCGTCGATGGGTGACGGAATCCTTTCGCTCTCACACATCGCCAGCGCTTCGTCGATCACGCGGAGCGCCTCGGCCGGCTCGTCGGACTGCTCGAGGATGCTCGCCGTGAACACGCCGAGCATGACGCGACTGCGGGGAGCGATCGATTCCTGATCGACCGCGGCCAGCTCGATCGCGCTGCGGGCCTCGGCGTGCCGGCCGAGCAGACACAGGACGTTCGCGAGGTTCATGCGGCAGTTGACGACGACCTCCCGATCGCCGATGCTCGCGGCGATCGTGATCGACTCCTCGAGGAACCCGACGGCCGCTGGAAAGTCCTCCAGATCGAACGCCGTCGCCCCAAGGGAATTCACGGCGCGCGCCTGCAGCTCACGGTCATCGACCGACTCCGCGATTCTACGCGCACGGTAGGTAAGATCGAGCGCCTCCGATGGTCTGCCGAGCATGCGAAGGTTGGCCGCGACGGTCGTGAGGATCCAGCCGAGCACGCCGTCGTTGCCGGAGCGCTCAGCGAGCTCGAAGGCCATCTCGATCTCGCCACGCACGGCCGAGATTCGACCGATGTGCTCGAAGAGCACCGCGCGGAAGTGGTAGACCTGGGCTGCGCACGCCAGACTGGAGCAGTGCGCGGCCAGCGAGCGCGCCCCGTCGAGCAGCCGCTCGGCCTCGGCGTAGCGCTGCATGGCTCCGGCCACACGCGCGGCGCCGATGAGCGTCCAACCGATCGCATCGGGATCGCCGGTCTCGCGCGCGAGCCGGAGCGCCTGACGCGCATGTCGCTGCGCGCGTCGCAGGTCGCGTGAGCGCCATGCGGCCGCGAGCTGCTCGTGCGCGGCTATCGTCTCGTACGGAGTCTCGGCGTCTTCGAGACGCTCGTCGAGCTCGTCGATCGTGGGGATCTTCCGGCAGAGCGTCGGATCGGGTGGGTCGTAGCGACCAGGGGATCGTCGCGCCATCGTCACGCCTCGGCTGTGGTGCACGTGGGATTCGATCGGGGGGGAGACAATAATACGCGCGGCGATTCAGATCCGAAAGTCGGCCGTTTCGGTTGAGCTTGCCTATGCGCAGCGATGCGTTCGTTCTTCATACCGCGCTCTGCTGTGACGGTATCTGCTGATGTATCGACACGAATTCGCGTACACGAACGCCCTTCAGACGCCGTCGATACTAGGCGCGCATCGCTCGCTTTGCGGTCGCGCCATGCGGTGCGGAATCGTTGTCAAACCTTTGCGCGTCGCCCCTGTCGATTTCCCATGCCCCGTGGGGCGCCAGTCCCGGTTGAGGTCCGCCTCCGACCGCCGGGAGCACGCCGACGCCATACCGCCGCACCGCGAGCACGCGCTCGCATCCCGGCCCGAATCCGATTCGATGAATAGGCGCCGCATTTCCGTGCGGCACGACATCCCTATACGAGGTCCAATGCTGAAGTCAACCCGTGGAATCTTCGCGCTTTCTCTTGCCGCAACCCTGGCGCTCGGCGCCTGCTCCGATATGTCTCCGACGTCGGCTCCCGACATGCCCTCCGGTTCCTCGACGAGCCCGATAGCGTCCGCTGGCGACGAGTACATCGTGATCCTGAAGTCCACCGGCGACGCGCTCGGCAAGTCGACGATGCTCGCGAAGGCGCATGGCATCGAGGTCGACCGGCTCTATCAGAGCGCGATCGACGGGTTCTCGGCGACGATGCCCGAGGCGAAGGCCGACGCGCTGCGCAATGATCCGGGAGTCGAGCTCATCGAGCGCGTCCAGCCGATGTCGATCGCACAGTCGAGCACCGCGCAGGTGCTGCCGTGGGGCATCAACGCGATCGACGGCGATCGAAGTTGGACGCTCTCCGGCAACGGTTCGGGCACGGTCTCGAACGTCCGCGTCTACATCGTCGACAGCGGCATCCAGACGCACTCGGACCTCAACGTCCAGGGCGGACGCAATTTCGTGACCGGGATGCTCTCGACGCAGTGGGGCGATGATCACGGCCACGGCACGCACGTCGCCGGCACCGTCGCGGCGCGCGACAACGCGTCGTGGGTCGTCGGCGTCGCTCCGGGCGCGCCGCTGTACTCGCTGCGCGTGCTCGACGCGTCGGGATCGGGCAACAGCGCGATCGTCACCTCCGCGCTCGACTGGCTCACCGCGCAGGTCAAGGCGCAGAAGGCCGCGGGGACGTACTTGCCGACGGTCGTCAACATGAGCCTCGGCGGACCCGCCAGCTCGGCGGTCGACTACTCGGTGCGCGCGCTCATCGCGCAGGGCGTCGTCGTCGTCGCGGCCGCCGGCAACGAGAACGTCGATGCCTCCGGCTCGAGCCCCGCGCGTGTCGCCGAGGCGATCACCGTCGGCGCGATCGACAGCTACGGCCGCAAGGCGTCGTTCAGCAACTACGGCAGCGTGCTCGACGTGCAGGCGCCGGGCGTGAGCGTCGTCTCGACGTACAAGAACGGCGGCGCCGCGTGGATGAGTGGAACGTCGATGGCCGCGCCGCACGTCGCCGGCGCAGCGGCGCTGTACCTGTCGAAGCCGGCCTATCGCTATTCGACGCCGCAGCAGGTGCGCGACCGCATCGTCACCGATGCCCGCGCAACCGCAACCGGGCTCCCGGCCGGCACGACGGCCCGCTCGCTGTATATCGGCACGTGGACGTCGACGACTGCGGCGAGCGTATCCGGCACGGATCGCTCGAGTGGGACCCTCGACTCGCGGAGCGCGCAGTGATGGAGTAAGCGCTGCGGTCGTGATGAAACTGCGGGCACTGTCGGAGTATCCGGCAGTGCCCGCTTCGCTTTTCGCTCGCCGGACTCGGTTGCGCGGAGAATCAGCGCGCCTCACGTCCTCATCGCCAGCGCGTCAGGATCCACTCGCGGTCGAACATGCGCTGCACGACCCAGATCGCGATCGCCGCGAGGACCGAGAGCACACCGGAGGCGATGAGCACGAGCTGGGTGTCGATCAGCAACAATCCGCCGAGCTGCGCCGGGATGAGCATCACCAGCGGCACGACGAGCAGCGCCGAGGCCTCCTGCGCCGTGCGCGGGTCCTTCGCGCGCGAGCTGACGCCGACGGTGACCGCGATCGCGAGCATCGACAGGGCTGGGGCGAGCACGAGAACGGCGATCAGCCATGCGCCGCCGACGAGGCGCGCGAAGACCGCGTCGCTCGCGGCGACAAAGCTGACACCGAACGCGAAGACCGCGGCGTAGATCCAGGTGAGCGCGAGCGTCGGAATGAACGCGGTGAGCATCTTGCCGAGCAGCAGCTCCCACGTTCTGATCGGCGTCGCAAGCAGCGGCTCGAGCGTCTGCGAGGTCTTCTCGCCCACGATGCTGTAGCTGGCGACCATGCTCGGGATCATCACCGGCAGCAGCATGATGAACATCGACATCGGTCCGCCCATCGCGACCTGCATCTTCTCGACGTCCGTCAGCAGCGCGAACGTCGGATCGGCCGAGAGCAGCTCGAGCATTCCCTTCGCGTCGGACATCTCGTCCATCGGCGCCAGTCGCATCGCGTAGAGCGCCGCGAGCGGGATCGCGGTGAAGAGCATCGGCATGCCCAGCGCGCCGGCGAGCAGCGACTTGAGCTGGCGCAGCTCGTGCCACTCCTTCCAGAGGATCGCGCCGATGCGTCGCGTCGAAGTGCTCATGCAGCCTCCGCGCGGACACTGTTCGCGGCGCCGACGTCCGCGGTCGCGGCGTCGGCCATGAGCTGCAGGTAGACCTCCTCGAGACTCGAAGCGAGCGGCTCGATCGCGAGCACCGGCGCGCCGGCCTCGACGATCGCGCGGACGAGCTCGGGCGTGTCGACCGGCGGATCCGCCAGCTCGACGCTCAGCGCGTCGGCCTCGACGTGCACGGCCGTGACGAACGCGAGCGCGGCAACGGCCGGCTCGAACACCGCTGCGGGCACTGCCAGCCGCACGCGCACACCACGGCCGGAGACGGCGGCGCGCAGGTTTGCGGGCG
>Ga0247823_10003208_pt1 | contig 13314 bp, 8 predicted proteins | sample 13C_PalmiticAcid_2_FD_192426 | JGI IMG/M metagenome (GOLD analysis project Ga0247823, IMG submission 192426) | Soil microbial communities from agricultural site in Penn Yan, New York, United States - 13C_PalmiticAcid_Day30 | ecosystem: Environmental > Terrestrial > Soil > Agricultural land...
CCCAAGAAGGAGAACTGGCCGAAGTCGGTGAACGGCAAGTCGCTGGGCGAGTGGATGGCGGACTTCCGCAACCCCGACCCGACGGTGCGGGACGGGGCCATCAAGGTGATGCCGCTGTTCGGCCCGGAGGCCCGCAAGACCGCGCCGAAGGAACTCATCCGGCTGATCAACGACCCGGACCCCGGGGTGATGATCAACGCCATGCTGATCCTCGGCGCGGTGGGGACCGACAACAAGGACGAACTGCGGACGGCGGCCAAGTCGATGGCGTCCGCGATCAGCCGGACTGCCCCGGGGAGCATGATCCGGCTGCACGCTGCCCGCACCCTGGCCGCGATGGGCACCGACGGGCACGACGCCATCGGCGCGGTGGCCGGCATCGCCAGCGATCCGTCGTGGGAGACCCGTCAGGCGGTGGCCGCCGCCCTGGGCCGGCTCGGCGCGGGGATCTTCGAGGAGAAGCCGCAGCCGCCCGGCGCCCCGTACAAGCCGCCGACCGCCAAGCGGCAGCCGAGCAAGACGGCCATGGACAAGCTGGTGTACGCCCTGCTGAAGGACGACAGTGCCGCCGTCCGCATGGAGGCGATGCAGTCGATGATCGTCCTCGGCCCGCCGTACACCACCAACCCGGCCGCCTACCCGGCGTTGGTCGCCCCGTACCTGACGGAGATCAATCAGCGGTTGAAGCTGGAGAAGGACGACACGGTCAAGATCTGGCTGTACGTCGTCCAGATGATGTACGACGACCGGTCGGTCGATGCGAACATGAAGAAGATCGCCGAGTTCCTGACCGCCCGCGAGGACGCCCTGAAGGTGCAGGCGCTGGGCGCGCTGGCGATCCTCGGACCGCGGGCGCGGCCGGTCGTGGCCGACATCACCCAGTGCATTAAGGACCCGGAGCAAACGGTTGCGGTGGCCGCGCTGACCACCCTGGTGACGATGGGCGGCGCCGCCAAGTTCGCCCTCGGCGACCTGGAGAAGCAACTGGCGGCCACCAAGGACAAGGATCTGAAGAAGACGTTTGAGCAGGCGATCAAGATCATCAAGGAGGGGAAGGTCGAGCCGGAGCCGAAGAAGAAGGACGACCCGAAGAAGAAGTAACGCCAGTCGGAACCGCTCCTACGGCGGCGGGTACTTCGCCCGCACGTCCGCGAACCGGTCGCCGCGCAACAGCGGCCCAAGGTCCGGGTCGGCGTAGAACTCGGCCGGGCCGTTAGGGAACGCGGCCCACTTGGCGAGTACCTGCCCGAGCCTGTCGGTGTGCCCGGCCGCGGCCGCCACCACCGCCTGCAACGACCACATCCCGCTGACCAGGTTCGAGCCTTCCAGCACGGCACGAGCCTCCTCGACGCGGCCGAGCCGTACCAGCCCGCGGACACGGTTCTCGTCTGTCCGAAACGTTTTCTCCTGCGCCCGCACCGAATGGCCGCCGAAAGGTTCCTGCGCAACTTTCGCATACTGGTCGAACAGTTCCACCGCCTGACGCGTTTGCTTGCGCGCCCAGTGGACTTGACCCTGCCAGAAGATCAACTCCGCGTCTCCCGGGACCACCTTATTGTGCATGGCGATCAGTCCCTCCAGCCCGGCCACGTCTCCGGCGGCGTCGAGGGCGAACGCGAGTTGGTCGAAGGTGTACACCGCTGGCGGCAGCTCGCGGTAGGCGTCGCGCCACCGGCCGAGTTGGAACAGGCAGTCGACTCGCCGGACGCGGAACTCGTCCCACGCCACCTCGTCGTCGGTGAAGTCGATGACGGGCGGCTGGCCCGGGAGTGGTTTCCGGGTGAGCAGCGCCGGCCTGGGTAGCTTCGCCATCCCGGCCGCGAACAATTCCTCGGCCCGCTCCAGCCGCTCGCCCGCGGCGAACAGCTCGGCCAGCCAGTAGTCCACCCAAGGGTCGGCGGGGGCCACGGCCCGGTGGGCGACGACCAACTCGAGGAGCGGCCCTGCGGCCGGGAAGTTATCCCACCCGTTCATCCAGGTGTACAGGTCGAAGGCTAAGAAGCGGAACGCGGCCGACCGGTCTGCCGGAGGCACCGCCTTGTACCCGGCCAGGTGCAATTTGTACCGCTTCACCTCGGCGAGGTAGCCCGACCGCATCTCCTCACGCATCTCGTCGGGGGTCGCCTCCCGGGCTTTGCGCAGGAGCGCGGCTGCCTCTGCCGCCTTCCCCTGCCGGACGCGCACGACGGCCGCGGCCGTCAGCCCGTGCGGGTCGTCCGGTCTCGCGGCGAGGAACCCGGCCGTCACCCCGTCGGCCAGCGCCACGTCGTTCGCCTCCGGTGCGGACAGAATCGCGCGGAGGTGATCCGCCGGCTTCGGCCCCTTCGCGGCCAACTCCCCGGCCTCGCGCTTCTCGCCGGCAGGCAGCGCCCGGGCCAGCGCGGGATACAGCGCGTCGTGTCCGGGGAAGTCCTTCAGCGCGGCGCGGTACTCGCGGACAGCCGGGGCTGACCGTTCCGTCGCTTCCAGCGCAAGCCCGATCTGCAAGACCGCGTCCGGGTCGGGGCCGACGGCGTCCCGGTAAATGGCCGCGTTCTGCAGCGCCGTCTTGTGGTCCCCGAGCCGGTTGGCGGCCACCGCCCGGACGAGCCGCGTCGGCGGAAACGTTGGGTCTTGTTGAGCTGCAAAGTCGAGGGACTTCAGCGCCTTCTGCGGCTCGCCCTGCTGGATGTGGAGGTTGGCTTCGGCCACCGCCCGCGCGGCGGCCCACGGCCGCGGCAGGTTCGCCGCGCGACAATCGCTCAGCGCACTTTCCAGCTCCGGCGCGGACCCTTCGAGCGGCAACTCCAGGGCCTTCTCGACCGCATCGATCGCAGACCGCGACGGATCGCCGACCGGGACGGACGTCCCGGCGAGCGTCTGCCACTCGTGCCCCGCACGGCGGACAGTCATTCGCAACCGGCTTCGCGGGTCGTCGCGGTCGTACACCCGCCACGCGAGGTCGCCGGGGGCGAGCACCAGCCACCACCGCACGTTGTAGACCGATGAGACCCCGTCCGCCGTGGCCGTGTGCTGGACGATGACCAGTGCCTCCCGCCCGCTCCGGGACCGGGAGACTTTGAGTACCTCGGCCCGGTCGAACCGGAACGCCGGGTCCCGGCCCTGCCCGGCAAGTGTCTCCCGGACTTCCCAGGCGGTCTTGCTGACCTGCTGGTAGGCGGGCACACTGCCGGTCCACTGGGCGACCTGTGTCCAAACCTCCTCGGCGGCGCGATCACAGTCCCAGAACGCGACCACGCCCGGCCCGTCCCCGGCCCGGGTGGCGGCGGCCAGCACGTCGAACATTGGCGCGAACGCCGCGACGTCCGCCGGCGTCGGGGCGTTCGTTCTGCCGAACGTCGGCGCGGCGCGGTTCATCAGATCGGTACGGCCGGCCGGCGGCCCGGCCGCGGAGGCATAGCTGACCTGGTACGGACTGTATCGGGGCGGCCGCGGGTTCATGGCCCGCACGAGGTAGCCGCACGCCGAACTGGCCAGCAGCAACCCCAGCGTGAACATGCCCCAGGTCAACAACTGCCGCCGGACACCGGACATGGCCGAGCCCTCCAGCGGTCACCTGGTCAGGGGAGCAGGTCGAAGACCGCGACGGGGGAACTGGCGGCGGCGAGCGGGGCGAGGGACTGGCCAGGCAACAGCACGTTCACCGAGGCGTACGCGTGGCCGTACTTCTGCTTCGCATCGGCGGTCGGGTCGCGGTGGACCACCACCCGGCGGTTGATCACGTCGATCACCCAGTAGTCGGCGATGCCGGCCGCCGCGTACAGGCTCGCCTTCTCGCCGGTGTCGAAGGAAACGGTGGAGTCGCTCACTTCCAGAACAAAGACGGCGGTGGACGGATTCGTGCTGATCGACCGCGGGACGCCGGCGACGACTGCCAGGTCCGGGATCGGGTCGGTGTTGATGCCGAACACCAGCGGCATCTGGATTCGGACCCAGTGCCCCTGTGCGAATAACGCCTTGAACAGGTAGTCAGCGAGGCCCAGTGCGGTGTTGTGGATCGGTCCGGGCGGTGGCATTTCCATCAACCCCCCGTCGATGAGGAGTACCTTCTTCCCTTCCCAGACCTGGCTCCCGTACTTCACCCAGTGGAAGTCCTCCACCGTCCACTTATAAGCGGTCGGCTGGAGCGGGCCGGGGGCCGTCGGAGCGGCCGGCGCGGTCGCTGAGACCGGCAGGGTAGCGGTTGCCATCGGATGTCCTCACACGAACCGATCTCATCTTAACCGGCCGGCCCGAAACAAAAAACCGCGGGCCACTCGGCCCGCGGCTTCGCTTGTCACATTTCGCCTTCGCCTACTCCAGCAGCAGGGTCGGCTCCCAGCCCACGCGCTCGGCGTTGGCCCGCAGCTTCTCCAGCGCCCGGTTCTGGATCTGCCGCACCCGCTCCTTGCTGATGCGGAGCAGGTGGCCGATCTGCCGCAGGCTGTGCGTGCCGCTGCCGGTCAGCCCGAACCGCAGGTCGAGAACCTTCTTCTCCCGCGGCCGCAGGTTGTCCATCAGGAACTTCAGCGCCTCCTGCCGCTCGGTGTTGTCCCGCTGGGTCAGCGTCTGGACGTCCGGCATTGCCTCGGTCAGCTTGAAGTCGCTGTCGTCGTCGAGGACGGCGTTGAGGCTCACCGGCGTGCGGGTGGCGGTCTGGAGGTGGTTGAGGTGCTCAAGACTACTGCCGGTCCGCTGAGCCAACTCCTGCGGGCTGGGCAGGTGCTTGCCGCCGTGGGCCAGCGCCTCGCTCTCCTGCTGCAACAGGCCCAGCTCCTGCAGGTGGTGCGGGCTGAGGCTCACCAGGTGGCTCTGCCGCGCGACGGCGATCTGCAACGTCTGGCGGATCCACCACGTCGCGTAGGTCGCCAGCCGGGTGCCGTGGCTGACGTCGAACCGGTCGATTGCCTGCATCAGCCCGCAGACCGCTTCTTGCAGCAGGTCGGAGTAGCTGAGGCTGTGGTGGCGGAACCGCTTGGCGACGTGGGCGGCCAGGCGGATGTTGGCGCTGGCCAGGCGGTGCTTGAAGTGGACGTAGCGGTCGTGGAGCCGGCGAACGGCCATCACGGTCCGCGCCTCGTCGAGGCAATTATCCCGGATGAACTGGGCCATCGGCCAGGGTTCGAGGGGTGGCTTGTTGGCCCGCAGATCGGGGAAATGGCGGATCAGGACGCGGACCAGTTCGCTTTTGCAGTCCCAGAAGCTGGTCAGGAGTTCGCGCTCTTCCTCCGGCGTGAGAAGGTCCGACGAGAAGGTCGTCGGTAAGCCGTCCGCGACGACCTTGGCCGACGGAACCTGCCGCTTCCGCCTGGCGGTCTTCATGCTAACCTCTCTCAGTCTGGCGAGTTTGTGGTTGGTGTGTCGTACCGACCCCGGGGCCGTTCCCGCGGGGCGACCGGACCGGCCCGGTCATGAGCATCTAGCAACGTTTACCGTCACCGGCTCGGGAGCGTTACGCGCCGCCGAAATCGGGCCGGCACGGCGCTCGGGGCGAGCGGGGGCAGGGCGGTGCGCCGGGTATGGCGGGGGCGAGCGGCGCGGCAAAAAATCGACCCGACCAGCGTATCAACCGCCCCAATTCCGGCGGCCTCTCGCACGCATGCACAGAGGCCGGGCTGTCGGGCAGCAATCCCAGGTCGGGCCGAAGTGAGCCGTCGTCCTGCTTCGCGCTAAGCCCTGTCTACTCCCCTTGTCGTTCAAGCCCCTAGATTGTAAGCAGCCTTCACGGACCGTTCAAGCGCCCGGTCCGGGTTTCCAAGGATTTTAGACAGACTCTGTCTTCCACCCGTCGCCGAACCCGTCACCCAATCACGCAACACAATCCACCCCGTCCGACCCGAGCCTCGATTTTGCGGCCGGAGTTCACATGCCCCCCCTCAATATCGGCATCGAGCCAGGAAAAAAACTGCCGAATCACTAAAGCGTGAGCTAAAATGACTGGTCCATGGACGCGGTGTGCCCGCTCCCGGGATCGTCGCCCGCCGGGATCGTCAGGCCCGACACGGAAGGACGGTCAACTTTGGACTCCCACCTTCGGAGCGACCCCGCCGGTCAGGCCGGCCCGGGGGACGTTTCGTTACCCGTCCCAACCCGCGACCTGTGCTCCGTCCTGGTTGTGGACGACGAGCCGTCAATCCTTGCCCTCCTGGCCGCGCAACTCGGCCCGGTGTTCGACGTTCGGACCGCCGGCTCCGCCGAGCAGGCCCGCCGCGCCCTGACCGAACGCCCGGCCGACATCGTCCTGACCGACCTGCACCTGTCAGACGGGGTCGGCCTGCAACTCTTGGACTGGGTCTACCGCCGCTCCCCCCGGACGGCCCGCATCCTCCTGACCGGCACCGGCCGCATCGAGGACGCCGCCGACGCGGTCAACTGCGCCCGGGTCCACCGCCTCATCCTCAAGCCCTGGCGAGCCGAAGACCTGCTCGACACCCTCCGCTCCGTCAACCAGGGGCTGTTGCTGGAGCGACGCCACGAGCACCTCCTCGACGAGTACCGCCGGCTCAACCAGGAACTGGAACAGCGCGTCCAGGACCGCACCCGGGAGCTGGAACAGGCGGCGCACCAACTCCAGATGAAGAACCAGATCCTCGAGAAGATGGCCCTGACCGACCCGCTGACCGGCCTGCCCAACCGCCGGGCCGTCGAGTTGATCGCCCGCAAGGAATTGTTGCGGCGGACCCGGGTCCCGGACGGGATCGCCTTCGGGCTGGTGGACGCCGACCGGTTCAAGCAGATCAACTCCCGCTTCCTGCTCTGCGGCGGCGACCACGTCCTGGTCTGGCTCAGCCAGGCGCTCTCCGAGGCGATCCGGAAGACCGACGCGCTGGGTCGGGTCGGCGGCGAGGAGTTCATGGTGGTAGCCCCCGGCACCGACGCGGTCGGGGCCGAGGTGCTGGCCGAGCGGCTGCGGGCGGCCGTGGCCGCCAGCGAGACCGCCTACCACGGTGAGCCGATCCGCATGACTGTCAGCGTCGGGTTCGCGGTGGCCCCGGCCGACGTGACCGCCGGCTACGAACAACTCCGCGAAGTGGCCGCCGCCGCCCTGGCCGAGGCGAAGGCCACCGGCCGCAACCGCTGCGTCGTCCGGACGCTGACCTGACCGCCGCGGGGCTGGGCGACCGGCTCCGGTCCGCGTACCCTTCCGTCGGGGCCTCCCGGCCCGCATCAGTCCTCACCGGAGCATACCGATGACCCGCCTCTGCGCCGCCGTCGCGGCCGCACTCGCCCTCGGGCTGGCCGCACCCGCCGACGACCCGAAAGAAGAGAAGAAGGACCAGCCCCTGAAAGGGGCCTGGGTCAAGGACCACGACGGGGCCGAATTGAAGTTCGACTTCAAGACGAAGAGCGAGTTGATCATCTCCGTGACGGCCGGAGACAACAGCGTTACCCTGACCTGCAAGTACGAGGCGGACAAGGCGGGTAAGTTCAAGGCGAGCGTGACGGACGTAAAGGAGAAGGGCGACTTCCCGGGCAAGCCGGCAGTCGGCTACGAGTTCAAGGGTGTCTTCAAGATCGACAAGGACACGGCCAAGCTCACGGACTTCGAGGCCGACAACGCCGACCAGGTCCGCAACGTCGTCGAGGGCGAATACAAACGGAAGAAGGACGACTGATCCGGCGCCGGCGGTCCGGCCCGCGGCCGGACCGCCGCACTTCTCTCGCTCACTCCGGCTGCGTCATGTCCACCGTCACCCGGTCGCCGGCCCGGACGGTGACTCGCTTCGTCCGGCTCACGGGCTGACCGTTCTCCGTCCACGTTGCCCGAACCACGTAGGTGTAATCTACCCCCGGCTCGATCGGCGGTGAGACGAATGTCTGCGTCGGCCCGGTCTGGTTGCTCGGCGCGTCCGCCACCCACACCTGCGCCCCGTCCGGGACGTTCACGGTCACGTGGACCGGCGTGGCCCCGGTCGGAACCGGCGACGGGGCCGGGACCGGGGTCGGCTCGGCGACTGCGGGGACCTGCGTCGGGTCGAGTACGGCCGGGAAGCCCAGCACTGCCGCGGTCGCGGGGGCGGAGTAGGTGCCGACGTACCCCTGCGGCAGGACCGAGCCCGCGGGGTAGTAGTACGGCGAGTACCCGCCGAACGAGCGGTACGGCAGGTTCATCAGGCTCCCGACCGCCAGCCCGACGCCCACGCCGGGCCAGAACCCGGAGTTGGAGGAGTAGTAGGGTCGGTAGTACGGGTAATAGGGGTTGCCGTAGTAGTTCGGATAGTAGGGCGTCCGGTAGTTACCGCCCGGGTACACGGGTCCGTATGCGGACCCGAGGACGGCGTTCCGCGCCTGGCCGGGCGGAATACCACCGTGACCCGGCGGGATGCCGCCGTGCCCACGACCGTGGCCGCCGCCACCGCCCTTCCCCTTCTGGGGGGCTGCGGATGCCGGCCCGAGGGCCACGAACAACATGCCGCCGGCCGTTCGCTAAATCACAGGCTTGATCCCGCATCAGGGCAACGGCGTTACCTTCACGGTCAGCTTCTTGTCCTGCCGGACCACCACCACGTCGATCGCCACGCCCGGCTTCTGGCCGGCCATCGCGGTCATGTAGTCGTTGATGTTCTTGACCGGCTTGCCGGCGATCTCCACGATCACGTCCTTGGCCTTCAGCCCGGCCTTCTCGCTGGCCCCGCCGGGGACCACGTCCTCGACCAGCACCCCGCCGGTCTCGGCCTCGTAGTTGCCGGGCATGATCCCCAACTTCGGCCCCTGCGGGCGGCTGACCCGCGGCCGGTCATCGGTCGGGTCCGTCCAGCCGCCCTTGGTCGCCTGGTACTTCGGCCGCTCGGTCGCGGCGGCGTAGTGGCTCGTCAGCACCTCGACCAGGTCGGCGACCTTCATAAGCCCCGGCAGGTTGACCTTCTCCGGGGTGTCGGTCGGCCGGTGGTAGTCGCGGTGGGTGCCGGTGAAGAAGAACAGCACCGGGACGCGCTTGACGTAGAACGATTCGTGGTCGCTCGGCCCCGACCCGCCAGGCACCCGCAACAGCTTGAAGTCGAACTTCCGGTTCGCCTCGGTCAACAACTCGTCCATCCCCGGCGCGGTGCCGGTGCCGTACACCACCACCCGGTCCCGCTTGACGACCGCGCCCGGCGTGCCCGTGCCGGCCGCCGCGCCGGCGACGCCGCCGACCTGCACCAGCCCCGCGTCGTCTTCCACCTCGACCACCCGCCCGATCATGTCCATGTTCAGCATGAACACGGTCTTCGCCAGCGGGAACGGCGGGGCCTGGCAGTAGTGCTTCGACCCGTGCAGCCCGCGCTCCTCGCCGCTGAACGCCACGAACACCACCCGCCGGCCGACCCGCTCTTTCTTCGCCCCGAAGCGCCGGGCCAACTCCAGTAGGCCCGTCGTCCCGGAAGCGTTGTCGTCCGCCCCGTAGTGAACCTGCCCCTTGCCCTTGGCCCCCAGCGCGCTGCCAGGCTCGCCCTTGCCGAGGTGGTCGTAGTGCGCGCCGACCACGACCGTCTCGTCCGCCAGCGGCCCGGACCCCTCGGCCACCGCGACGACGTTGCGGCACGGGATCGCCTGCCGCTCCACTGTCACCCCGGCCGCGGCCGTCCACCCGGTCAGCGCGACCGTCCGCGGCTTGAGATCCTTGTCGATCGCGGTTTCGAGGTCGGCCAGCTTCCGCTCCCGGGTCGCGAGCAGCTTCTCCAGGGCGTCCCGCTTCATGTGCAGCACCGGGAACGCGGCCGGGGCGTCGCCGCGCACCGGCATCAGCAGGTCGCCGTCCTTGCCGTAGGTTGAGTCGTTGACGAACACCACCCCGGCGGCGCCATGCCGGGTGGCGTTCTCGATCTTGGTGGTCAGGGCCGCGTGGACGCTCTCGGGGTCGGGGTCGAACGGCTCCCTGTGGGCGTCGGCGCGCGGGGTGCGGCGGAGGACCACGACGAACTTCCCCTTCACGTCCGCCCCGGCATAGTCGTCGTAGCCGAGCTTCTCCGCGGTGATGCCGTACCCGGCGAACACCAGCCCCGCCTCGACCCGGCCCGACGCGGACGCCCCGGTCGGGGTGAAGTCGGCGCCGTACTTCAGTTCCAGCTTGCGGTCGTTCGGGCCGGTCAGGACCAGGGTGTTCGGCGTGCCCAGCCGCGGCTGGCCGTAGACGGTGAACGGCTGGAAGTACGAGCCGTCCTGGCCGGCTGGCTTCAGGCCCGCGTCCCGGAACGCGGCCGCGACGTACTCGCCGGCCTTCTGGATCCCCTTCGTCTCGATGCCGCGGCCCTCGCACTCCTCCCCGGCGAGGTAAAAGAGGTCCTTCTTGATCCGCTCCAGGGCGGGTTCGGCGGCGGGGGCCGACGAAGCGGCGGCCAGAATCGCGGCAGCCGCGAGCAGGCGGTAGCGCATGGCAGGGGTTCCTTACGACGGGCCGGCGCGGGGAGTCCGGCGGTGCTGGTTACTACCATCCTACGGGCCGGGAGGGAGGAGTGTCGGCCCCGCGTCGGCCCCGCCGTAACGCCCGGGATAATTCCTGCTGCCCATCCGCCGACGGGGCGGTATGGTGAACCCTATCCCCCGGCGGCCGACGCTCGCGGCCTCCCCTGCTCGGAGTTCGGACTCATGGCGATCTCGATCACCTGCCCCGGGTGCCAGTCGGTTTACCAGGTCCCGGAAGCGCTGACCGGCAAGACCATCCGCTGCAAGAAGTGTGGGGAGACGGTCGCGGTTTCCGCGCCGGCCGCGCCGCTGGCGGCTCGCCCGGTCGCGGCGCGTCCCGCCGCCCGGGTGGTGGCGGAAGATGACGACGTGGCGATCCCGGCCCGCCCGGCCCGGCCGCGGCGCGACCCCGAGGAGGACGACGAGGCCCCGCGCGAGCGCGGCAAGCCGGAGAAGAAGGGGTCGAAACTGCCGCTGGTACTGGGTTCGGTGCTGGGGGTGCTGGTCCTCGGCGCGGCCGGCGTCGGGGCGCTGTTCGCGACCGGGGTGATCGGCGGCGATTCCGAGCCGACCGACGTGGCCGAGAACATCCGGCCGCCCGCGATGCCGTCGTTCACCGACCCGGACCGCACCGGGGACGAGGAGCCGAAGAAGGCGGCCACCACTCCCGGCGCGAACGCCTCCAACAATGCTGGCCCCAAGACGCCAGCGCCCCGGAAGGACGGCGGGCGGCCGCCGCTGGTCGTCGGCCCGGCCACGGTCACGACTCCGCCGCCGGCCCCGATCACCTCGACGGCCGGCATCGTCAAGGGCAAGGGACCGACCAAGGACGAGATTGACCCGATCACCCTGACCGCGTGCAAGAACGCGGCGGTGTTCATCAAAATCGAGGACACCAAGGGGGGAGGCGGGAGCGGCAGCGGGTGGTTCGGCCTGGAGTCGAACCTGATCTTCACCAACGCCCATGTGATCGGAATGAAGTCGCCCGGAAGCCCGAAGCCGGCCAAGCTGACCGTCTGGGTCAACCCGGGCACCCCGCAGGAGAAGGAGATCCCGCACGCCAAGCTGGAGATCCTGGCGGTGGACCGCGAGATGGACCTGGCGGTGATCCGGGTGATGAACGAGACCGGACTGCCGCCGACTATGAAGGTCCGGCCGTCGTCGGAGTTGCGTGACCTGGAGCGGCTGGTGGTTCTCGGCTACCCCGGCGGGGAGCGGCTCTCCGAAAAGAACCGCAGCACCAAGCCGCCGGCCGTCACCATCGCCGAGGCCCGGGTCCAGAACCTCCGCAAGGACGACAACGGCAACCTGTACTCGGTGCAACTCCAGAGCAACATCGTCCACGGCAACTCCGGCGGCCCGATCGTGGACGCCGATGGCAACGTGGTCGCGGTCGCCGTCCGGGTGGACCTCGACCGCCAGGGGCGGTTCACCGGGATCGCCTACGGAGTGCCGACCGAGTACGTGATCGGTCTGCTCGCCGGGCGGATCGCCGATGTCGAATACGGCGAGGCCTACAAGAAGAACGGCAAGGTCCACATCCCGGTCACCGCCCACTGCCTGGACCCGCTGGAGCGGCTCAAGAAGAACGGGTTGGGCGTCGCCGCCTGGGTCGGGGAGGCCGAGAGCAAGGGCGCCCGCCCGCCGGGGCCGGAGCGCACCCCCGCGCAGGGCGACCTGCACTACGCCGAGATCAACCTCGACTACAAGTACAAGAAGGACGACCCGGTCGCGACCGGGGAGATCGTCCTGCCGGAGTTGCCGGCCGGGCGGTCGTACTGGGCGCAGCCGTTCTACGCCAACGCCCTGGTCAGCCGGTACTTCATGGCCGGTAACAAGGTCAAGCTCTCCGGCCCGCCGGTGGACCTGGTGCCGGCCGACCTGATCGTCCGGTACAAGACCGGCACCCGGCGGCCACTCACTCTGGTCAACAGCAGCAGCCTGGAGGAGTTCGAGGAGGGCGAGGGGGCCGACAAGAGCGAGCGGCTGCTGATCGAGAGCGAGTTGAAGATGACCGAGACGGTCCAGCGGCCCAGCGACCGGGACGCGGTCGCGTCGCTGCTGTTGAACTACGAGGAGATCAAACTCAAGGCGCAGATCGGCCCGAAGACGCTCGACGACATCCTGCCCAAGGAGTTCCGCAACCTGCTCGGCCAGGGGATCAAGCGGGTGCAGGGCCTGGGCCACGTCAACAAGAGCGGCGAGATCTACAAGACCGCCAGCGACGTGCGCGGGGTCGCCCAGTTCGGCCCGCTGTTCCGGGCTTTCAGCAACGACGCCCTGGAGACGCTGGCTGGCGCGTCCATCACGCTGCCGAACACCCGGGCCGAGCCGAACTTCACCTGGACGAGCACCAAGTCCTATCGGCTGTTGGCGACCTTCGCCGATGGGTCGGACCTGTTCGGTCCCGAGCCGAAGTCGCCGGGGTCCGGCACGTCCAGGCAGGCCCCCAAGGCGACGTCGCGGGAGTACAAGTACCAGCAAAACGTGACGTACACCTACCTCGGTTCGCGGACCCGGGCCGGGGTCAAGGAGGCCGTGGTCAAGATCGAGGGCAAGATCGTGACCGCACCCGGCACATCGGCCGAGAGCGGCGCCCACGGGCTCTTGAAGGGGTACGCATACATCGACCTGGACACCGGTACTGTGCTGGAGGCCGAGGTCGAGAAGGAACTGGAGATTGATACCTCGCTTAACAACACCAAGAAGCGGATCTCCGGCATCAACAAGTACAAGCTCTCCCGCGGGTCGGCAACCACCGGCTGACCCCTGCGGGGTAAGCTCCAAATCCCAAGCACCAAATCCCAAACAAGAAGGTGTCTTGTTTGGGATTTGGTGCTTGGGATTTGGGATTTGAAAGGTTACTGATGGCCGACCACCAGATCACCTGTCCCGGCTGCGGTAAGCCGCTGCACGTCCCCGCGACGGCGGTCGGCAAACCGGCCCGCTGCC
>Ga0247823_10003209_pt1 | contig 13310 bp, 6 predicted proteins | sample 13C_PalmiticAcid_2_FD_192426 | JGI IMG/M metagenome (GOLD analysis project Ga0247823, IMG submission 192426) | Soil microbial communities from agricultural site in Penn Yan, New York, United States - 13C_PalmiticAcid_Day30 | ecosystem: Environmental > Terrestrial > Soil > Agricultural land...
GATGCAACACTGGTCTGATCATCTGGATACTTTGCGCGAGGGAGCAAAAATCGTCACCGGCCGGTTCCCGAAGCGCGAGAATGTGGAATAGGAATGGGGGCTGCTTTGCGCCCGATCCAGGCCGTTCAAACGGGAAATTATAGCGCCTATGAGCGGACGTTCAGCATATGAACGAGACCCTTCGACATCGCCGCCTCCGCGATCGCCATTTGCTGCTGCTTGGGATAACGATAAGGCCCTTTAATCTGAGGTCGGAACAACGCTAATGATGGTAGGTCGGCGACAGAAGCCGTTCCTCGAAATGGTAAGGCTGCTCCGCGCAATTGAGGCGGATCGCGACGATTTTGCTTCGGTCGAAGCCCTAAATCTCCTCGTCTTGAAGGAGATCATTCGCGCGGAGCGGAAGCAAGACGAGCATCGAGCAGCGCATAAGGAACTGAAGCGGCAGTTGAAAACAGGCCGCGGCTCGAAGGAAATCAGCAAGGCGCTCAGGACAAAGATTAAGCGCACCGCGGGGTTCATCGACCGATACGCCAAGCAGATTTACATATGGAAATGCTGTGGGGACGCGCTCGCGTTCATCTATCTCGATAAGTTCGCGATCAAGCACGCCTACTATGACACCGACCGCTTCGCCATAAAGCGCGATGCCGGAATGATCCGTGGCAAAGAGGGATTGGTTGGCGAGTTGACGTGCCTATTCAGTGCCCTCGAGCATCAGGTGCCAGCAGTCCTTTCCGACATTACCAACACCATCCGCTATGGCGATGTTTGCCTGCTCGGTGCTTCCGATCCCGTGCCTATCGAGGTGAAAAGCAGCGCGAGACAAAGTGGTCGAGGTAGGCGGCAGGCTGAGAAGATGGAGAAGCTACGCAGCTTCTTGGAGACTGATCGTGCGGTCGGCTACCGAGGAGCGCCTGGTGAGACGAAGCGGCAAGTGGTGTCCATTCCTGAGCGCACTAATGTCGAAGCGCTGAATGAGTGCATTGCTGAAGCGAAAAGGACAGGGTTTGCGATTTCTCGGCCGGAACCGGGCATTGCTTACGCGGTAATAGCTGGAGGGCGACCCGACTACACAGCGATCTTCGAGCCGTTCGCTCAGGAGCGTAGCGTGTTCTGGACCCTGAACGGCGACAAGAACGACTTTGCGTGGGCGCCCTACACGCCTTTCATTCTCACCATTCGTGAGCCCCAGCACCTCTTAGATTTTATCGAGGGCAACATCTTTATAATCGTAGCGGCGAGTATGGACGAATTGTGCAGGCAGATGGCTAAGCCCGGTTGGCAGATCGAATTCGACCCCGCGAGCGACTATGCTCTTCATTGCGTTCACGAAGCTGGGGGCGTGGTTGGCATTGCTCACCAGTTGCTCGCTCGTATCGCGTATGAGTTCGTATCGTTGTCGTGGATCGCGGACAGCCAGCGAGAGGGTTTGGAGTCAAGTCGTGCGATGATGATGGACACCTACGGGCCGTTCCAGCAGGTCGAAGTCGAGCAGATTCGCAAATACATGTTCGGCGAGCCTCGTCGGCTTCGCAGCGATTCCGAGGTGCTGTTTGTACAAAGTTCGTCAGCTAACTAGAGCATGATGCCCAGTCTCAACTGACCATGTCAAAGACCTTGGCGCCATTCTTCAACAGGACAGCTATTCGATTGATCAGCTGGTTGCTCTGACGGTCAATATTGCGGTTGGTAGACGGCCCGTATTGAGTGCATTCCGGCGCAGCGTTGCGAACGGACAATAGGCACACTCCTCTCCAGGGCGTCAGTCAACGCCCGCGCAGTCCGAATTCTCCGATGATCGCGGGGCGCGCAGCTAGGATGCGTTCGAGATGGCTTTCTGCCCACAGCTCGATGCGTGGAAGTGCTCCGGTCGCATTATGTGCCTCAACAACGGATACGGCATCGGCAGTGAAGCGTCCGCTGGTTGCAAAGACTAGGACGTCAACGCGCGGATTGTTCCACATCGCCATTTGTTCCTTGGCCTCAGCGATATCGCTCACCGCGACACTTTTGCTTAGCCAATGTTTGCACTGGATTATGACGCGTAGTCGCGTCGTTCCAGAAAGATCGTCCTGGATTATACGGGTTACGGAAAGGTCGCGGCCGCGGTCGGGGGCTTGGGTTCTCATCAGCCAAGCGGGATTCTCGTAGCCCGGTGCGGAGCCTATAAGAGTGAAAATAAGGCGCTCAAAAGTTTCGGCATCGATCCGATCCCATGCCAGCGCTGTCGTGACTGGCCCAGTCGGACGCGCCGCGACCAATGACGCGAGATCGGCTACCTCGACCGGCACGGCCTCGTTGACGCCATAGAAGTCAGCTCGCAGCGCTGCTTTGATTTGCGGCCAGTCGAAGTTCTCGATGTCGTCTAGATCGCCGACGTAACCGAACCCCATGTGCCGGCGCATGTCGCCCCATCGGACGGGCTTTGCGACGCTAGATCCGAGCAGGACGCCGATCTGTTCCAGGTGCTCACGCATTTCGCTGAAGGCTTCGTTTGGGAGCTTAGTGCCATGCTCCGGCGCCGGCCCTGCCATTTCGCGAACCTTGCGGATGTCCGCATCGACTTGGTCGATGAGCCCGATCAACGCCTCGCGGATGACCGCCTTGCGCATGTTGTTCAATCGGAATCGATATTCGCGAAGTTCGCGCCCCGGCTCCAATATGGCGCTCTCGACCGAAGAAACAACTTGGGCTTCCCCAAGCTCCATGGCGTCGAGCCGGTTCTGAGCGATCTCGTCGAGGCTATAGAGCGCAGCCGTAGGCTTCCAGCTATCGATCATCGGTAAGCTGCCCATCAGAGCCGCGAAGGCCCGAGTCCGGTCCTCATATTCAAAGTTAGAACCGAAAGTGACGCCCTGGGGCATCATTTTCTCCAGCTCGTCCCATAGCCGTTCAAGTTTGATCAGATTGGCCTCTGTCGCCTCAAACTGTTCGAGCGCCGCCATGATCGGGCTTTCCGTCGAGTTCATGCTATTTCTCTTTCCCGGTGTCTCGATCCCTAGGGCGGAACCGTTCATTTAGGATTGAACTGCCAGAAAGGAAGGACTTGTTCCGGGTGAGATTTGATCGTCCATTGCGACAGTAAGAAGGTCGGCGAGTGGCGGCTGCATGAGCTTGAGGCATACGCAATTTGGAAGAGGGACGACGTTACCGGGCGAAGTTGGCGGGACGCTCCCGGGCAGCCTGATGAATAACTCGTTGTCACACGCGCTCATCGACGGTAGATTCACCAGCGCGACTTGGGGGCGGTCGAACCGACGCGAATTCCGAGCGTTGCCGAAACAGACAGCGCGAGTAGACAGCATGATAAGAGTTCTCGGCGCAGATCGTTGCGTATGACCAAGGCCACTCACCTTGTAGCGCTGTTGCAAAGCCATATTGATGGTGACGACGAGCAGTTTTTGACGGTTGCCATGCAGGCTGCTGCCAATGAAGCTCGGCTCGGCCATGGCAGGGTTGCCCAACAACTTCGCGAAATGGTTGATACCGCGCGGGCAAAGCCCAAGTCTAATGTCCGCGGCAAGGCCGTTCCGCTGGTTCAGCCGCGCGGCGAACTCGCCAATCTTGTTGCGGCCCGTTATGTCGATACACGTCTCTCCAGCATGGTACTTCCGGCTAATCTCCGCGACCGGTTGGAGCGGGTGATCCTTGAACAGCGGCAAGCATTCCGGTTGCGCGAGCACGGTCTCCAGCCACGGCGCAAGCTATTGCTGATAGGCCCGCCGGGGGCGGGGAAAACGATGACCGCCGCTGCGATGGCAGGCGAACTCAAACTGCCGCTCTTTTCAGTCTTGCTCGATGGTTTGCTGACGAAGTTCATGGGAGAAACGGCGAGCAAGCTTCGCACAGTCTTCACGGCGATGGCAGAAACCCGCGGGGTTTATTTCTTTGACGAGTTCGACGCTATCGGCGCACGCAGAAGCGAGCGCAACGATGTCGGTGAAATTCGGCGAGTGCTCAATTCATTCCTCCAATTTTTGGAAGAGGACGAGAGCGAAGGATTGATCGTTGCGGCGACCAACCACCCTGAATTGTTGGATCCGGCATTGTTCCGCCGATTCGACGACGTCATCGAATATGCCCTGCCTACGGCGGATGTCGCTCGCGCGATTTTGATGGGCCGCCTTGCAACTTTCGACACGACGGAGGTGAATTGGGATCAAGCTACGAAGGAAGCGGCCGAGATGAGCCAAGCGGATTTGTCGCGGATCGCAGATGAGGCAGCGAAGCATGCGCTGCTAGCGGGACGCGACGTTGTAAGCACCGGCGATATTCTCTCTGCCATCGTTGAGCGGAGGTCGGCAGCGCGCCGCTAACGATGGCAGACGAGGCGCAGCGGCCGCATCCGCATATCTATTTACAGGGCAATGGTGATCGTCGCGGCTACACCGCGCATCAAGGCGGCGGCGAAAATGGCGATGGGCCGCCGCAGCGCGATCGTGCCCAACATGCGGCCGCCCTGACTCAAGCGTTAACCGTCGCCGTCCAGCAGGGCGAAGCGTTGCTCGCTAACCGGCAAGCTAACATCGAAGGCGGCAATAAGGGATTCTATATTGAATTTAGTTTGCCAGCCGCGCAGGCGGGAATCGTTGACAAACTCGAGTATCGGCGCGGAAAGCTGCCGATCGAGCTGGTCAACGTCCATGAGCCAGTGGATGGGCAGGTCAAAGCGACCGTGTTCGTGCCGGAGCGCCAGAAGGACTATTACCTGAATAAAGTTGCCGTCTACAGGGACGAGGATAAAACTCGCGAACTGATCAGGGACGACGGCAGCGTCGAAGTCATAACCAGCCCGAAAAACGAGCGGTTGGTTGCTTCGGTCAACACCGCGCGTCTGGCTGTCGCCCGTTCCTTCTACACGGACGACCCTGACCTTTTTCCGGCACCGCAGGTGAGTGTGTGGTGGGAAGCGTGGCTGCGTGTCGGTACCATGGCCGTATTCCAGAACGCAGCACAGGTCATCGAGCTCCTTACCCGCGAGCACAGTCTCGCGTTCGCTGAGCGCGAAGTCGTGGTCGTGCGCGCAAACGCCGAGCAGCTTGGTAGCATTATCGCGAACACCGACTGCATCGCCGAGCTTAGACTTGCGCGCGACACGCCGTCGTTGTTCATGGGCATGGATGGCGCAGAACAGCGAGCTTGGAGCGATGATCTGGCAGGCCGTCTCATAGTGTGCGGGAACGATGCGCCGGCCGTATGTTTGTTGGATTCGGGTTCGACGATTGCACACCCTCTCATCGCTCCGTTCCTCAACGTGGACGATATGCATGCGTTTCATGGCGGTGCCCAATTGGGCGACACGAGTCCTCAGCCTCATGGCGGACATGGTACGCGAATGTCTGGCACGGCACTCTACGGCGATCTTACCGAGGTACTCGACGGAAATGGGCCCGTCGAGGTAAGACACCGATTGGAATCCGTGAAGATTCTTCCAGACCATGGAGCGCATGATCCCGACCTCTATGGTGCGATAACGGCAGACTCAATCTCCCGCGCCGAGATTGCCGCGCCTCACCGTCCGCGCGCCATCTGTCTTGCGCTGACCAGCCCCGGCGATCATTGGCGAGGGCGACCCTCGTCATGGTCAGCCAAACTTGATGCCCTGTCATTCGGTCGCGACGAGGTTGCGCGGTTCATCACTGTATCGGCGGGCAATATTCGCGAGGCGATCGTCTCGGCCGACTATCCGGCTCGCAACGACACTACTCCTATTGAAAGTCCGGCCCAAGCTTGGAATGTGCTTACCGTCGGCGCCTATACGGAACGAACCTTGATCGTCGACGCGACGTTTGACGGCTGGACTGCGCTTGGGCGGGCGGGCGATATCAATCCGCGAAGCCGAACCTCCGTCAGTTGGAATAGAGACTGGCCGTTAAAGCCGGATGTGGTGTTTGAAGGCGGCAATCTCGGTGTCGATCCCGGCACAGGGGAGTCGGACAGTATCGACGACTTGTCGCTGCTCACGACGTTCCACCGTTTCAATGAGCGCGCTTTCTCTACAACGGGAGATACGAGCGCAGCGACTGCGCTTGCCGCCCGGATGGGCGCGCAGATTCTTGCCGAGAAGCCGGCGCTTTGGCCGGAAACGGTACGAGGACTAATTATCCATTCCGCCCAATGGACGCCGGCGATGCTAGCCAATCAGGCGAATATCGGTAAGGCTAATCTCGTGCGGCGTTATGGTTTTGGGGTGCCGTCTCTTGTCCGGGCGTTGGGCAGCCTCGATAATGATGTAACAATCGTTGCTGAAGAAAAGCTGTTTCCTTTCAAGAAGGATGGCTCGGCAGGCGTGACCGATGAGCTCGCCATTCATAAGCTCCCATGGCCTCGCAACAAGTTATTAGAGCTGGCTGATGCGATGGTGCAATTGCGGATTACGCTCAGCTATTTCGTTGAACCAAACCCCGGCGAGCGAGGCATATCCAGACGGCATGCTTACCCCAGTCACGGCTTGCGGTTCGAGCTTAAGCACGCTGACGATTCCGTAGACGTTTTCCTCCGGCGGCGCAGTTCCCAAGCGGGAGCCCGGCCTCCGAAGAGGGCCGCCTCGGATGTCGGATGGACGATCGGGCCGCAGCTGAGGAACCGCGGTTCCCTCCATGCAGACATTTGGGAAGGAACTGCGACTGAACTCGCTGACCGGGATGCAATCATCGTTTATCCCGTCGGCGGATGGTGGCGGGAAAATGTGGGGCAGGGTCATCTTGGAGAAGAAGTTCGCTATAGTCTGATTGCCAGCATTCGCGCCGCGCCCGGTACCGAGCTTTACGCCGAGGTGGCTGTGCCAATCGAGATTGGCGTGTAAGATAACTGCAGAGAAAAGTCAGTGCAGCTTTTCGTCTGGAGCCTCATTGAAGAGCGACTGTAAAACGTCCTTCTTGAGCGTTCCCCGCCGGACAGCATCGTGCATTGCAGTCTCAAAATCTGCGTCTTCTTTCCAGCGCTTCTTAGCCAACCTCCGAGTTGTATCCTTCCCGTCGTGATCAGTGCCGTAAGCAAGAAAACCTGCGAGTTCGGCATGAGTTACATTTCCCACTGCGGCAAGCGAGTCTGCGATCGCAGGTCTGGGATCGGGGTCGCTGCTACCCCTGACAACCGGCGGCGGATTCTTTGTCCAGTGTTCCAACGCTTCGAAAAGAAGAGCCCGAATTGATGACGGTGCGTCTCCGAGGCCGTGGAGCATGCGTGCCGCCATCACCGCCAACCTTGAATAGTTCGAAATCAGAGCAGCGCGCATCGCCCGCTCAAGCTGCTCGCTCATTTCGATAGGATGATGTTCAAAGATCTGTGGCAAATATTCGGCGCCCCGGCCCGTATAGGTCTCGAGGCGGGTCAGGGCGAGCGCAACTGCATCAGCGCCGGACAGCCGGCCTGCAAGGTTCACCGCCGCCCAGAGCGCTGCTCCCGTGCCGGTGGCCATCGTACGGCTCACGAGCCCACAAAGTTCGATCTCCGAAATAACCGCGTTATCAAGGATGTGCGTTGCGATGGATACGAGATACTGGGATCCATGATGTAGGGCGCTTTCGAAGAGCTCCAGATCAATTGCCTCGAGCGGCACGGCAGACCAGTCCACGTCTGGAAGATCGACGTCTCCCGTTCGCGCAAAGAGTACGGCGGTGTGATAGGTTTTGATCTCTTCGCGAATTGCCAGAAAGGATGCGGCTTCGACCGACAGTCTTTCCCGATCCAGCGCGCCAACAAACGTGGCGGCGTGCAGAACCGCTTCCTCCGACATCCTCAGATCGCCTTTTAGCCAGTGGCTACCATCGCCTATCGGTTGCTTTCCCCAATCGGTGATTTGCCGGAACGCGCTCATCTGCAGAAAACTGCATTCATAATTTGCGTCGAGCCGGGGATCGGGCGCCGCATCGCCTGCCAAGATTGCGCACTGGATCACCTCGCTGGCCTGCATAGAATCCCGGATGCGCTCGAAATTGATCATCGGGGATTCGTCGTCATTGCCGTACCATTTTGAACGGGTAGCTTTGTGAAGATCTGTGCGCCGCTTCTCTAGAAACAGCGTTTCGGACCGTTGGACGAAGCCTACGTACCCAAGGTTGGGCAGGTGACAGAGCTCGATCACAAGATCATCGGTCGGCGCAGGGTCTTCGGTGACCAAGCGCCGCATTGCCGCAATGCTGAATCGTTCCAGATTGGCGTTTCCAACCGGTCGCGCTCGCACACCCGAGCGTCGCGAGGTGCTCCTTTCGCGCTGCTCTTCCAACCGGATTACGCGTGTGACCGCGTTAGCCACATCTAAGATATTGCTATCCGCTGTCTCGCTATCCAGCAGCATGGTCCAAGCCACGAGACCACAATCCGTCGCCGGATCACCAAGATGATTTGACAGATCGCTGTCGAAGAGGCCGGGGTGCGCCTTTGCAGCCGCGAGCAATGCGTCGCCGATCTGCTCGGCGTCCTCCGGACCGCTTTTGCCAAGAAGCTGAAATGCCTGCCGCGTCAGCATCGAGGCAACCTCCGCAACGGCATCGCGGGCGGCGAACGGCGCGAGCGACAGCGCGCGCAGCAGCGTCTCGAAGTCGGGGGCTTCTCCCGGCTGCATCAGGATGGAGTAAACCTCGCGCCCGAGCCCCAGCGAAGCTGCAAATTCGAGGACAGGGTCGGACTGAAGCGTCACCATCCGCTGCAGCAGGCCGGAACGCTCGTCGGACGGCTCCTTCGAAATAAAGCGCGCCGCGGCATATTCGCCAAAGGTCTTGTGAACGAAGGCGAGCATGGACGAACCCGCGAACTCGAGTTCTTCCAAAAGCCCCGCGTCGCACCAATAGCGCATTGCCTGCTCGCACCTCGTCCGCGCGGCAAGCGGCGTCCTCCCAAGATCGCTGGCTAATCTCGCCGCCGCTCGGTCGAGCACGGCGTCGGCAGTGTCTTCCGGATTTGAGATGAGAGCATGGCCGATCACTTCAATCGCGCGGTGAAGCTCGGTATTCGTGAGATCGCCCCGTTGCGTCCGATTTGTCGCGGCTGCCTCCACGAGACGGAAGATGCGCGCGTAAAGTTCGGCTTCGGTTTTGCCCACAGAGCCTTGGGAGAGAGCAAGAGCCGTCGCGAGGCCGAGTAGCAGAGGTGTCTTCAATATGGTCTTCGCTGCGGGGCTCTCCTTGAGAATTGTCGAAATCTGCTCAGGAGATGCGGACCCTTTTGCAGATTGCGCCACCGACGCCAGAAGCCGCTGCACGGGCTCTTGCGGATGCTCACTGGAGAGCCCTTGGATTCCATAGTGTCGCCAGGCAGCGAGATCACCTCGCTGGTATCCGATCGACCGACTCGTCAGAATGATTCGATAGCCCGGGTGCGCCGCTGCATATTCGGCCACCAGCCGCGTTATCGCGGACCTAGCGCTTCCGCACTCATCGAGCCCGTCAAGAAGGACAACCCAAGCACCAAATCCAGCGGCGCGAGCTTTCGCAGGATCGATTCCGCTGCAGTCCAGCCCGACCGCAAACAAGGCCTCATCAAATGTTTCGCCCTTGGCGTGCATCCGCTCGTTCAATGACCTGAGCCGTACCTTGAGAACCGGATGACCGTCAAACGCATAGCCTCGCGCGAGCCGAGACATCAGCGTCGATTTACCCATACCCGGCCCTGCCAAGACGACGACCCGTGTGATGAAGCGGCCAATTGTCTCCGCATCGATACCGTCGCGCGCGCGGCTTCGAAAATGCTCCCTGCCAGACCGGTAAATTTCCAGCGCATCCCCGAAACTCGTGGGGCCGTCCTCCTCGGCACCCAGCACCTTCACATGTTGTCTGATCCAGCTGCGATCAATCGAAAGGGATGCCTCTATCCCAGTCACGGAATAGCTGGCATTCGCCTCGATGGTCCATTGTAACAGCCGGCTCAGCAGGGGCGCCGGCTGTCCGTCCTGTGTCGGTGCCTGAAGTGCGATCTTGCGCGACGTGAGCGCACGGAGCGCCGTTTCCAGGGTGCGGCGTCCGCGATATTCGATCAGCCGGTCACCATCATTGGTCAGTGCTTCCCAAGCTCGCAACGCGTCACCCGGATCGACAAGAATGTTCTGGAGATGCGCCATCGCGACGCGGCGATCCTCTCCCTGACCTTCCGAAATCGCAAGCGCCACGATCCTGATTTTCGCGCACACCTCGTCTGGATATCCGGCAGCTTCCAGCTTCGCTCGCCACTCTTTGGCGATCGGAGAGAGGCTATCCGCCACGCCGTCTCCGAGCCTTTCCAGATCGCGTCCCAACTCGCGTATGATGGTCCGGCTCGCTTGCGGGCAAACGAGGAGCAGCCCAAAGTCTATCGAACGCTTCGCTACGCCCTGTGAAAGGGCGAGCAAGGCCTTCCAGAGCTCGGGGCCTTTTCTGAGTCCTCGCTTGACCTGTGCCTCAACGATCCGGCCATCTGTCAGCTCGATGCGAATGTCATCTCCCGGCCCCCCCGTTTCGGCATGAATGGCTCGGGGGGCATCATCGATCAACGTACAGAGGCCTCCGAGACGTTGTCCGGTCAACAGATGCGACAATAGAAATGCTGTGGCGTCAGCCTGAAATCCGAGCCCCCCAGCGGCGCGGCTACCACCGCTCACGTCAGTATCGGCAGTGCTTTTCGTACTGTCATTCTTCTTCACGTATCGGTCCAGCAATTACGAACCCACACTGCTTCTGCTATGCTTAGGCATGCCACTGCGGGGGCGGATTGGAAATTTGATCAACGATGCGTGCCGCCTGTCGATTAAGTCAACATAGCAGTTTGGGAGCGTGATGATTTGATAGGGTGGTCCAAGGCGTAGCTCTGGTTTGAGCTCAGTTGTCATTCGGGGGACGAAAATAGTGGTAGGGGTTATAGGAACCGGTGCATCCGTTCATGGCGATCGCGTCTTGCGGGAAGGAGACGTGGACCGGCTCGGTTTCGACGGCCTCGCTGGGCGGCTCGCCGGAATTCTCACCAACCCGACGATCGAAGACAGTCTGGTTGTAGGGCTGGAAGGTCGATGGGGCTCGGGAAAGTCGAGCCTGCTCGGCAAAATTGAGGCCGAACTTAGTTGCGTCCGGAGCGAGCGGCCTCATAGCCTCGTGCATTTTCGGCCTTGGCTGGTCGGCAGCCGCGATGCCTTGCTCGCCACGCTGTTTGCGGACCTATCGGCGGCGATCGACCGTATCGAGGCTGACCGCGGGGACGCGTCGCGCTCGACGAAAGCGAAAGCGGCACAGGCGATGGATGCGACCCGCGACTTCGCGGCCGCACTTGGCAAACTTGGTGGGGTCATCGAGCTTGCGGGGACCGCGACCGCTCTCGGGCCGCTCGCTGTCGCGGGGAAATGGGTGAAGGAACTGGGCGGGGCAGCCAAACGCGAAGCTCCGTCCAAGCCGCTGGCAGCGCTGAAGGCCGATCTGGCGAAGGCGCTCAAGGCGCTCGATCACCGCATCATCGTGACGATCGACGATCTCGATCGGCTTGAGCCGTCCGAGACGCTTGAGGTCCTTCGTTTGGTCCGGTCGGTCGCCGACCTGCCCAATATCGTCTATCTCGTCTGCTACGACAGCGAAGTGATTGCGCGGAACATCAAGCAGGCCGCCAATGTCGACGACGGCCACGCCTATCTTGAGAAGGTCGTCCAACTGACGATCATGGTCCCGCAGCCCGAGGCATTTCAGCTGCGCTATTGGTTCGCGGAGGAATTGAAAGCCTTGGCCGGCACCTTGAGTGAAGAGACCGGAATGAGACTTCGAACGGTTGCGGATCTCGAAGGTGGAAAGCAGCTTGGCACGCCGCGCGCGGTCAATCGCGCTCTCGACGCCATTCGGCTTCTCTGGCCGCCGCTTGACGAGGTCGGTCTCGATTTTGCCGATCTTGTCTGGCTCCAGTTGATAAAGGATGCCAACCCGCGACTGTATCGCTGGATCGAGGACTATTGTGCCATCGCGGCCGAGGTCGCTATCGGCGCCGCCCGGGTGGACGATCAGGATCGCGCAAGCATGTTGAAGTCGCTGCTGGCTTGCGTCGAGGACGGCTATTTCGACGATATCCACTATCGTTACAATTTCGCCGAGCAGCTGCCGGGTTTAGATGTGGACTATGCGAAGGACGGGGGAGTGTTCAAACTCTTTATGCGCTTCGAGAGAAGCCAGAAAGCCCGTGCGATTTCCGGGCGCCGGTTGATGAGCCCCGATCATTACCGCTATTATTTTGCGCTATCCAATCCCTCGCACGCACCGTTGCAGGCCGACTACGATCGTTTCTGGGCCGCTATCGCCCAAGGGTCGGAGGAGGCCGCGGCGTTTATCCTAGAATATCATTGTGCGCCAACCGCCCGTCCGATGGGGAAGGCGGATATGATTCTCGACCGCATCGGCTCAGCGGAGGGGCGCGGCTTCGCGTCTGCAGAAGCGGAGCATCTGCTCATCGCCCTGTCCACCGTCCTCGACGAGGCGTACCGCAAACGGCCGTTCGAAATAGGCTGGGTGTTTTCGCTCTGGGATCGGGCGGAGCGGCTGGTGCCGAAGCTGCTGGCCTCTCTAGGCGACGAGCGCCGCCCGCGCGTCGTTGATACGATGTTTCGCGATGGAGCGGCGATCTCTTGGATTTCAACCCTTTATCGGCATGACATCTTCTATCAGGGAAAATTCGGAGACGAGAAAAAGCCGCCTTCAGAATGGCTCTTCAGCGCCGAGGAACTCGAGCGGATCTCGGCGATCATGAACCAGCGCTTCGGGTCGATGTCGCTCGACGACTTTTTGTCTGCCATCGAGGCCCGCCGGATGCTGTTCACGTGGGTACAGGGCGGCGGCGGAAACGCGACGAAGGAACTCATCGAAGGGCACTTGTCTGATGACGAGAGCTTCCTGCGCATATTGCAAGCACTGGAATCGATCGTCACGACGAGCAACGGTCGGTTCAACGTACTGAAGAAGAGCAACCTCGACGAATTCATCGACTATGATGAGGCTCGAGAACGCGTGGTCGGCTTGGCGGAGGCCGATGGCGCTCTGCAGGCCTTGGCGCAGGAGGTCCTGAAGGCCTTCGAAGAGGGAGATAATTATTAAAGCGGCATGGCTCTTGCTGGGCGAGCGAATGACCGTCCTGACTGGCGCAACGGCAAACGTCAGCAATCTCTGAAGTATCTCGTTTGCAAAGGGACGGGCTGCGACTGAACGTCTGCTTTATCCGCGATGCTCCCGAAAGCTGACAGTCAGCAACCGGCCACGAACGACGAGCATGACGACCGACTGATCGCAGCCCGTTCGAAGTGTGGGGAGAGATGTGGGAGCCCAAAGGTCCGCACGCGAATTTTCTTCGCTTTTCAATGCCTTATATTGAAG